>WNFS01007569.1_pt1 | contig 16442 bp, 9 predicted proteins | sample 5400141 | NCBI WGS metagenome assembly WNFS01 (sample SAMN13153358, study PRJNA577476) | soil metagenome | isolation source: 60 cm saprolite under Madrone tree | place: USA:California | collected 2016-06-14
AAGATCGTCGAGATCGCTGTCGCGCGCGACCTCTACGCCGCGCCGCTGCATCCCTACACCGAGGCCCTGCTGGCGGCCGCGCCGATCCCCGACCCGGCTGTCAAACGCCGACGCACTGTGCTGCACGGGGACGTGCCGAGCCCGATCCGGCCGCCGTCCGGCTGCCAGTTTCACACCCGGTGTCCGATCCGCGAGCTTCCTCTCTGCGCGCGCGAAACGCCGCCCCTCAAGCGCAGCGGCGACGGGCATTGGGTGGCCTGTCACCTGCGCGGCTGATTTGTGCGATTGAAGGTCCGCCAAAATTGCCTGCTGTGGGGCGACCCTTGTGGCCGCCCGGTTTGCGCACCGCGTCTGCCGGCAACAGGGCGACCACAAGGTCGCCCCTACCTTTTCACGATGCTCCGATCCTTTGGAGGTGCCCACCGGCATCGACTTCGATGTACAATGCCGTCCGCCCCCCGGTCCATCACACGAAGGCGTACCAAATTGATTTTGCCCAGGCCGGGGGAACACAGACGCCGCAAGAGGAGGAACAACAATGTCCTTGTTCACTTTGAGGGAACGGGCACTGGCCGGTAGCATCGTGGCCGGTCTCATGGGGGCGTGGACCGTGCTGGCGGTGGCGCAACAAAAGCCGACGCCGCCCATTTTCTCCTGGGACCTCACGGTCGGGTGGATCGGGGCCGGTGATTTCCGGCCGGTTCCGGGACGCGTGCCGCCCCTCACCAGCGATCCGAAATACCCCTTTGTCCCCAACGGGCAGGGCCGGCAACCGACCTATCGGATCGCCGATCTCACCAACCCGAACCTGAAGCCGTGGGTGAAGGAGGTCATGAGGAAGGACAACGACGAAGTCCTCGCCGGCAAGGTCGCCTTCACGCCGAGCTCGAGCTGCATGCCGGCGGGCGTTCCCGGTTTCCTGGCTCTGGCCGGCAACAACAACCCGGTGTGGTTCCTGCAAACCCCAAAACAGGTCTCGATCATCCGCGATGCCGATTCGCAGGTGCGCCGCGTCTATCTCGATGTGCCGCATTCGCCCAATCCGAAGCCGACCTGGTACGGCGAGTCAGTTGGCCACTACGAGGGCGACACGCTCGTCATCGACACCATCGGGCTGAACACCAAGACCTTCGTCGATGCTTACCGCACGCCCCACACCGAGAAGCTTCACGTGATCGAGCGCTGGCGGATGGTTGAGGACCGCCAGGCCATGGAGGTGACCTTCACGGTCGAGGACCCGGACACTTACTACGAGCCATGGTCCGGCATGCGACGCTACCGGCGCGTGCAGCGGCAGTACATTGAAGAGATCTGCGCCGAGAACAACCAGCATTTGTTCGATTACAAGATACCGGTGGCCGACAAGGCGGATTTCTGACCGGATCGCGGCTACGACAGGCAAGGCTGCCGCATGCTCGGCCGCCTCCTACGGATGCCGTTTCTCCACGCGCGAGACCGATTCGATAGTTAACGAACGTCCATTCGCGGGTCGGCTGACGAGAGCACAATGCGGTTCAACTGAGCCGTGCATCATAGTCCCTATGGCGCCTGTCGGCGGGCCGTAGTGTGCCCATTCTGACACAGTCCGGCAAAAAACACTTCAGAGCTCACGTCACCGAATCGCGATTCGCGTCTAACACTCTAGCGGAACGAGGAAATTTTCGCTGTTGTGGGCATGCCCGGATGGCCCGGAATCGACGGTAGCCGGCCCATGTTTCGTTGACGAGGCGCCGGCGGGCTGGGTAGATTGCCTTAAAGTTGTGACGTGCGGGTCTTGTGTGGGGGGCACTATGCGGGGCGGCAAGCGTGTGGGGGATGGGGGGCACTTGGCTGCCCCCTTCGTCAGTAAAGCTTACTGGCTGCGCCTGATGGCAGGCACGGTGCTGGCTGGCGGCTGGACGCTGGCGGCTGGGCCGGTCCTCGTCCAAGCGCAGACGTGGACCGGCACGACATCGTCGGATTACAACACCGCTACCAATTGGACATCGCCGAGCACGGTCCCGACTGGTGGCTTGACGGCCACTTTCACCAACAACGCCGCGCCGACCTCGGTGAATGTCTCCGCGACCGTCACACCGGGTGGCTTCACTTACGATGCTGGTGCGCCGACCTATACGGTGACGGCGCCGTCGATTGCTGCCAGCATTGCCTTCGTTGGGGCAGGCATTATCAACAATTCCGGCAATACACAAAATCTGGTTTCCTCTGGCGGAGGTACCATCCAATTCGAGGGTAGCGCCACCGTCGGCAATGCGACGCTCACTGCCAACAACGGCAGCTTTATCCAGTTCTTCAACACGTCGTCGGGCGGGATATCTCAGATCGTCCTTAACACCGGCGGAACCCTGGCCGTCCAGAAGAGTTCGGGCGACTTGTCAATCGGGTCGCTGTCGGGCAACGGCCAGGTTTTGTTCAGCAACGAAAGCGGCGGCGCTGCGACACAATCCCTGACGGTCGGTAGCTTGAATACCAGCACCACCTTTGCGGGCAGCATTCAAGATCTTGATGCGGTCGGCTCGCTGACCAAGGTTGGAACCGGAACACTGACGCTGTCCGGGACCAGTACCTACACCGGCACCACGACCGTTAATGCTGGGGGCCTGACGATTACCGGTTCGCTCGGCACTGCCGGCAGCCACACCTCGCTGCTCACCAACAACGGTACTGTGACGGTGGGCAACACAGGCACTTTATGGGCCACCAATATTACCAACAACGGTACCCTTACCAACAACGGGACTGTGCACGACGACCTGAACAACAACGGCACCGTCAATAACAACGGCAGTTTCAACGGCAACGTTGCGACCAACACAGGCACGATCAACAACAATAACGGTGGGACGTGGACCGGCAATGTCCTGACCAACGCTGGCACGATCAACAACAAGCAAGGTGCGACGTGGATCGGCAACGCCAACAACACTGCGGGGACGCTGACCAATTCCGGAACCTGGACCGGCGGCATTACCAACGCGAGCGCGTTCACGAATACGCAGACAGGCACCGTCAGTGCTGGGCTCAACAATTCCGGCGCTGCGTCGAATGATGGAACTATCAACGGCGGTGTGACGAACAGCGGGTTATTCGGAAATTCTGGAACTGTCAACGGCGGCCTGACCAACACGGCCGGCATGACCGCCAACACCGGCACGATCAACGGCGGCGCCTCGGTATCCGGCGGGACATTGACCAACAACAATCTGGTTGTCGGGACCGTTGCGATCTCCGGCACCGGTACAGTCAACAACAACGCGACGATCACGGGCGCGGTGAACAATGCCGCGACATTCAACAATAACGCGGCCGGCACGGTGAGCGGCGGTCTGACCAACACCGGAACGGTGAACGCGAACGGCGGCGCGATCAACGGCGCCATCGCCAACAACGCCGGCACGTTCAACGTCAATGGTACGGTGACGAGCAACAGCACCTTCACCAATGCGTTCGGCGCCACATTGGCGGTCAATGGCGGCGGAAACTATACGGTGTCGGGTCCGGTGACCAATGGCGGTGCGGTGACGGTTGCCAGCAACGGCACATTGACGGCGAACGCCGGCATCGCCAACACCGGTACGATTACCAACAGCGGGAGGGTTAATGCCGGTGTCAACAACACCGGGGCGGCCGCGCTCATCACCAACGCCCCGACGGGTACCTGGAACGGAAATCTCCTGAGCAACACGGGCGGCGCCACGGTCAGCAACGCCGGCACCTGGAACGGCGACGCCAACAACACCAGCATCGTTACCAATTCCGGCACCTGGACCACGACGTCCGCGGGGTTTGCCAATTCCGGCACGCTGACCACGACCGGCACGCTCGATGCGACCAAGGGCGGACTCACGAACACCGGAACGGTGAACGCGGCCGGTGGGGCCGTCAATGGTGCGATAACCAACGGCGCCGGCGGTCATTTCAACGTCACTGGCACGGTCACAAGCAACGGCACGTTCAATAATTCGACCGTCACTTCGGCTTTGGTCGTCACCGATACGGGCAAATACTCGCTGGTAGGCCCTCTGACCAACGCCGGCACGGTTACGGTCGGGACTGGCACAGGCGGCAGCTTGACGGTGACTGATGGGATTACCAATACTAGCGTGATCATCGTTGCTGCCAAGGCCACCGTAGCTGCTTCGTTGAGCAACTCCGGCGGCTTGGTGAACAGCGCTGGCACCTGGACCGGTGATGTGAACAACACCGGCATGGTCGTCAATTCCGGCACCTGGACCACGACGTCGGCGGGCTTCACGAATTCCGGCGCGCTGGTCACGACCGGCGGCCTGCTCGATGCGACCAAAGGCGGGCTCACGAACACCGGAACGGTGAACGCAAACGGTGGGGCGATCAACGGCGCGATAACGAACGGCGCCGGAGGTAATTTCGTCGTCACCGGCACGGTCACCAGCAGCGGCACGTTTAATAATTCGACCGACACCTCGCTTTTGATCGTCACCGATACCGGCAAATACTCGCTGGTAGGCCCTTTGACCACCGCCGGCACGGTCCAGGTCGGGATGGGGACAGGCGGCAGCCTATCGGTGACTGACGGAATCACCAATCGCGGTACGATTGCCGTCATCGCCAACGCCACCGTGACCGCTTCGTTGAGCAACTCCGGCGGCGTGAATAACGCCGGCACCTGGAACGGCGACGCCAACAACTCCGGCACCGTCGTCAATTCCGGCACTTGGACCACGGCGTCGGCGGGCTTCGGGAATTCCGGCACGTTGGTCACCACCGGCACGCTCGATGCGACCAACGGCGGATTTGCCAACACCGGAACGGTGAACGCAGCCGGTACGGTCAAGGGCGCGATCACCAACGCGGGCGGCTTCCTGGTGACCGGCACATTGGTGGGCAACAGCACATTCACGAACAATTCCGGTGGCAAGCTTGAGGTCGACGCCAACTCGTTCACCGGCATCACCACGCTGACCAATGCCAACAACGGCATAATATCTCTGGCCGGCGGCACGATCGGGGATATTACGACCAACAACAGCGGGTTGGTTATGGCCACGGGCGTTTCGACGATCACGGGTGCCTTCAATAACCAAGCCACTGGTATCGTCGATCTCACGCAAGGGCCGGCGGCGACCACTAACCAGCTGAAGACGGGATCGTTCAACGCGCAGAGCGGTTCAGCCGTCGATGTCCGTTTTGACTGCTCGACAGCCACCTGCCAGGCAGGCTTGCTGACGGCCAAGGGCACAAGCGGCACCACCACGGTGAACTTTTTTAATCTGACCCAGGGCACTCAGGTCGTTTTGGGCGGTGCCGTCACGGTGATCAAAGACTCCACAGGGACCGGCACCCTCAACCCGACGGGCATAACTGAACACTTCGGCCTCGTCGACATGTCCGTGCAGTCGGATGGTCACGGCGGTGCGGCGTTGGTACGCAGCCTCAACGTCGGGGCGGCCGCGGCGCCGGGAGCCAGCGTCATGGCGGCGTTGTCGGCGATCGATACCAGCTTCCATCAGTCGACAGCCCCGTTCGTGGCATCGCCGCAGAGCGAGGACCCGAACAAATGGACGGGCGGCGTCTGGTCGCGGGCGACCAGCGGTCAGACGACCACGAAGCTGACAGCCTTCGAGAGCTTCGGCGGCTCGTCCGCCCCATTGCGGGTGAAGACCAACTTCGATGCCTATGAGGTGGGCGTCGACACCGGCATGTTGAATTTCGGCGGCGGCGGATGGAATGGCCATTTCGGCATCATGGCCGGCGCCGTGATGGCGACCGCAAACGAGGCGCTGTCCGGCTCCGGGACATCGGTCAAGTTCGATGTTCCGTTTGCAGGCGTCTATGGTGTTGTGACCCACGGGCCGTTTTTCATGGACCTGGAGTACCGCCATGACTGGGTGGATACCAAGGTCACAAACGTCACCGCCAACCTCAACAATACCCAGCTCAAGGGTCATGGCGACAGCGTGTCAGGCTCGGCCGGGTATCACTTCGATCTTGTCAATAACTGGTTCATCGAACCGACGGCCGGATTTGGCTTGACGCAGACCCAATTCGACACGCTTGCGACCAACGTTGGCCAAAGCGCTCTGGGCTTCGCTGCGGGCACCGTCCGTTTCGACTCCGTTTTCAGCATGCTGGTCCACGGCGGGGCGCGGATTGGCACCTCGTTCATCGTGGGGGACACGCTGGCGCTGCAGCCGTTCGGAACGCTTAGCGCTTGGCGCGAACTGGGCGGGCAGTCCAGTGCCACGTTCGCAAACGGGGGTGTTTCCGATCCGCTGTCCCTGTCCAGGGTCGGCACCTTCTACCAGGCCGGTCTCGGACTTTCTGGGCAGCTTCTGAACACGGGCTTCATTGGCTTCGTCCGTGGCGACTTACGATGGGGTGACAACCTGAACGGCACGAGCGTCGTAGGTGGACTGCGCTATACCTTCGGGCCGTAAGCAAACGGCATGGGAGCCGTGGCAGATTGACTCGCACTGGCGGCTAGGCGTCAGGTGGAATCAAGGGTATATTGGCATACCGGATAGAATTGGTACGGTATGACAAGATACGGTATGACAAAGAGACGAGTTCGCCGCGACGATCTCGCGGGCGCAGTTGCAGTAGCAGGGGCGTTGGCCACAGGAGGAACGTTTCAAATGAAGGACTTTCGTCGAATTTTAATCCTTGGCGCTACGCTTTTCGTCGCCGTCACGGGAGCGGCCTTGGCGGAGCCGACTGAGCCGTCTCAGCCTGCTCAACAGAGTTTTTGGTCCTGGTTATTCCCCAGTACGGCCCCCACCGTCGCCCCTAAATCTCGGCCTGCATCAACCGGACGGCTGGCCAGCGCCCCCGAGCCGGCGAAGCCACGCCCGAGCTGCAAGATGCTGACCTGTATCACCTTGGTCGGAATCGGGTTTTAGCCCTGCCGGCGTAAGCGCTGTGCGGCATATCATGTGCGGGGGCGCGGCATCAGTATGCTGCGCCCCGCTGAGGGTTCGGGCGGGGCCGCGGATAGCTTGGCCCGTCTCGTTTTTTATATACAGAGATGTGGGAGGCCGGGGCGTCAGACGAACATCGTGGGGGCCTCGGTTAGCGGCGAAGAAGCCACTTGCCGCCGGCTCATCCGCCGAAAGCTGAGCCGCCGAGCAGGGCAAAGAGGGGGCGAGAGCGAGCGTCGCTGCTAGTTGGTGAAAGCTCACAGGGCTGTTCCGGATCAGCCTTTGCGGCAGGCCGCGCGGGAATTGCGGTGAGAGGGCCGGAATGAAACAGTGTGCGCTTCGAATCGGTGCGTTTCGAGTCGGGTTGTCGGCATTCGCATTCTGGTTCTGTACGCTGCCCGCAGCGCCTGCGGAGGGAGTTCGGCTCGCGCAGGCGACGCAAAATCCCCCGCCCATCAGAGCGCCACGAACGCCGACCACCGGACAGGTGGCGCCTGCTCCGGCGGTTCCCTCGGGCGAAAGCTCTCGGGCGCAGAATGCTCCCAACACAAATTCGGGCCAGGCGTCGGCCGGGCAGGCGCCAGCGCCGCCACAAGTTCCGATGCGCACCGAGATTCTCAATTTCGAAAACTGGGCCGTCACCTGCAACGAGTTCGCCGACAGTCCGAAGGCAAAGCGGTGTTCGGCGCTGTTGCAGATCCTGCAGCAAAACACCAATCAGATCGTGTTCACTTGGACGGTCGCGATGGACGATCGCAAGCAGCTCGTCGCCGTCATGCAAACGCCGACCGGTGTCGTCATCGCGCCGGGCGTGGAACTGCGGGTTGGCAAATTACCTTCGCAAAAAATCCCGTTTGCGAGTTGCGACCCCGGCCGCTGCATCGCCACCACGACAGTGGACGCCAATCTGCTGCGCGAGATGACGACGTCGCCAACGGCCGAGGCTGTTATTCAAGGTTCGCAGGGAAACACCGTGCAGTTCAATATACAATTGAAGGGATTTGACCGGGCCTACGCCGTCCTTTCGCGGTAACGGCCGTGGGTCCTGCCCCGCGAAGGCAGGGCATCCAGTAACCCCTGGCGAGTCCAGTGGTTACTGGATCGCCCGCTTTAGAGCGTGTGAAATAATCTTACCTCATCCTGAGTTGCCCACCGGCTGTGCCGACCCACTGCGCGACCAAGTTTATTCTCCAATCCGGGGCAACTCGGATTTTTATTTTCACTTTTGTATAAGGAGCGCCGCTTCTTAGCGGCGCGTCTCGAAGGATGGCCACCTGCTCGGCCGTGCCTGTTGCCATCCTTCGAGACGGCCGCCCAAGAGGGCGGCCTCCTCAGGATGAGGGCTTCAATTTCTTCACACGCTCTTTCGCGTTAAAGAAAAGGCTTGTGACGCACGGCTCGCGCGTCAGAAACCGATGCCGGTCGCGCGTGGAGCCGCGGGTTGCGGAGCAGGCTGCTGCGGCCGGGCTTCTGCGGTCGCACGAGCAGGTTGCTGAGCCGGCGGCGGCTGCCGCGCTTCGCGCGGAGCCGTTGCGGGCGGCGGCGAGGTTGCTGCCGTACCTTTGTTGTGCGGGGATGGGCGATTCGCCACGGCCGGCGGCTTCTTGCTCGGCACGCAAAAATCATCGGGTTGCCGCTGAAGATCACCGATGAAATCGTCGGTGATGTTGATCTCGGCGACAGGTTTGCGGCTACGCTGCCAGAATGCTTTGATGGCTTTCTCGGTGGTGTTCATCTTGCCATCAAGCTCCCCGTCGAAGCAGCCGAGCCGCTTGAGCTCGGTTTGGGCTAGGCGGATCTGCTCAGGGAGATTCGCTTTCGTGGACTGGGGTTGGATGGTCGGGCCAGGAGGGGTCGCTAAAGCAGGCTGCACTTTCGTCGCCGGCGCATCCGCCGAGAGAGCGGCAATGCGCTTCTGCTCATCCTGGCGCTTCTGCTCATCCTGAGCGGCAATGCGCTTCTGTTCTTCCTGGCGCTTCTGCTCGTCGAGCGCGGCGATGCGCTTCTGTTCTTCCTGGCGCTTCTGCTCATCGAGCGCGGCAACGCGCTTCTGTTCTTCCTGGCGCTTCTGCTCTTCGATGGCGGCGACGCGCCTCTGTTCTTCCTGGCGCTTCTGCTCATCGAGCGCGGCAACGCGCTTCTGTTCTTCCTGGCGCTTCTGCTCTTCGATGGCGGCAACGCGCCTCTGTTCTTCCTGGCGCTTCTGCTCGTCGATGGCGGCGACGCGCTTCTGTTCTTCCTGGCGCTTCTGCTCGTCGAGCGCGGCGATGCGCTTCTGTTCTTCCTGGCGCTTCTGCTCGTCGAGGGCGGCGACGCGCTTCTGTTCTTCCTGGCGCCTCTGCCCGTCGAGGGCGGCGATGCGCTTCTGCTCTTCCTGGCGCTTCTGCTCTTCGAGCGCGGCGACGCGCTTCTGTTCTTCCTGACGCTTCTGCTCTTCGAGCGCGGCGATGCGCCTCTGCTCTTCCTGGCGCTTTTGCTCTTCCAGAGCAGCGATGCGCTTCTGCTCCTCCAGTCGCCTCTGCTCTTCCAGGGCGGCGACGCGTTTCTGTTCTTCCTGGCGCTTCAGCTCCTCTCTCCGCTTCGCGTCGGCTTCTTCGGCCAGCCGGCGCCGCTCTTCCTCACGGGTGCGGCGAGCAATCTCCTCACGTTCCCGGGCGTTGCGCTCCAGCAGGTCCAGCCGGTTTCGCGCAAAGATCGCATGAGGCGACGAGGGATACTTGCTTACGAAATCGCGTAGCGCCGCGCCATCATCGAGGTCCCTGATGCGCTCCCAGGCGACCCGGTCGCTCTGGTTGAGGTAATATTCTGAGAGCAGCGAGATCGTGGTTTCCGGGCGCTGGCGGCCGCCGGTCTGGACATTGACGTCGGAGGCGACGCGGCGGAACATGATGCCGATTTCCAGCCCTGGCTCCCGGAGCCGCTGCAACAGGGCCGTCGTGAACGGGCTGTTGCGTCCTTGTCCGTCGTTGGCGACGTCATCGGCCGCGGTTGCGTAGGCAACCACCATCCCCTGGGTCTTGTCGACGCGGGCCAGGCCGCGGGTCGTGGCGGCGGAACGCGAGGCGCCGACAATCGTCTTCTGCAGGCGATCCGCCAACGGATTATTGCGGCAGGCGTCGAGAACCAAAATCCTCACGCCGTTGACGCGCTCCAGCGCGGCGTTCACCTCTTCCAAGGCGACCATCTGGAAGCGGACGCTGAACTCGTCCTCCAGCTGGGCATCGATCGGCATCAGAAAATTGCGGCCCTGGTACTGCATGGCATGGCCGGCATAGAAGAACAGCGCCGCATCGGCGTCGACCGCCAGCCGCGCAAACTCTTGCAGCTTAAGCTCCATCTCGCGCCTGGTCGCGTTGATTGCGGTCACGACCCTGAAGTCAAGCTCCTTGAGTACCGCAGAAATGTCCTCGGCGTCGTTGCGCGGATTGGAAAGCGACATACTGGCGGCGTTGTAGGTGGCGTTCCCGACCACCAGCGCGACGCGGCGTTCAGCCCAGGCGTCACCGCTGCCACTTATCACCGCAAAGGTGACTGTGGCGATCCCAGCTACCCAGTACAGCAGCCTTTTCATAATGGCCCGTTTGAGGCGGGCAGGATGGAATGACCTCCACCGCCGCCCCCGCAGCGACACCTTCCATAGGCCAAAAAAATACCCCGAAAACGCGGCCAATGCAATGAAATTGCGGCGACTCCCGGGATGGGCGGAGGCGCATCCGGCCGTATCCGACACAATCGCAAAAGTCGCAGCCATGGCCGCATTGCGCCCTTTGTTGCGAGCCGGTCCGATCTCAATCGGGCACGTCGGGTGGAGCCGCAGTACCCTGGACGCGCAGGCTATGAAACTCCTTGCTGTTTGTTTGCGCGGACCCGTCGTCGGTTCAAGCGGCGCAGTCCGGAGGGGTAATTTTTATTCGGCAGGGCCGATGCAGGCAGCCGGTTGCCGACTAAAGCAGCATGTTTATTGAGGTTACAATCGGCTAACGTTCGAGATTGCGCCGCAGAGACGGCGGAGCGCTACGGAGGAAACCGGTCTGGCAACGCCTGCTATTCGGCAACCGCTTGCCATTCGACCAAGGGGGTGTGTCGTCATGCATACATGGAAAGTCCGAGCAAACGCATTGCTCGTGGGTGGATTCGTCTGCTGCGGCCGATTGGTCGCCGTCGTCGGGACGCTTGCTACCCTAAGCCTTATCGGTCAGGGCGCCCTTGCCGACGATGACAAGCGCGGCGGCGGCCATCACTGGGTCGCCACGTGGGCCACTTCACCGGCGACATTCTTCACGTACACGCCCCCGGTGCCCCCGGCGTTCCCACCCGGAGCACCGACGACTTTTGCACCAGCGAATATTCAGCCCGATCTCGCGTTTCCGTTTCCCAACGCCAATACCAGCGGGGCAACCAATCAGACCTTCCGCTCCATCGTGAAGCCGGATCTGTGGGGCGATCACATGCGCTTCCGGTTATCCAATGTGTTCGGCAAACAGCCGGTGACGTTCAACGCCGTCACCGTTGCCCTGCAGGAATATTCCGGCAACATCGTCCGCGGCACGATGACACGGGTCACCTTCGGCGGCCATTCGTCGGTAACTGTCCCGCCCGGAAAGGAAGTCTGGAGCGATGGTACTCATTTACGGTGGGTGGACGGCGCCGACGATCCGGCCGTTCAAGGCCGCAATCTTGCGGTGAGCTATTCGGTGCAGGGCAGCAGCGGCCCTATGACCTTTCATAGCGGCGCATTCGAGACTTCCTTCATCACGCCGACAGGAAGCGGCGACCACACGCATGACCACGATGTGTTCGCCTATGAATTCACGACGACCTCCTGGTTCTTCCTCGACGGCGTCGACGTCATGGCCCCGGCCGGCACCGTCGTCGTCTGCGCGTTCGGCGATTCCATCACCGACGGCACGCACTCGACGCTGAACATCAATGACCGCTGGGCGAACGTGCTCTCACGCCGGCTGCACAACGCCTACGGCAACAGGATCAGCGTCGTGAATGAAGCGATCGCGGGGAACCGCGTTGTCAACCCGGTCGTTGCCAACGCAACGGCGGGACCTGCCGCCATCGACCGGCTCGACCGCGACGTGCTGGGCTTGTCGGGTCTGACCCATGTGATCTGGCTCGAAGGCATCAACGACCTCGGTGCCGGCCACACCACGGCGGCGATCCTCGCCGGTTACCAGGATATCGTTGCCCGCCTGCACGCCAAGGGCATCAAGGTGCTCGCTGGAACGATGACTTCCGCGCTCGGGGCGATTAACCCGGCGGAGGGGTGGAATCCCGGCTATCAAGGGGGCGCCGATAATGGCCCAGCGGTCGACGCCAACCGCAGAATCCTCAATCAGTTCATCCGCACGTCGGGTCTGTTCGACGGCGTCGTGGATTTCGATGCGGCGACGCTCGATCCGACCACCGGCAACATGAAAGCGGAGTACGTGCCCAACAGCACGTTCACCCAGCTGCCCTGGGACTACCTGCACCCCAATCACGCCGGTTATACGGCCATGGGCGAGGCTGTGGACATCAGGCCGTTCAAGCCGCGCTGAACGACCCGGCGGATCGCCCTCCTTCGCGGAAGCTTCGGAGGGCATCCTGCCTCGCGTGACAAGCGGCGTAAGTCCTGCAAGGTGCCGTTAGGCGCAAAGCAGGATGGCGGAGGGGGTGACCGCCATACCACACCCGCAGGAAAACCGACAACGTAAAACTAAAAGCCTACAAAACCCGCCTTTTCAACGACTTACCATCTTGCCACGCCGCAGGCCGTCCGACAGGATAGCAGGCACGCGAGGGAGCACGCGAGGGAGCAAGTCCTTCGGCTTCCTTCGGCGGAGGAGATGGGAGTCGAACCCACAATGGTGGCAATCAATCTATTGAGCGCTCGCAAAGTCGAGACGTTGAAGAAGCCCGGCAAATACTTCGACGGCGATGGCCTCTTCTTACACGTGAGATCGGCTGCTAGCCGCTCTTGGTTCTTCCGGTTCCGATGGGCTGGAAAGAAAAAGGTCAAGGGCGGCTATCAGACGGAGACCATCGGGCTTGGCTCTGCGCGCGATATCTCGCTTGCTGAGGCCAGGGAGATGCGCGCCGAGATGCGTGGTCTGATAGCCAAAGGCATCAAGCCGACCTCGCCCAAGCGTGCGGTGCTGATCGAGAAGGCGGCCGGGATCACATTCCGGGATGATCGTAAATTTCGAAAAGCCTGATGGCTCAAAGAAGCCGGTGGAGATGCCCCACGATCGCGTTGAGCCATTCACTCCGACGCCAGAGCAACGCTATTTCAGTCATCGGATTGACCCTGTTCAAGAGCAAGCGAAGGCGAAGGCGAAGGCGAAGGCTGATGCTGAAGCACAGGCGCGCCCTGAGAAAGACTATGGCGAGATGCCTAAGCCGAATTTCGAGAAGCCCAAACCTGGACCTCATGATGTCCCTGGTGATTACAAACTGGATGAGGGTTATTCCAACGCAGGCGAATCGAATCGCCATTGGATGAGTCGGTGAGGCTATCACGACAACCGAGGGAGGACTGACATGAGAGCCAGAATCGCATCGAAAATGGTCCCGGTGGTTTTCGCGACCGTCATATACGCGGTCATGACGTTGCAGGGCGAGCCCCACTTGAACTCGCTGATCGTTGCCATCGCCATCTTCACGATCATAAGCATCGGGCAGGTCGAAAATCGGCTGCACACCATGCAGGCCGAGATTGAGCGGCTCAAGGGGGAGTCCGCCCGACCGGGAATGATTGTCGGTGAAACATAAAACCTGGACGAAACTTCCAGGTTTTTCAACGGCGCAAACAAATAGTCGCTTCTAAGATCGCGCGAATAGATTTTTCCTCCTCGCGCATGGGCGTTTTTCACGATGTCAAACAGCGAGACCACGATGGGGCCTGTTAACAACCATAGTGGGGATCGCGATCCCCGATGGGTCCGCTACGGAGGCTGATGTCGTTACCACTTCGACGTTCCGGCCGGTAACTCGTCGTGATGCTCATCTGGCATGTAGCGAGGCGATCGGAACTTGGCCGGTTGTCAGCGGCGAGAGTGGGGCGACACATCGCGAAATAAGTGGCGGCCTTCCGGGTCTGTTCTCTGCCGGATTGCCGCAGGCGCGGAGCCCGGAAAGCGGAACATTTGGCGAACATAGCCGCCCAGCGAGGGAGCCGCGGGGGCTAATCCGGCTAACCACATAGAATCAAAAGGGAAATTAAACCATCTGGCGGAGGGGGTGGGATTCGAACCCACGTTACGGTTTCCCGTAAACACGCTTTCCAAGCGTGCGCCTTCAGCCACTCGGCCACCCCTCCGTACCGCCTTGCCAGAAGGCGCACACACACCCTCGGGCACGTCGACAAGCGCCGAAGATGGGCTATTTTCCCGGCGATGCGCTATCGGACCGGTACGGTGGGGCGGCACTATAGTCGCCACAATCGGTCTGACAAGGCATTGTCGCAATCGCAGGGTGGGTTCGTCGGGTCAACTCTCTGGCCGGCGCGCGCCGGGTATCCGGACCAGGCCGCTTCGCCCTCTTGCCAAGCCGCGGCGACGACCACATTGTGAAAGCCGCATGGACGAATCCCTCAACGATTATCTGGTGCGCCCCGATCCACGCGACCCCCGGCTGACGCAGCGGGTGCGCGGCGTCGACCACACCGGCGCCGCGATCGAGACCCGCGTCGTGGTGGAAAAGGCGCTGACGATCTTCCTCAACGGGCAGGAGATCGTGACCGCCATGACGATCAATGATTACCCGGAATATCTTGCGCTCGGCTATCTGCTTAATCAAAACATGCTCCAGGCCAATGACGTCGTGACGGGCGTCGACTACGATGAGGAGCTTGCGGTCGTGGTGGTGCGGACCGAACGCGCCACCAATTACGAGCAGAAGCTGAAGAAAAAAGTGCAGACCTCGGGGTGTGCCCAGGGCACGGTGTTCGGTGACCTGATGGAGGTGATCGAAACCGCACGGCTGCCGACGGCGGAGCTGCGCACGTCGTGGCTCTATGCGCTCACCAGCCGGATCAACACCACGCCTTCACTCTATCTGGAGGCCGGCGCGATCCATGGCTGCGTGCTGGCGCAACGCGACCGGCCGCTTGTCTACATGGAGGACGTCGGGCGCCACAATGCCGTCGACAAGATCGCCGGGTGGATGTTCCGGGAGCGCGTGCCGGCGGACGACAAAATTTTCTACACCACCGGGCGGCTCACCTCCGAGATGGTGATCAAAACCGTACGCATGGGCATTCCGATCCTGGTGTCGCGATCGGGTTTCACGGCCTGGGGCGTCGAGCTTGCCCGCAAGGCCCATCTCACCCTGATCGGCCGGGCGCGCGGCAAACGCTTCGTGGCGCTGGCGGGCGAGGACCGCATCGTGTTCGATCAGGACCTCGCCTACGTGGCAGAGGAAGGCGCGAAACACCGGCGCAAGGCGGCGGTTCATGACGACTGAGAACCAACGCACCTGTTGAGCATCATGCCGGACTTAGCCTCGTTGCCGCATCCCGCCACTCTCGGCCTCGTCCTTGCGGGCGGTCTGGCGCGCCGCATGGGGGGCGGCGACAAGGCGCTGATCGCGATCGGCGGCGTTGTCATTCTGGACCGGGTATTGGGGCTCTTGCGCCCCGCCTGCGTGGAAATCATCCTTAATGCCAACGGCGATCCGGCGCGTTTCGCCCGTTACGGCCTGCCGGTGATCCCCGACAGCGTGCCGGATTTTGCCGGCCCGCTCGCCGGCATCCTCGCGGGCCTCGATTGGGCGGCCGCAAACAGGCCCGACCTCGCCTGGGTGGTCAGTGTTCCGGGCGACTGCCCGTTTCTGCCCCACGATCTCGTCATGCGGCTGCATGAGGCGCGACAGCAGGCCGGCATGCCGCTCGCCTGCGCCCGTTCCGGCGACTGGCGCCACCCGGTGGTGGCGTTGTGGCCTGTCGCCCGGCGCGAGGACTTGCGGCACGCCCTGGTCGAGGAAGGTCTTCGCAAGATCGAAGTATGGACCACCCGCCACGGCGTCGCGATTGCGGACTGGCTGGCAAAGCCGATCGATCCGTTCTTCAACGTCAACACGCCTGAAGATGCGGCCGAAGCTGAGCGATTGGTGCAGCTTTGCCCGTAGCCCGGAACCTGTAGCCCGCATGGAGCGCAGCGTAATCCGGGACCGGCGGTGCCCACGGGAGCGGGCAATCCCGGATTTCTTGCGCTCCATCCGGGCTACGGGCTCACCCCGTGAGCGCCGCGTAGGACAAGAACCCCACGGTCGCGCCGGGAGCAATCTGGGTCTCGTCTTCGCCAAGCTCCACCAAGCCGTCGGTCTCGGTCAGCGACGTGATCACGCCGGCGCCGTCGCGGGGAAATTTCACGGCCTCGACGGCGCCATCCGCGGCGCGCCGCAACGTGACACGCACGTATTCGCGGCGGCCCTTGCGCTTGCGGTACGCGAAGGTTGCCCGCACCGGCAGGGCGATCGGCTGGCGCGGCGCGGCGCCGGCGAGCCGCAGCAGCAGCGGCCATACCACGCGCACGAAGGTGACGTAGACGGCCGCCG
>WNFS01001723.1_pt1 | contig 16433 bp, 18 predicted proteins | sample 5400141 | NCBI WGS metagenome assembly WNFS01 (sample SAMN13153358, study PRJNA577476) | soil metagenome | isolation source: 60 cm saprolite under Madrone tree | place: USA:California | collected 2016-06-14
CGGTAGCGGCCCAGGCGGCGCACCTCTTCCTTTCCCGCCGGAGGCGCGATCACGACTCGACCGGGAGGGGTGTCGCCGTTGAGCTCGATCCACTCGGGCAGCGGACTGCCGGCGCTCGCGTACGCGTGCGCGCAGGGCACGCACCGGCTCTCCAGCGCGAATTCGAAGCCGTAAGGCGCGAGCGCGAGCATCACCTCTTCGGTCTTGCCGAGCGCGTGGCAGAGCAGCACAGGCGTCACACGGCTGTCGAGCGCGCGCCGGCACCACAGCGCGATGGACTCGACGGTCGAGTCGGGATCGCCAAACCGGAAATGTGGCCGGCCATATGTGCTCTCCAGCACGAGGACGTGCGCGCGCGGGACATGGGTGGCGGCGTGCCCGCCCGGCTGGCGCAGCTTGATGTCGCCTGTGTAGAGGAGGCTGGTGCCGTCGTGCTCGAACCGCAGTTGCGCGGAGCCGAGCATGTGGCCTGCCGAGTACAGGGTCAGGCTGGCCGGCCCGCGACGCATCAGCTCGCCGAATCCAAGCATCCGCCAACCGCGCGGGCGGCGCGCCTCCGGGATGAGCGCCAGCGTCTGCGGCGTCAGCAGCGCCTCTTTGTGGCGACGGGCGTGATCGGTGTGCGCGTGGGAGATGAATGCGAATGAGCGAACCACCAGCGGGTCGAGCCACAGCCTGTGCTCGGGAAGCGACACGCCGTGGTCCCAAACGACATCGCGGGTCACAGGCGGAATCGATCCCCTGTCGAGAAAAGCGCGAGTGGAACCTCGATCCCGAGCTCCGCATAGACCTCGAGCGGCATGCCGATGTCCGCGACCCAAACCTCGCCGGCCAGCCGTGGCCCGTCGGCTCGCGTCAGGCCGGCTTTAGGCAGCCCGAGGGTGACCGTCGTTTGTGACTGCACACTTGGAGCGTAGGCGACGCCGGAGTCGGCGTCGAGGCCCGAGGGCACATCGACCGACACGACCCGCGTGCCCGAGGCGTTGATCGCCTCGATCCACGCGGCGAAGTTGGCATCCGGGGCTCTCGAGATCCCGGTGCCGAAAATTGCGTCGAGCACCACCTCGGCGTCTTCGAACAACAACGTCCCGGTGACGTCGACGCCAAGCCGGCGCAGCGCATGCAGCTCTTTCTCGGCGGGACCGTGCAGGCGACCGGCGTCGACGCAGCCAACTGACGCCAGGCGTCCCCAGCGGTGCAGGTGGCGTGCCGCGGCAAGCCCGTCGCCGGCGTTGTTGCCGACACCGCACGCGACGACGGTGCGTCCAGTGCAGAAGCGGGCGAGCTGCCAGCCCGCGGCTTCCATCAACCAGTCGGTGGTGATGCCGAAGCGCTCGTGAGCGAGCGCGTCGGCAGCTTTGACCTGGGCGCTACTGATAAGGGGTCCCCGCGAATTCACGGCGCAGCCTCTGAATTCGTGGGGCTAAGTGTCGGTAGGTCGCTGAACGACAAAGGAGCAGTAAGGGTCCCGCCGGTGGATGGAGTCGGCCTGCGAAACGCCAGTGCCGAGAAGCTGGGAGAAGAGGTGGGGGGTGATGGTGCAGACCTGGGGGAACTTGAGCGCCGTGTTGCGGAAGGGGCAGTTGTGGATGGTCACCTTCACGCCCTCGGCCGTCTCGGTCTGCTCGGCCAGGGTCCCAGCCCGCCCGATCCAGGCCACGACGCGCGCAAGCTTTTCGTCAAACTCCAGGCCCTCCAGGGTGGGCGCGATGACAGTGGCGTGGCGTGTGGCCATGCGCTCGAAGACCTCGTCCAGCGCCGCCGGCCCGCCCATGCTCTGGACCTCCTGCAACACCATCGAAGCCAGCTGGCCGTAGCGCTTCGGGAAGACGGAGTCGGCGCGCTCGGTGAGTGAGAAGAGCAGGGACGGCCGGCCGCGACGACGGCGCTCGGGATGGCTGACCACGAAGCCGTCGCGCTCGAGGTTGGTGAGGTGCTGGCGCACCGCGTTGGGGGTGACGCCGAGGTCGGAGGAGATCGTTTCGGCGCTGGCGTGGCCTTTACGCCGGAGCAGCTCCAGGACTTCCATACGGGTGGAACGACCGGCGATGGTGGTGGGCATATCCGGACGCTTTTGGGATGTTAGCAGAGGTCCAGGCTATTTATTACAGGTGGATCTTGACAAAATCCCGACGATTCGTAAACTGAAATGCCAGAGAGGGTTAAGCATGATCAAACAAGCCAGTCGCGCCATCGAGCACATGACCGCGAAGGAGCGCCGGATTCAGCGCGCCAAGTACGCGCGCCGGAACAAGATGCACCTCATCGACAAGCTCCTGAACGAGCTCGAGATGCTCAATCTCGCCGACCAGCGGTCGATGCCGCCGGTGCTCTCGGTCGCCATCAACAAGGTCATCGAGGAGTCGCCCGAGGTGACCGTCCTGGCTCAGGCCAAGCCCGCCTCCGTGATGGAGGCGATGGACGCCCTGTACGAGATCCAGGACAGCCTGATGTACAACCAGATCGAGGACGAATAAGCAGCTCTCGTAGCTTTCTGAGGCCGGTTTCGAATACGATTCCGGCCTTTTAATTTGCCTTAGAGGCTTGGCGCCCGCTGTAGCAACCAGATCGGTCTGTGAACTCGGCCGGTCTGCGGGCATGTAGTAACCAGATTGGTCTGTGACCGGTCTCGGGACAACCAGATACGTCAGCCACGCAGGATAGTCCTGCACAGGGCACTCCGCGGCAATTGGTTCGAGTCCGTTGCCGCCCACCGCTGACCCCACTCACAAGTAGCGCCGCGTCGCGGCGCATGACCGTGGGAGTCGACGGCGCCGATAAGCCCGTGTCCCCCTTAGGCCGCCTTAGTCGATTCGGTCGCCGCGCGGCTGCCAGGCCGGCACGATTTGTGGCCCCGGCCCAGGACGCACGGCGTACTTTCCCGTTCCGTCCGCATTGATCACGAAGATGGTTCGTCCGCCCAGGTTGCCGAGCGGGAATGAGACGAATGCGATCTGGTCTCCGACCGGCGACCAGGCCGGCCCGAACTCGATCGTGCTCGGATCGACGAAGAGGGGATGCTGGTCGCTGCCGTTCGCGTTCATGATCCAGATGTCATCGCCGCTGTTGTAAGCGATCTTGCTGCCGTCCGGCGACCAGTCCGGAACCTGCCCCTTCAGCGCTGGGTCGAACGTCAATTGAGTCGCGCCGCCACCATCAGTGTTGATCGTCCAGACCTGGCCGTTCCTGATGAAGACGATCTTGCTTCCGTCTGGCGACCAGGCCGGGAAGACGTCCACGTCGGCGCCCGAGGTCAGGCGGGTGGCGCCGCTGCCGTCGCTGTTCACGATCCAGAGATCGGGGTTGGAGCCGCCGGCGCTCCCGCCGAAAGCGATCCTGCTTCCGTCCGGTGAGAAATCGGGGAAGGTGACGTTGCCGCCCAGGTGCGTGACCTGCTCCTGCTGCGTGCCGTTCTGCTTCATCTTCCAGATCTCGCTGACGCCGCTGCGGGTGCTGCAGAAGGCGATCTCCTTTCCGTCGGGTGAGTACGAGGCGCAGGCGTCGAAGCTCGAATCTGTCGTCAGCCGGCGAAGATCGTTGCCGTTTGGAAGGACGCTGTATATGTCGGCGTTGCCGCCCACGATCATCCCGAAGGCGAGCCTGCCGTCGTTCGTGCCTGGATAGGTGGCCTCGACAGACACGCTCGCACTCGCCACGAGAAGTCCCGAGAGGAAAAGGATGAGCACCAGTCTCCACCGCATGGGGTCTCCTCCTTGAAATTCTTCCATCCTGGAGAATGCCGGGCGACCCGGTCGATTGCAGGCCCTGAGTGCCATTGTCGTGCGTGGTTCCAGCCTGAGTCTCTGCTGATCTCAGGCTTAGTGTCAAGGGGAGAGCACTTCCGGCAAGCCTCCTTGAGTCGGCGATCAGCGGTTGATCATCCGGTTGACTCGGCCTTGCGCGGCGCTCCTCGGCCAACGCTTCGATCCTCCGGAAGCTCGCAATCTTCGACGAAATTTCACTGTTGTCGTCAGGTCGTCCACTGGTGACCCTTCGAGCAACCAGATCGAGGACGCTAATGGGAATGGCGCCGTCTCAAGCCCCTTCCTCACTCCTAGTGCTGTACAACCAGATCGAGGACGCGTAAGCAGCTCTTTAGGCTCTCAAGGCCGGTTTCGAACATGATTCCGGCCTTTTTCTTACCTATGGTTTGCGGCCTGGACAACCGCGACTCATTTGCCCTCGGACGTGGTCACGAGTCGCTGTGGGTGGGTGCCGCATGTCCGGTTCTGGACTGGAGGTCATCCACCAGCCGGCGCGTCACCGGAACCGCGATTCCGGCCCTGGCTGCGCGCCTGAGCAAGGCGCCGCCTAGCGCGTCAAGTTCGAGCGGTCGGCCGGCGGCCTGGTCACGCTGCATAGAGGATTCCATCGACTCGGGCACCGAATCCAGCAGACGAAGCACTGCGTTCGGATCAATATCAACTCCGTCGGCCCGGGCGACGGCGGCGACCTCGCCAATCAGTGCGATGGCGTCCTCCCGCCGTCGCGTGCGTATCGCTCCCACGTTGGCGCGCTCGTGCGTGGTCAGCAGCGCCATCGGTACTAGCAACACGAATTTGTCCCACAACATCGCCAACTCGTCATCACGGACCCGGACATCGAGACCAGCGGCCATTAGGTGTGCAGCAATCGACTCGACGCGGTCGCGGTTATCTGCAAAAGCGGCAATCTCGACCGAGGCGAAGGGGCTGGTTTGGCGGATCAAGCCCGGTCCCGCCTTCGTTGTTTCGATGCGGATCGTGGCGGCCACAACGCTGGAGGGAGGGTAAACGGCCCGCAAGAAACCAACGTGTTCTATGCCGTTGAGAAAGGGAATGACGAGGGCGGGCCCGAGAGCGTTCGCAGGTGCGCGGTCCACAGCATCTTTGAGCTGTGTCGCCTTAACCGTGATGAGGCACGCGTCAACGGGTTCTGACAACCGCGCTGCGGTTCGGATGGAGGCAGTGAAGCTGCCGAACCTGGGACTTTCGACCCGCAGTCCGCTCTGGCTGATCGCTCGCGACGTGCCGTCGCTCGCCAGCACCAGGACCGAGCTGCCTTCCCGCGCCAGCACCGCTGCCAGGAACCCCCCCACTCCACCCGGCCCAAGCACCGCTACGCTGAGCCGTTCCGGCGTCATGAAGAGCCAATAATATGCGCCGCCCGAGGCACGACCGAGGTCGCTACAGGCCCGGTGCCCAGTCCATGGCCGCCCTCACCGTGCGCACGAATAGCTGCGGCGCTTCGGGCCATGAACTCAGTAGACCGATGCTTCTGCCGCTTGGCCCGTCACCATCTAATCGCCGCCACCGCCGATGAGAACCAAGAAAAAGAAAACCTGCCCCACGACGATGAGCGCACTCATAGTCATGGCCGAGAGCGCCGCGCGGCGACGGCCGGTCCCCATCGCCAGCGCCAGCCAGCTGATGAGGGTCGCAACCAACGCGAGCGGGACAGCAGCGGGCCCGGCAACCGCGTCCACAGGCTGCGAAATCTGCCACGCCCTAGTGGACAAGGAGCCCGCGACCGGGTCGTACTGGTAGTACTCGGGATGTGCCAAGACGCAGGCTGTATCGGGTTGACGAACGCCTTTCGCGCCTCCGCAGGGGTCAGGGCCATAGAGCGAGACCAGGATCGGCTCGAAGAAGAAGACTGTGCCGACCGCCAACACAGCGACAAGCGCAAGGGCGAGGGCGGCCAGCGCGATCGCGTCGGCAGATCGGCGGTTCACGCCCATGGCTTCACCCTTCGGGTCGGAGCCCGTGCCGGCGGCAACTCCTCCCAACTGCCTCGAGGGCGACCACCACCCGCGGGCGACGCCGACCACAATGCCGATCGCGCCGGCGACCACCAGAACATAGGCTGCTTCGGGCGGGACAATCAGCGCTACGCCTTTCCAGGGGGGCACATACAACATCAAGATGCCGAGCCCGGCGACCACGACGGCAGCGGGAATTAGCCAGCGCACGCCGCCAAGCTAAAGCGGTCGGCGACAAAGCCGGATCGGGGCGGGGTCGCTGTTTGAGTAGGGGTTAGCCCTGCAATCCAGCCAGCGATACGCGGTGGCATGATACGGCGAAGAACGTGCTCTGGGTTCTCATCCTCCTCCAGTGGCTGCACATCCTGGCGGGCATCTTCTGGTTCGGCTCGGCGATGACTGCGAGCATCGTTGCGTTCCCGGCTTTCCGCAAGTTTCAGCCTGAGACCCAGCGCGCGATCATCGAAGCGTTCGCAGCCCGGTACGGACGGCTGGTGGCCGCGGTCGCCGGCCTGACCATCATCCTTGGCATCCTCCGGGGCCTTGCCGGTGGAGTGCTGAGTGTGCTTACAACCGCCTACGGACTCACATGGATAGCAGCGATCGGCTTGGCGCTAGCCATCGCGGCATTTGAGGGCGCTCGCCTGAGTCCTAGCGTTGGAAGGCTGATCGCCGCCAGCCGACCGGAAGAAATCCGGGCCCTCGACAAACGAATCGCGAACCAAGGTGCGGTTCAACTCGCCGGATTCCTCGTCCTTTTCAGCCTCATGATCGCGATGCGCTTCGGTTACTGACGTGCCGGGGGAAGGATCAGATGCGCAAGCGCGATCCAGCGGGCCGATCGCGCCAACCGCCTGTCGTCCCGGGCCGGCGTGCATTGTGGCGAGGTCGAGCGCTCCGGGCACGAAATCCGAGGGATCGCCGTTCACTTTGCGGCGAGGCTCGGGGCGCTTGCGTCGGCAAACGAGATCCTGGTTTCAGGTACTGTGCGCGATCTCGCCGCGGGATCCGGGTTGCGATTTGAGGATCGCGGCGTTCACGAATTGAAGGGCGTCCTGGATTCGCGTCAGGTCTTCTCGGTGAGCGATCTCAGTTGACAGTCAAGACGACGTTTCCGGTCTTGTGCTCAGTTTCGACGTACCGAGTTGCCTCGATCACATCCTGCAACGGGTAGCACCGATCGATGACCGCCCCGTATCTCCCGGCCTCGATGAGCTCCTTCAAGAAGCGAACGTCCTCCTTCGTCCATCGAGGTGGGATCTGGAAGATCACCTTCTTGTCTCCGAACCTCGGCGTCCACACCGCCAGGATGAGATTCATCAATCCGTCGCAGGCCAGGTAGCGGCCTCCGGGCTTTAGTGAGCCTTTGCATCGTTTGAACGAGTGCTTCCCGACTGCATCGAAGATGACGTCGTAGGTTTCGCCGTTCTTGGTGAAGTCTTCCTGCGTGTAGTCGATCACCCTGTCGGCGCCGATCGATCGCACCACGTCAAGGTTCTTGGTGCTGCACACCGCCGTGACGGCGGTCTCGAAATACTTGGCGATCTGCACCGCCGCCGTGCCGAGAGACCCGGATGCGCCGTAGATGAGGACCTTCTGCCCCTTGCGGAGATCCGCCAGTCTCAAGCACCACAGCGAGTTGAGGGCTCCGTCGGTGACCGGCGCGGCCTCCTCGAAGGTCGCACGCGCCGGCATCGGAGCGATCTTGCCGCTTTCCCGGACGCAAACGAACTCCGCGTGCGTCCCGAATCCCATCCCGGTGTTTCCGAAAACGCGGTCTCCCACCGCGAACTCCGTGACGGCCGCGCCGGCTCCTAGAACCTCACCCGCGAACTCGCTGCCGAGGATCCGCCGTCTCGGCCGGGGGAAGCCGGAAACGAGGCGGCTGAGGAGCGAGACCGCGGGTCCGGCCTTCGCGTTGGCCTCTCGGGTATGGACGTCGAACCGGTTGACCGTAGTGGCGTGCACCTTGACCAGGACCTCGTCCTCTTTGGGGACAGGCTTCTCGACGTCCTCGACCCGTAGGACATCGGCCGGGCCGTAGTGGTCGTAGACGACTGCTCTCACGTCAGCTGAGCCTGAAGGGGGGATAGACATCGGTCACGAGCGCGAAGGCATAGCCGTTGACGCGGTTTCCCCATCGAAGCACGCCGACCACGAAGTCGAACAAAGTCCGTGGATACGTGCCGGTGAAGAGGATGGCGAACCAAGCCACGATGACCGCTACCAGTGCACCGATACTTAGAAAGAAAAGAACGACGTAGTGCGGGATGGCAAGGAGCCATTTGACCAACGGGAGCCATCGGTTCATTAGATGAACATCCGGATAAGGGAAGTTGAGGTGGACCGCCTGCTCCTCGTCCGTTGATGGGTAGTGATCATCGAGCAGGGCCACATAGGTCGTGACTCGGTTCGAGAACCGAAGAAAGTTGAGGTTCCAGTCGAACCACCAGCGAGGGTACTTCTGACGGAAGACGATCATCAGCAAGGGCGGCAGAAAGAGCAGACCGCCTGCGCTGGCCACCACGTAGGTCATTGAGTGATTAGTGGCGTTATAGGTCTCGCCCGACAACGTGCTGAACACAATGGCGATCGGGATCACCACGAAGATGCGGAAGGCAGTTGTGAGCCGATCAAGTGGCCGCGCGGGGTAGTCGACGTCGAATTCCACCGGGTAGCTGGTCACCATTTTGTTCATCTCTCCTGACTTGATTTGTTGACAGTCAAAACGACATTCCCGGTCTTGTGCCACGTCTCGACGTACCTGGTTGCCTCGACCACACCTTCGAGCGGATAGCAGCGGTCGATGACCGCGCGGTAGTTCCCGGCTTCGATCAGCTCTTTGAGGAAGAGGACGTCCCGCTGGAGCTCTCGAGCCGGTATCAGCAGAAGCACTCTTTTTCTGCGGAAGGCTGAGGTCCACAGAACCCACACGGCGTTCTGGAAACCGTCGGTGGCCAGGTAGAAGCCTCCAGGCTTGATTGAGTTTCTGGACCGCCCGAACGATAGGTTGCCCGCGGCGTCGAGGATGACGTCGTACTTCTCGCCGTTCTTGGTGAAGTCTTCCGTTGTGTAGTCGATCACCCTGTCCGCACCGATCGACTTCACGACCTGAAGTTTCTTGGTGCTGCATACGCCGGTGACGTCGGCGCCGAAGTACTTGGCGAGCTGGACGGCGGCGGTGCCGATCGAGCCAGAGGCGCCGTAGACGAGAATGCTTTGCCCGTCCTTCAGCCCCGCCGATCTCAGGCACTTGAGCGCGAGGATCGCCCCATCGCAGGTCGCGGCAGCCTGTTCGAACGTGATGCCCGACGGCATGTGTCCGAGCGGCTCGGACTCGCGCATGCAGATGAACTCCGCGTGCGCGCCGAACTTCCACGGATGGATGCCGAACACCTGGTCGCCCACCGCGAACTCTCGGACTCTCGAGCCGACAGCTTCGACCTCTCCCGCCAGCTCGGTGCCGAGGATTCGCAGCTTCGGCCGTCGCAGGCCGAAGAAGAAGCGGGTCATGAACGGGTGGCCGGCCCGCACGCCGCAATCCGTCCGATTTACTGTCGTCGCGTGAACCTTGATGAGCACATCGTGGTCCTGCGGGACTTGCTGCTCGACCTCCTCGAGCCGCAGGACCTCCGGTGGCCCGTACTTGTCGAAGACAACCGCCTTCATGACGAGCGCCTTACTGGACTGCCGTGCTTCCACATGCGCCCGGCTCGAAAAAGCTCCGCGGGCTTGCCCCCATTGGCGCCTGGGCGAGCTCGGCGTCCGGTCGGGATCACCCAGCCGTCCTCGGCGACGATGCTCCGGCGGAAGTTGGCGCCGTCGAGCTGCACGCCCCAAACGGCCTCGTAGACCGCCCTCAACTCGGCGACGGTGAATGTCGGTCCCACGAATGCCGTAGCGATTCCAGTGATGTCGAGATCGGCGCGAACACGCTCGACCGCATCCCTGACGATCCGCGCGTGATCGAATGCGAGCTCGATCTTCCCGTCCAGAACATCTGTAACCGGAATCAGAGCCGCGGCTGCTGCATCCGTGCCCGGCACGATCGTGCCGACTTCGCGCAGAACCGCGAGGTAAGCAACTGTGACGACGTTCATGCGCGGGTCGCGGCCAGGATCCCCGTAAGCGCCGAACTGGGTCAGCAGGCCGGCGCTGTCAACGCCGGTTTCCGCCGCGAGCTCGCGCTTCGCCGCCTCGTTCAGCGACTCGGTTGGACGCTTGAAGCCGCCCGGGATCGCCCACATCCCCTCATACGGCGACACACCGCGGCGTACGAGCAGCACATGGAGCCGGCTGTCCGACATGGTCAGGATCACCACGTCCACCGTCACGGCGAAGGCGGGGTAGCGCGAGGGGTTGTATTCCGGCAACCGGCGCGCGCGTCGGGTTTTAGTCGCCACGACTGTTACGCTAACAGATAGTTATGGTCTTGTCGACTAGAACGCCACATCACTAAAGCAACTCGGGCCGCAAGTCGGCCCGAGTCCTTCCTTCGTTCATAGACTGCGATCAGTCAAAAGGCGATACCGCCTGGAACACGTTTGAAAGATCGTTGACCCCGGCGTCCCGGGAACCCAAGGGTGCCAGGCCGTAGCGGTGCTCGATCGTCGCGAGGATGGAGGTTGTGTCGTATTGAGTGTGATCAACCACGAAGTTGCCCTGCAAACCCGGCGCGATCATCAGTGTGGGGATCCTCGTTCCCGGTCCCCATTCGTCGTGGGGGCCGGCCACCCCACCTTGTCCTGGAGGGGTCACGTGGTCCCACTGACCGCCGAACTCGTCGTAGGTCACCACGACCATCGTGTCCTTGCTGCAGCTGCTGTTCTGGATCGCCTGGAGCAGCCTGACCAGGTGGTCGCTGCCCCTGGTTTCGCTGGTGTATCCGGGGTGCTCGTTCTCGAGCCCCACGGGCTTGACAAAGCTGACCGAGCTCAGCTTGCATTCGCGGCTCGAAGCATTGGCGAGGTCGATGAATTCCTGCTCGTCGCGCAGATGCGTCCGGCCGGCGGTTCCGGGAGCGTACGCGGCGAAGTAGTTGAACGGCTGGTGGTGGAACTGGAAGGTCTTGTTCGGGCAGAACGGATACGCCGGATTGGCCGACGAGTTGGGATCGGCGCATACGCCGGGCGTGGTTCCATTGGTCCAGCCTGCACCGCCCACATCGCCGTCGGCGTTGGACCAGCCGCCTGAGTACCAGGCCCAGCTGACACCCGCGCCGCTGAGCTCGTCACCGATGGTCGTGCCGGTCTGGAGCGGAAGCTTGAGGGGGTTCGACGACGTCGGCTGCTGAGCGGGTTGGATCGTGTTGACGGCAAAGTCCCCGCAGGCCACATTCGGATCAGTGGTTGGCAGACCGCACTCCTGCGCCAGCGGTTTGTCTGCCACGGCCGTGGTGGCCGTGTACAACTTGTAGCTCGTCGGCATTCCGTTGGCGTCGAGTATCGAACGCTGCGTCGAGGAGGCGTTTGGGTACGTCGGCGTCGCTGCGGCGATCAGCCACTGGTGATTCAGAAACGATCCGCCGAAGGCGCCCTGGAAGAAGTCATCCGCGATCGCGTAGTGCGGGTGGGCGGGAGAGTGCAGGTATTGATAGATCGGAAGAGACGACGTGTCGTAGTAACCCATGGTCATCCCGATCGCGTCGCTGCCGGTGACGTAGCGGTTCTGCTGCCCGCTGTTGAGCTGGTATTGCTCTTGGTAGAACTTGTGGACGATGTCGCGGGTGCAGCCGCCGGGCAGGTTGTTCGGGTTAGGCAGCGATGAGCCGCCGGCGAAAGAGACGCCCGGCAGCGGGCACGTCTGGGCGCTTGCCGGGATGTAGGCCTCGATGCTGAACGGCTGATTTGAGAAGGCGCTCGAGAATGACATGCCTGTCGTCGTGTCGGTACATGTCGCCGGAAGCTGTGGCGAGGCGAGGTTGACGTCGTTTTGCAGCAGACACGAATAAGGCACGCCGCCTTGCCCGATCTGGATCGTTTGCGCGGGGTCCGCGTTTGCGCGTCCGTTCACGCCTTCCCAACCGCCGTAGAGATTGTCGAAGCTGTGGTTTTCCTCGTAGATGACGACCACGTGGTTGATTTTGGCGAGACCACCGGCATCGTCTTCAGTGCCTGCCTGAACAGGCACGAAGACGGGCTCGGCAGCAATCGCCAGCAATGACGCCGTCGCCAACGTCAGAAGCCGCTGCAAAGGTCTAGACATATGCCGCTTTCCTCCTAGGTGAACCTCATGTCCAATGGCTCGACTTGGATCCATGCGGCGACCATAGGAATGACGTGGAACGATTGCATCGGGGCGGCGCCGCCTAGTAGGTAGGGGTTAGCCCCGAGCGGTCAGGAATCGTCGTCGCTTGTGAGGCGGTTGCGGACGTGCGGCGTTAGGGCGCGCCGGACGCCCTCGTACGCCAACCAGGCGATTCCTGCGAGCACCAGTCCGACAGGTCCACCCAGGCAAAGGGCAACCAGGAACGTTCCGATCAGCGCCCCGGACACCGGATCGGCACGTAGCGGGAGCGATGTTCCGTTCTGCTCAGGATCAGCTTTGGGCATCTCGACGTCCTACGCGGGCTTGGGCCCGCGCATGCGGCTGAAAAATGCGTGTCCGGCGATCACCGATCCGCCGATGACCGCGAACAGCAAGACCAACTGGCCTGGCCTAGGTGCGTAGTGTTCGATGTTCACCCAGGCGGTCGGGCCCAACCAGGCGCCGAGACCGATGAATACGCCTTCATAGACGGCGATGGCAGGGGCCAGCCCGATCAAGAAAGTCCGGCGAGGAAGCGCAACCAGCCCCGAGATGTAGTTCGTGTTTATCCGCATCCCAGGAGTTATGCGGGCCACGAACACTGCCGGCGAACCACCGCGTCGGAGTTTGGCGGCTAGATTATCTACCCGCTTTTCAACGCGCACGAAAGCGGCAATTCGAGGGAGCGCTGCACTTCCGATCCGCTCAAACAGCTCGCGCCCGCTCATGGCGCCGAGAAGGGCGGACGCATATGTCGCGACGAGGACGACAAGGGGGTTGAGGTGAGCGGTCGCAATCGTCACACCTATCAGAACCAAGAGAAAGTCACCCGGCGCGAATGGCATCGGGATTCCGAGCTCTTCAAGCACGATCAGACCACAAATGGCGGCAACGAGAGCGTAACCAGAAACACCAAGCAATCCGGTGATGCCTTCGTTCATGCCGCGACCGTAGGCGCGATTTCGCACGATCACATCGGGGCTGGACCGCCCGATTGTTGGTGTTAGCCCTGAGGGCGCTGGGCGATCGGCTGCGAGATTCCGAGAGCTAATCGCCGCCCGCAAGCAGGAAACCGAGAAATGGGACAACCGCGCCGACTGCGGTCAGCGAACCAAGTAGCAGTGCTGCCAGCGCAATGTGGCGGTGGCGCGTTCTCATCCCCATACCAAGCCAACAAATCAGGGCCGAACCCATGCCGAGCAGAAACGCCGCCCACCAAAGTATCGGTACAAGACTCGGACCGACTACGAGCAGCGAGCTCGCGGCCATCAGGGCGGCGACTGCAAGGATGATTCCGGCCAGCGCGACACCGTCGGCAACTCGGCTACTTGCCCGTGGCGCTGTTTCGCTCACGTCGCCACCTTAGGTAGGCAGGGTTAGGAGCGCATCGGGGCCTGGCTCGTGTTCGAGTAAGGGTTAGCCCTGTACCCGGCCCGAGACAGCCGGTGAGATGATGCGGCGATGCCCGAGCGGGTGCTCATCGTGGACGATCACCTGGGGTTCCGCCGGCTTGCTCGCCGCCTTCTCCAGGCCATCGGCCATGAGGTCGTTGGGGAGGCTGGTACTGGGGCGGAGGCGCTGAACGAGTCGCGCCGACTGAAGCCCGACCTCGTGCTCCTCGACATTCAACTGCCCGACCTGGATGGGCTGGCGGTCGCGGCTTCGTTGAGCTCCGAGCCGGAGCCTCCGACCGTGGTCCTGGTGTCCAGTCGTGACGCCGCGGACTATGGTCCCCGCCTTCTTGATTGCGGCGCCGTTGGCTTCATAACGAAGGCCGATCTTTCCGCCGAGACCCTGGGGGCTTTGCTCGGAGAATGACCACTTTGCAGCGTCGCGTAATCCAGGTCGGCGCGCTCGCGGTGGTCGCCTTGGCTTGTTACGCCGAGGCTTTGTACTCCTCCCGGACCTGGTCCTCGGTGCTCGTCGACATCGTGCCCGGGTCCTCTTTCGTCCTCGCCGGGCTGATCGCCTGGTCGCTCCGGCCTCGGAATCGGGTCGGCCTTCTCATGATCGGCGTGGGCGTCGGTCTGCTCACTGTTGATGCAGCACTCCAGGACAGGGTTGGCCGGGTCTGGCAGCCAGCGGAGGTCCTCCTGGTTTTTGTCAGCCCACTCTGGGCGGTTGTGCTCATCCACCTCCTACTGGCCTTTCCTGGAGGGCGGCTTGTCTCGCGGCTGGATCGCGTCGTGGTTCGATCCTTTTACGCGGTCGTACCGCTCGCGGCCCTGCTCGCGGTCGTCGCCGGCAACCCGGTGCTTGGGCGGATCAGCCAGCCTGTTTTCGACATCGAAGTCCCTGCCGCGGGCGATATCTACGCTGCTTGCCTCGTCATCGGTTCAGCCCTGGTCATCCGCCGATGGTTTCTCGGCGGCCGCGCTCGCCGGCGATCGATGTCCCCGGTTTTCTGGCCGATGGTCCCGATCACGATTCTCTTCTTGGTTGCCACTGCGGCGGTCCTGGGCCGTTCACTCACGGTACCGGCGACGGTTTTCCCACTCTTCCTGGTGGCCCTGCCGATCGGAATCCTCATCGGCCTGCTGAGGTCCGGACTGGACATGTCATCAGTTGGCGATCTGGTCGTCAAGCTATCCGGCGGCCTCGCTCCTGAGCAGCTGCAGCCGGCGCTCGCACACGCACTCCACGACCCTTCGCTCGAGGTGGCTTACTGGCTGCCGGCCCAGGAGTATTTTGCGGACCTGGAAGGGCTCCGCATGGATCTGCCGACAGCCGACTCGGAGCGAGCGGTGAGCATCCTGGGCAACCCCGCCAGCCCGGTCGCCGCGCTCGTGTACGACTCCTCGCTCGTCGAAGAGGGACAGCTGGTCGGTACGGCTGCCGCGGCACTTCACCTGGCACTACAAAACGCGCGTCTTCAGGTTCAGCTGCGCGCGCAGCTGGAGGAGGTGCGTCAGTCGCGGGCGCGCTTGGTCGAGGCTGCCGACATCGAGCGTCAGCGAGTCGAGCGAGATCTTCACGATGGCGCTCAACAGCAGCTCGTGAACTTGCTGTTGTCGCTGCAGGTCACGAAAACAGAGGCGTTACGGCACTCTGATCCAGAAACGGCATCTCGGGTCGAGGCCAACATCGCCGACCTCAAACAGGCTCTCGACGAGCTCCGCGAGCTGGCACGCGGTATACATCCGACCATCCTCACCCAGGCCGGCTTGATTCCCGCGATCCGATCGCTCGGCGAGCGCTGCCCGATTCCGGTCGAAGTCAAAGAGGAGCTGGGCGATGTACGGCTCGCGGCGCCTTTGGAGGCAGCACTTTACTTCGTCGTTTCCGAGGCCATTACGAACGCTGTGAAGTATTCGAAGGGGCGACGAGTTTGCGTCTCGGTTGGTCGGCGCTCGGGACTCGCGGTCGTCGAGATTTCCGACGACGGCGTGGGCGGAGCCGACTCGTCCGTTGGTTCCGGCCTGCGCGGGCTGACCGACCGGGTCGCTGCGGTGGGTGGGCGACTGGTGATCAAAAGCGGAACTGCAGGTGGCACGACCATTCATGCCGAAGTACCTTGCGGGTAATCGTCGCTGACGATTCGGTCTTGTTTCGAGAGGGCCTGGCCCGGGTGCTCGAAGCGGCCGGCTTCGAAGTCGTCGGACAGGCGTCGAATACAGACGAGCTGGACCGGCTTGTAGAAAGCCAAAACGTCTCATTGGTGATCCTGGACATTCGGATGCCCCCGACCCAGACGGACGAAGGGCTTGTTGCCGCCAAACGCATCCGACGTCAGCACCCAGAAATCGGTGTCTTGATGCTCTCCCAATATGTCGAAAGTCACCACGCAATCGACCTTCTCGGACAGAGCCCGGACCGCGTTGGTTATCTGCTCAAGGATCGATTCGCAGACGTGGGCGAGTTCATAGATGCCGTCCGGCGAGTCGGGAGTGGAGGATCTGCGGTCGATCCTCTGGTCGTGTCGCAGTTGCTGGGGCGGAAGCGATCACGCGACCTGATCGAAGACCTGACCGATCGCGAGAGGTCGGTCCTCTCCTTGATGGCCGAGGGCCGATCCAACGATGCCATCGCGTCGGCGCTGACGATCAGCCCCAAGACACTTGAAGCCCATATCGGCACGATCTACTCGAAGCTCGGATTAGAGCCGGCGGGCGCCGATCACCGACGTGTGCTAGCGGTTCTCAACTACCTTCGGTCGTCCTGAGCCATGCTCATCAGCGGTGGCTCGGGCCTGAGCTCAGACCCACCGCCAGGGAGATGACCGCCTCTCACACGTCCGGAAGCTTAGCCCGCAGTCCGCCAGTTTCTGCCAGCCGCCAGCGAGAACGTCGCCAGGCAACCCACGGCGACGATTGAGAGCACAACCGGGGTCAGGCCGATGCCGAAACGCCCGATCACGGCGCTGATGCCGCCGGGGACGACCGCCCCGCCCAGCATCGAAGCCGGAAAGAGCCATGAGGTGGCGCGTGCGTCACCCGGCCTGAGCTTC
>WNFS01005230.1_pt1 | contig 16423 bp, 20 predicted proteins | sample 5400141 | NCBI WGS metagenome assembly WNFS01 (sample SAMN13153358, study PRJNA577476) | soil metagenome | isolation source: 60 cm saprolite under Madrone tree | place: USA:California | collected 2016-06-14
TTAAAATATCAGGAGATACTTTACGTCTAAGATCTCCTACAAATTGAACGCCACCTAAACCTTCTTGTTTAGCAAATTTACCTGCCTCACCTTTACTGCTAAAGGTTTCTAACGGAGACCTTCCTATGATAAGATCTACCCATCTGACTCCTGTTACTGGGTGTCTATAAGGTTCAGATAGATTCATAACATTATCTGATATGTTTCTATTAGCTGATAATACTTGGTCTTGAGCTACTTCTATAGCTGGTCTAAACTTCTCTGCTAATGCTGGCATACGTTCGACTCCAGTTAATCCTTGCATTAACTGAGGAAAACGAGCAATCAATGAATCATATCTCTCAAGAATCATATTAGTACCGTTGATATCGTTACCAGTATTTATTGTAGCTTCTTGTTTGCCTATTTGAAATATATTAGGTAACTTATCCTGAGCTTCTTGAATTGGATCTCCTCTACGCAATCTATTAGCAAGAGTACCAAAAACACGTTGAACAGCAGATGATCGTATATTACCGGCAGCTAATGCTGCTTGTTGAGCAGGAGATATGACTGTTTGTTGTGCAACAGATTGTATTTGTTGTCTAACAGCAGTGCGCATACTATTACGTAAAGACAGTGCACCTGCTACTCTAGCTATACCTAACACTTCTACACCAGGTGCAACAATGGGGAATAAGTCTTGCATCATACGATCTGAAGTAGACATACCAGACATATTGTCTGCGAATTGAACGCGAAGATTAGGAGGTAAAGCATTGTAGATTATATCATAGCGATTCTTCATATCTTCGTATGGCATCGTTAATAATTGATCTCTAGCTTCGTCTTGAGCATGCCCAGGAAGATTAAACCACGAAGTACCAGAGACATGCATTTTTACCCAAGGATAGACAGTAATGAGATTTTTAAGGATATCTATTCCCCTGGAGAAATATCCTTGATTCCCTAAAGTTTCGTGCGCTTCTTGTTGCCTCGTCTTAAAGAACTGTGATTTAGCTGCGTATTCAGTACCTAAATTTATTTGAGTATTCCAGAAGTTATTTGCACCTTCCTCTGGATGTATTTGATTTAACCAATGCGTGGTATCAGGATTCTCTCTAGGCCAGTTTAAATGTTCCATGTACTCACGAGAATAGTGATCTTCAATAACACTTCTAGGATCATTGATAGCTTCATCCACTCCAGCTATTTCTTCAGTAGTTAGAGGTCCACCCTTTTTATTAGCTATAGCTGTTATAGCTTCAGATCTACGTTGACTGTTTTGAAGAGCTAATTGATTAGAGACATAGTTACGTACATTCTTTTCTTGACCTCTTATAAAGGCAGAATAATAATCAGGGTATGTTTCTGCAATCTTATCCCTTAAACCAAAATCTGCTTGTGTAGCTCTATCATGAGCTATAGCAGGAGACAAAGAAGGATTTTGATTTACTGCAGGCGTAGCGAAGTCAGATGGCTCCTGTGTAGGAGCAGACTCTACTGGAGTAGCATAATCATTAGGATACTCAACCAAGAGCTTTACCTAATCCCATGATACCACCACCAATATCCATTATACCTTTATCAGTAGATAACTTACCTTCAACATCTGCTTTGGACATCTTAAGAGCACTGAGCTGTCTATTTAATTCAAACATCCTATCTCCGAACTGTAAGTTCTGACTTATACCTGCTAGGTTAGTACCTGTCTGTCCTCCTATACTTCCATAGGCTCCGGAAAGGCCTGAACCTTTTGCTGCTCCTTCTGAATTAGCTGTAGCTAAAGCTTGAGATCTAGCCATTTGATTATTTCTTACTTGTTGTAACATCTGTCTTTGAGCCGTCATATGCATGGCGTTTTGACGTGTATCGTCTTCCTGCATCTCAACGCCAGCCATCTCCTTCTCAAGACGAGCTGCTTCTTTAGCATGCCCCATTGCAGAGATACCACCAAAGATATCTACACCTAAACCAACTGCATCTAAACCTATACCAAGTGCACCCATAGGCATTAAACTATATCCTGCATATCTTTAATCTTAAGATTACGTCTACCATAATATTTCTCAGCAAAATCAATCAATCTATTAAAATTAGTGAACTGTTGCTGAAGAGGAACTGGAGTTGTAACTGGAGCATCATATCTAAGATGCCATAGATTAGTCTGTGTATTCTTTATAGCATTGACACTGAAGGATTTGATTTTGTCACTGTCCCCTTCTAATACCAGTTTAATTTTATCTGCTCGGTTCATATTTCCGGATTAACCTCATTCCATACACCCCAACCCATAAGATCAAAGGGCATTCCATCCACTGATGTTACTTTAATCTGCATTGCTAATCCTCTACCTCTAAGTCTAACTTTATGATACATATCAAAGAAATTACTTTGAAGATTAGACTTCTTTTGTTTTACACTGAATTTACCAGACAAACCACTACCTGCGTAATCCCATATTGCTTGGATATAATAAGAATTACCAGAAGGATTTCTAGAAAATACATAGACATAAGGAGATTGAAACTTAAGTAATGCTTTACCTACAAGTTTATACCCTGTAATAAAATAACTAATAAAGTTATAACCTACTTGATTCTCATCAAAGAAATCTACAAACCTAGTAAAATCATTCTCTTCTGAGAATGTAATATTAGAACCTACTGCTGTTGTATACTTAAAAACAGGATCAGGTGCACCACTACCACCTGGACTCTGTATATACTTAACATCAGTTATAACACTTAGACTGTTAGTGGGTAGAATGAATGGATAAAATGCTTTAGTTACTATGTTAAAATTAAGAATTGTATCATAGTTATATCTATTACTTATTCCTATCTCACCGGTACTTCTAAAACACCATTGAACTATATATTCTAATTCATGGTAATCTCCTCTAGCAAATTTCTTACTTATACTAGGAAATCCTGCGTAGTAAGATAAAATAGAACCTAGAGCTAGATTATTAACACTTAATTGAATATCTGGACTATGTGCTGAACCAGGAGTCTGCGCAGGGGATACTTCATATATTCCTTCTTCATTCCAGAAATAAGGAAAACCCTGTACTTCTATAAAGGATGTTCCTGATATAGCTCTAATACTAGATATCTTAGTAACTGTATAATCGTTAGCAGCGAATCCAATACCTGAACTACCACCTATAAACCATATACCATTAGCAGCAAAGACAAGAACACCGAAACGTAGAGCGAAGAGTTTGTATATGGCTCCACATCCAGGTATAACTATCTGTCCTCCATCTGAAGGAAGAAGAGAGAATAGTGTTTGACTAGTAGGATCATTCTCTTGATAACACTTACTGAACGATCTCGTATCAGTTATTATCTGAGAGAAGTAAATATTCTCTGACCACGTATAAAACGGTTCATCTCCTGAAGGAGGAAATGAATCATTTACACCTGCATAAAATACTCTACCTTGATAAAAGGTTCCTGTTAAAGGTCTTTGAATAGTAGCGACTGTTGTTAATCCTGCAATATTTGATACAGACGATCTGTTTTGTATAAATGGATTAAAAACAAATGAACCTTTGGGAGCTGCTGTTACTTGTTGCTGAACATTAGCAAATGTAGTTGCAGGATCGAATACTAAAGAAGTGTTTTTATATAACCACCATATATCGGAATTAGAGGGATAATTTGCAAGCACACCAAACCATTTAGTAATGAAACCTACACTAACTAAAGATGCAGGTAAGGATTCATTAGGAGTTGAAAAGAAATTACCTCCTGACCAAAACCCCATAGCATTTAATTCAGGATGATCGTTAGATATTACAGCAATTTGGATAGTGGTAAACGGAGATACATAACTAATAACAGTACCTGTAAGAACAACAGATCCATTCAAGTTGTTGTTATTAGGTCCTGTTTTAGCAGCTTGAGGTACATTAATTTGAATTACCGCTCCATTCGTCACAGATGTAGTATCAACTTGAGAAACCACATTTAACGTATAAAGTTGACCTATTGCTGGTACATTACCTGAACCATCTCCTCTGAGAGTAGCTGTCCAAGTAGATCCTTGTGTCCATCCTTGGTTAATTAAATTATAAAGATGTTCATTAGAAAGAGTTTTAGGTCTTAAGTTATCTGGAACACCAGGTTCTGGAATACCAACAAAATCTCTAGTTTGTAGTGTTATGACTGTACCTGATATAACTCCTGAAATAAAGGTACAGAAGAATGGATCACAAGCAGGATGAAAGACAAACAAATAACCATTGCCTGAAGAATATTGACATTCTGTTAAAGCAACAGTAGATGTGTTTCCTTGTGCTTGAAAAGCATTAATGTTTATTGTAGAACTTAATCTAGTCGTAGACAGAGGAGCAGATACTGTTGCACTACTTGATTTAAAGAAATAAAGAATATTTCCTATCTGTTCTACCAGTATTTGTGTAGAACCATCTCCTCCTGCGTTTAACCACTTATAAGATGATCTAGCTACACTGGGTGCATTGATTGCATTACCAATAGCATTAGTCTCATAGTCAATACCTCCACGTCTGTTAACATCCCCGATTAAAGTATAAACGCAGTTCTGTGTATCAGTAGCTGCGTTCTCAGGGAAGTTCAGTCCAGTGAATTCTGTCTTGAGTCCTGCTATGAAATGGTTTTCAACAGAAGGAGAAGGTTGTTGCTGCGGCATAGTTATCCGGTATAAGTCATTAAACTAACGCCACCTCTCATCCACGGCCACTGTGGATATGTTCCATAACCACCAGTACGTGGTACTCTACCAAAGGTAGAGAACTGATCAAAGTATCCTGGTTTATTAGCTATAGATTTAGTCTTCTGTGTTACTGCCCATTGTCTCCTAATCTCTTCGTCTGCTTTCTGATGAGTCTGCTGTTTAAGCTCATAGAATGCTAGACTGGTAGATTCATTCAGTAACAGAGGAAACTGATGATCATTTAGAGCAGGAATAAAGTTATCTACCAATTGAAAAGGAGGAACTATCTGACCATAACACAAAGTCTTAGATGCTTGTAATGTACCGTCTTGTGTAGAATCAAAGGAATCAAATATTACTTGATTGTTAGATACCACTGTACACATCTGAGGTTGATGATCTGTTCTATATCTAAAGGTAAATTTATTACCACCTTCTGAGAAAGTATAACTCTGTACAAATGGTTGAGATAGATCGTTTCTATTCACTGAGTCTAAGAAGTAGTCAGTAGGAACAATACTTACGTACTTGTATCCTGGAGGTACATTAGGAACATTGACACTGGTTATAATCCAGCTAGCAAACGTTCCTGAACCTACTGTACTCGTAACATTAAGAACTAAGGTAGTTCCTGTATATTGAGCTACAGTACCTATTAAAGCATTAGTACCAGAGTTAGCTTGTGCTATCTGTCCTGGTGAAATAGGAAGACCACTAGAACCGACAGTAAATGACTTATTCCCTAAACCTATGGTATTTGATGTAGTAGATGTAGTAGTCCATTTGATAGAAGAGACAAGATCAGTGTTTAGATCGTGAGAGAAAGCTCCGAATTGATCTATCTGTTGATTGTCCTGTGGATTAGTATCAAAATACTGCATCCAACTAATTCTAGTTACTCCTTCTGGTAATTGCATCGTGACAGGTATTTTAAGACTGTCTGGGGGAACTAACTGAAATAAGACATCATCTATAGTTAGATCTCCACGAGCTACTATGTCATAATACTTATTCTGAATTATATTAGCTACTTGTAAAGATTCGGTAGTATCTGCAATAGAATTGACTTCGTCTGAAGACATCCTACTTAGAATGTTCTGAACCATAGTTAAGAGAGACTGTTGGGCCATTACGCTTTAAAGATCCTTGCGACAGATACTGCACCGGAATAGAGGAAGTAGAAACCTACAACAGCCATTAATACTTGCCATTGTTCTGGAGTTACTGGATCAGTATCTCCAAGCTTCAACACTTTATCCCAGAGATAGATTTTAGTTATGTAGGTAGCTGGTCCAATAGCTAGGCCAGCTCTAATCCAGCTATCGAGACTTGAATGTTGACTATCTGCTAACATCAAGTCTCTCTTAGCTTGAAGAGTATTTATACGTTCTTGAGAGGCTGTTCTTTCCTGGTCTGTAGTAGCTTTAAGAAGAGCTATCTTCTCATTAGCTATAGCATTAGTAATACTACTAATCGTAGTAAATAAGCCAGGAAGGATTAAACCTAGAAAGCTGAACATTAAGGTGTAGCGGTAGACTTAGCAGCCACAGTCTTAGCCAAAGACGACCAGAGGCCTACGACCATAGCAGACGCTACAGTACCGATACCACTGATCACGACATCACCATTCCAGTATTGCATACCGTAATGTGCTACCAAGAAACCACCAGCAGCTGCAACGATTGCACGAGTCCAACCACCGAGATGATCGGAATCCACAAGAGAAGACAACACACTTAGTACTTGATTCATTTTATTTTCCTTTTTTAAAGAGTTTTACTAATAGATTAATATAATAATCTACGATTGAATTCCAGCCTGTCTTAATAGGCTGTAATACAGGTTTTAAAAATAAAGCTTTCTCTGCTTGTCTCCTTCTAATAAGACCTGCCAGAACTTTACCTCCAGCTTTGTTATATAACAATAGATGATCTGCTGCTTCGGTATATTTACTTTCATTAAGTAAAGTCAAAGTAGACGAGTGTCCTAGTGCACCAGTATTAAAATGAAAAGAGACAAGAGCATCATATTGATTCTGATTTACAGGAACTTTAACAAGATGAGTTACTTCTTGTTCGACTTTCTCCAAGTCTGTTGCGAGGATTCCATCTGCCTCTTCTTTTGATATTGTCTGTCCGACAAATACGCTAGGAAGCCCAGCAGCATTAGTATGCCCATACCCAATAGTAAGTACTCCATGAACTGTATCCCCGCTGTGTACAATATGATTGTTGTAATCATCATATGATTGAAGGATTAGACCTTCAAAGGACTCAATTAACTGTCTGCCCGATTCGCTCGTCTTCAAGCTCTTTTATCCTTTTCTGTAACTGTTCTATTTGATCTTGTAGATTAGCGATTGTAAACATACAATCACCAAGTAACTGCCTTAATTTCTGTTCCATCAAAACACCGGAATGTATCCTGTTATACCTGCGTTATCTACAATAGTTAACCATTTCTGTACTGCGGTATGAGAACCTGTAGGTCCTACAGAACCTAAGACAGTAGCAACAGCAGCATTAGCTGAGAAACTACCTGCACTAGCGAACTGAACTAAACCAGCGCTTACAGCAGGAGTTTGTATAGTAACACTGCCACTGGTACTTCCTGTTAGAACCACTGTTCCAGTAGAAGCACCAACACCACCAGAGTTTAAGGTTCCTGTGGTAGAGAAGTTACTAGTTGTAGAGAGAACACCACCTGTTGCGGAAGCAAATACTGCAGCGGAACCACTAGTAGCACCAGAAAGAGTTAAAGTTCCTCCTACGGATCCTATAGTACCTATCTGAACAGGTTGAGTACTTGTTAATAAAGTTCCTGTACTATTCGTAGAAACTGTTATCGATCCGCTCGTAGTTCCTACAAAATTAATACCACCGCTAGAAACACCAGCGGCTCCCGTGTTTAGAGCTCCAACGCCATTCACATTAAACCCAGGGCTAGAGAATGCGTTACCTGTTATAGACGAAGCACCAGTTAGGTTGATACCATTAGCAAAGGTAGGATTACCTTTAATGGCCATAATAGAACCAGTAGTTTTAAGAGGATTCTGAACACCTGCTACACCACTACCAATTTGTATTAAGGTCCCCCAACCAACTGCACTGGTTTGATTCCCAAAGAACAGAGCTGAATCGTTTCTAGAGCCAGCTACTGCATCAGCACTTGTCTGAGCTATAAGTATTCCATATTTATCTAAGACAGAAGTAGCTGTTTCAATCTGAACATCTGCTTCATAAGAGATACAAGATACAAAACTAGCAGCACTTCCAGTTAAACGTACAACAGAGTTTAGACCGTATAGTAAACCTTTCTCAGATCCACCTGTACCTCCATCTGAAGTTTGAGCTTGGGCTATAAATGAACCAGATGTGTAAAATCTATTTGCATTAGAAGCATTAGTTGCTGCATTTAATGAAAGTGTTGCATTTAAAGCAATTCTTCCACCTTTAGCAGTACTAGATCCAAATCCATGAATAATACTAAGTCCTTCTACAAAGTTAGTACCCGCATCAACAACATCTGGAGATATGTTAACTGTATTCCAATTAGTAGCTACACCAACTGTTCCACTAGGAGTTTGGTTAATAACTAAGCCAGCTAGTGTACCAGAAGGTATAGTTATTGTCTGTGTATTAGACCAAGTATTAGCTCCATCTAAGAAAGGAACTACATGTCCTGATGTACCTGTAGTAGCTGTATTGACTGTTATGATTCCAGGAGTAGTTACATCTATTAACCTAGCTGGAGAATTGACAGTTTGAGGAGGAGGGAGATTAACTATTTGATTGCTATTCATATCCAGAGTGGAAGTCATCTGATTAGGAGTGACTCCACTTCTAGATAAAACATCAAGAAAAGCTGTAGTTATAACTGCATTATTACTATTAATAGTAGTGACAGCAGTAGTGTCATTTTGAAATGTAGCTACATTGTTAAGAGTAATATTTTCAGACATAATCTACTTTCTTATGCGTATACTATATATGCGGGTGTTGATACCGCAGTTATTCTAATCAATAGAGTTTTAGATGCTGCTGCCGCTATGGTTATTACAGATTGATTAGCATCTGATGCTCCACCAGATCCTGCTGTAATTGTAAAACTATTAGTGGCACCGCCATTAATAATCAAACATTGAAAGATGTCACCTATTTGAACACCAGCACTGTTATTGCTCATATAATTAACAATATTAGTAGCTGTATCTAAAGTAACAGTTTGAGCTGCGGCAGTAGAATTCCATACGAATATTCCACCGCCAAGTTGAGCTGCAGTTGCTGTAGTACCAGTTGCACCAGTACCAGTAGTAACCACACCAGTTCCAGTCATCCACATAGTACCAAACTGTTGACCACCAGGTACCGATGAAGATACCTGCGTTCCAGGAACATAAGCTCTAACTCGCTGATTCATAACAACTTCGTCTAGACCGCCCATAAGGTCAATTCTAGAAGTATCGATTGCCATTTGTTTTCCTTTCTATAGTTAGGTGCCTCCGAAGAGGCACCATCACTATATTAGCTATTAGAAGCTGATGTTACCGTAGAGCTTGTATCTAAGACGAAGCTGAACAAGTCCGCTTGTAAACGTACCTGTAGCAATCGCAGAGATCCATGCACTCTGTGGAAGTGGAGTAATGACATTCGTCACGAGTGGAACATTTCCCAACCACGCGCCATTGCCTGCAATAGCAGTAGCAAATCCAGTACCACCAAATATGATGCCACTAGTTGCGGTGGGTGTCCAGAATGTCGCACGCATACCAGGAGTAGCCATATTTGCAGTAAGCAGACCGTTTAAGAGCTGAACACCTGCATTAGGCGTAACCTGAACGAATGTTGCGTTAGGTGAACCTGGAAGCTGTGAAGTCGTTACGAGACCTACAGCGAGAGAAGTTCCACCGGTTGCGCCAACAATAGTCTCAACCTCAACAGTTTCAAAGAACAATTGAGTTCTATCGAGTACGATAGTACCAGACGAAAGACCTGTTGGAAGAGTTCCTTGTAAAGGAACGAAGAGATTCACCGACTGAATACCTGCTTGAAGAGCAGTACCTGTGCCAGAGAAGGCTCCTGTAGGAGCTGCACCCACCACAAAGGGTGAACCAGTTCCTGTGCCCCACTGAGTGGGTACGAGAGGGATGTAGGTCTCTATCTCACGAGTTTCCCCGTAAACAAGATAATCTCCACCAATCTCAGGGACGGGTTTCTGTGTACCGTCCCATGGAAGAGTATCACCTGGAGCTGCCGAGAAGAAGAAGTTAGCGACACCAACAGAGCCAGCTGAAAAAGCTGTACCTACGGAGCCTGCTACACCACCAGAAGTGATGGTTTCGGAAGTTATATTGGGAAGATAGTTAGACACATAGATGTCAAACCCAAAGAGGTTAAACCGGAATTTGAAGCCGGTAACTGCGCCATCTCTGATAACACCTTCCCACATTGGCATGGGGGATAAGAGGTTAACAAGATTAGCTTGAGTCTGAATCGTATATGCAACGGAAGGATCAACAACCGCACACAGATTCACAAGAGGAACGTTAGCCTTTGTTAAGGCGTAATGTGCTCTAGCGAAGTCTGGGTACGAAATGCCTGAACCGGCACCTGTACCAACGAAACGATGGTCTGCTAAGTTAATAATATTTGTATTTGCTGCTGTTTGTCCTGCATTCGCCTTGGCGAAGATATCGGTTTCCACAGCTTCCATGAGAGCACGATGCTGACGGGGAACGAATGCAGCGATAACATCGGCAGCATAGAACGAATCCCTCTTGAACTTCTCTGAGATGGCATTAGCAGAATACTTGTACTTATCGAACTGGAACGTAAAGTTACCAGTATCCATAGCATCGTATTTAACTGCCTGACCTTCAGTAAAGTCTGCAACTGTTGCTTCACCAATGGACGGAATGTTTAAAGTTACGCCATCTGGGAAGTCGGAAATAATACGGACAAACTTCATAGCATTCAATTCGTCTAAGAGTAACTAATCTTTTTCATATTTATTGAAATCATCTGTCTCAAATGAATCGCCTAAAGCGAGCATGTCTCGATGCATTTCAACGTTTGTTTTGGGGTCGTAGTATTTCTTAGGATTCGTATCTTTCATCTTCTGGTAATAGTCCCAGTTTCTAACTTCTACGTTTGGTTTGAAGGTAGTAGTATTCTGTGAATTTCTAGGGACTGATCTGAATGGATCTCTATTAGGAGACACATCATCAATACCTAACATCTTAAGTAATACTTTAGGATTGTTACGTGCAGTTTGATTAAGATAATCTTCTGAAATATCTAGTTCTGCCATATGATTAGCTAATTGATTGTTATAGTTTTGACCATACTTTTCAGTTAGCTTCTGTTTGACGAAGTTATAGTTCTCTGTCTGTTTACGTGTGGTCTCACGTTCATGGATACGGTTATCCACAAGAGATTCTATGTCTTCTTTCTTTATGCTAGGAGTCTTCTGTTCCGTCACTATTGGTTGTTCTGTCGGAGGAGCAGTCTGTCTTTTCTCTAATCGGTCTAAGAGATCTTCTAGTTTTGCTCTAGCTACGTTCTGTTCTTTTTCTTTTAAATAGTCTCTCCTGATCTGGTCCATCTGAGATTCTAATGTCTGGATGTAATTATCCGCTATATATTTACCTTTAGCTAATTCTTTAGCATCTCTGAACTTCTTGTTCTCACCTACTAAAGTCTCTAGGTAATCTATACTATCGTCTACTTGACTGGTCTCTAGTAAACTATCTGCCATTTGGTCTTAGGCTCCTCTAATGTAATCAGTAAACTCTTGTTTGGTCATTGTCGTTGTATTGTGAATATCACCAGTAACAAAAGTCACTGAAACAATATCTGAATCTTTTTCAATCTTGACATATATGGTCATATTGTCTTTCCTTTTATGTATTCTTGGAATTCTAATGAGAACATAATAAATCCTAAGAGGAATGTTCTGTCTTCATAATCCAAGGTTTCGTTTTTGAGTATCTTCTGCATTAACTCTAATGCTTTAGTTTTCATTGTGTAGCTAATGTTCCTACTGGTGTTGCATTGGCAGGAGGTTGTCTATGCAAATTCATTGGAGTTGCTTCAGGAGTAGTAGGAGGTCCATTTAGGTCAAAGTCACTCCCTTGTCCTGTAGCTGTCTGACTAGCCATATGTACTTGTTCTTCTAGAGCATTGGTAAACTTCTGCGCTTCTGCTTGTTCTGAAAGAGCTACAAATGGCATGACTATGTTATAATCTTCTATGTTTAATGCTTTCTCAAATACCTGAGCTAGTCTAACTCCAGAGAAATGAGGTTGTATAGTAGGCCATAAGTTAGAGCCTGTAAGAGACGTTATGTTCTGCACTAAATCTGCTTGTTCAGCGAAATGACGCGCTGCTATAGGCTTAATACGTCCTACACCTGTTATATCGTCTACTGTTAATTCTTGATATGTAGTTATCTTAAATTGATCATCAAAGACAGGAATTGTCTGAACTCCAGTCATTGTTCTTCTATCAAGTTCTAACATGGCATTAAGAAGAGGTTCTAAGAACTCTTCTTCGAATTGAGTTATCTTATTGTTATAGATACGTGCACTAGCATTCTCTAGACGTTGTACTTCGTACTTAGTCTTTTCACCAGGGGTTCTAAATCCCATGGCTTCTCTCGGCGCTCCAGCCATCTCTTCCATGAGGCGTTCAAGGTTTTGTATCTCCAAGTTTGCTTGTAAAACATTATGAGGTGGAATGTGCATTTCGACATCGCCTTCATCTCCGATGAATATCTTCTCACCAGGACGCCAGACGAAATCTTCGACGAATCCTTTGACTTTCTGTACTGGATATGTAATAAGATCGAAGACATCTGCCTTCATGTTCTCTACATGATCCATACGGTATTGCATACCAATTAGATTAGCTAACGGTCCTTGTCCCCAAAGGTTGTCTTGTCTTTTTCTCCACGGGACAGAATATATTGGAGGTTTAGCAAAATAGCTCGATCCAGGTCTATTCTCAATAAGTTTATGTCTGTCAATGCACGTAATGACTCTATTCTTTTCGAAATGGTCATTTATTTGATCGTACCAATCACCGAAGAACGTAAGTACCTCCACAAAGTCGGCCAAGAGATAGGACCTATAGGACGTAAATCCGTCCATCGCATAAAGGCGATCACGTTGCTGCCAGTCACCTTGGAAGGTTCTGGCATGGAATCTAATATTGCGGAGATAGTTGTAGAGTTCTTCATAAGCATTCCTATTCTCGTCATTAGATAAACGTTGTAAGTATTCTCTTAACTCACCTAAAGATATTATTGATCTAACTATCTTAGGAGAATTTTCAAAGTTCTCTGCTGTAGGATTAAAGACAATATCTAAAGGATTGATACGTTTAATAACAGGACCTACATAACCAACTTTAATACCGTTGGACTGTTCTACTCTTTCATCCATAAACTCTATGGTAGCGAATGGATTACCTGTATCTATGTAATCCATAATACATTTATATAGTTCTTGTTTGAATGAACGTTGACCAATGATCCACTGCATCCTATTAAGGATAGCGTCTCTCTTATCTACTGATGCACTGTTCTTCTCGTCTGCCTGCCAGGCTAACCATTTATTACGTTGAGTGCTGGGAAAGAGAGTAGCTGTATAGTTAGCAAATAGATTATCTCTTATTTGACAAAGCTTCGGAACAGTCGTCTTATTCTTCCAAGGCAACTGAGCATTCGTAGTCTGAGTCGTATCCGTAGCATAGACATATCTTCTGACTTCCTCCCAATCTACTTTAGCGTTCTGACGAAGTGTATCCCACTCTATCCAACGTTCTGTTATTCTTGTTGCTAACATGTCCGGTTGAAGGACATTATGCAACTCCATTACACGTCCAGTCATTTACGCTTAGTCACTCTATTTGTTCTTTGATGATAGACATAATCAGAAGGTCTTCCTCCACTGTATTTTGCTTGTCTGGATTTAGCACGACCTGCTGCGCCCATGTCTTGACGTATTCTGCCGGCATCTGTTAAGTTTCCAAAACTATCTAGATGTCCTCTCTTCTTTAAGAGATTAATGGCTAGAGATCTGGAACCTACTTGATTAGAAAGGCGGTTTACTAAGGATGGCATCTACATGTTCAGAAACATGATATGTAAGACCATTGACCTTTACAAAGGTTCCACCATCTGCATGAGGACCTAAGTCTGTAATCTTTTCTCTGTCTACTTCAATGGTCACACCATTGTCAAACGATGTTAATTTCAATTAACCCCTCCGAATTTTAAATGGAATTTGAAATCCTGTTGATCTCTAATTGACTTGGTAAAGTTAATCGGAGGTACAGCGAAATCTATGGCAGAAGACAGAGCATCTTTAATGTCATCATGAGGTGGATTCATGAAAACAAGCTCCTCTTCTAATACTTGACAATTACCGCTAGGATAATGCCATATTTGATTATTAGCGTACTTAGGCTCTAAGACTGCCATAATACGCTCATCTTTGCTTCCTTCCCATCGACTAGGGCGGTATTCTTCAACAGCCAGGGATAACCCATTAGGTCGTATGTAACTTTCTTTTAAGTCTTTGACAATGGCTATTTGTGCTGCTGAAACTTCTGCTCTAATCTTTCGGAAGCCCCACTTTTCATAGAGTTTAAGTATTCTACGGTAGTATTCTGATATCTTATCAGTCTTAAATCTGTCTATTTCTAGTATGTAGTATTGATTGTATCCGTCTGCACCGACTACTACAATACACGATGAGTCTGCCCTTTTACCGATACTGAAGGCAAAGTCGACAGCGGCGACAACGTTGAGACGGTTGTTTTTAAAAAACCATCTTCCGTCACGGCAGTAGAGATGCTCCGGACCGTAGTATTGGAATTGACTTCTCTGAATCGGCGATGATCCAACATCGTGTGGATCGTTATAGTATTGTGCCCTGAAGTGCGTCTTGTTAAGGTATTGCGCTCTTTTCGTGGCGAGGATCTTGACATCGAAGCCGAACCATCTACCGTCTGAGCGTTGTTGTCTAGGCCAGAGGAATTCACCTGTGCCATCACCAAGGGATTCCACAGCATGTTCCTTAACCTCAAATAAGGGTTCAGCTGCGATTCTATTACCCAATTCATCATACTCTTCAATCTCCATTTCTACTAAGTTAGCATATAGATCTTTAGGGTGGTATCTAGTGCCAACTACCCATTCTTTAGCTCCTACGCCTTCGACAGAAGACAGTAAGGAATACTGATTCTTTGCTTTTTCTCTACCTTCTTCTTGATAAGCATTACCCTCTACAACAACGTCGTCGAGAATAGCAATATCACAGTGAAGGCCAACAATATTGGAAGTAAGGCCGGCAGTAAAGATAGTTGGATCTCTAATGTACTCAGCTTTCCTTTTGGGGTGATCGACTGAGATTTCACGTTCTGTCCATTTTTCTCTCTTAGCTTCTTCTTTGTGTATTAAATCAGGCCATAATAATCTAACAACATCTGATGTTAATATATCTTTGATAGATTTAAGTGCTTTAGTAGCAAGATTAGATGTAGATGATATATAGAGGATTCTTATGGCCGGATTCTTTATAACCTCCCAAGAAGCTCTTAAAGTAACTAAACTAGATTTCATATGATCTCTAGGTAAAAGGGTTAATTGATGATCTTTAGCATCTTGCCTAGTCCACCAAGAGATTGTTTCTCTATGGATATTACCTAATAAACGCATAGGTTGAACTGTCTCTATATATTTTTCAAAGGAATATATACAAGACTGTCTAATCTGATCTCTATGTTGTTCTAGAACAGTCTGCTTAAGTTTGTTCTTAGCTCCCTTAGGTCGGCCCATTTTCCATTCTATCTATACGTTTGCCTTGTAAGAGCATTCTCTGGTCCATAGCAGTCATTCTCTCTTCTTGTCTTGCCATAGCTACTACTACTTTCCTTAATTCATGAATTTCTTCTTCCACATTCTCTAACCTCCCAGATTGTGCATCTACTGAGGTCCTAATGTTGGACATAAACCAACTACCACCTGCTATAAAAGTTAAGATAGTTAAGATGTTACCTAGATTAACTTTAAGAAACTCTTCCATCTACTGATAGCAAACCGTTATGTCCGACCCAGCTGTACCTGTTGTAACTATTGTTAAACCAGTATTGAATGTTACATCGTAATCAAAAGTACCTGGAACTGTTGGTGTTATTAGACCAATCTTTGTACCTGCTGCTGATGTATTATCAAATAACTGAATTGTTGGCGTAGTACCTAAAGTATTTACAACAATTGTGTGTAAGATACCTGCTCCGGCTTTAACAGTTGTAGTAGCGTTATTAATTAAATTCAAATATGACGCTGAATACCACGTTGGTGCTCCTTGGGCCATTATGCTCTTCCTCTTCCTACTGTTTTACCAGTACCTTTCATTTTACTATTCCAAATCTTAGCGGCTTTAACTGTGCCGTACTTCTTCTTTAGTTTAAGATATCCTGCTGGCATCCCGTCGCTCCGCTTCTCGATTCACTTCGTGAATCACTCTCTCTTGAACTTATTACACCAGCCATTAGGACTAATTATTCCCATCACTATTTCACAAGTTCTTTTAATGTAGTATTCACATTTAGAACATTGTTCATTAGAATCGCCATGATCATCTGTATAACGTACAGCAAACTTAGGAAACTTAAGTTCCATTATTTAACAGGTTGCTTTCTGTTCCCGTCTCCAAAGTGGCTAGAGTCATCGA
>WNFS01006208.1_pt1 | contig 16408 bp, 17 predicted proteins | sample 5400141 | NCBI WGS metagenome assembly WNFS01 (sample SAMN13153358, study PRJNA577476) | soil metagenome | isolation source: 60 cm saprolite under Madrone tree | place: USA:California | collected 2016-06-14
TGGCTCCCCTGAGCAGCGATGAGGTGGCCCCCTACATTAATTCCAGACTGCACACCGTCGGTTACGAGGGCAAAGAGCTGTTTGATCCTGGGTCGGTTCAGAAAATAGCTCTGTATTCCAAGGGAATCCCCCGGCTCATTAACGTGATCTGCGACAATGCTCTGCTGATCGCCTACGCAACTTCCAAAAGCGAGGTCTCGGCGAAGATCATTGACGAGGTGGCTCGGGATCTACAACTCGGGGAGCCGTCTCAGGTCAAGTTGGCAGCGGCCATGCCGGAGGGTCGAAAGGAAGCTTTGCGGCAGCCGTGGCGGCAGAATTTTCAGTCATTTCCGGCGACCGGGAAACAGCTCCAGGGCAAAAGAACTTTGGCGGGGGTGGGAATCGGAGTCTTGCTGGCCATCGTCATACTGGCCGGCACCGTACTCTACACGCAACAGAGCGGTTCTCTTGCCGCTTTGAGGGTCAACATCGAAGATCTTGTCGGCACACGCTGGAAAAATCCTAGCCAGGCTCAGAATCCAGCAACTATCGTCGGCGACGGAGTTGCGCAATTACCTATGCCTCATTTCCGAATGACAACGTCCCAAGCTTCCGAGTTCCTAATCAGGAGCCCGATCGGTAACGGCATTACTATTCCCATGACGAAAGAATCCAGGGAAACCGACGCGTTTCCAGGAACGGTGGGCAGTCAAAGTTCAAAAAGCGAAACACAGATCACAACCTCAACAGACCCCAACAAGCAACCCCAACCCGATGACAAGACTAAAGCAAAAGAGCGGACCTATAGGGTCGTCGATGCTTCCTTCGTTCGAGACAAACCGCGCTCCGATGCCAACATTACAGGCACTCTCGAACCCGGCACCCGCATTAAGGTACAGAGCAAGACGGGGGATTATTTTCGTATTCGCTCTTTAGACAGGGACAGGGAACTGATTAGCGGCTACGTTCATCGAGAAGACGCCTTCTTCGAACCCGTCAAATAGCCAGCCCGACCATCAACCATTCCTCGGCTTGTCTCCTGCTATCATTCGGCTGCATTCGATTCGAGTTTGCAGGGTCCTCCATGATATCGCCGACAGCGTATGGCTTGTCGATAACCGCCTTCACACCAGTCTGAAACATCCTAGCGCTGGCAACGACACTATTGACAGGAGGATTTGTCGCTTTCAGTTTGCGCATCACACCTCACCCCGCAATTTTAGGTAAGCCGATGTCGAACACCACAACGTCGATCTCCTCCTTGTAACGACAAACAGATCGATCGCCTCGTGGCCGTCCGCAGCAATCGGAATTCTATAGCCGCCTTGAGATAGGACTCGCTTCAACAGACGAGCCATTTTTTCTTCGTCTTCCGCCAAGAGGACAGTTTCATTAGAGTTGGCGGCCTTTGTCTCAAGGGAGTTGACAAAACAGGAGCAGATCAAATATTTTCCGCTCACCTGCGACACTACCCGCACAACACATATATTGGCACCGGATATAAGCGGCTGCTTCAAAGAAAGGAGAATAAAAATGAACCTGCAGAAATTGTTTTCGTCGAACTTGGCACTGATGTTGATCCCGCTCCTGACGATCGTCACAGCGGGGTTTATGCTCTCAGCGGGCTCCGCCCAGGAAAAGCCCGAGGCGGCCAGCGATATATTTGCGACTCGCCCCCGACTCGATGTTCCGGTCTCCCTCTCCTTAGAAGAGGCCCGGATCATTATCGATGCGGCCGTCGCATTAGTGAAAGCGGAACAAGGTCGGGCGGGCATCGCCGTCGTCGACTACAACGGCAACCTGATTTCGATGGATTCTATGGATGGTAACTCACGATTCTGGGCGCGCTTCGCCGTCGGAAAAGCGGTAGGCGCAGTGGCTCTTCAGGTGGACACTGCCGTGTCGGCCGAACAGGTCAAGACAAACCCCGCGCGTTTCCAAAGCGCGCTGAGCATGCTCGAGGGAGAGATTATCTTGATCCCCGGCGGTACGCCGCTGATCGTCAACAACGTCGTCGTGGGCGGCGTCGGCAGCGCGGGACATCGGGGCGATGGAGACGTGCGCGCCGTCAAGGCTGGGATTGCCGCTTGGGAAAAGTTTCGCCAGAGCCGCCGTTAACGGCTTACCAGTGCTGAGTTCCTGCGTCGCCCTTGAATGGTCCGACGATCTCGCTGGTAATCCAGCCGCCGTAGAATTCACCCGGTTGCGGGCGGACTCGCTCGCCGTCAACAAAGCATTCCACCATGCTCGGGTAGAAAGAGAAATAACCTGCGATTGCTCCGAACGGCTTGTTGGGACTCGGATAGCTCCAGCCGAGCGCCTGCGGCGAATCTGGATGGTCTCTCAACGCCCAATAATGAGCGACCCCTTTCCACTCACAAACGGATACTCCCGGGCAAGGCTGCAGAAGTTGTACTTGGACATCGTGAGGCGGAATGTAAAATGTTGGCGGGCTCGCCGTCTCCAAAATTCGCAAGTTCTGGCGTGAATCGGCAACAACCAAATTCCCGAGCCGAACTTTGACCCGCCGGTGATCGATTACTATTGCCGGCGGCCGAGGATAATCCCAGACCGACTCCTGTCCGGGCCCGGGCTCCTCAGCAAACGCTGGTCTCTCTTGACCTCGGTATTGCCACACGCAACATCCTCTGTGTTATCGGCTGACCTTCGCCGGCATAAAGAACTTAGCGGGCACCGATGTTATCTTGTCGCCACTCGCCTGTGCTCGACCATCAAGCAACGATCCTGCACAACCTTAATGTCCGCCTTGGCCAGCGTCTCAGCCGCGGCGTCGTTACGTATGCCTGATTGAAACCAAACGGCCATTGGTCTCTTGGCTAGCATCTCTTCGACATGGCCGTTGATGTCATGAGAGCGGCGAAAGACATCCACCAGATCGATGTTACCGGGAATCTCCGTCAGCTGACGATAGACTCGCTTACCGAGGATCTCCGTGACCTCCGGATAATAGACGGGCACCGGGATGACCTCGAATCCGGCTGCCGCGAGATATTTCGGCACGTAGAACGAGGGCTGATCTGCCTGCGCTTCTGTTTTAATGCCGAGAACAGCAATACGTTTGCTTTGCAAAATCAACTCACGGATATCCGAAGCACCGTTGATAAGATTTTCTTGCCAGCTCATGTCTCTACTGTAGCAATAGATCGGTCACGAATCTAACCATGACTGAACGCAAATTGCTGCGAGGCAGAAAAGGTGTATCACCTCGCGTCTCTAACAAGAGCGCTTGACGCCTAATGCTGCGCCGTACTAAGTCGTTCAATCAAGAAATTCGATCAACAGGCCGTTCTTGGTTTACTTTGCGGTGCGGGATGATTGCACGCGAAGACCGTCAAGGAGTATCGTGACGAAGATTGAACGTCGGAGGATGTTGGGACTTTCAAGAACGCAGCGAAGGGAGATCACATGGCAGATTTCAAGGTAGTCGGCACTTCCGTTCCACGTGCGGAAGGTCCGGACAAGGTCATCGGTCGCACACTTTATGCGGCCGACGTCAATCTGCCGGGGACGCTTTGGGGAAAAATTCTTCGCAGTCCTTACCCCCACGCCCGCATACGGCGGGTCGATACCGCGAAAGCTCGCAAAGTTCCCGGCGTAAAAGCGCTGGTCACCGGTGAAGATGCGCGCGGGCTTTATATCGGCAAGCAAATCCGCGACATGCCGGTTTTGTGCTGGGATATTGTACGCTTCGTCGGCGATCGCGTGGCCGCTGTGGCCGCGGAAACACTCGACGCCGCCGAAGAGGCGTTGGGTCTCATCGAAGTGGAATATGAACAGTTGCCGGCAGTGTTCGATCCCATCGAAGCAATGCAACCTAGCGCGCCGCGCTTGCATTCCGACGTGACCACTTATGAAGGCGGCCCCAAAGATCTGCTCGCGCTGGACGTGCACAACGGGCTTACTCGTCTGGCCTGGCGCAAGGGTGACGTGGAGCAGGGCTTTCGCGCCGCAGAGTTAGTGTTGGAACACACTTTTCGCATCCCGGCGCGCCACCAGGGGTATCTCGAACCCCACGCGGCAGTCGTCGCCATCGATAGCGACGGCCGGATCCAGGTCTCAGTGTCGGCGAAAAATCCCTTTGGGATTCGCGGCCAGCTCGCCAAGGCGTTGCGTTTACCGGAGGAGCGCATTCGTATCAATGTCGTCAATGTCGGCGGCGAATTCGGCGGCAAAGGCGACGCAAGCGATTTGCCCGTAGCCTACCTCCTCGCGCGGGAGTCGGGACGCCCCATAAAAATAGTGATGACTTACGCCGAGGAGTTGACGGCGAGCAATCCCGCGCACCCGACGGTCATCACAATTCGCAGCGGCGTAACGCGCGATGGTCGCATCCTGGCGCGCTCACTCCGCGCGGTTCATGCCAGCGGCGCCTACGGCGCGCTCAAGTCCAACTCTTCTCTGGCGACGTGGCACTATGCCGGCGGGCAATATCGCGTGGACAACGCCTTTTTCGAGTTTCTCCAGGTTTACACGAATACCGTTCCCGGTGGGTACTACCGCAGTCCGGGCGCCGTGGCAACCGCCTTTGCCGTCGACTCCCATACGGACATGATCGCCAGGGAATTAAGAATGGACCCCGCCGAATTTCGCCTGAAGAACTTTCTCGGCGAAGGAGAAGAAGACGCCGTCGGCCATCGGCTGCACCACGTACGCTTTCGCGAGGTGCTGCAGGCCGCGTTGGACAGCGCTGGCTGGAACAAGCCGAAGCCGGGTCCTAACTATGGCCGCGGCATTGCCCTGTCCGGGCGCCACATCAGCGGCGGTGACACAGGTCTTATCCTCACAGCAGAACCTGACGGCAGTTTCACGATTCTTAGCCCGACCATTGATCAAGGCTCGGGCACACACACGATCCTGCGGCAACTCGTAGCCGAAGAGATGCGCGTCCCCATCGAGCGCGTACGCGTGCTCGTCGGCAATACGGATCTCACGCCGCACGACAGCGGCGTGCGTGCCAGCCGAGTGACCTATGTTGCCGGCAACGCCGTAGTACAAGCGAGTGAGAAATTACGGCAGCAGCTTTTGGATCAGGCGGCCCGAATGTTAGAGTGTGGCGCCCAAGAGATCGAGTTTGGCGACTCAAAATTCTGGCTGCGCCAAGATCCCGGGCAGCAAATTACATTGCGACGCGTGGTCACCCAAGCGGCTAGCCCACTTACCGTCTCGGTTTATGAAGACTATCCCTATCCTGAAGACGTCTCTTACGTCTGCGCCCAGGTGGCAGAAGTTGAGATCGATCCGGAAACGGGCGCCGTGTGCGTGCATCGCGTCGTGAGCGCCCATGACGTGGGCACTGTCATCAATCCGGTCACGCATCAGGGCCAGATCGACGGCGCCACCGTGATGGGAGTCGGCCAAGGCGTCATGGAAGAGCTGGTCATGGAAAACGGCCGTGTGACTAACAGCAATCTTGGCGATTACAAAATGCCCACGGCAAAGGATATTCCGGAGCTCAAAACCGTTCTCGTAAAATCCACAGGCGGCGTTGGGCCGTGTGACGCGAAGCCCATTGGAGAATTTGCCAACAATGGACCACCGGCCGCCATCGCCAATGCGGTCGCCGATGCAGTCGGAGTACGCCTTTTTGACCTGCCGGTAACCGCCGAAAAAATCTATCGCGCCCTTAAGACGTAGCAAATTTCTAACGACCAGATAGAATTGACAGAAGGAGGTTCGTCTGTGCTTAAGGATAAAGTAGTCGTCGTCACAGGTAGCGCACAGGGCATCGGCAAGCATGCCGCCAAAACATTTGCTCAAGAGCACGCCAAGGTTGTCGTCGCGGATTTCAATGAAGACAATGCCAAGAAGACGGCCACTGAACTCGGCAAACTGACGGAAACCTTGGCGCTGCTCGTCGACGTTCGCGATGAAAATAGCGTGAAACGGATGGTCGACCAGGTCATCAACAGATTCGGCCAGATCGATGTGCATATCAATAACGCCGCCATCGTACCCCACTTTGCCTGGGGCATTCCGCGCTGGCCGCGTATCGGCGAGATGCCGCTGGATTTCTGGAATCGCGTGGTGCAAACGAATCTCTATGGAACTTTCCTTGGCACGAAACATGTGATCCCTCACATGGAGAAGCGCAAGGCCGGACACATTATCAATCTCTATGGCGGCGGCGGACTGAAACCGGCTGGCGCGGGTACCTACATGGCGACAAAGGACGGAATTCGCACCTTTACGCGCTATGTGGCGGAAGAAGTCAGGGATTCGAATATCTGCGTGGTCACTTTTTCACCGCGCGTGCCTATCGTGACCGAAACCGCGCCGGAGGAAGCGTTCAAGCGTTTGCCCGGCCCCGAGATTCTGGGGCAGGCGTTTGTGCTGGCGGCTCAACTGCCTATGGAAAAGAGCGGCCAGTGTTTCGCATACGAAGATGGTAAATTGGTCAATGAGCTGCCGAGAGAAGGATAAGTCACGTTGACGAAAAGACGTTAACCAAAAACCGGAGGAGTAGGCGATGCCAGTCATTGATGCCGACGCGCATGTGATCGAGAACGAGTCCGCCTGGGACTACATGCTTGAATCGGAGCGCCAGTTTAGACCGAGAATTGTTGGCGCGACCAACGGCGATCCTACCGTAGATTATTGGTTCGTCGACGGTAGACTCATGCCGCGCAGCAATGTGGAGAAAACGCTACCCGAGGCAGCCCGGAACATGAGCGATCTCAGTATCCGGATCAAACACATGGACGATCTGAGTATTGACATTCAAGTGATCTATCCGACGATTTTTATCTTTCCCACGGCGCGCCGGCCGGAGGCCGATCTGGCACTCTGCCGCAGCTACAACCGCTGGATGGCAGACATCGTCAAGAAAGCGCCGGACCGTTTTCGCTGGGTGGTGGTTCCGCCGCTGCTCAACATGGAGCGCGTGTTCGAGGAATTACAGTTCGGCAAAGAGCACGGCGCCTGCGGTGTCTATCTGAGAGGGCTGGAAGCCGACCGGCGGCTCAGCGATTCCTATTTCTTTCCAGTATACGCTGCGGCGAGCAAGCTTGATCTTCCGATCTGCGTTCATTCGGCGAACGGCAGTATCGAGTCCCATGATTTTTTCCTCGATGAGCCCGGCTTTTGTAAATTCAAGCTCGCGGTGGTGGGCGCGTTTCATTCGCTAGTCAACGATGGCATCCCGGAGCGATTTCCCCAATTGCGCATCGGCATCATCGAAGTCAGCGCCCAATGGATCCCCTACGCGATTCATGATTTGGCGCGGCGTCATGCGCGACGCGGCAAGCAGTTGAGCAAAACCATCCTCGAGGACAAACGGGTTTGGGTCACCTGTCAGACCGATGACGATCTCGATTATATCCTCGGCTACGCCGGGGAAAATACGCTCGTCATCGGCACCGACTACGGCCATTCCGACAACGCCAGCGAGATCGAGGCGCTGCGCAAGCTCAGAAGCGAAGACAAGCTGCCTGCACAGGTGATCCACAAGATCCTCGACGACAATCCACGGGCTCTGTATGCGCTGTAGAACTGTTCTTAGAATTCTACCTTTGGAGGTTCGACAATGTTATCGATAGATGCCGACGCCCATGTCATCGAGACGGAAAAAACCTGGGACTATTTGGAAGGCACCGACCGCCGCTACCGGCCGGTGCCTATCACCGTCGACATGCCTTCGGGCAAAAGGCAAAATTTTTGGATCATCGGGGGACGTTTAATTGGCGGGCGCGACAATATCGGCCAGGACACGGCGCAGGAGTCCCGTGAAATGGCGAACATCGACTCGCGCCTCAAACACATGGACGAAATCGGCACCGGTGTACAAGTTCTCTATCCGACGCTCTTTTTGCGCCCGGTGACGGACAACCCCAGGATCGAGCTTGCTCTCTGCCGTTCTTACAACCGCTGGATGGCCGACATCTGGTCCAAAGCTAGAGATCGCCTGCGTTGGGCCGTCCAACTACCTTTGATGACCATGGACATGGCGCTGGATGAGCTGCGTTGGGCACATGGCAACGGCGCCTGCGCGGTTTTCATGCGCGGGATCGAAACCAATCACACCCTGCACGATCCTTATTTTTTCCCTTTGTACGAAGAAGCAAGCCGGCTTAACTTGCCCATCGGGATTCATTCCGGCATCGGCAATTTCACGGTTAATGAAATGCTCAACGGGGAGCCTTTCCGCGTGGCGAAGCTCATGGTGATCGGCGGCTTTCACTCGATGATCTTGAATGGGATTCCGGAACGCTTCCCCAAGCTCCGCATCGGCGCCATCGAAGTCGCCGCGCAATGGGTCCCCTACTTGGTCCACGACCTCAACCTGCGATTCCCGAAGCTTGAGGGCAGACAGGCGAGACCCGACGTGCTCAGCGGCAGCAACCAATTATTCGCCGCTTGCCAGACCGACGACGACCTTCCCTACGTGCTCAAGTACGCGGGGGAGAACTTTCTGATGATAGGCTCGGACTACGGCCATGCCGACAATGCCAGCGAGCTGCTCGCATTGGCGCGGCTTAAAGAAAACGGCGAGATCGATCCGAAGGTCATAGACAAGATTCTATTCACCAATCCAGCGCGCTTTTACGGCCTCGATTGAGACAAACGACGATCATCATCCCCCATTGAACCTGCGCGAGGCCGTCCCTAAGGCTCATGAGCGATGTCATTTTCGGCGTCGGTTACACCGACGCCCACTTCGCCGCGCGGCGCATCATTCCAGGCAGGGGTTACACTTGAGTCCGTATCCCCGGCCGCCTCTATCATCAACCGCATGCTTTAGTTTCAGCTGCTCTTCCTTGACACTTGAAGAGCGCCCTTGGTAGAACGAGCCAAAGCAAACGGATGGAGGTTTGCCGGCCTATGGCTGTAGCTCAATCATTGGATCATTTCGTTGTTCCTGTCGATGACTTGGTTGTAGCAGAAGAATTCTACGTAAGAGTGTTCGGCGGTCGAGTGACGCGTCGCAATGGCCTGAATGTGCGCCAGCGCAAGCGCGGCGCGGTGCCGCACACGTTTATTCAAATCGGCGGCAAGCGGATGGGCGTCTATCTCCAGAGCGAAGAGCGTCCGCAGCCGGCCGCCGCCCGCGGTTTACCTACTTATTCCTTCACGACAACGGAGCAAGGCCTCGAAGAGGTGGCAAAAGACTTGACTGACTTGGGCGCTCGTTTCGATGGCCCGGTTCAGAACGTTCACCCATTTGCTAAACAGACGCTCTCCGCAGCCGTCGCGAGCGCTTCCGGTAGCCGGATGACAGGAGTCGGTTACCTTGAGCTGGAAGCGCCCGATGTGGCGGCATCCGTCGATTTCTACAAAAACGTTCTCGGGTTTGAAGTACAGAACCACCGCGAAACGCAACAGCAACAGGCAACAATGAGCATGGCCAGCGGACAAACGTTGATTCTTACGCAAGCACCTTTTTCATCCAAGGGATTGGTGATGAGCCGCAAGGTTCCCGGGCCTCATATCGCCTTCTATGTACCCGCGGCCAGATGGAATGAGGGTATGGCGCACTTGGATAAACTGAAAATCGCCAACGGCGACCGAGGCGCCGCCAAGGAGCGGCAGCAAGGCCAGGGCGGAACCTACATGGACGATCCGGCGGGCTATGTGATCCAATTCATCACCGACGGTATGGAGTAGGCCGGTTGCAGAACAGAGTAGAATGACGGACCTGGAAAAGCGCGCGCGTCTGCGCGAGATCCTCGCCGATCCGAAAGGCGCCGTCGCCCCCGGCGTTACCGATCCTATATTTGCCCGCCTTGCGGCGGATTGCGGATACTCCGCTGTCCATCTCTCCGGTAATGCGATTCACAAGAGCTTTTGTCTTCCCGACCAAAATCTTTTGACTGTTACGGAGATTGCTTCACGGGCTTCGCAAATCGCCGACGCCGCCGACCTGCCGCTGATCGTCGACGGCGGACCGGCCACGCAAGACACGAACGCTATCGCCCGAGCCATGCGGTCACTCGAGCGTGCCGGCGCCGCAGCCATCCGCTTCGAAGACAGCTATGGCGACGAGCTTTATTCCAAAGGTGACGAAGTGGCTGTTCTCCCTAAGTCTCTGATGGTCGATCGCATCAAGGCCGCCGTGGATGCGCGGGAAGATTCATCACTCGTTTTGATCGCCCGCTGCGACGCCCGCTGCAGCGAACCGCTCGCGCAAGTCCAAGAGCGCCTGTCGGCCTACGCCGAAGCCGGCGCCGACGCGATTGGCGTTCAGCTTTCCGCTGCAGAAGAGTTCCGCGACATCGGCGCGCGCTCCGGAGCGCCCCTCGTCAGTCTCTGGCCCAAGGCGCGCATGACGGTATTTGAGTTTCTCCACTTAGGCTTCAGGATTGCGCTCATGCCCTCCAGCATTTCCCTTGCGGCTTTGGCCGCCGCAAAAGAAATGTTATTGGAGTTAAAAGAAACAGGCACAGAGCGAGACTATTTCAGCCGTCAAAAAAACGTCCGGGAGGTGGAGCGTTGGTACAGAGATTTGCATATGCGTGGGCAATGACATGGAATCGGCTCTCGAGGAGATCAAATGCTACGTGAAGTCGCGCTGCCGCAAGCGTATCGGACAACGCCCACCGGCCTTTACCTTATTTCTACGGCTTGGCAGGGAAAGCGCAACGTACAGTTCGCCTTCCGCGCACTGGGAATCTCCGACGACCCACCGTTGCTTGTCATCGGCATTCAGGACAAGAACTTCAGCCGCGAGATGATCCAAAAAAGCAACGAATTCGTCGTCAACGTCTGCTCACAGAGCCAGCTTCACGCCGTGGATCGCAGCCGGGATCTTTCCGGGCGCGATGTCGAGGACAAATTCACTGCTCTCGTTGGTGAAGCCGTCGCATCCTATGTTGACGATCAAGCCCCTCCGGTGGGGCGGCTGGCGGGGAAAACTTTTCGACTCGATGGCCCCATCTAGAAGGTGAACCATGTTAAAACTGATTCGGCTTTGCGCATGGATTTTCACTGTTTCGGCATTTCTTGTTTTACGAGCCTCTGAACCCGGCGCTGCCACGCCCGAAGAGACCCTAGCCAAAATCAATCGGCTTCCGGCGGCTGAGCGGCAGGCAGCCTTGGTGAGGGAGGCGAAAAACGAAAAAACCGTCGTGTGGTACGCTGCCATGAACCGGGAGGATTTGCGGCAGTTCGCCAGCGGTTTCGAAGCCGAGTATCCGTTCCTCAAAGTCGAAGTTCTGACCTCGGGTCCGCAGAGTTTATTGAATCGTATCTTGACGGAACATCGCGCGGGCAAATACAACTACGATACCCTGAATATTCGCAGCTCCGCGCTTTATACGCTGAAAAAGGCCAACGTCATCATGCGCTACGACACGCCTTATCGGAGAGGTCTGCGCACAGGATTCTACGACAAGGAGGGATACTTTAACGGGATCTGGGCTTCCCTCCTTGTCTATCTTTTCAATACCAAGCAGGTCACTCGCGCGCAGGCGCCGAAATCCATAGACGATCTCTTGCAACCCAAGTGGAAAGAAAAATTAGCGATGGATCAAGATGCTGACGACTGGCTCGCCGCCTTGCTCGATTACTACGGCGACGAAAAAGGCAAACAGATCGCCCGCAGCTTGGGCGCACAGAACTTGCAGATTCGCCAGGGACGTAGCTTGGTTTCCCAACTGGTCGCGGCAGGCGAGTTCCCGGTGCAGATCGATGCGCATCACCACGAAGCCGTGTCGCTACGCCAAGCGGGGGCTCCCGTCGATTACGTCTTTCCTGAACCGTTCATCCCGGTTAAGGCGGTGTCAGCGTTCGTCATGTCGTCACAACCGCCGCATCCTCATGCTGCCGCTCTGTTGGTTGATTTTATGTTGTCCAAGAGAGGACAAGAGACCGCCTTCCGGCAAAGACGCTGGCCCGCGTTTAAGGAACTCGCTAGCGGCGGTCCCGACGATGTGGGAAACCGCAATACGCTTGTTCCCGACGCCGACAAATGGGGCAGTCGTTACCAAGAACTGGTGCAGCTCTCAGCGGTGCTGAAACGCTAGCGGTTACGGAAGTTCAAAGTTCCAGGTTCAAAGTTCAAAGAGAGGAAGTCTCAGCCCCGCTGAACATTGAACTTTGAACCTTGAACTCAAAAACTTTCATAATCGGAGGGTTCCGGTCAATCGCTGAACTCCTCCGGACTAGCTGCCGTAATCCGCAGATTTCCTCGACTTCATCCTGGATGTTCGGCACCGATATCAAGTACAATGGTGCAATATAGTGCGCGGCGATGCCCTCCTCCATTCTCTGTAGAGCCATGCTCACGTGTCATCCGGAGACATACAACCCAGCCGTCGAAGAAATCGAAGGACGCGTGAGTTGGACACAGGACAACGTACTCGCTTTTACTTATGCCCTTAAAGGGGATTTGATGCGTCTCCGGATTCCGCCGCCTCGGCCGCCACGCAGGGCGGATCGCCTTTGGCAGCACACCTGCTTTGAGGCTTTCGTTTCCGTGAAGGGCAAACCGGAATACTACGAGTTCAACTTTGCTTCTTCGGGAGAGTGGGCAGTTTATTCCTTTGGCCGTTATCGTGACGGCTTATCGCTTGAGGATGAAGGCCCAGCGCCGAGTATCACCGTGCGGAGCGCTGGGGATCGTCTTGATCTCGAAGCGATCGTCCACCTGAAATATCTGCCAAAGATCCAGCCGGCGTTGTCTTTGCGCCTCGCGCTTTCTGCTGTGATCGAAGATGACAGCGGCTCGCTTTCCTACTGGGCATTGAATCATCCTCCGGGGAAGCCGGACTTTCACCATCCCGACGCCTTCGTGTTGGAGATCGATGCTTTCGATGATCCCGCTTATACTGGCAAGCCATGAAGTTTGGAATCGATCGACTACTGGAAGATCCCGTGCTACGAAAACCGCTGTTCGGGCGCCGCGTCGCACTACTCGCCCACCCGGCCTCGGTGACGCGCGACCTCGTTCACTCGCTGGACGCGCTCGCGGGCTGCGACGGCATAAAGTTGGTTGCGGCCTTCGGTCCCCAGCACGGGCTCCGGGGCGACAAGCAAGACAATATGATCGAATCGCCGGACTTCAACGACCCGGTGCACGGGATTCCGGTTTTTAGCCTCTACGGCCAAGTGCGCCGTCCCACGACGGCAATGATGGATAGTTTCGACGTGCTGCTCGTCGACCTGCAAGACGTAGGCTGTCGTATCTATACCTTCATCACAACTTTGCGCTATGTTCTCGAAGCGGCTGCGCAGCACGGCAAGACGGTCTGGGTGCTCGACCGGCCCAATCCGGCTGGGCGACCCGTCGAGGGGCTCAAACTCCGCGAGGGTTGGGAAAGCTTTGTAGGAGCAGGGCCGCTGCCCATGCGTCACGGTCTCACGTTAGGTGAGCTCGCGAGATGGTTCGTGAAAACGCTTCGACTGGACGTTGACTGCGAGGCCGTGACGATGGATGGTTGGAAGCCGTCGAGATCACCTGGTTACGGCTGGCCGCTCAGCGAGCGCGTATGGGTGAACCAACTCGCCCATTGGAGCTCTTCGGGGCGCCGGATCTTGAGCCGCGCGCATTGCTGGCGAAGATGGAATCCGTCGCTCCGCAATGGATGCGCGGCTGCCGGCTGCGGGATTGTTGGTTCGCGCCCACGTTTCACAAATATGCGGGCCAGCTCTGCGCGGGAATACAAATCCACGTCGATGACGCGGGCTACGACCACGACGGTTTCAAACCGTGGCGCCTCATCGCTCTCGCGCTTAAGCGCCTCAGGACTCTGAAGCCGGACTATAATCTCTGGCGCGACTTCACCTATGAGTACGAACGCGATCGCCTCGCCATTGACCTGATCAACGGAAGCGATCTGTTGCGGCGATGGGTGGACGATTCTGCTGCTACGCCCCAAGATCTCGATGCTCTCGCCGGAGCGGACGAGGCCGCATGGATAAGTGAGCGCGAGTCAGTCCTGCTGTACGATTGAGGATCTGGTGTAACGGCAATTCCCTACCAAAATTCTCACTGCGATGAGCGCGCCTTATAACGATAAACTCTGCTTCGCCGCGTGGTACCGTTGAGCTCAGCAAAAAGGAGACCGCGAAAAATCATCAGGAACGTGAGGAAAAGGCCGAAGGCCGCTTCGACAAAAAAATACTGAAGAAAAAAAGGTAAAGGAGCAACCACGCTGTATACCAAATCCCGCAGCAAGTAACCCGCCACTCCGACTAAGAGATTCGGCACTAGCCACTCGATCCAGTTCTCCACGATGAATTGGTAGCTGGCCGACAAAACCGCCAGGCCCGACACGCGGCTCTGATATATGAGCTCCGGCACTGCATTAAAAATAATGTACAAAAGGATTTGAACTCCGAGATAGAGCAGCGGACCGTTCGGGGTTGTATAGGCGAACTGGGAGAGGAGCCTCATAGGGATCCAGAAGATAAACGCTAGAGTAAGGATGTCCCATATATAAACCGTGAACCCCCGGGTAAAATCCTGGAGCGTCGCCTTTCCCATACGAACAACGTTTTCAACAAGGTAAAGCGCGGAACTCGCGCACGCTGCCAATACGGCCCCAAGAACCATCCCGCCGATAAACCCGAGGGGTGCAAGCAATAAGGCGGCGACAGACAACACCACCCCGTAAGCTATCGGGGCAAAAATAATTCCTAAATTGTCACGAAGAAGCTGAACCGTTTTGGTGAGGGCAGTCTTGTAAATCCAGAGGATAGCTTCAATCTGTTCCATTTTTTCAGGCATGAACTCGTTTTCTGACCTAAACCGCAATATTGAGTGATTCATCGAAGAGTGTTGAGTCCATTTGTATGGAGCCTACGCTCTCCGTCGTTGGCCGACCCCGACCCTAACAACGGGGTCGGCTAGTGTCAATTGTTTCCCAACACTTCCACAACATCTCCAGCGAAGCCATGCCAATTCGGATAAGCCGGGCCGGTTGCAAAACACCTATTTTTTGTATAGGCGTCTCCCAAGCTTCGGGAACAAACGCGAACGCTTGAATATCAAGGGTGTCGCGCGGCAGCATCCTTGCGACACCGATTCCCGAAACGCGGGAGGAAAGCTCTTGTCTGACAACAATGAAAAAATTCTTCCGGTTCTTCGATTGCTCTTATTGGCGTTTTTCGGCCTGCTCCTTGTGCTCGCCGTTCAGCTCTTCCTATTGGTTACGCGCGCAAACGCGGCCACAACCAACATCCGTGTCGGGTATCCCCAACTAAACGGAGGACAGACACCGCTCTGGAACATTCCTGAAAACAAAATCGATCGGCAATACGGAATTGAAGTACACCCGGTCTACATCCCCGGGGGAGTCAGACTTACTCAGTCGGCGGTTTCGGGGTCCGTAGACGTGGCACTCACTGGCGGTGCGGCTGTCAATGCGATGCTCAGCGGCGCGGACTTGATCTATATCGGCATGCCGGTCCCGACGTTTGCATTTTCTATTTATGCCAGACCTGAGATCAAAGAAGTTCCCGACGGCGTCTCGGATTCAAGGAGCTGGTCAACATCGGGTCGCTCAAAATACCGTACCCCTTCGAAGGCATCGTCATCCGGCGCTCAACGGTACCGCAGAATCTGGATCTTATCAGGGCGTTCCTGAAGGCCTTTTTAGGCGGCCTCAAGGTTGCCATCGAGCAGCCCGACGTATCAAAGCGAGCAATAGCCAGATACCTCGCCACAAAAGATCAAGAGATAATCGACGAGGCGTACAGCAGTTTCGCCCCGCTGTTTCCCAAGGTTCCCTACGTGACGGACGAAGCCATCCGCGCAGCGCTGTCAGTCACCGACCACCCCAAAGCAGCATCCGCTAATCCCAAAGATTTTTACGACAATCGTTTTCTCAACGAACTGCAAAGCAGCGGTTTTGTGAAGGAACTTTACGGCGGCCGGTAGAAAAATCTCACGGTCCAAAATTTTCCCTATCGTAGGACAGCGAGGTCGATGGAATGACTGCATGCAAAAACTTTTCTTTTCTATTTCTATCTCCGTTGCTCGTCTTTCTGGATGCTCACATCGCGACTGACGCTCAAGCCCAATACGTGAATACGGACGCAGCCAAGAAAGAGGGAAAGGTTGTGCTTTACGGGACCGTCGTGCCTCAGGCCATGGAATCGACCTTCAAATCCTTTGAAAACAAATATGGCATCAAAGTCGAATACTGGCGCGGGTCAGGCAATGCCGTAACGGATCGGGCTGTCAACGAGTGGCGCGCGGGCCGACCGGGTTATGACGTGGTCGAAGGAAACCCGGGATTGAATCTGGTATTGAAGAACGAAGGGGCCTTTGCCAAGTTTGTTCCGCCGGCTTCCGAGAAGTTTGCCGAACAATTCAAGGACAAAGACTCCATGATGACGGCTTGGCGGATAATTCCTATAAGCATTCTTTACAACACGGACACCGTCAAAGCTGCAGATCGGCCCCGAAGTCTTGACGATCTGATCGATCCCAAGTGGAAAGACAAGATCAGTATTCCTAATCCGACTC
>WNFS01001727.1_pt1 | contig 16407 bp, 16 predicted proteins | sample 5400141 | NCBI WGS metagenome assembly WNFS01 (sample SAMN13153358, study PRJNA577476) | soil metagenome | isolation source: 60 cm saprolite under Madrone tree | place: USA:California | collected 2016-06-14
CAGGGGCGCTCATCGGCGACAAGGCTTACGACGCCGATTCGTTGATCGATACACTCAATCAGCGGTCAATCACTCCGGTGATCCCGCCAAAAGCCAACCGCAAGGCGAAGCGCGATTGCGATTTCACGCTCTATTGCGAGCGCAATCTCGTCGAGCGCTTCTTCAACAAAATCAAACACTACCTGGCCATCGCCACCCGCTACGACAAACTCGCTCGAAATTTCTTCGCCGCTGTCCAGCTGGTCGCAGCTGTCATCCTCCTCAACTGACGACAGGCCCTAGTAGGACTTAGGACGACGGGCGGTCCCGCTGCCCAAATTCCTGGTGTTAAAAGCGGGGGCTTTCTTATGTGTCCCCTTTGCTACACTGCCGAGGCAATATTTATCCCACCCAACTGTCGCCCCATTCGAACCCATTTGCAGTCGCATCGTCCCGAGAATGCCCCGAGGGGGGTAGTGGTCGTTGCGATAGCGCAAGGGGAGGCGGCGATGACACTTCACGCTCCGGCAATGTGGGTGTTTATCCTTTCAGTGGTACTCGTTGTGTTGGCGGTCGTTGGCGTCTTCGTGGAGATACCGTATTTATCGATGTACGCATTCTGGGTTGCTGTTTTGGCCTATGTAGTGCTGGCGCTCGGCAACGTTCTAACTCAATTGAAGAGCGCGTGAATCCCGTCGCGATGCGACGGGCATAGAGCCGAATATTTTGATTTGAGGATCGTCAACGTCATCACTTTGACCTGTGGCATTGGGCCTCGCCGCCCACACGGTGGGGCATTTTTTTCCGGGAGGCGTACGCTTCCAGATTATTGTCCCGAGCGCGAAAATTTTGAAAGACCGAGATGCGCCAGAACCTTGGCGAGCCTCGTTCGCTTGATAGGCGCGATTCGACTGTGGTCTGAGCATCAGGGGTGAAAAGCCGAGCGGACGCGGAGGTGGGTCGATGTTAACTCCGGACGAAAACGATGCGATCACAAAAGTGTGGACCTATGCGGTCTTGGACGCCGACAAGGCCGCTGATGAAAATACGAGGCTGGAGATTGCGCCCATACTGTGCCCTGCCGGATTTGAAATTGTCGAGATTGAACCAACCAGGGCGGCCCGGAAACACTAGGCCTCTGCACTACGCCGGATCGAACCAAGGGTCGGCTTTGGGTTCAGGTGGTGCTTTGGGCGACTGTACGGCCTCGCGCCCGAACTGGGCTCTGCTGCTCGACAAACTCAAGCCCGAAATCGCCCCCGCAGCCGCCGCTCAAATCATCGCACCGACCGATTCACCCAAATTTTCCCGGCTACGCCGAGTGCAAATCAATCATTTGGCCAGCGCAACTTGTATTTACGCTGGTGTCATAAAATCACCATATTATCGACTCTGACTCACAAGAGATATTTTGGGACGATTTCTACCCGGACAGTACCGGTCAGTTGGTCCTCAGTGGGGATTTTCGAGGGGGGGCCTGAAATGCTTACGACATCGCGTCGAGACCTTATTCTATCGGCGGCCGTCGCCGGAGCTGCGCTTGGCCTGGACAAAAGCTTGGCAATAGCTGCACCGGCGCGAGGCCAGAAGACTCCAGATCCGGCCAAGGGCTTTTTCCGGTACAAGATCGGAGATGCCGAGTGCACAGGTGTATACGACGGCATTTGGGAAAAAGCGCATGATCCGGCATGCTTCAGCAACGCGACTGTAGCCGAGATCAAGCAAGCCCTGGCTGATGCTGGGCTTACCACCGCGTTCGTGCCCATCCCGATTACGGTGTTCGTCATCAAATTGCACGGCAAGCTTGTTCTATGCGATGCCGGAGGCGGCAACCAGGTGCAGGCCTTCAATCCGGAGTCTGTTTTCGTTTCCGGCAAGATGATGGCCAACATGAGGGCGGCTGGCATCGATCCCAAAAAGATCGAGACGATCTTGATCTCGCACTTCCATCCCGATCACATCTTTGGGCTGCTTGAGAAAAAGACCAACGCACCGGTGTTCCCCAATGCGGAAATCATTGTGCCGGCCGCCGAATACAAGTGGTGGACCGACCCATCGCTCATCACCCGTTTGCCAACAGGGCGCAGGCCGTTGGCTCGGCGCATTCAGACCGCCATTCCCAATTGGAAGAACGTGCTTCCGGTCGAGGGCGAAGACGAGGTGGTGCCCGGAATCCGTTTCGTCAGCGCACCCGGACACACGCCCGGCCATACCGCCTTCCACGTCAGCTCGGGCAATGAACAATTGATGATTTCCAGCGATGCCGCCTACGTGCCGGCGCTGTGCGCCGCACATCCGGGGTGGCACGGGGTCTTCGACCAGAATGCAGTGGCGGCCGAGACCAGCCGCCGCAAGCTGCTTGATCGGGTGATTGCCGACAAGATGATGATCTGCGGTTCCCACTTCCCCTGGCCCGGACTTGGCAAGATCGCCAGAGACGGTGCCGGCTATGCACTAACTGTGCATACCGTGTAACTACCGCCGACGGAGCTAATTGGCGCGTTCTTCGGATGCGCGCCAGGCAAATCCATACTTTAAGGGAAATAGTTGGCCGCGCGGATTTGGCGTACTGAGAACATGCAGGAGTTTTCTGGCGGTTCCTTCGAACAGATCGAGAGCACGCCCCGATGAAATCGTTTTGCGAGCTGCTTGGTGCGAGTGCGGATGACGACGAAGAAGCTCTTAAGAAAGCGTTCCGCACGGCCGTCAAGGCGCACCATCCCGATCTCCATCCCGGCGATCCGGATGCTCCGGCGCGGTTCAGGGACGTTCTCGCCGCCAATGCCCGCCTCCGCGAGGCGAAGCAGCGGGCGGCTTACGATCGGCAACTGGAACGCGAGCGTCAGCAATTTCAGTTGACGGTTCAGCGTCAGCAATGCTCGAAGCTTCAGCGTCAGCAACGTCGGAAGAGAATGCGCACAGTAGGCGCGGTTGCCGCCGTCGGTGCATTGATCGGCGGATATGGGCTGTTTGCGCCCATGCCTACGACCACCACCGTGGAAATCAACAAGGATGAGCATGCTGCGACCACTGGCGCGGCGGTCAAGCAAACCATGACCATCATCCCGGCGGCTCAAAGGAGTGAGAATATTGCGACAGCCATCGTTGCAGCTACAGCCGATACGGTCAAAAATGATATGAAGAATGCGGGCGAACCGGTCAAGACGGCTGACGCCCAACTGACGGAGCCAACACCCCCGCTAGATCGAGGCGAACCACGCGACAAGCATAACGATGCGGAGATCCCTGACGGAGCGAGCAAGCCGAACGCTGATGCTTCCGCGGTAACTAGCGTCCAGGTCATCGCTGGTCGTGAGTTGGCTCCCGGCCCCCTCTCGAATGATCCCAATTTCTATAGAGAGCGAGGAATCGCCGCGTACCGCAGCGGCGATTTCTTGGGTGCGATCGGCAACTTCGATGAAGCGATCCGACTCAATCCCGATGACGCGCAATCCCACAATATCCGCGGCAACGTGTGGGACGAACTAGGTGTCTTCGAGCGTGCTCTTGCCGACTACGACGATTCGATACGCATTGATCCAAACAACCCCGCCGTATTCCATGATCGGGCAATCCTGTGGCAGCGCAAAGGGACGCTTGATAAGGCACTCCTCGACTTAGATCGGGCGATCCGATTCAGCTTCTCTGACGCCAATCTTTACTGTGACCGCGGCTTAGTCTGGTACCAAAAGGGTCGCAATGAGCGGGCGATTGCCGATTTCAATCAAGCCATCAAGCTCGATCCGAACTTTGCCGTCGCCTATATCAATCGCGGCCTCATCCTGCATAACAACAGGGAGTTCAATGTTGCGTTCGCCGACAGTAAAGCAATCCGTGTCGACCCGAGCATATTCGATGCTATTCGGCGTAGCAATTTGCGTCCTTGAGCTGCACCGCTGTTTCGAAAGGCAATGATGAACCGAGCGAGTGTTGCCGTACACGAGAATTCGCAGAGAAAACTGATCCAAACCCTGAATTCGCGTGACGGCCTTATCTGGGGGAAAGGGGCTAATCATGAGAAACTTTTGCTCTTTAGCAATCTCGACTGCCGTGCTGCTATGCGTGTCAGCGGCGTCGGCTCTGGCGCAGACAGATTCCGGCGTTCGCGGCGGTACGCAGAACACCGCGGGTTATCTTCAGTATAGGGGCATCCCAATCCCGCATCCGCCGGTCATCAGCCCGAACCCGACGACCGGCGCCACCATTACGGCCAACGAGCTGGCCTCGTTCAATGAAGGAGTCATTCGCGCCGGCCAGTTGGAATCAACGTGCGACACCTGCTCGGATGTGACGCAAGGCGGACCGGTCAACGGGCTCGGCGAGCTCGATCCGATATTCCCGCAGTTCCATACCAACTCCAATGGCCTGGGCTCCCGGCACAATGCCGACCAATGCCTGCTGTGTCATGCCCAGCCGACCTTGGGCGGCTCGGGCGGCTTCCTCGTCCCCAATCCCGGCCTGGGCACGCCGCAACCGCCGGAAAACCCGATGTTTCGCCTGGTGCCCAACCGCTTCGGCAAGCGCAACGTGGTGCCTTCGTTCGAACAACAATTCGGCCCGATCCGGGAAGTCCGCTTCCAATATAATCCCGACGGCTCGCGCGATGGCAGCGTCCATCAGCTGTGGGTCGTCACCGGCATCACCAACGACCCGACGATCGCCGGCTGCGCCATCGTTCAGCCGGATTTCGCCACCCAGCAAAACAACGGCAATCTGTCATTCCGCATTCCGCTGCAGCTGTTCGGACTCGGCCTGATCGATTCGATTCAGGACCGCGAAATCCTGAAACGCTTCAATGCGACCGCGAGCCAGCGCGCGGCGCTCGGCATCGCCGGACATCCCAACCGCAACGGAAACGACGGCACCATTACGCGCTTCGGCTGGAAGGCACAGAACAAATCCCTCACCGTGTTCGCCGGCGAGGCCTACAATGTCGAGATGGGCATCACCAACGAGCTCTTCCCGACGGCGACGGAAGAGGACCCCGCCTGCATGGGCCCACGCAAGCCTGAGCCGAACGACGTCGTCCGCACGGACCCCGATGACAGCAACAACGAGGCGTTCAACAACCCGCTCCATATCCTGCCCGATTGGATGCAATTCCAAATGATGATGCGATTCATGGACGCGCCGCAGCCGGACCCCAATCCAAGTGCGAGCGCCATCCGGGGCAAAACCGTATTCAACAACATCGGCTGCGCTCTCTGCCATACGCCGCAGATGCAGACCGCTCCGGTCATGAACAGCGCCGTCCTGGAAAACCGGCCGGTCAACCTGTACTCGGACCTGCTGCTTCATAAGATGGGCCCCGGACTCGCCGACAACATCGGCCAGGGGCTAGCTGCTCCTGACGAGTTCCGCACGACGCCGCTCTGGGGCGTCGGGCAGCGGATGTTCTTCCTGCACGACGGACGCACCAGCGACCTCCTGACTGCGATCCAGGCGCATTTCTCGACGTCGACTCTGGTCGAGACAACGCTTTACCTGAATACGCTGGTGCTGGCGGGATCTTGCGTGGTCGCCAACAATGGATTCGCGGCGTCGGAAGCCAATAAGGTGATCCAGAATTTCAACGCCTTGTCCGTGAGCGACAAACAGGCCATCCTCGACTTCCTGCGCTGGCTGTGATGTCCGCGCCAGTACGCGCTACACTGCACAGTTTCCGGCTGCTCTCGTTGCTGGCGAGAACGAGCCGTAGCAAGCCCCCCCGGATGGAGCGTGGTCGTCATCCGGGACTGCCCGATACGCTCACCGAAGCCTGTTGCCGCCTTACCCACGAACCGTCGTCAACGGATAAGCGTTTCCAATCCACATACCAGTATTTGGATGAGCAACACTTATGAGCCGCGGACCGGGACGAATCGAGCGGGCTATCGAGGCGCTGTTCGTGGCTGAGCCGGGCCGCACGTTCTCGACCGATGAGCTCGTCGAGGCCGTCTATCGCGGTGTGAACCGTATCGAGAAGAAACACCGCGTCGTGGTATTGCGGGCAGCCAACAAGGTTGCCGAGCGGATGCATTGGGCGAAATGGCAATGCGAGCGCTTGGGTCAGGGCGATGGGTGGGGACGATCTCCAAGCCTATCGGGGCGCGGCGCCGTCTATGTCAATCTGCTCGACGTGCGGTCCTATGCGCTGGGCAACCTTTTAGTGGATCATGTCCACGCCGACAAGTCGGTGGCCGAGATCGAGGCGATGCTGGACGCAGAGAATGCAAAGGATATCGCCTATGGCGGGGTATGGTGGTTTCACGTAGAAGAAGCCAAAGCCAAACTTCTCGGGTGCGCCGTCGATCCTGAAACCCAGCGCATGATCGATGTCGATAAAGAAGGCTCCAAGCAGTTCTGCGAGAGTCTCAAAGCGATAAGCCCGCACGCGCCGAGCAACGCGAGCGCTTCGCTCGACGCCGCGAGGCCAATGCACACGTCGCATTTGCGGTAACTGCGGAAAGCCGATCGAGCCGGGGGCGGCCGTGGTGCGCAAGCCCGTGCACACGCGAGGATGGATGGGCTTAGGTTTGGCGATCGAGCTGCAATGTCTCGACTGCGGCAACACCGCCTCCTGCTCTCGCTTCGAGGTTTGGGACTGCGACAGGTGCGAGGCGTGCGGTCGCGAGGTGCACCAACGCGTGCGGCGCAATCGGCGCCGCACGTTCTGTTGCGACGACTGCCGGCGGCGCGGCAAGGCCATCAAGCATCAAGGCGCCGTGCTTGATCAGATGGCCGGCGATCGGCCGCTATCGGAATGATAGATCATGCGCCACGGCACGAGCCGCGAATAGTATCACGTGTTCCAGCGCAACGGATGCCGCGACGGTTCAAGTCGACATTCGGTCCGGCGGGACCGGCGGCTGCGGTGCAGGCTGCGACTGTGGCTTGGCGCCTATGTGGCCGGCACAGACTTGGTGTGGGGGTCGGGCACCGAAGAAGGGTCGTCGCGACACGCCCAATACGACCTTGGTCAACGACCTCGCCCATGGACGGCTCACTCAAAATGGTTCGTTTCGACGCAACCACCCTATGGCACTTCGATCCCGCAGAGTGGCCGACGTCCAAAGCATCAAAATTAATGAAGGTTGGTGTGAGTCTTTCATTGGGAGAGCTTCGCGCGCAAGACGGGGGGGAGAATATTCGGATCGATAGGGGGCGCCCGATCGACCCGCCTGACCCCGCGATTGCACGTACCGTTGTCATGCATCATCACGCCGCGATCGATATAGGAGCTGGCAAATGCCGCATCAATCTTGACGGCACGATCGAAGTCGGCAGCCGCCCGGTCGTGCCGACCCTTTTCAAACCACACAAAGCCGCGATCGATGTAAATGCCGGGTTCGGAAAAGGTGAAGCGGATCGCCCAATCGAGGTCAACGATAGCCTTGTCGAATGCTCCCAATCGTTGCCACAATATGCCGCGGTCATGATATATTGAGCTGTTGGGTTTGAGGCGGATTGCTTGTTCGTAGTCCGCCAGCGCACCGTCGGAATCGCCGGTGTCGTCTCTCAGATTTCCGCGCATGTGGTAAGCCTGCGCATCGCCCGGTTTCAACTGAATGACGTGACCGAACGCGGCAATCGCCTGTTCAAGATCTCCGTTACGACACGCGACGGCGGCCTGCTCTTGGTAAAGCTTGGCGTCGCCCGACGACCCGCCAACTGGCGGTTCGTGATTGGCCGCCTGCTCGTGTTCCGCCACAGGGCCAATATCATTCGGCGCCAGGGCAATGTCGGCGCTTGCATTGATTGGCACGCCACTTTTGTCATCAGTCGTTCTGCTCTCGCTCGTCATGCTTTTCGGATCGGGCGTCGGCTTCTGGGCTGTCACGTCGCTCTCATTCGGCCTGCTTTCCGAACGCGTCGTCGTCTGCGTCGAAGGAGTTTGGATTTCGGGATCCGCCCCTATGCTCGCAGGGATGCCTCGGGGCTCGACCGTTGAAGGCTGGGCTTGCCGCGGAGGCGCTGGTGTGACGGGTGGTGTATCGATGGGCGGCGTTGTCGATGCAGTCACAATATCCGTCTTGGGTGGCGAACTCTTTTGAACTTCGCCGAATAACCCGCCGGGCGATCCAAGCTTCTCCATTATTCCGACTGTCTCTTTCCTTGGCATTATCTCACTTCGATGGTCGTGGGCCCTGGTTCGCGTTGCGGGGTACCAGCATCTGGTGCCCTCATGACCCGGCGCTCTCAAGGTCCAGGACGGCCATCCTTCCGGGTAGTTCTGCCGCACAGCCGAAGCTGAAGGAAAGCAAATAGAAGCATCCTGGCTCGGCGCAAACGACTGCCCTTCCTTTTGTGGCAACGTCTGTGGCGGTCTCGCCTCAATCCCGTTCTCGATCGGCTTTATGTCTAAAGGCACCGTCGGCTGCGATGGTGCGGTCTGAACCTCAGGCTCGATTCGGCTCTCGGCATAGGTACCCACAGCCGCAGCGGTTGGAGCCTGTAAGGGCAAAAATTCAACGGGAGGAATAGCGGCTGGAGCCTGAGCTTCCCGTAAGGGCAAAAATTCAACGGGAGGAATATCAGCTGTAGATCGCCGTGCGACCGCAACGTCGACCGGTCGATCAGAACTCTCAAACATGAAATAGCCAGCAGGCAGCGCAGCGACTACGATCGCAATCAAGAATTTCGTCCGAATGGAGACTGGATCACGGCGCCGACGCAACATTGGAGTGGACCTGCGCCGTTCCGGCTCAAATGGGATAGAGCGTCGAATCGTGGTTGGCGCCATAGCCAAAGGCGAGCCCGTGACCGTGATTACTGACAACTGGGCGGCGCGAGGTAAACGCGAAGTTTCCGGCACATCACGCGGTGAGCGATTTGTTTCGAGCTTGGCGAGTTTGTCGTCTTCCGGTGAAGTGGCGACCTCGCTTCGAGCCGACGTCTGATTGAGCAGTTCCGGCAGCCTTGTGAAATCGACCGCAATTTGTCGTGCCTCGTCGACCATCAGGAAACCGGTCTGTCCTGGCGGGTTCGGGTAGGCCCGGCCGTAGAAAAAGCCGAGTTGCCGGCCAGTGGCGTCATAGACGGCAAATCCGTTTGGGAATTCGGCGATCCGCCACGGCCCGGGAAAACGGCTGGTCATGTGGAAATCCTTAGAGGCCGGAAGCCTTGACAGACCGATGATACTGCGTCCGGCCGCGGTACCTCAAAGAAAAAGCGGCGCCGGGTGGCTAGCAGGGGGGTTGCGGGTCGCGGGCGAGCCACCTGACGCCGCAGTCACAATGGCTGTTTCCGGGTCGCTTTCTAGGGCGACCGTATGTCGCTAACTCGACAGAGCTACATTGGTTCCCCTGGGGGAACCCTTGAGTTTGTTCCCTGTCTGTTCTTAGCTTGGGGCATGCCCCTGATACTCCGCAAAACGCGCGCCCAAGCCCGAATTGAGTGATTGGACCCGACCATCTGGGATAAGGAAGACTATGCGATCGCGGATGAGACCAAGGTCGGCCGCATCTACCAACAGCGAATACACGGCGAGCTTAAATGGGTATGGTGCCTATAGACCAATCCGGCGCCGTCCCCGAACACTGGGATTGCCGACACCCTTGATGAGGCCAAGGCCGCCTTCGCCAAACGCTATGCGGAGGTCAAGAAAACGAGATGACAGCCTCGCGCCTGACTGCCGAGCAACGCCATGCCCTCCGAATACTCGCCGACGCCGGGCAGAACGGCGTCACTGAAGCGATTATGCTCGCCCATGGCTTCAGGCGTGAGATGCTTGCACGGCTTGTGCTTGCCGAGCTGGCAACGATCGTGACCAGGATGATGCGAGCGGGCGGTGCTACGACGATGAAGATTGACCACTACCTCATCACGGACGATGGACTGGCGGCGCTTGAGGAAAGCTAGGGTGTCGGCATGTGCGGGCGATTTGTCCAACGCTACACCTGGGACGACATTCAAGACCTGTACGAACTTCCGGACGGCCCTGCCCGCCATTTTGCGGGCCCACCACGACGTCGCTCGTATGGACCCGGTCAACGTCGCGAAGCCGCTAATGGCGGCACCGAGCTCGTCTCCACGCGCTGGGGGCTGGTTCCTTGGTGGTGGAAAAAGCCATTGAAGCAATTGCCGGCAAGCTTCAACGCGCGAGCGGAGAGCGTCGCCGACAAGCCCATGTTCCGCGACGCGTTCCAACGCCATCGGTGCGTTATTCCGGCAAGCGGCTATTACGAGTGGCTCAAAAAGCACGACGGCAAGCAGCCGTATTTCATCAGCGCCGCAGACGGCGGTGTGCTGAGCTTCGCTGGCCTGTGGGATCGGTGGAAGAACCCCGAGACTGGCGAGCCTGTTATATCGTGCACAATCATCGTCACGGACGCGAACGCGCTGACGCGAGCAATTCACGACCGCATGCCGGTGGTGCTCGACAAGGCGGATATCGGGCTGTGGCTGAACGGCGCGGTTGGCACGGAGCTACTAAGGCCAGCCGCCGAGGATCGCCTTCAGATGTGGCCGGTGTCGAGGCAAGTCAACAAGACCGGCAGCGGTGACGATGACCCGACGCTCCTCGACGAGGTTGCGGCCTGATGTCTGAGGACCACCGGACGCAAGGTGGCATGAAAATAAGTGGGGCGACCCAACGGCCGCCCCTTGATTGCCGCTGAGTGGACCTCCTCGGCGCACGCCGATCCCATCGGATCATCGCTATCTACGTCATCGATGGTAATCCGGCCAGCATGGCGGTGCAGCGAGAGCGCAGCGAGAATTGGAATAGATAATCTAAGTTGTTCGATGATTCGAGCGACATTCCCGGTGGAAAAGATCTGCCTGCGCTGCCTACGCGACAATCGCTGCCGAACGACTCAGCGATGGCTTCGCCACGGCGCGCCGGGAATACCGTCGACTCCGTGGTGGGAAGCCGAAATGGCCACGGAGCCCAAAAACCAGAGACTCACCGAAAGACATCGCCGAGTGCTCGAAGTCCTGGCAATTGCGCCGCACGGCCGCGACGTAAATGCTTTGCTTACTCTCGGGTTCAAGCTTGAGACGATGGCCGATCTCGTCCGCAGCGAACTTGCAACGGTTCGGATTGAGACCGTGGAGAAGCTCGACTCGAAGATCGAGGTTGCTCTCGTCCAGATCACAGACGCGGGCTGGCAGTTGCTCGAAGGTTTGACCTCGCGGAGACGGCCGCCACATCCGCCAAAAGACCGATGAGCCGCCTTTCGGCACAGGAACGGGCCGCCGCGACCGGCGTTGGATTCCGGTGTGAGATTATCGAATGTGCCTCACGCGCCCCCCCGTGCTCCGCTTATCCCCTTTGCCACGGGCCTCACTCGCGCGGTTGATCGGGGCGCGCACGGCCTTCTTCTTAGCGGCAAGCGTGCCATGATAGAGTCGTAGAGTGACGTACAGCAGTGAGAGTTTCGTATGAACTCCCCACACATCGTCACTACGACCGCTTTCTTGCTGCTCCTGTCGCAGTTCAACAGTGCCGACGCTGCTGGCCCGTATGACGGCGAATGGACCGGTACCGCGACGTCAACCGGTGAGCGATGCAAGCCGGCCGTTGTTAGGCTCACCATTGAAAGCCGGGTTGTGTTAGGCCAAGCAAAGTTTGAACGCGATGCGCCCAACATCAACGGAACTGTTGACGAAGACGGCACATTTGGGGGGACGATAGGCTTTCAGCCCATCAGGGGACAATTCATGCGGGATGAGTTCGAGGGGACCTTCAAGAGCTTAGATTGCGAATGGAAGGCTCTTCTCAGGCGCACGAGGTAAGGCCCTTGCGATTGAAGACGCGCTCGACCACGAGTACGGCCGGTTCAAGGATTTCTGGCGGGAGTGGGCGTAGCTGGTGCCTGCAATGGCCGCGGCGCCCGAGCGCGCGCCGGGGCAGGGGCCGGCGGCGGCGGAGACTCTGAGTTCTTGTAAAGGATGTATTGTTCGATCTCCTGCAGTTTGGTGATCTCGCGCGTCATCTGCTCCTGGCCGGCCGTGAGCCGCTCGACGCTGCGCATTATCTGCTCTTGACTGGTGGTGATACTGGCAGCGATCCGGTCGACGCTGCGGGTTATCTGCTCCTGACTGGCGGCAATACTGGTGGCGATCCGGTCGACGCTTTGCCGCACCGCGTCGAGGTCGAGTGACATCGCGTTGAGCTGCTGCTGATCGGGAGAAGGGGTGGCTGGCGCGGCCGGTGCGATCATGTCGGGAGCGTTCTGCGCGCCTGGTGCAGCCTGCGGCGCCAACCAGCCAAGCTGCGGGTACGAGCTTGCGATCATCTCTCTGGCCGCATCGCCGTAGGACTGCCAAGCTAAGGTGGCAGAGACGCCGATGCAAAACGTGATCAGGAAACCGGTGAGGCTCGGCATAGGACTGATCTGCTCCTCCCCCTTACGGCTGTTTAACAGGCCAGCATTTTGCTGACTAGAGCATACGATTCGTAGGTGGCCCTAGGGCCGGCCCGTAACAGCAGGCAGAGGCGTGCTAGACCCGCAGCCGACCTGTGGCACGTCTCTTAAGGGTCACGAACGGCAGTTCGTCCCGCCGAGTCTCATGGCCGCTGCACCTTCAATTGCGGAAGGAGCCAGCGGCGCCGGTACGGACGGCAGGGACACGATCGAGCGCCCACAGTGCTGATGACCTCGCGGCGGCTTTGCTGATGCGATCGACGATCGAGAGGGACGGCACCTCGATCGGTGAGGATGCCGAGGCGGGCGCATGATAGTAGCTCGCGTTCCCGGCAGGTGCCGTAACGGAGTCTTTCGCTCTCGGTCCGGCGTATTCCGCGCTTTGCGTAAAGATAAGGCCATCATCGGAAAGTGATCAATGGCGGTCTCCGGCATCGGGCCGATCATGTCGAGTGCGACGGTGGCGGCGATCGGTCACCGGAGAAGTATTCTCCAAGGGCCGCGGCTTCGCCTGGCTTGGACTGGCGCCGCGGCAGATCTCGACCGGAGACCACACTCTTCTTGGTAAAATATCGAAAGCCAAGAAGCCGATACGGGGCGAGCTTGCTGAACGCCCTGATGCGCGCTGGCCAGGCCGCGCTGGCTGCACGAAAGTGGCATCGAGGGCTTATTGATGCAGAAAATCTCGGAGACGAGACCGTTACGGCGGCGGCGCTCACCGCTCGTACAAGCCAACCAGAACCGCCTCGGCAAGAAGATGCCGGCGTGCCTCGCGCTCGACATCCCGATACGGAGGGTTCTTACGGACCCGCAGGTGGTCGGTGGAGAGCGCAAGCAGCCGGAAATGATAGTGATGGGGTCCATGGCTCCGAGGCGGGCATGGCCCGCCGTAGCCCGATCGCCCAAAATCATTGAGTGCCTGCATGAACCCTTCTTTGCCGTTGTGCCGGGCGGCGTCTTCCGGCAACCCTGTGCGCCCGGCTGGAATGTCGTAGGCGGCCCAATGATGCCAAGTGCCTGCTGGAGCATCCGGGTCGTCGCAGAGGACCACAAAGCTGCGGGTTGGGGCGGGTGGATCGCTCCAATTGAGCGGCGGTGATACGTCCCCGCCCTCGCAGGTGAAACGTCGCGGGATTGCTGCACCATCATCAAAAGCACTCGATCTCAACTGCATGGTTATCCCCTGTTACGCGGTACACACGAAAAGGATCATGCATTTCCTTCGCGCCATGGGATTGATGATGCTGGTCAAAAGCCCTTTACTGTCTCACGCCCGTGTCGACGCGAGCGCCAATCCGGTCCGTCACCTCACCTCAACGCAATGCGACGACCTCAGGTTGCTTGGTTCCTGTGCGGGACCCCTTCGCTGCCATTGAGACGATAGGAAGCCAGATAACCTTTTTGGCTTAGCCTATCATCGACTTCCTGTTCTGGATGCATTTCATCAAACCCGTGTTCGTAATTGAACCTTTCAAGTCATGAACGCTGGTCGCGACCGGGGCGCTGGATTTGCGATCTGGGTGGTGCTCGTCTTTATTTGGCGCCCCGCGCAAAACATGACCGGTCGGCCCGTCGCCGGTACCGCTGTCCGACGGGAGCGATCTCACGGCCAAATCACCACACGATGGTCAGCCGCTCGTCGACCGAGAGGACACCCATAAACCACCAGCTTCGGCTTGATGTTATTGACCACGCCGTCACGCGGCGCCCGGAACCGGTGCGATCGCACATCGCTTATCATCGAGGATTGGTTGAGATTTGTGGTTGACCGAGATCAGCATCCACGTCTTCGGCCTTAACTAGCTTGAGCGTTGCTGGAAATGGAGGCACCGGTCGATGCCGTTTCAAAATGCCGAGATCGCAGCAATGTTCGACCAAACCGCGGACCTCCTGGAGATCAAGGGCGACAACCCGTTTCGCACCAGGGCCTATCATCGAGCGGCACGCGTCATCGAGCGGTTGCCCAAGAGCATCGCCAGCTTAGTCCAGGCCGGGGAAGATCTTTCGGAATTGCCGGGCATCGGCAAAGACTTGGCCGGCAAGGTCGGCGCTATCGTCAGTTCCGGAAGATTTGATCTCTTAGAAAGCCTGAAACGCCAACTGCCCGGCGATCTTGGCGAAATCGCTGCACTACCGGGGCTCGGGCCGAAACGCGTCAAGCTTCTCTACGACAAGCTCGGCATTCGCTCAATTGCTGATCTTCGGTGGGCCCTCAAGGCACACCGTCTGCGCGAACTTCGCGGCTTCGCAGCGAAGAGCGAGGAAAGGCTGCTCGCTACCCTCGCCAAACCTGCGAGCGAGAAGCGGTTCAAGCTCGCAGTCGCCGAGGAGGAAGCACGGTCCCTCGTCAGCTATCTCGGTCACGGATTGGGGAAGGGCCAGGTTACTGTGGCAGGAAGCTACCGTCGGCGTCGCGACACGGTTGGCGATCTCGATATCCTCGTCACCGCGCGCCGCGGCACCGCCGCCGGAGAAAAGCTGGCAAAGTATGAAAACGTCACCAGCGTCATCGCCCACGGTCCGTCTCGGACCGCGGTCGTACTGCGGTCGGGATTACAGGTCGATCTTCGCGTTGTTCCGGAGAGAAGCTACGGCGCTGCCCTGATGTACTTCACCGGCTCCAAGGCGCACAGCATCGCGCTACGCGCCATCGCCAATGAGCACGGCTGGAAACTCAACGAATATGGGCTGTTCGATGGCAGGCGGCGAATTGCCGGCGCCACCGAAGAAGAACTCTACGGGCGACTCGGCCTTGCCTTCGTGCCTCCAGAGCTCCGCGAAGACCGCGGCGAGATTGCGCTCGCCCAGAAGAAATCGCTTCCCAAGTTGCTTTCACTATCTGATATACGCGGCGATCTCCATGTGCACTCGAATTGGAGTGACGGCACGGCACCAGTTGCCAACATGGCCGCGGCTGCACGCGAGCGTGGCTATGCCTACATGGCAATCACTGACCATAGCCAGCGGGTCAATGTTGCGCGGGGACTCGACGCTGCGCGGCTGTCGAGGCAAATCGACGAAATCGATCGTCTCAATGACAAGCTCGATGGGTTCGCGGTGCTCAAGGGCATCGAGGTCGATATTCTGGCGGACGGCCGTCTCGACCTCGCGGACAGGACATTGTCACGTCTCGACATCGTTGTGGCATCCATTCACTACAAGTTCGATCTCTCGCGCCACGTGCAAACCGAGCGAATTATCCGGGCCATGGACAATCGCCACATGTCGATCCTGGGGCACCCGACTGGCCGCTTGATAGGGGCGCGAGAACCATATGATCTCGACATGGAACGCATCATCGCTACCGCCCGCGAACGCGGCTGCCATTTGGAACTGAATGCAGATCCGGAGCGGCTTGACCTCACCGACATCCACGTCCAGGCGGCGAAGTCGGCAGGTGTTAAAGTAGCGATATCGACGGACGCTCATTCAACGGCAGGGTTCGGCCACATGCGCTTCGGCGTGGATCAGGCGCGCCGCGGCTGGTTGGGACCGAGCGATGTCATCAATACCCGGCCGCTCTCCGAATTGAGAAAGCTCCTCAAACGGTGACTAGCTCCAACCGATCTGGCGTCCACCAAGGACGCGCGGGCGCGGCATGGCGAGTACATGCTGCCTCCGGGCCGATCAAGTGATCGAGCGACGCAGAACTGAATGTCGATCCAGCTTATCCTCTGATAGCTTCCGTGCCCGGGGATCCCGGTGACGCACAGGTCCGACAACATGCCCCAGGCGATCACGGTGACCGACGCCCAGGATCATGGCCATCGCGTCAACCGACGCGTGCTGGCTGGCTCGTCTGCGCTGGGGTCGCGATTCGGCCGGCGTTCCTGGACTGACGATCTGGCCTGTCGCGGCAACCCTGGTCGCTACCGCGGGATCGGCGAGGATAGCCCGCACGTCGCTGGCAATTCGCTCCCGCATTTCCATTGACATCCCGCTAAGCAGAGATTCTCTCTTCGCCCAACAGATCGCGATTTCGTTCCGTGTTCAAGTCGGCGACGGCCCTGTGGATAGCGGCGTCCAGGGTGTCGACATCGGTAAACGTCTTGTGGGCGAGATTGAAGGCTTTGAGGTC
>WNFS01001728.1_pt1 | contig 16391 bp, 11 predicted proteins | sample 5400141 | NCBI WGS metagenome assembly WNFS01 (sample SAMN13153358, study PRJNA577476) | soil metagenome | isolation source: 60 cm saprolite under Madrone tree | place: USA:California | collected 2016-06-14
ACCAACCAGATCCTCGGGCTTTTTGTAGTTCTTCAGCAGATTGTCTATCAGCTCGTTGTCTATGGTCATCTTTCTCCTTCTCTAACCTTACTCGGTTAGTTCAGCGATGACCATTTACACAAAACTTTTTTACACCCTCTAACACTCAGTTTTTCAGCAGCCTGCTAGTTTACGCGAATTTTGCCGAGGGGCTAACGCCGGATATCAATCACCTTTGTTATCTGCTGAAACCTGTAGCGTCTCAGTCAGTAGAGCTGGCAGCAAGCGTCTCCACCCGACTTGCTGCGCTTGTTAACGTCGACAGGGCTCTATTAAAGCCCAAAGGAAAAGGCCCTGGAAAGCCAAGTCAGCATCCAGAGCCAAAACTTTGTGACTTAGTTGTGACAGGCCTAGCCGACTCAATCAGCTAAGGCCTGTCTTTACATCAGCTACATTACTGGAAATGGCTCCCCACACTGGACACTCTTCGCAACTTCTTGACTCTGGACGCTCACTTGGAAATTACAGCCGTTTCCGACTCGTCAATAACCTCATCGCATAAGTTCGTTTGCGCCGTCCAAAGTTACGTTTTGGTCGCCGGTAGTCACTCTGATGTGATCACAAGAACCGAGTAACTCTCAGAAAGATTACTTTCAATGAGAAGGACAAAACTACTATGCTCCGGGAAGAGTCATTCGTAACTCACCAGCCGAACCGCAGCCTTGGAAAACATGAATTGGCGCAGGCCGCACCGTGCCTTATTTGCCGCGTGCTCTGGCCTATCGTCATCCAGCATCGCCATTTACTTTTTGATTATTCTGGCGAAGCCAAGACTCTGCTGCGCACAAGGAAATTCGCGCGCGCGCCTCGGTACGTCCGATAGAACTGAATTTGCCTATGTCCGGGCGAATCTCAGTTACGTTTCTGCGGCGGAAGTCACTTACCGGCGAGGCACGAAAATTCAGCAAGACATGGTGCCAAATCAAACTTAGGAGGAAATGATATTCAAGAAACTTAACTCAGTTTCAGCGATCTTCGCAGTCGCAATTTTGCTTCTTGCCGCCGCTACCGCGGCTGCGCAAACCGATAGAGTAAGACCCGATGCCGGCGAGGCGGGCCCGGCGGTCCCCACACTGGGGTGCTGCAAGTGCCTCGGCGGAACCAACACCCTTGACCTCAGCACGATTAGCTCAAACAACTGGACAGTCAACGGCAACCCGGCAGTTTTTTTGGGACCGATAAACTCGTATTGGAATATCAATCCCAGACCAGCCAAATGGGTCTCGACGTCCGCCACTGGCGGCACAGGTAACGTTACCGTAGGCACTTACGACTACAAGTTGAAGTTTGTGGTTCCCGCGTGCGCAATTGAGCAACGAGTAACACTGACTGGAAACTACGGCGGAGACGACGATGTCTCCGTGTATCTCGATAGCACCCTGATAGCGGAGTGCACCGGAGGTTGGTGTTTCAATACGCCGCACAAAGTTCTGTCGACTTTGCCTGCTACTCTTGTGAGCACCATGCCGCATACACTTCTCGTTAGGGTTAACAACTCAGGTGGACCATCCGGGATGTTCGTTAATGCGAAGCTGACCAGCGCTTGCGTAAAGTAGCTCGGCCAATTCACTTTCGCACACATCAACCCAACCAAACTGGTACAAGCCGAAAAAGTCCCAAGGCGACTTTCGTCCTGGGGCTTTTTCATTTCTTTCGCGTCAGGAAAAAGCTCACGCGTTACGTTTTGCCTGCCAAGAGCACACAAAGCGTCCACGATCATCGCTCCGCTCCCTTCGCGCTAGATCAAGTCCACAATTGAAGGATGTCTCCACACGCAGCGTTTCGACGCGGCGCGGCCGCCGCGCGTGCAGCATCGTCTCCAGAGAACTCTGCGTGAGCCCGTTACGTTTTGCCGGTATGCGTCACTCCCAAGTGAAGCGCGAAATCAACGGATGATTTCACGCAAAACTTTTCACAAGGAGAACGCAATGCCGAAAATCAGAATCCACCCAAGAAGTCTTTTATTTCTTTTCGTTTTATCAGGACTGGCCCTGGTGCTTCCACAGTTCCATTCAAGGGCGCAAACGAATGTGTGCGCGGGGAATATTGTCTCGAACGGAACGTTCACTGGTTCCATGAGTCCCTGGTCAGCCGCCTACGGCACCCCAGATTGGGGCAGCCCGGGCCAGGTGGGCATGTGGGGAAACATGAACGCCGCGATCGGAGAAGGATTGAAGCAGACGATCACGCTGGCCGGCGGGAATTACAATGGAACTATTTCGTACCGGATCGTCCCGGGGCCAGACAAACAGCCAAACGGCCGGATCAGAATGAGGCTTTCGCCGACAGCTTTAGGGCTATGGGGAACAGCCTATACGATTTACCTGTCACCGATGACGCCGGCTTCCCCCAGCACTTGGACGACGGTCAACTTCAGTTTTCCTGCGCCCGCAGGTTCGCAAGTTCTTACTATCAATGTGGAGAACACGCTGAGCGTAAACAATGGCCCGGATACTTCTTACGGCGTGGTCGACAACGTCTGTATTCAGCCAGCGCCAGCGCCTGGAGTGCCGCCTTCGGTTTGTCAGGGACAACCCGCGACATTCACCGGTTCGGCGGCCAGCAGTTGGAACTGGAATTTTGGTGACGGCGGAACCAGTACGCAACAGAACCCGACGCATCCTTATTTCAACGCCGGCACTTTCCCGGTCACGCTATGCGTCAACGGCACCACGAATTGTACGACCAAGAATATTGTCGTAAACCCGCTTCCCCCCACGCCGGTGATTACGGGTCCCGCGAGTTCGTGCGGCAACCAGAATGCGACCTACAGCGTCCCGGCGGTCGCGGGGTTCACTTATTCGTGGACCGTGACGAACGGGACGATCAATGGTTCTTCAACTGGAACGAGCGTCAATGTCACCTGGAATGCAACGGGCGTTGGTGTCATCGCGGTGACGGTGACGAACAAAGCGGGATGCTCGGTCACGGTTCGCAAGGAAGTGATCGGATGCGATCTCCATCTGCCGTGCTGCAAAGATTTCTTCGCGAAGACGGATCTGAAGAGCCTGACCGATGCGGGTAATAACATTTACAACTTTACGCCAACACTCTCCGTCAACCTGCCCGGCCCATATGTTCGAGTAACAGCGGATATCATCGGCGCCAACGTCACTTATTCAGCGCCCAGTTGCGGTACGGCTGGACCTATCATCGCCACGATTGCGGGCGCGAACCCTTCTCCCGCCGGCTTTAACTCCACCATCCCGATCAGCAGCGGACACGAGGCGCTTTGGTATGGTCCCGGCGCGAACGTCAGTGGCGTCTTTCCCATGCAGATCGCGCTGCCGCCGGCGCCAACCGGGAATTGCATTCAGTACGTCACGCTCTGCATCAAGTACACGTTCACCAATAAGGACTGCAAGACCTGTGAAGTGATCCGCTGCTACTCGTTTAGGCGCGGCGGTCCGATTAAAGACCTGACCGAGTTCACCGAAATCAAGGCTGAACCGTAACGCTGCAATCCTTGCTCACCCCAAACCAAGCGGAGTCTCGGCTAACCACCGGGCTCCGCTAGTTTCGTGATTGAGTATCGGATGGTGTCTCAATTTGGTCAGCAAGGTCAGAGTACCGACTTAGTCGGGCTTTTCTCTGGCTGAGCAGAGAGCCCAAGTAAAGTTGGTGCTCTAACACCGTGAAACTGAGTCACTACAGAGATTGCATCTGTATCTCCCGTGAGGTTTGCGGTATGCTACGCGCCTAACTCCAGCGCCACGCATCGAGGACCTCAGCGATTGCGGAATGCACAGCAACCACTAACCCGAGAAAGATTTTCGAGTTTCCTCGATTGGCTTTGCCCTGACAGGGAACGGGCGGGTGAAGAGTACGAGCGCCTGCGGTTTCGTTTGCGGACTTTCTTTTTGCATCGGCGCTGCGGCTACGCTGATGAGCTTGCCGACGAAACTATTAATCGCGTAATCCTGAAAAACCCTGCAGAGATAGTTGAAAACAAGATTGCCTACTTCTACGGCGTCGCCAGGAATGTTTATCGCGAGTCGTTGCGCAAGGAGCGGCCGCAGGTGGACCTCGACGAAGTAACGATCGCCGCGCCGGCGCCGGTGGAGCAGGAGCCCAGTTTTTCCCGTGAGTGTTTGGATAAGTGCCTGGCGGAACTTTCTGCTGAAAACAGAGAACTGGTGCTCGATTATTTTTCGGAAGCAAGACAAGCGAAGATTGAACTCCATCGACGGATTTCCGCGAGCCTGAAAACGACGCAGACCGGGTTGCGAATGCGAGTGGTGCGAATCAAACAGAAGCTCAAGAGTTGCGTGCAGGAGTGCATGAGTTGATGCGGCAGTTACATAACGGCCGGAAATGACACCTGGAGTTAGCAGCGATTGCGATGAACGAATCACTGAGAAGCGAAGTGACCATCCGTGATTACCTGTTGGGCAAAGTCTCGGACGAAGCCATGCTGGAACAGATCGAGGAACTTATGTTCATGGATGATGAATTTTGCTCTCAGGTTGAAATCGCAGAAGACGGTCTGATCAACGATTATGTCCGCGGGCATTTGGACCAGCCGGACGCCGCGAGGTTTCGAGCAACGCTCGCGGTTGATCCCGAAAGACGTCTTCAGGTTGAACTGACTTCCGCGTTGAGAGAGAAAGCGTTAGCCCGGGATACGAGCAGCGCAAAGACTCAGACCCCTTTCCTGGTTTCGCTAACGTCTTTCTTCCGCCAACCAATCTATGCCGGAGCTTTCGCGGTGCTACTGATCGCCGCGGTGGTTTTGGCCGTCTATCTCAGCAGGACAGGTACCCCGAACGAGCTTGCCCAATTGCGCTCTATTTACCGGAGCTCACGGCCCACCGAAACGCGCATCTCTGAATTTGATTATGCGCCTTTGAGCCAACTGCGGGGCGCGCCCGAAGCCGGCGAACAAAAGCGCTTGCGACTGATAGAAAACCGTCTGCTCGAGGCCGCGGAAAACGCGCCCACGGCAGAAAATCTTCATGCCCTGGGTGTCTATCATTTGACCCAGCAAAAATATCCGGAGGCCATCAAGGAATTCGAAGGCGCGCTAAAACTCGCCCCTCAGAATGCAAAGATTCACAGCGATCTGGGAGTAGCCTATTTCGAATTATCAAACGCAGAGGCGAAAGAAAAGGGGCTGGAAGATTTGTCGCACAGCCTTGAGGAGTTCGCGAAAGCAACGGAGCTCGACAGCAATCTCCTGGAAGCACTCTTCAACAAGTCTCTCGCGTTACAGCAGCTCGGCTTGCCGCGCGAAGCAAAGGAGTCGTGGACGCTCTACCTGCAAAAAGATCCATCTTCGCCGTGGGCCGACGAGGCGCGAAAAAACCTGGCGCGAATACAGACCGAGCAGGCGTTGTTCAAGCCGGACGATCAAGTGCTTTCAGATTTTCTGGCAGCCTACCGTAAACATGACGAGGCACGCATCAGACAAATTCATGATGAGACGAAAGGGCTGCTGAAAGGACCAACGGTCCCGCTGCAACTCTCGCGGCGATACGTTTTGGCGAAGCAGAGTGGCCGCGAGGCGGAGGCGAAAGAGAGCCTTGAGGCCATGACCTTGCTCGGTAACCTCGACAAATCTCAATACGCTGACGCATTTTTTCCGGAGCTGGCCAATTTCTACGCGCACGTCAGCGCCGATCAGAACGAACGCCTCTTGCATGCGAAAGACATTCTCGACGCCGGACATAAATCAGTGTCCAGCGCTGATTATGCGGGCGCCATATCGCTCTTCGAGGAGAGCCGTGATTTGTTTGCGCAGCTTGGAGATACTTGCGAAGCCGCAGTCGCTGAGAATTGGGCAGCTCAAATTCTTCGTGATGTTGGCAGGATCGCCGAGAGCCGCACCCGGCTCTCGGCCATGATCCGCGACGCCGAAAACAAAAATTTCCAGGTGCTGCTGCCTCCTGCGTACTACTGGCTGGGAATGAGCGACTATAGCCAGAACCGCTTCTCTGAGTCGGCGAAGAATCTCAAAGCAGCTTTGCGTCTAGCTGAGTCGACACATAATGTGTCTGAAATCCAGCATGCCGAAGATGGTCTGGCGTTCAATTATAACAAGCTGGGCGAGATGAAGCCGGCACTGCTTTACGCCGGCAAGACGCTTCCCGATGAAGGACTGTACTATCAAAACCCAACGCAGTGGCGGCGTAGTAATGGAACGCTCGCCGACCTGGCGCTGAAGCTGGACCTCTATTCAACCTCTTTTTGGGTCGCCAAAGAAGCGCTGGACGCCGCGCAAGAGAACTCGCCCAATCAGGTTGCCCTGAACGACTCGCTTCGTCACATCGTGCGCGCAGCCGCGGCGAAGAATGATTTTCCGGCGGCCTTGAGATATGCGAACCAGGCGATGGACGTCGCGCTTCAACGCGCCGACAACCCGCAGAACAATCGGACCAAAGCCGAGCTCTATCGATTAGTCGGCGACATCGACAGCCAGCGAAAAGATTGTAGTGAGGCCCTAACGAATTACGATCAGGCGCTTCACTTGTATGAGCAGCTTCCGGAAGTAACCTTCAGCGCGTATCAAATCCATAAGGGCAGGTTGCTTTGCTATCGCGATTTGAATCAGCGAGAACAGTTCGCCGCCGAGCTCAAGACAGTTTTGGATTTGTCGGAAGAATATCGCCGCACCATTCGCGAAGACAGTTCACGTCAGGCCTTCTTCGAAAATGAACAGACCGTATTCGATGCCGCCATCGATAAGGCGATCGGCGATCAAGACAGCCGGAGTGCGTTTGGTTTGGTGGAGGATTCAAAGGCCCGGTCGTTGCTCGAGTTCCTTGCCTCGCAAAAATCAATTGGCGAAGTCGAGAACGATTTCGCCTCCGTGGCAAAGCCACTCTCTTTGCGCGAGCTGCAAACTCGCCTGCCGGAGCAGGTTCAAGTCGTTCAGTACGCTGTCCTGCCACAGCGGTTGGCGATCTGGACGTTGTCAAAAACACGTTTCGACTTTACTGAGAAGCCGATCACTGCGTCTGAGCTGGAAAGCAAGATCGATGCGTACCAGGCCCTCATTCTCAGCAAGTCTTCGCCGGCCGATCTTAAACGTGCCTCGCAGGAGCTTTATGAACTCTTGATTCCGTCCGATCTCGGCTCTGACAAGCAGCTTTGCTTGCTGCCCGACAAGTGTCTGCATCAGTTGGCGTTTGCCACGCTGGTGTCGCGCAGCGGCAGATATCTGCTGGAAGATTGTGCTTTGTTCTCCGCGCCCAGCGCATCGGTTCTGGTTTTGGCTACTGAGAATGCGCGAAGCAAAGCGCGGGTAAATTCTGAAAGTGTATTGAGCATCGGCAATCCTGATTTTGATCGGGACGAAAATCCCGGCTTGCCGGATCTAAAAGCGGCCGAGACTGAAGCGCACACAATCGCCGGATCTTATCTTCATTCGATCGAGTTGATTGGTTCGGGTGCAACCAGGAATCGGTTCCTGCAAAATTTTATCAACCCCGAAGTCATTCATTTCGCCGGACACTTTATCGCTAACCGGCAATCGCCAGGTAATTCAAAGCTGCTCTTTGCCGGCGGCGAGCTGCGCACGGCCGAGCTGGGCGCGTATCGGCTGCCGAAAGCCAGGCTGGTTGTGCTGTCGGCATGCGAAACCGGATTCGAGCGTTACAACAAGAGCGAAGGCTCCATCGGAGTCGCGCGCGCATTTTTGGCGCTGGGTACACCGTTGGTGGTCGCGACCCAATGGAAAGTCGACTCGGACGCAACCAGCGAATTAATGATTGCCTTTCACCGCAACCGCACCGCGAAGGGGATGTCGTCAGCCGAAAGTCTGCGACAGGCGCAGCTTGAAATGTTCAAGACCGAAAAGACGAGCGCGCCTTTTTATTGGGGTGCATTTTCGCTGTTCGGCGGTTACGCGACCTACTAACTTATGCGTGTCTGTACCAAATGTGGGGTGTTCTCTGACGATGCGTCGCCGGCGTTTTGCTTCAGTGACGGCACACCGATGATCGATGTCGATCCGAGCAGCGAGCTCTGGGATCGAGGTACGCAATTTATTGAAAACGCGGAAACGGCGTTTCGGAGACAAAGCCGCAAACTGAAATGGCGTCGCGTGATAGTGAGTGCGACTACCGTCCTGGTGACCACCATGGTCATTAGCGTGATTGCCGTCAACGGTTTGATCTATCTCAAGCCGCAACCTGGCGAAGACGTTACCAACCAGACTTCGCCCTCGCCATCACCTGTGACCGTAGTCAGTCAATCGCCGGCTCCGAGTCCACTGGACACGCCGGCTCCGTCTCCAAGTCCCGCCGTTGAAGCGGGAAGGCCGGTCACACATGCGACGACAACGCCAACGACTCGTGAGACACTGGCACCCGAGGCGAGCCCAACGGCGACGCCGACACCGAGACCAACGGCTACTCCAACGCCGACCCCGACTCCACGGCCCACGCCGACTCCGAGGCCGACACCGATGGCGACTGTGATTCCCAAATCGGAATGCTCTGAAGCTGACGATAGCCGCGAGGTTCAGGCCCTCATTAAGAGATTCGAGCCCGCATGGAGGCGCAGCATCCAAAGCGAACGCGCCGCGCTCATCACTGCTTACACGCCGGACGGTAAGAACGCTGAAGCCACACTTGGCTCCATAAGCTATCAGACCGCGACGATCAAGGCCTGTGCCTCGGTCGCAATCACAGCCAGATATGCGTGGACAATTAAGAGCAGAACTGGGGTTGGTGGGCCCCGGGGCACCGTCGACACGAAAGAAAAAACCGTGACCGTCCCAAAGAGCAAGAGATTCGTTTGCGGAAAGCTCGCAGGTATGTGGCTCTGCACCTAACCGTTCGCGCCGCGACTGCTCGCGTCGCGTTACGTTTGCGAGGCAAACGTCACTTCTATTCTGAAAGCTTTTTAACCTGATCAGAAATAAGAGGAGATACGCCATGTCTGTTAATGAAGGTTCCGCAACTGCACTCGTCAGATTCACCGGCCTCGGAATTATCTGCTTCAACGACGAAGCTCAAAGAGGGGAAATAGCGGTGATTCGCGACGACAAACATCAACTCTCGATCAGAATTCAGCGGCCCGTTTACCAGGATGGCGCCGAGAATGACATCGTCGTTTATCGCGACATCGCTGCTTACGAGCAACTGGCCAAAGAGGACGTAGTGATCGAAATCAAAGCGACCCGGGCCCCCTCGGTTGCGGGTTATGAAATCTATCAAAGTGGAGATTTTGATCGACTGGGTTCAGCGGACGTCAACGACTTTCGCTGGATCGTAAACATGGACAGTCTGCACGGAGAGTCGCCGTTGGGCCCGACCGGGCAAAGACCGTATCCGTTGACGAAGCTCTATGTCGGCAACGCTCTCTTTTATGCCCATAAGCTGGATCGCAACTTGTTCTTTGAAAAGGTCGAGAAGGACGAAAGCGGCAACGCGTTGCAACGCGAGACCTTTGGCAACGTCGCCGAAACTATCGGCGCCAGGATCGAAGCGGAGGAAGTCAGCGTGACCATTCGTATCGGCGATCGCGAAGAAAGGCATTTGCTTCAGCGTCTCGAGGGCCTGCCGTTCCGAATCGAAATCAAGAACATGGATTACAGCGCCGATGCCATCTACAGCGACATGCCTGACTACTACAAGTACCTGGCCAGCTCGGCCGGCAACGAATTCGAGTTGGTTCCCGTGCGCGACGAAGCGGCCGGCGAATCAGTCAATCAGGAAGACTTCTGTCATCCGATCGGCACGGACCTGGATTCGATCGATAAGCTCTAAGCGAAGATGATCCTACTCTTTTTGACAACGCACTTGGTGTATTCCCGCCCTGACGGCAGAGGCGGGACCATCAAATATTATTACTCCGATTCGATCACGTGGACGGTCGCCGCGTTGGCGATAGCCTGGATCATCTGGTTCTTCGTTCGACGATATCTGCGCGCGCGAGCGATGCGGCGACGGCCCCGACGGACGAATTACAAACTGCTCAGAAGGATCGCTAGGATCAAAAACGAATTGAGTTCGCAATACCTGCGGCCGGGCTTCTCAAACAACATTCATGCGATCGGAATAGGAACGCTCGGCCGCTTCGACGAGTACTGCATTCAAGTCTTTATTAATGACGCCGCGCAGGAATTGTGGGCCGGCTCTGGCGCCGCAGCATTACCGGCCAGCTACCGAGCGGTTCCGCTGATCTTGGTTGAAATGCCGTTGGCCGCGTTTCTGTCGGAAGCGGATTCGAGCGCGCCACCGCGCAACCCATATCCCGCCGGCATTCGCAACCAACAGGACGTGATCATTGGCGGAATCAGCGCGGCAAATTCGAACCTCGCCGGTCAAAGCGGAACACTCGGCTATTTTTGCTTACGTAAGCGCAAGTTCATGAATCGTAGTGAAATCCACTTGTTAAGTAATTCTCATGTGCTTGCCGATTTGCGGAAGGCAAAGCCCGACGACACCGATCTGATAATGCAGCCCAGCCCTGGCGAGCCAGGAAACAATCGTCCAATCGGAGCCTTGGTTAGCTTTTCTCCGCTAAAGTTCGATGATGGCGAAACAAACGAACCCAACCATATCGACGCCGCGATCGCGCGGTTATGGGAGTCGCATCCGCACCAGACTTTGATTCCGATGATTGGCGCGGTCAAGGGTTACATAGAAAAGAAAAATATCGAGATTGGCGAGGCCGCGCGCAAGTTCGGAAGGACTACCGGCTATACAGAAGGAAGCGTCTTCTCAATCTATCTGGATATTTGGATCTGGTACGATCGCACCGGAAAGTCGGCTTTCTTCAAGAACCAGATTCTGATTGCGCCGGATTCTCCGGCTTTTTCAAAATTTGTCGCCAAGGGCGACAGCGGCTCACTCGTGGTCGATGCGCAGCAACACGCGCTTGGTTTGATCTTTGGCGGCGTGGTTGAGGCGCGGGACTCGCTGACGCCTGCGCCAAAAGCGGAGACCAATCAGCGTAGCGATCCATCCATTAGTCCACCGCAAAGAATCGATGGCTACGGCGTGGCAAATCCGATCAGTGAAGTTTTGGACAGGTTGAAAGTCGAGTTGGCCGTCTGAGGGCTTTCAAGAATTGATTAGATGTATTAGCAGTGGTTCCCCAGTTGAGACATTGGTAGTGTATGAAATTGAACGCGTCACTTTCCATTGAGACTTAATTTGCAGCAGCGCTGTGCTCCCGTCCGCTCAACGATCTTACCTTTTTTCTTTAGCCATTCTCAGCTCCGCGTGATGTTGCTCGCGACCTGAAACTTCCGCCAAGCCGCGGTTCTTAACATGGAAAGAGTTGGCAAGATAATATTGAGGGAATTTGTCCGCAATTTGCGCGTTAGTTTTTGGTAAGAGCAAGACAAGACCGACGAGGTTCACTGGGTGGTCGAGAGAATGTGCTGAATGATAGCCAGGAGGTGATTGACAGTCTCCTGGTGTTTCTATATAAGTCGCGCCCGTAGGACCCGAAAGAATTTTTCAGAACCTCGCAATTTGTACAGAAACACGGTTTTGAATTCCAACCGCTTACCGAAGCGCGTTGATTCACTTCGACGAGTTTTAACAACTTTCGACCAAAGGAGAATAGGATGACCGAAACTGCATGGATGAACCAGAAGAAAATTAACGGCCGGCTTTGTCAGGTAGATTGGAGACTTATATCCGCGCTCGAAGAAGTAGTTGCAGCTCTGAAAGCACCTGGCGCGAATGCCGTGAATATTGCCGATCTTGAGCGCTTAATCCGAGAGGCGAAAGAAATCAGCGCCAGCGTCGCCATACCTGATCCGCCTGGCTGTGATCCAAAAGACCCAACAAGCCCTGTTACGAAGACCGGTTAAGAGGCGGCTTTCTCTCTCAATGAGGATTGGAGGCGGATCGGTGGCGACTCCTTCCGAACAGGAACTATTAACGTTAGGGCCGTCAGTTTGCGAAGCATCTGAACTCGCCATACCTCTAGTCACCAATGGTGATCACATCATTGACCTCTGCCCCGCGCTCGCAGGCCAGTTGCTTGTTGTCGGGCGACCAGGCGTAAGCGAAGATCTGGTCGGCCTGGAAGTTTGTTAGCTGCTGCTTGGATCCATCGTCGAGATTGTAGCTCCAGATGTTAGAGACACCATTGGCGATGTCGATGTACGACAGCGCGTGGCCACTGGAGATCCACTGAACTCGCTGGAAGAGCATGACTGGGATTGGCAACAGCTTGACCGGCAGACCACCCTGAACTGGGATGACTGCGATTCCTCGCCGCGCGCCATTCTCGACGTAGTATCGGCAAGCCATGAATTGGTTGTCAGGAGCAACAACCGGCATTCGCGCGTATTCATTTGTTAATTGCACGGGATCGCCGCCATCAATCGGCACCTTCCACACGGTGATTCTGGAGCTGCTTTGATTGTCGTAAAAGACCCACTGACTATCCGCTGAGCACGATGGATAAGAATTAGCCTCTCCGAAGGTCAGTTGGTTCAGATCGCTGCCATCCTCGGCGTTCATCCGCCAGATATTGAAACTTCCCGTGCGGTTAGATGAAAAAACAATGAAGCGGCCATCGGGTGAGGTGGCCGGTGTGTAGTTATCGCCGGCATTGACGCTCAATTGCTTTCTATTTGACCCATCGGGATTGATCAGCGAGATGTTGAGATGGCTTCCGGCCATTGATGAAAAGACAATCTTATCGTTGCCGGCCCAGCTAAGGCCAAAAGCGAGGCCAATTACCGGAGCTATTTGTTTGCCCGGTTCATTATCATCAAGGCCCGCGGTCCATATCGAAGTGTCTCGTCGACTCTGCACGGATACAATCATATTTGCGCGCGACAAGCTCACACCTCGATAGTCGGCAGTATCAATTGTTATTTTCTCCGGCTTCCCTTGAGGATAAGGGATCCTCCACAACTGACTAGGGTCCATTGGTTGCTCTCTCGCGCTGATTATCAATCCGCTCCGATCGTTCAGCCAGGCAACCTGGGAAATCGAGAACCAGCTTTGTCCTGCCAGAGTCGTTTGTCCGCCATGAGCAAGACTGAATTCAATTAGATTCATGTGATAGCCTTTGTCCCATGAACCGGCGCCGCAAACAATGCTTTTTCCATCCGGGGACCATGCTGGCCCATCAACGGAAAACCTGTCTCCATTCGAACGCGTTGCAATCACACGCTCTGACGTTCCATCAATAGCCGCGATAATCAAAGAGTACTCTCCGACAGCAACATCGGCACGAACGAACGCAAACATGTCGCCGATCGAAGAAAACACGATCGGACTGTCTACCCGGTCCATGATTTTTCTCGGCGAGCCGCCGGGCAGTGAGACCTGAAAGAGCGTTCCGGCATCACCTCTCTCTGGCCGAGCGGTTGTGAAATAGAGGTAATGGCCATCGGGTGAAAACGTGACGCCATGGTATTCAACATTATCCGGAGGAACGACAACTTGTTTTCCACTGGTGGCCAGGCCGAGAAGTTCGAGTTGCTGCATTCCATCTCTCTTTTCCGCATGAGCAATAGATTCGCCATCCGGAGAAATCGCCGCGCAGACCGAAGAGCCCGAGTTTGTCACTGGAATCATTCTCGTTTGCAACGGCGTGAGTGATTGCTGTCGGGACGGGCTGAACAAACCTCTCAACCGGTTGGACAAGCGCGGAAGATTAGGAGCGACTAATAGGAGAACGACGACAGCCGTGAGTCCTGCAAAGGTCGCCGCCTTGGGATGTTGCTTAATTTCACTGAGAATCGACTCGGCAGTGCGAACAGCCAAAGCTTTTGTTCTTTCAAATGTCGTTGATCTGTCGTCGCGATCTGCTGCTAGCGGCGCTGTAGAGTCTTCGGCTGACTGCCCTAACGACATTGGCTGAGCCGAGAACTCTTGAGTGGCGTTGCTGACAATCTGCTGGCGCAGTTTCCTCAGATCATGCGCCAGATCCTTGACTCTCTGATATCGTTCGCGGCGCCTCTTGCCTAGCGCCTTCTTCAGAATATGCTGTAACGCGGCTGGGACTCCATTCGAGGTGGGAGCAAACTGAATTGGCTGCCGCCCCAATATCGCAGCGATGGTCTCGTTAGTGGTTGGTGCTCCGAAAGGTGTCGTTCCCGTCACCATCTCATGTAGCACCACGCCCAGACTCCAAATGTCTGTTCGTGCGTCTACCGGGAGTTCGCGTAATTGTTCCGGAGACATGTAGGTCACCGTGCCGATTCGCGTTCCCGGCTCAGTCTGCACTCTTTCGATCGTGGACGCTTCGTTGATGTCGTTTAATTTCGAGAGCCTTTCGTTGAGCTTGGCGATGCCAAAATCCAGTACTTTGACGTATCCGTCTTCGCGCAGCATGATGTTTTCGGGCTTGATATCGCGATGGACGATCCCGGCAGCGTGCGCTGCTTCCAGGGCCCACGCAACCTGAGCCGCGACATTCACTGCCTCCAGCAATTTCATCCGCTTTTTCGCCATGCGGTCGCGAAGAGTGAGGCCGTTGATATACTCCATCGCGATGAACTGACGGCCATTATCTGTCTCTCCAATCTCATGAATGGTGCAGACATTTGGATGGTTGAGGGCTGAAGCTGCGCGCGCCTCTTGCTCAAAGCGACGCACGCGCCGGTAGTCGCGGGCAATATTGATAGGCAGAAGTTTGAGCGCAACCTTTCGGCCCAGCCGCTTGTCCTTCGCGAGATAGACTTCACCCATCCCGCCAGCGCCCAGCGACGACAGAATCGTGTAGGGGCCAACTTCCTGACCGGCTACAAACTCCGCTTTCTTATCGGCCAGAACTCCCGCCATCAACTCGTAAGCCGGGGCGCAGAGAAAGTCTTCATTGGTCGCGTCGGCGGCCAATAACGATTCTACTTCTTGCCGTATCGACTCGTCGTCACCGCAGGCACTGTTGAGAAAGCTCGCACGATCTGCCGGCGCACACTCCTGGGCAGAGTGAAAGATTGCCTTGATTCGCTGCCAGTGCTCCTGCGTGATCATGACGATTTGAATGCAGTTGGTAATTCGTCCAACTGTGGGCGAAAGGTCCATATGTTAACGCGAAGTCTGGTGAGAAAACCCCTCAAGAGGGTCTCTCGCTTTTGGTTAGCTCGCGCTTGAGCCATGCTTTGGCTATCTTCCATTCTCGTTCCACGGTTGAGTGAGAGACATGCATCACTTCTGCCGTTTCCTCGATAGTCAGCCCACCGAAGAACCGCAACTCGACAATGCGGCTCTGGTCGGGATCGATCTCTGCCAGTCGATTTAGAACATCGTGGAGCGCCAAAACGTCTGCTTCGGGCTGCTCGCCGTAAGCGCCGATGTTTTTCAGTGAGACATTGATTCGATCGCCCCCGCGCTTGTCTGCGTAGTGCGAGCGTGCGTGATCGACAAGGATGTGCCGCATCAGTTGGGCCGCAACACCGAAGAATTGGGCCCGGTTTTGCCAACGGATGTTACGCTGGCGAACCAGTTTCAGGTACGCCTCGTTCACCAATGCAGTCGGTTGCAACGTGTGCTCGCCACGCTCGCGGCGCAGATAAGCTCCCGCCAATCTATGCAGTTCGTCATAGACCAGCGGCATCAACTGATCAAGTGCTTTCTCATCACCTTGGCTCCATCTTTCAAGGAGTTGGGTGATGCCTTGCGGCGAGCGTGTCGCCATTCGATTATCTCTTTCTTTCCTGTCAATCCGTGCTGCGATCAGGCAGTCAGGCGAGGTTAGCGATCCTGGCACCCGTTGGATGCGGCAATTCTACCACTGGGGAAATATTTGTGGGAATCCCGGCGCGGATTACGCGTTAGTTGAGTGAATCATGGTTTCCGGTCGGAGCGCGAGTTCTGAGATCTAATTCCGACGGAAAATTAACTGGTCGATTCTCCAGATGAAGAGACCGCGTCGAAACGTAGTAAGTCTCGAAGCAACCTTAAGGAGGGCATCTCATGAAAAAGTTAATCACGTCGCTTGTTACATCATCCCCTTTGTCATTTACCCACTCACTCATCCTCGCTGTACTTATCGTGGCTTCTCCTGGGCTGTCTTTGTTTGTCGTCGCTTCGACGCTACCACAACAGGCGGCAGCGCAGGGCGTCATCTACGCCGCGACTAATGACAATGAGCTGATGTGGTATCGCCATGATGGACGCGGCGATGGCAGCTTTAGGTGGACCGGACCGAAGAAAGTCGGGAACGGGTGGAACTTCAAACAGATATTCTCCGGCGGCGACGGTGTCGTCTATGGCATCACGAACAGTGGTGACCTGATGTGGTATCGCCACGATGGACGCGGCGATGGCAGCTTTAGGTGGACGGAACCGAAGAAAGTCGGGAACGGGTGGGACTTCAAACAGATATTCTCCGGCGGCGGCGGCGTGATCTATGGCATCACGAACAGCGGTGACCTGATGTGGTATCGCCACGACGGGTATGCGGATGGCAGCTTCAGGTGGACG
>WNFS01001731.1_pt1 | contig 16381 bp, 14 predicted proteins | sample 5400141 | NCBI WGS metagenome assembly WNFS01 (sample SAMN13153358, study PRJNA577476) | soil metagenome | isolation source: 60 cm saprolite under Madrone tree | place: USA:California | collected 2016-06-14
ATCGCGGGCGTCATTCTGCAGAACAAAGTGCGGTTGGGCCAATATGCCCAATGCGGCCCGCTCAGCGAGCCTCTCATGATTCTCGGAAGTGTCACTCCTTTGCATGTCCGTGTGGATGTAGATGAGCACGATGCCTGGCGTGTGCGGGGCGGAGCGCAGGCGGTGGCGTCTCCTCGTGGAAACGGTTCTATAAGAATTCCCCTGGAGTTTGTCCGCTTCGAACCTTATGTGATCCCCAAGAAATCGCTGACGGGCGACAGCACGGAGCGCGTAGACACTCGCGTTCTACAGGTGATTTATCGCATTCGGGATGGTGCGCCTTCGGTCTATGTCGGTCAGCAGATGGATGTCTATGTCGACGGATCGGCGAGTCGCTTGAGTTCCAAGAACTCGGCAAACTCAGGAGCAAGCCAGTGAAGGCGCAGCGAAAGGTACTAGCCGTTAGAGCGGTCGTCTTTCTATGCGGGTTGATCTTGGTCTTCGGACAGAACGTCAGGGCGCAGACCGAAGAATCCACAAAAAACTGGGCGGCCACGTCGATCCGAGGTGTGTCCACGGAGAGGCCCGCTGCGGAGTGGTGGAATTCCTTCCATGACGAAGAGCTGACGCGACTGATCCACCGCGGTGTAACCAACAACTTGGACTTACGTCTGGCCGCATGGCGTGTCAACGAAGCGCGCGCAGCACGAGGAGTCGCGAAGTCCGCCTTCTACCCGTCGGTGGGTGTCACAACCAGCGCAGAGCGTCTGCGCGAGAGGGTTGCTGCTTTCAATCCCGACGTAAGCGCTCCCGTTTTCCACCCGGTCGAACTCAACAATTTCCAGGTAGGATTCGACTCCGCTTGGGAGATCGACGTCTTTGGCCGAATCCGTAATGAGGTGAAAGCTGCGAGCGCCAAAGTACGCTCTGCGGAAGAGGACAGGCGCGATGTTCTCGTCGTGCTGCTTGCCGAGGTTGCGCGGAGCTATGCGGATCTCCGGGGCTTTGAACTGCGGCTCGAAATAGCCGAGAAAAATATTCGGACGGAGGAAGATACCGTCCATCTTACAAAAACGAGAGCGGCGGCTGGGTTAGCGACTCAGCTCGATGTCTCGCGCGCAGTTGCAGAACTCGAGACCACGAACGCTGTGGTCCCGTCGCTGCGAAGCGCCATTGCGGCTTCGATTCACCGGATTAGCGTGCTTCTCGGTCAGGAGCCCGCAGCGTTAGAAAATGAATTGGAAACGTCCGCCCCAGTGCCAGTGGTTCCGCCCGAGGTTCCGGTAGGGGTTCCGTCGGAACTGGTGAAGAGACGCCCGGATGTTCGCCGGGCCGAAGACGAGATCGCCGCGGCCGCGGCAAACGTGAAGGCAGCGAAAGCGGATTACTTCCCCAGGTTCACATTACTCGGGTCAGCTGGAAGACAAGCGACGCAACTGCGTGATCTCTCCCTATCGTTAGGGAACTTCTTCGCCGCAGGACCCGCCGTCAGCCTGCCGATATTCACGGGTGGCCGGATCCGCTCGAACGTGGCCGTGCAGAACGCCCGCTGGAAACAAGCACAGATTTTCTACCAATCAACAGTTCTCACCTCGTTGGAAGAGACCGAGAACGCCTTAGTGAACTACTCGCAGGAGCAGGAGCGGCGCGACCACTTGCAGGCGGCCGTAGCGCAGAGCCAGACCGCGCTTGACCTTTCCCGGGAACTATACAAGTCCGGCCTCGGGGACTTCCTGTCAGTGCTTGATGCCCAACGTCAGCTCTATAGAACTGAGGACCTATTAGCCCAGAGCCAGACTGCAGTGACGACAAATCTAATCGCCCTGTACAAGGCGCTCGGAGGAGGCTGGGAATCATTCCCCCAACAATAGGGAAATTAGCCACTATTACTCGACGACAACCCTGAAAAGCCAAGCTCCTCAACTTAATCGCAAAAGGTAAGATCTGCCCGCGAGACCCAGGCAACATTGAATGCTGCCAAAGCCACGATAGAGGCTGCCTGCCGTGCGGGATAGGGGTTTATCAGACCGGTTCTAGTACCGAGAAACGCGCCTTGCGTGGAGGAATCCCTCTCGATCGGGGTCATGGTCCGCAAACGCCCGAGAAACGCGTTTCGGGGAGATCAATGGTGATGTCCTCGAAGTCGACTTCTGGCCCGGCGCACGATCCCTTCCCGAACGATTCATGCGCGGCATCCTGGGCCGACCCGTTTCCGACAGAAATCGGGACATTACGCAAACAACCTTACCGAATGCTCACAACGTATATAGAGGATCAGACCTTGTCAACTCGGCGTAGCGTTTTGTGACCTCCCAAAAAGCTCGAAACTGTTGCACGGGATATTTCCGCTTGTCCGAGCAAAGGCCTTCCTGGAAATCGACCCAGCGTTGCATCGCCTCAGCAGCTAACCGATCCTTCTCTGGAGACGGCATGTTATCTGTTTTTCTCCCGTAGGCACCATTCGAAGATCGTAGTGTATCCTTCCGCACCAGTCTAATCGGATGCCCGGCGGGAATCTGAGGCCGCGCACTGCCGGTTGTGTTAGCGACCATGCGGAAGCGCCGAACCGCTGCGAACAGCCGAGAGGGCGAGTCCACAATCTCCGGGTCGGTCCGGTTGAGCCGAAGAATCATCGGCTACGAGCGCGTTTACCAGGACTTGGCCCGGATCGGCTGAAGGGAGGGTCGCCAGCAGACGAATGGCTTCCTTTAGATCCAAGGCGATTCCGGCCGCATCCTATTTATCGACAACGGGAGGTACCGCATGAATCTGCCTGATGCGCCGATTGCACACGAAGGCTTCTTCGCCACGCACCTCTTCACCGTGAGGGACCAGGAAAAATCGAAGGACTTCTACGTCCAAATTCTTGGCGGGAAAGCGATCAAGCCGGAAAATCCCTGCTACATCAAGCTGGCTAACACCTGGATCATTCTCAATTCCGGCGGTGGCCCGACTCCCGACAAGCCAGAGGTCCTCCTCGAAACCCCTTCGGACCTCAACAGAGTGAATAGCTTCCTTAATTTGCGCGTCGCCGACATCTGGGCCTGCTACAAACCATGGGGCGACAAAGGAGCGTTCTTTCTTACCGAGCCGCTAGACAATCACGGCTGGGAATGGCGTTGCTACATGCGTGATCCCGACGGCTACCTTATCGAGGTCGGCCAATATACTCAAATGGCCCTCGACCGTTTCAAAAGCTACGCCAGTTGAATTGCCAAACAACTTCACTCCCATCCACAAACCGATGGTTCCACTATCGCCCAACGTCACTTGTCCAGTTCCGGCGTTATTTGCTTGTGATCCACCTGCCCCTTTCCCTCCATGATCCGCAGCCACGCTTGAACGGTCTTGTAATTGGGAGGTGGATCTTCCCCTGAAGCCCTCACTATATCGTCGACTGTCCCCTTTCCAATTCGCCACAAGATTTGCAGCAAGCGAAGTTCGCCCGGTGTCGGGAGAACTGCCTTTTTGCCTTGCCGATTTTTCCCCATCGCTAGATATTGTGCGACCGACCGTCGATAAGATCAACAAATCTCGACCTGCCACAGGTGGCTCTAACTCGCCTGCGAGGAGTGCACTGCTGTGCCCCACAAATCGTCTTTATCATTGACGAGGAGGTCTTAAATGAGTTAAGACTACAGATGCTTACGTGCACCGAATTTGCTCCCTCCCCCAGAATGTTGCGAGCTTCGGCGATGCGTCAGCTCGGAGTGCCTCTCCAGCGTTCACCGTCGTTTGGAACGGCGGCGGACGCGTTCGGATGGTCACAGAGGTAATCGACGAGCGGTGCTGATGGGCAGCGCGCCGCTTCTGGACGAGAGTCGAGGATCAGTGGGTTGGTTCGGGACTTGCAGCATGACTTTGCAAGCAGGTGGTATCCACTTCGTCGTAGTTCAAGTCTGCCGGACTGGGGTGGCCGCGACTATGAACTCTTGGAGCACGTGGGACAATCCCAGCTACTGCTGGATCGTGATCTGCAAAAACACGAGGTTTCATCGCCACGAGAACACAATGTTCGGGCACAGGATCCCGCTTGGCGAGACAGATGCTTTCTCGCCTCCCGCTGCGATTGACGGCACTTTTCACGTGCGGTGTGATGAGTGCGGCGAGGAGTACGAATACCGGCCCGAGGACATCTTGCGAGTCGAACAGAGTCTTCCCGAGTCCTTCACGCCACACTCCTTGTTTCGGGATTCGTGATTGGCACGGGCCCAAGGTTTAGCTGGTTTAGCGCTCCTTCGTAATGTTCGACGCCCTGATGAACCTGCGCGTCTCGCGCGTCGAATCGTAAGTGCCGCCCGCAGGTAGAGATTAAGAGCGCCCACTTCTCTCCCGTCAATCGGGGTGTCGGTCCAATCCATTGCTTGGGGGTTCACCATGCGGAGCCATTTGTCTTTCGCGCTCGCCATGACCTGTTGTGTCTTGCTGCTTGCCTGCAACTCTTCCATGAACCGTAATGCATCTTCCGTGGGTGGCGTTCCAATGAGCCTGACCATCGGCGATACCCCGCCCAGTGGTGTCGCGGTGCTCTTCTTCGAAGCCTCCATTACCGGAGCCAGCCTGCAACCATCGGATTCCAAGAAGCAGGCTGTTTCCCTGATGACCACCCCCGTTGACGTCGAGTTCGGGCACTTGCAAACCGACACCGCGTTCCTGGATCTTGGCAACGTCGCGCCCGACACGTACCAGAGCCTCACGCTCACGTTTGGCAACGCGATGATGACCATCGTGAATCATTCTGGGGCGGCGATCGGCTCGTGCGCCGATAATTCTGTGTGCGAACTGACGCCGAACTTCAATCCCTCGATGGCGACCCTGTCCAGTACGCCGTTCCCCATTACCATCAGCCAGAATTCGGTCGTTGGCATCCGCTTGGACTTCAACGTCGATTCCTCGGTGCAAAGCGACCTTTCCATCAACCCCACGGTCACAATCAAGAAGTTCATCCAGAGACAAGACTCCGATGATAAACAGGAAATGGAACGGCTTGACGAGATCGACGGACAGGTGACGGCGGTGGGAAGCAATCAGTTCACCTTGATGAATGAACGGAGCGGGCAATCCTTTACCATCAGCGTCGACAATACCAGTGTGTTCGAGGACTTCGACCGTGCCGGTTGCACCGCCAGTCCTGAGAACGTTTCTTGTGTGCAAGCGTTGCAAATTGTCGACGTCGATCTGAGCGAGAACGGCATGGGGACCATGCTGGCGAAACGCGTTGAGTTTGAGGAGAAGGCCCAGCAGGTGGCGATCAAGGGCACCATCACCAGCGTGGACAGCACTACGCAGTTCCACATGGTGGTCTTCAATGAAGAGCCGGCCATGAGCAGCATCTCCGAAGGCAGCTCGGTTGTCGTCACGATTCAACCGAATGCCATGTTCCAAGTGGGCCGCGAAGAGATGGGTGAAGATGGCGGATTCAGCATCCCTGGCCTGAGCTTCGCGAGCGGCGCCGACCTGCTGGTAGGCCAGGACGTGCAAATTCGTCCGGGAACGGTATCGTCGAGCGGAGGCACTACCACGGTCACCACCGACCTGGTGCGCTTGTGGCCCTCGCAGATCACGGGTCAGGTGGGCAACATCAGCACCGACAGCGGCAGGTTCACGTTAACCGGACTCTCGCCACTCTTCACGGGTGCCACACCGCCGATCACTACGATCAACGTCATCACTCTTTCTGGAATGAACTTTATCGACTTTTCGGGAATGGGTTCGCTGAGCAACGGCAGCACTGTCACAGTGAGGGGCTTGCTGTTCAACACGGCAGGAACGCCGACGCTGGTGACGCGAACGATGCGGGAGGACCATGGAGGAGGAGACTAAGTTTCAGCTCTTTGACTTCCCCCGGAACCAACGAGCCTCTCGGTGGGAACGCCGAGGGGGCTCTGTGTTGCCATTGGCGCATTGAGCTATCGCGGCTAGCGCAAAATACCTGTCCGTCCGTTAAGAGGTGTCCGAACGGTTTGTAGTGCACCCGACTGTTTCAAGACGCGACAGAAGAGACCACCACCAAACCCATGGCGTCAAAAGGGTAAAGTGCGGCGACATTTTCTTCAATTCGCCGCGTTTCTCCTTCTCCTGGTTTGTCTTTGCGGCCATGTCGCGGAGATTTTTGACTTCTGGGACTACACACTGCAGACAGGCAACGACATCGAATACTGCCTAGTCTAGTGATCGTGGTTTTGATCGCCGGAGCCGGTTTTGGACTGACCCATGTGGCCGCGATGCGCACCGTATCGCTGATGTCTTTCCTCTCGTCTTCCGTGGGTGCTTCCTGCTCTTGGGCACCTCCCCCGGCCGCAAGCAGAGGTTACTCCCCTCCCCAACCCCTCCGAATCTGATTCGCTCCCGCTCGACACAGTGGTCCGTCGGGTTAATCCACTCACTTTCTTTGATCGAGGGCGGGCATGTTTTCATTGGGAAAACCAAAATGTTTGAGATTGTCATTCGCAGGGGTTGTCGTCCTTGCAATTGCTTCTTCCTGTGCGGCACAGACCTCCAGAGTCGGGGGCGCCATTCAAGGGAGCATTGTGGACCAGAGTGGCAGTGCTATCGCCGGTGCGAGCGTAACAGTCCGCAATCTGGGCACAAGCCAGGCGCGAACAATGTTGACCAACGCACAGGGCTTGTTCCGTGCAGGTGAGCTTTCGGTCGGTCAGTACGAACTTCGAGTGGAATCTTCCGGCTTCTCTCCATACGCAAATAGCGCGATTGTGGTCTCTATCGGGAGAGTTGTTCAGATAGCAGTCCAGCTGACACCCGCCACAGTACAACAGCAAATCACTGTTTCGGCCTCAGGGGTCACCCAAAACCGGCCAATGAGGGTCACTTGAAAACCGGCCAACGAGAATGAGGCCCGGGACGTTGATTTCGGCGTGAGGCATGTAGCCTTCGTCGATATGAGCAACGTCTTGAACGAAGCAAAAAAAAAAGTGATTGCCCTGGGACGACTCGGATGGCCACTGCGGCGCATCGAGCAAGAGACCGGGGTCCGTCGAGAGACGGTCGGAGCCTATCTGAAAGCGGCCGGGATCGGGGTGCGGCCGCGGGGCGCATGGGGACGGCGACCGCCGGCAAAACCGGCCAACGAGAACGAGGTGACCACCGGGTCGGACGCGGCAAAACCGACCCCCACGATCCCCCAACCCCGAAAACCTTTCTAATAATGAAAAAGCAAAACCGGCCAATGCCAATGCGGTGACCACCGGGTTTGGCGTGGAGTTGACAGGCCTGGAAGTAGAAAATCCTAAGCGGATTGGATCCGCCAGTGCCTGCGAGCCGTTTCGTGAAGGCATCGAGTTAGGTCTGAGCCACGGTCGGGATGCCACCGCAATCTGGCAAGACCTGGTAGCCGAAAATGGGTTCGACGGGGGCTATCAGACGGTCAAGCGCTACGTGCGCAAGTTGCGCGGAAACCAGCCACTGCAGCCACGCGCGGTGATTGTGACGGGACCAGGAGAAGAGTCCCAAGTGGACTACGGCACGGGCGCCATGGTCCGGGATCCGCAGACCAGAAAATATCGACGCACCCGACTGTTCGTGATGGTGCTGGGCTGTAGCCGCAAGGCGGCACGCTTTCTGACCTTCCGTTCCAGTTCGCGCATCTGGGCTGAGTTACATGAGAAAGCATTCCGTCGACTGGGTGGCGCTACGCGGGTCGTCGTCCTGGATAATTTGCGCGAGGGCGTACTCGTCCCTGACATCTATGATCCCACTCTGAATCCTCTCTATCGCGACGTCCTGGCACACTATGGCGCGGTCGCCCTGCCCTGTCGGATCAAGGATCCAGATCGCAAAGGAAAAGTTGAATCCGGTGTCGGCCACGCACAACGAGCGCTCCAGGGAAAACGCTTTGAGAGCCTGGAGGAGGCCCAAGCCTATCTGGATCGTTGGGAGGCAAGCTGTGCCGATACCCGCATTCATGGCACTACGAAACGACAAGTCGCCGCCATGTTTGCCGAAGAAAAACCAACTTTACTGCCGCTTCCCCTGGAACCTTTTCGCTACTACCAGCATGGCAAGCGGGGCGTGAATCTGGACGGTTGCGTCGAAGTCAATGCCGCCTACTACGGCCTGCCGCCGGGTTGGATCGGACGAGAAGTGAATGTGCAGTGGGATGAGCTTTATGTTCGCATCCTCGATCCCAAAAACGGGCTACTGCTGCGCGAGCACGTACGGCAGAAACGTGGCTGGTATCGCATAAAAAAAGAAGACCATCCCCAGCAGATGCCGCTTCAGGTTTCCCAGTTACTGTGGCGAGCCGGACGAGCCGGCACTCACATCGGCACACTCTGCAAGCTTATTTATAACCAGCTCGGAGAACCGGGGGTTCGCCGCGTCTTCGGCATCCTCTCCTTGGCCAAGAAGTTCGGCACCGCCGCGGTCGAAGAGGCGTGCGCGGTTGCTCTGGAAATGGGCGTGCACGAACTCCGCTTCGTTCGTCGCTATCTCGAACGTGCCCCGCAACTTACCCTGCGGCAAGTCGACCCGCTCATTCGTGAACTGGTTCACTACCGCGATCTCATCAACCTCAGAACCAAGGAGCCAGAAGATGAACCTCATTGAGTTGAATCGTGCGTTAGGGCAACTACGACTGGGCGGAATCGCCGCCGTGCTCGAAACTCGCTTGCGCCAAGCTCAGACCGAAGCCATGCCCCCGATCGATTTCCTCTCCTGCCTCGTCTCCGACGAACTCACTCGGCGTGGCGAGCGACTGCTGGAGCGAAGAAAAAAACAGGCCGAATTCCGAGACCCTCAGAAGACTCTCGATACCTTCGATTTCAACTTCAACCGCAAGATGAATCGCAGTCTGGTGTTCGATCTCGCTACCGGTGCCTTCATCGCTCGTCATGAAGACGGTTTGTTCTTAGGTCCACCGGGCACCGGCAAAAGTCATCTTGCCCAGGCCATCGGACAAGCCGCTATCCAACAGGGTTATCGCGTCCTCTATCGCGAAACTCACAAATTGCTCGATGACTTGGCCGAAACCACGATCGATGGAACCCGCAAAGAAACCATGGAACTGTTCGTTTCCGTACCGCTTCTGATTATCGACGACCTCGGTATGCGGAAGTTACCCATGACCGCCGCAGAGGACTTGCTGGAAATCGTAATGCGGCGCTATGAGCGCGCCAGTACTTTGCTAACTTCGAACCGACCAGTAGACGACTGGGGAAAACTTCTCGGCGACAGCGCCGCCGTTACCGCTATGCTCGATCGTCTCCTCCATCACGGCCATGTACTTAAATGCGGTCCACGGAGTTGGCGCACGAAAACAGACTTGCCTCCACAGGAGGCGGCGGAGTAAAACAACCTAGTCCCAGGCACTTTCCGTTGGCCGGTTTTGAAGTGACCACCGTTGGCCGGTTTTGAGGTGACCCCTGAGGTCCGAACAGCCACGCATCAACCGATCATGCGCCTGGTCCAATCATCGCCACCGCCGCACCAAGTGCTGCAAGCAGAATGCAGATCCATTGTCTGTACGCGAAAAAGCGTTTCCGCAGTTCCGAAAGCGCTATGAGGAAAGCTGCTCCTAAACCGGACCAGGCGAATCTATCGATGGGGATCAATGCGCTTCCAGCCGTAGCGGCGAGCATCCACAGACCACGCGCCAGGTCCGATCATTGCTATGGATATGCCCAGTGCTCCCAACAATACGCACATCCAAGGATTGTCCGCGCGTGCAAAAACGTTTCGTAGTTCAATCGGCGCTGCAAGTGTTCCGGTGATGGGAGTCCATACACCTACGAGCAAAAGAATCGCTACTATTGCTGTGAGTATTACGATTACGGCAGATTGCAGCGAGTGCCCAGTCGGCGAGGTGACAATCACTTGATATAGCAAAGCAACGGCAGTGACCAGGCGCAATAACAAGAGCCCGGCACCAGGCCAACCATGAGCGAACGTTGAGAATAGTCGTCTCAAAAAGGTTCTTATCGCACGGAACGTCCGGTACGAGGAGGAACGCTAGAGCATGGCATGTTCAAGAATGGGAGGAACAGCCCCGAAATGGGGAAATCCACTCACCCTTTAGAGTGATTGCAGTTCGATGATGCCTCGCTTCAGTGCTATCGTGACCGCCTGGGTGCGGTCATTGGCGCCCAATTTAGAAAGGATGTTCTTAACTCTACTCTTGACCGTGTCTTCACTGATCGAAAGCTGAGCGGCAATCTGCTTATTTGCATTCCCCTCAGCGATCAGGCGTAGAACGGAGATTTCTGCGGGGGTGAGAGAATCATCTGCCGCGTGGCTAGCAACCTCGCAAGACAGCTCCGGGGTAAGAATCTTTTTGCCCGCGTGAACTTTCCGGATTGCATCCAGAAGTTCCTTGTGCAAAAGGTTCTTGATTAGGTATCCCTGTGCCCCTGCTTTGAGAGCGCGTACTACCTGAACGTCGCCGGTGTAGGTGGTAAGCACGATGATTCGTGCCCGAGGAAACTGACCGCGAATCGCGATGATCGCATCGACTCCGCTCATCTCCGGCATCTGCAAATCCATTAGAGTGACATCCGGCTGGTGAGCCCGAAACTGCTGGATAGCTTCGCGTCCGTTGGAGGCTTCACCAACTAAGAGCATATCGGGCTGATCTTCCACGAGTCCCGCGATCCCGTTGCGGACTACAGGATGGTCATCGACCGTCAAAATTCGAATCGATTTGAGATCATCATTCACAGCTTATTGCCGTTCTTTTCCTCGTTGCCGAGGAGCGGAGGTGAGATAGGCAATCGAGGCGGGAACGCTGAGTTGAATTTCCGTACCGGAATCTAGCTCACTCCAGACTTCCAATTGCCCGCCCAGAAGTTTGGTACGCTCGCGCATTCCCTGCAGTCCCCAATGTCCGGAGCGCCCTTCAACGAATACCTCCGAGTCTACACCCTTGCCGTCATCCCGAACCCGCAGACGCAGATGATTCTTCTCATATTGTATCTCCACCTCGATGCGCCGTGCCTCGGCGTGGTGGAATGCATTGCGCAGCGCCTCGCCCGCAATCCGATAGACGTCATCACGTAGGATCGGATTGAGGTCACGCGGCGTGCCCTGGACCGCAACGTCGAAGAGAGGAGCATCCTGGCTAGTTTGTTGAGTTGCAAGCTCGTCGCCGAGAGTTTGAATCGCTACAGCGAGATCGTTGGTGACGACTGTAGATGATCGCAATCCCTGTACAGCCTCCCGGCCTTCGGTGATCGCCTGAGCTGCTTGATCGATCGCGCCTTCCAGTCTTTGTTTGGCCTCAACCGGCCGATCAGGCAATAGGTTGGCGGCCCGTTGAAAACTCATCAAAAGCCCATGCAAGCTCTGCAGCACAGTGTCGTGCAGCTCGCGAGCGATACGTGTGCGCTCGTCTACTCGTGCTTCAACCACCATTCCGAACTTCTGGTGCAGTTGGCGAACACGTAAGTGATAGAGCGCCCAAAGCAGTCCCAAAAATGCACCGATACACAGTGCTCGGAACCATGTGGTCTGGTAGTAGGTTGGGAGGACGAAAAATTTCAAAGATGCCCCCTCTTCGTTCCAGACGCCATCATTGTTGCAGGCGATTACGTGGAATGTATACGATCCGGTATCCAGGTTTGTATAAACAGCCTCGCGTCGCGCGCCAGGCTCCTGCCAGTCGTCGTCCTGCCCTTCAAGCTTGTATCGAAAGCGAACCCGTTCGGGAATACTGAGACTCGTAGCCGTAAAAGTGATTTCCAAATTCTCAATCCGGGGCGGCAACTTTAGGAATGTCGAGCTGTTGTATTTCCTGCCGTTAGCAATAACAGACTCAATCGATACTGGTGGTGGCACTGCGTTCCGTACAATACGCTTAGAATTGATCCAAGCCACCCCTTTTGTCGTGGCGAACCAAAAGCGGCCATCCGTTGTTTGCACGGCCGACGCTGAGGCGAGCGGTCCCCTAAGTTCGGCAGTCAACCCATCCAGCAAACCGAAGCTCTCAAATTCCACTTTGCCCGAGCCCAACAGTCGAAGCTGAGCTTCGTGGATGTGAATGATTCCCCGTTTTTCGGAAAACCATAGCCCATCTTCAGGATCGGCAACGATTCCGGAAACACCGCCGAAGGCGCCGCCATCCGATGGATTTGCCGACTGAAAACGGCTGCCATCAAAAAATTCCAGACCGAACTCGCCACCAATCCAGATCGTCGTCCCTTTAGCCTGGATAGACGTGACGGCCGCTATCTGAACGCCGTCTTTGCCGGAAAAAATCCTGACTCTGTCTCCATCCAGCATCGCGACCGTATTCGCGAAGCCGAACCATATACGTCCCTCTGAATCAGTAAATTCCGCAGTTGCAGTGCCCTCCGGACCACCCAGGCTCGCGAGACTGGTCCAACCGGACCTTTCTAGTCGAAAAGTTCCTGACCACATCGATATCCACAGCCTGCCCAACCGGTCTTGAGTGATAGCGTTAACGCGCGATTGCGGACTCACAGCGATCCCACCTGCTGTTGGCAGATCGAGTTGGCGCAGCATCAGTCCCGGTCCTGCAGGTACAGCCCCACGGTAGTGGTAGGTTACCGTTCCTGGATTCGAGCCAATCGTATCCAAACCTTCGTGAGCAAGGCGGAAGACAGCCAAAGGAGTAGCGAGCCAGAAAACGCCATTCGGATCACGATAGGCGCAATCAACGGGCCGATCACGCAGTTGCGTCACGATTTTGTCATTCTGAATCTTCAGCAGAACCTGGGGCCCTATACCCGCAGCCCAAAGCGTCCCTTGATCACCCGCCGCCAGGGCGGTTGTTGTAAAAGAGTGCAATGATGGAATCGGCAAAGCACCGCGATACGTAATTGGCTGAAGGGGGACCGAGACGACGGGGCTCTGTACAAATCGATCTAGTCCGCCGCTCGTGCCGAACCATACATTGCCCTCGCGGTCCTGCAGCACACAATGTACGTAGTCGCCCGTCAGACCATTCTCTTGGTTGAACGCCTCCACCTCGGAATTGTGGAACTGCCATGCAGACGGCCCTTTGATCTTCGGTGGATGGAGTCGCTCCGGATAGGGAACTCGACGGATTCCATTACCGGCGGTGGTAATCCAAAGACTTCCTTGATTGTCAAACGTGATTGCCGGAGCTCCTACGAGGACTGCCGGCCCTGACCTTCCGTTGTTTTTCTCCCCTGGCGAGGGAACAGGTCGCACCCCGTAGCCCCCTTCTGCCATCCATAGTTTCCCGTCCGGCGCTTCGGCAACGCTTCGCACAATAGGTAAAAGGCGCTGTGCAGCTATCTGAAACTGGTGTCCTCCCTCCACGAGATATGCGACTTTGGTCGGCGTCCCCACCCAAACTGTGCCGGCGTGATCCACGGAAACGGTATAGGCTTGGTCTGCGAACCCCCAATCTGTTCTGATCTTTCTCCAGCGTGAACCTTCTAGTCGAGCTAGCCCATCTTCCCCTGCTGCTATCCAAATCGCATCCTGCCTGTCACGTGCGAATGCCAACACCGCATGAGAAGGAAGCGCCTCCGGTTCGCCGTGGTCGGTTACTGTCCCATTCTTAATGAAGCTGACCCCTCCGTACCAATAGCCCACCCATAGGCCTCCATCTGGCACGGCGAATAGAGAGACCACATTGCGTTGCGGAAAGGCTTGCCCGGATTGCGGCTTGTAGGGTTCAAATCGAATTCCATCGAAACGAAACAATCCCCTTGCGGTCCCTAGCCACAGGAAACCGTCGGTTGTCTGCGCTAGAGCATGTATTTCCGCCGGGGCTCCATCTTTGAAAGTCCAGGCAGTATGGTAGAGTTCGGCGAGTTTCTGATCACGGTCGATCCCGTGCGACTGAATACAACGAAACAGGATCAGCAGGATCCAAAGAATACGTTTATGGGATGCCACGTTCATGCCTGCGCCAAGCGTTGCCTCGGTGTTTCCAGTAACTGCGTCACAGGTGCGGACACGAGAGCGGGTGATTGTGGGCTTTGCAGTGGTCCACACCGAGCACGAGTGACGACGACGCGTTGTGGGGTGATTCTAGAACTACCTTCCGACAGGAATCAACAACGGGAAGGACCTTCAACGTGTGTGTGAGTGGACGGCCACTATGATCGAGGCGGCGTGCTAGGCAGCTGCCGGTCCTGGCGCGTAACCCTCGCTCAATCCTTGGCCTGACTTTGAGATCCCAGCGAGCTTGCTCGGTCTCAGGAACCACATGATCTGATCGATGCCTTGCGCGGAGGCATCAATTGTCGTAATCGCAACGGGAACGCTATCGCGCGACACTAGAACGGCTGCTTGTCCATTTGTCTCGAACCAGGCAAGTGTCACGCCCTGCCAGAAATGTGCTGCAGTGGCAATGAACTTCGCCACGCGCTCTCGACCGACTACTGGAACCCGCGCCGCGCGAACAATCCCACCGCCATCCGAGGTAGAGACCACATTCTCAGCGAAGAGGCTTTCTAGAGCGGCCATGTCAGCCTTCCGCGCGGCAGCAATAAAGGCCTCCAGAAGGCGACGCTGCTCGTCCGCACTGACGGGTGTGCGCCGACCATCGGTTATGTGTTTACGGGCACGGGAGACGAGTTGGCGTACGTTTGCTTCCTCCATTTGCAGAATGTCCGCGATCTGGTGGTAGGAGTAATCGAATGCTTCGCGTAGAACATATGCGGCACGCTCTGTGGGTGAGAGTTTCTCAAGGAGCATCAGGACCGCAAGTCTCAATGCTTCACCGCGCTCCGCACCTACTGTAGGATCGCTACTGGTGTCCACCGGTTCGGGAAGCCATGTCCCGATGTAGGTTTCATGTCGTGTGTGGGCGGACTGAGCTAGATTCATACACAGTCGAGTGGTCGTTGTCGCCAGGTACGCGGGCGGGTTCTGGACCATGCTCCGATTGGTCGACTGCCAACGCAACCAAACATCCTGGACGACATCCTCAGCCTCGGCTGCGCTTCCGAGCATGCGATAAGCAATACCGAACAGACGTGGGCGCACGGGAGCAAACGCTAAAAGACCGTCGTCGCGTTCGCCGGTCTCTACGTCAAGACGAAGGGGCGCAGGAGTTTGCGGTAGCGGCTCTTCTGCCATTGGGAATTGTCATATTCTATCCTTGGCAGACCGTCGATAAATGAATTTTTGTAAAAGGGGCCAGTCAGCCGCAAACCTAACGGTATCCCACACCACCGTCAACTCACAGAGCCGACCGCTTGGGCATGTGCGTGATCCTAAGCATTTCCAGCACCGTCTCTTCGCTGAGCGGCGGATCATCAGCATCGCCGGTGATCAGTTCTTCGGCGGCGTGGTCGAGCTGTTCATCGAGATTCGCGGCTATGCGAAGATCATTGTTCACATTGGTCATGGAATCTCTCTACCTCCAATCAAGTTCTAGCTCCTCGATCTTGCTCTGCCAATATTCAGCCGTCGCTCGTGATGGTGATTGATCGTCGGAGGTCAAAATCGCGCGTAGTTCTTCTTCTGTTGCCTCGAGATAAATCTCTTCCTGACTGGCAACTGTTTCGTAGCAAGCCTCTGTATCACTCGGAATGCTGTTGTGTTCCGCCTCAGCTGGAAATGGAAAGCACGTTCCTCCGTTAAGATAGCGGAGAGAACGTATGAGAAAAGAGCGCACGCACTACACCGCAGAAGAAAAAGTAGCCATCCTGAGGCGGCACCTCTTAGACAAGATCCCGGTTTCGGATCTGTGTGAGCAAAACGGACTGCAACCCACCGTCTTCTATCGCTGGCAGAAGGAGTTCTTTGAGAACGGAGCTGCCGCCTTCCAGGCCAAGGAACGTCCTGCCCGTCAGGTCGAGGAGAAGCAGAAACGGATCGAGTTCTTGGAGAAGAAGGTCAAGACCAAGGACGAAGTCCTGGCCGAACTGATGGCCGAGCATGTGGCTTTAAAAAAAAGTCTTGGGGTTGCAGCGATGCTAGCTGGCAGTCTAGCGGGTGAAAGTCCCGCCGGGGGCAGCTTACCCAGTTACCCTCGTAGTGATATCCGGCGACGACGCGGGTGACCAAATCGTCGAAAGCCCGGAAGTAAAAGTCTCCGTTGGCAAGGCGAAAGCCGAGTCAGCTCCGACAGGGGAGGCAAGCAAATCGACAGGTTGTAAGCGCAAGCGAACCGTAGGCAAGCCCCGAAATCTTTTTCCTTCACGGGAATCGGAGGGTGAAGGGTGTGGGAAGTGCCGAGACTATCCCCAAGAGTCGAAGGCCAGCGTCGTCGACGTAGAACTGGGTGCAAGCAGTCGATGAACTTCTCGGGGTCTCAGAGGGCGACATGTCGATACAGAATGTCCAGCGAAAGCACGGAACCACTCGCGGGTCGCCTAGGCGTCGAGGGTATGACGCACAGCGAAGGCATCTCGTATAAACCGCCCTGCGGCGAAGTCGAGATGTGCCCGCAAGTGGGGCGCATGGGGCCAATAAGTGAGGATGGACCAGGACACTATAACCTGGA
>WNFS01003075.1_pt1 | contig 16377 bp, 14 predicted proteins | sample 5400141 | NCBI WGS metagenome assembly WNFS01 (sample SAMN13153358, study PRJNA577476) | soil metagenome | isolation source: 60 cm saprolite under Madrone tree | place: USA:California | collected 2016-06-14
TGTCGGGCGTCCTGGCGGTACTCTCGGCCGGTCTCTACTTGAGCCGGCAGTCCGCGCGCTTCTTCTCCTCCAATACGCGCCTGCAAGCCAACGCGGTCTGGAACGTGCTGGTCTTCCTGCTCAACGGCCTGCTCTTTCTACTGATCGGGCTGCAACTGCACAGCATTGTGGCCACCATTGCTGGCCCCTCGCTGCTCACGCTGATCTGGCAAGCGCTGCTCATCGGCCTGGCCGTCATCACCGTACGCATCGCCTGGGTCTTTCCCGCGGCCTCTCTGCCGCGCCTGGTCAGCGCTCGCTTGCGCGCCCGCGACCCGTATCCAGGATGGCGCCAGGTGGCGATCGTCGCCTGGGTTGGCATGCGCGGGGGGCTCTCGCTGGCCGCCGCGCTGGCGCTCCCCTTCACGCTCACCGGCAGCGTGCCGTTCCCGCAGCGCGATCTCGTCATCTTCTTCACCTTCGGGGTCATCCTGGTCACCCTGGTCGGACAGGGGTTGAGCCTGGGGCCAATAGTCCGGCTGCTCGGCCTCGAACGGGACAGTTCCCTAGAACGAGAACACGCACAGGCGCATCTCGTGGCGGCACGTGCGGCCCTCTCCCGGTTGGATGAACTAGCGACCGAGGCGTGGGTTCCCCAGGATGCCCTCGCCCGCCTGCGTGCCCACTATGCTCAGAAACTGGAGACCCTGAGCAAAGCCATCGATGGCGCGGGCGACGAACACTTTGACGGGCATGCTCCGGTCCAGCAGCAGCTCCGGCAAGAGGTACTTACAGCCGAACGTGCCGCAGTCATCGGGTTACGCGACCAGGGCCGCATTGATGATGAGACGCTGCGCCTGGTCGAGCGGGAGCTGGACCTGGAAGAGCAGCGCTTGCATTGAGCAGGAGCCACCAGGAAGGGAGGGAGGACACCGATCCTCCAACCATCTCCAACGGATCGCTACCCTTTACCAGTCACGCTGATAGGACGGGATGGAACTTCTCCGCGCCACTTGTTAAAGTGCAGTGCTCTCACGTACAATACTGGGGAGATGTTTAGCCTGGTATACGCGAAGCTTAAAGTGATTGCTAGCACGATAGAACGGGCAGGTTATATATGCATCCACTGTAGGGAGGGGTAGCGATGGAGATGTTTAGCCTGGTATACGCGAAGCTTAAAGTGATTGCTAGCACGATAGAACGGGCAGGTTATATATGCATCCACTGTAGGGAGGGGTAGCGATGGAAAATCGAGAGGATCAGAGGACGGAAGGCGAGGGGAGTGAGGGCACCGGTAGAGAAAATCCAGACCTGATCGAAGAGGATCCTACCTTATTGTCGCGCACCGAGGTACGCAAGGGTAGTTTTCTGGGGAATGAACGCGTACGCGTGGTACTTCCCAGCCAGCGCGCGTTCAAGCGGGTAAGCACCGGCTTGCTGGAGGCCACGGAGCTAACGCAAGCTCCACGCGGCGGCATGGCCAGGGTGATTTACAATGTCAAGCGTCTGCTCATTGGTGCACCGCTTGCCAGCGCCCAGGCCGAGACCGAGCGGCTTACGAAGTTCAAAGCCCTGGCTGTTCTTTCATCCGATGCTATCTCTTCGGTTGCATACGCGACTGAAGCAATTCTAATCACTCTCGTTGCTGCCGGTTCCGGAAACCTTGGCCTTACGCTGCCGATCAGCTTTGCTATTGTTGCCCTGCTCGCTATTGTCGCCATCTCCTATCGCCAGACAATCCCGGCTTATCCTAATGGCGGCGGGTCGTACATTGTGGCGAAAGATAACCTGGGAACGCTGCCGGGTCTTGTAGCTGCTGCTTCGCTCATGATCGATTATGTGCTCACTGTCGCGGTGAGCGTTTCCGCAGGTGTCCTGGCCCTTGTGACACTCTTTCCTGCGCTAGCACCCTACGTCGTTCCCATTAATGTTGGACTGGTCATTTTTATCACGCTCGTTAATCTGCGTGGTGTGCGCGAGTCAGGCTCGATCTTTGCCATCCCGACTTACATTTTCATTGGCAGTGCGCTCCTGCTGATTATCATAGGCAGTATCAAATCCTTTTTTCTGCAACATGACCCGATCATCGGCAATTTCCCGCTTGCGAAAGCTAACGAAGCGCTGACGATCTTTCTGGTCCTTAGATCTTTTGCTGCGGGCTGTTCTGCTATGACGGGCATAGAAGCCATTTCTAACGGCGTGCCCGCCTTTAAGAGGCCAGAAGCGCGCAATGCACGTATCACGCTCACGTGGATGGCCGTTATTCTTGGAACGCTTTTCCTTGGGATTACACTACTTGCAACATCCTATGGTTTCGAAGCCAATCCGGCAAGCAATCCGACTGTTATCGGTCACATAGCGCAGCGAGTGTTTACTGGACCACTGTACTTTATGTATCCAGTCTTCCAGCTAGCAACGCTGGCTATCCTGACCCTGGCCGCAAACACCAGCTATTCAGACTTTCCACGCTTAGCCTCGCTGCTGGCACGTGATGGTTTTCTACCGCATCAGTTCGCCTTCAGAGGTGATCGCCTGGCATTTTCAACCGGTATTGTGTTCTTAGCTTTGCTTGCCATCCTCCTGCTGATTGTGTTCGATGGGGTCACCACGAGTTTGATCAACCTCTACGCTGTGGGTGTGTTCATGTCGTTTACGCTCTCGCAGGCCGGCATGGTGCTTCACTGGTGGCGGCTGCGCGCTACACACAAGGGATGGCTGCGCAGCATGCTGATCAATGGCCTGGGGGCATTGACGACGTTCATCGTTAGCCTGGTGATCGCCTCTACGAAATTCCTCGAGGGGGCATGGATTGTGGTGCTGCTGATCCCACTGCTCGTGCTGATGTTCCTTAGTATCAATCATCACTACAGCCGGGTTGAGCGTGAGCGGATCACCGACATTCCTGTGCATCCAAAGGATATACATCACCGCCTGATTGTACCTATCGCCGGACTTGACAGCGCTGCGATACAGAGCCTGGCTTATGCTCGCTCGATCACAAAACATGTGACGGCGGTGCATGTTGCAATCGATATGGACGACGAAAATAAGGTACGTGAAGCCTGGGAACGCTGGCAAAAGCAGCTGAATGAGGAGGAGGAGACCCATCTCGTCATCATCGAGTCGCCATATCGCTCGCTTTCACGGCCCTTGCTGGCTTATATCGATACGGTGCATGAGCTTTTCCCCGACGATACACTGACGGTCATCCTGCCGGAATTTGTGGTCGCGCACTGGTGGGAAAATTTCTTGCATAACCAGACGGCTTTCCGCCTAAAAGCTGCCCTGCTCTTCCGCCCGGGGATCGTGGTGACGAGTGTTCCGCAACACTTGAGGAACAGGCCCAGGAAATAGCCAGCGCAATGAATTGCGCTCCTACTTGCGCTTTCTTCTATTAGACGGTAGAATAAGTATGGTTCCACGTGTTTTGGTCAGGAACCCCAGAGCTCTAAGCGAGGGCTTGCTCCTCGCCGAAGCTAAGACGTGTACCTGTTGAGCATGGTAGCTCAGGCTGGCACGTGCACTATCCTGACCAGCTCACCCGGAAACGGGTAAACGTTATCGACGAACGGATAGGTACCTTTGGAGTGGCCCTTCCAGCTCCTGGCTCTACGGCCAGCGATTAAACAGGCATAGCGGGGTTAGACCAGTGTCGTTGGCAAACAGAGGAAACCGTCAGATAACTGAGCGAGGAAGACCTTACCCGGGTAACCGGTGGAGTTTAGCCGTCCTCACCAAAAACGGCTCCCCGCAAGGGGGGAAGGAATGTCCTATGCAAGAAGACAGCATACCGCCTAACGGCGGTGCGGCTTTCCTCCCCAGGTCTAAAGACCGGGGCCTCTTGCTGCGTATTGGTGGGATCATGTAGGATTGGTTAGTTGTCCTCTATCCCAGGCATGCATCACACGAGCCAGCCCCCAAGAAAGGTAGCAGAAAAGCGGAATGACCATAGTTACCCGACCTCGCACTGTTGGCGAGTTGCGTGAGAGTGGCTATCAAGCACTCTCTGTCAGAGAGGAGATGCGGAAAAATCTGATTCAGAAGATCCGCAGGATGGCACGTGGCCTGATCAACTTACTTGATGACTTTATTCCGGTAATCGCCGGATGCGAAATTAATGATCACCCATACGAACCCATTTGCAAAGCCTGCCATGATAAGGTAGAAGAGCTGGGCGATGGGGTAGAAATCGCGTGGTTGCCACGCGACCGGCGCTACGGTGAAAAACTGGCGACGCCCGATATTACCATCTCTGACCTGGTGGGAGAGGTAGACCCTGTGCGTGTTGCCGAGGGCCGTTATCTCTCAGATGAGCTGACCATCCACTACGGTTTGATTCCTCGCACTAATCGCGGCATCTTCTGTATTAACGAGCTGCCAGACCTGGCAGAGCGTATTCAGGTAGGTCTGCTGAATATTATGGAAGAGCGTGATGTGCAGATTCGTGGGTATAAGATTCGTTTGCCGTTGGATGTATACGTTGTCGCCAGCGCCAACCCTGAAGATTATACCAACCGCGGACGCATCATCACGCCGCTCAAAGACCGTGTTGGTTCTGAGATTCGTACTCATTATCCGCGAACTCTTGAGCATGAGATGCAGATCATGGAATCTGAGAGCAACCACTTCATTACCGAGGGAATGGATATCGTCTTCCCGCAGTTTATGAAAGAAGTGATTGCTGAAATCACCCAGCTGGCGCGGAGCAGCAACGATATCAGCCAGCGTTCGGGCGTGAGCGTGCGCGTATCGATCTCAAACTTTGAGAATGTGCTGAGCAACGCCAGCCGGCGTGCGCTGCGCCTCAAAGAGCGGCAGGTGGCTCCGCGTGTCAGCGACCTTTCTGCCATCATAGCCTCGACCTGTGGCAAGATTGAGCTTGATACTGTAGGCGATATCAAGGAAGAGCGTATTGTACAAAAGCTGATCAATAGTGCTATCATCGAAACCTTTGGTGACTACTTTGAAGTGCGTGAATTTGACCAGCTTCTGTCGGGTTTCGAGCGCGGCCTGAATGTGCAGGTGGGTGATGATCTTCCCTCGATGGAATACGTTACCCAGCTTTCGAAAGTTGGTGGGCTGAGCAAGGCTGTTGATAGGCTCAATGGCCGTGGCAGCCCGGCTAACATTGCATCAGCCGTCGAGTTTATACTCGAGGGCCTGCATTTGAACCGGCGGCTTAATAAGGATGAGGTCAACGGCAAAGTTCGCTACCGGCGATAGAGGGAACGCTCATCATGTTTAAACGCTTTTCGAAGAATCGCTATGGATACTCGCGCTGGGATGGTACGCAGCGCATCGAGGGGTTGGACGCCGATGACATACTGGATGCCCTCTCTGATGATTACCTGGAGGATGGCAGCTTACAGCAGGCGCTTAAACGCCTGATGCAGGAGGGTATTCGCACCGACGATGGTCGTCGAACAATGGGCCTGCGGGAGCTGATGGAACGCATGCGCAACACGCGTAACCAGCAGCTCAACCGTTATAATATGGCCTCTGGCGTGATGGATGACCTGCGCGAAAAGCTCGAGGAGATCAAGGGCATGGAACGCGAAGGCATTCAGCGTCGCCTAGATGAGAGCGCTGCGCAATCGCCACAACCATCAGATCAGCAGCAGTCACCTGGCCAGCAGCAAAAAGCGAACCAGTCTGAAAGTGGGAGAGAGCAAGAAGGAAAGCCTGGGGAGAGTGGCAATCAACAAGGGCAAACCGGCGACGAGCTTACGCCTGAGCAAAAGCAGAAGATGCTGGAGATGATTGCCAATAGGAAGCGAGACTATCTTGATAAACTGCCAGAGGATATTCCCGGTCAGATCAAGGGACTTTCGGACTACGACTTCATGGATGACCAGGCTCGTGAGAAGTTCAAGGAGCTGCTGGACAGCCTGCAGCAGCAGATGATGCAGCAGTTTTTCCAGGGTATGCAGCAGTCGTTGCAGAATATGACGCCCGAAGACATCGCCAAATTGCGGGAGATGATTCGTGACCTCAACAAAATGCTGCGCGACCGCCAGCAGGGCCTGGAGCCAGACTTCGACTCGTTTATGCAGAAGCATGGGGAATACTTCCCCGGCGTCAACTCGCTTGATGACCTGCTCGAGCAGATGCAGCAGCAAATGGCGGCCATGCAGGGGATCATGGACAACCTCTCGCCAGAGCAGCGCCAGGAGTTGCAAGGTCTCATGGAGCAGCTCATGGGGGATGACCGTATCCGTGTTGACCTGATGGAGCTGGCCGAGAACCTCGAGGCGCTGGCACCGATGGAGCAGGCGCGCACGCGTTTTCCTTTCCAGGGGGACGAGTCGCTGCCGTTTAACGAGGCCATGCGTATGATGAGCCGCTTGCAGCAAATGGAGGGCCTGGAAGACCAACTCCAGGAAGCGCGTCGCCTGGACAACCTGGAGGCAATCGATAGCCAGAAGGTCAAAGATCTGCTCGGCAACGAAGAGTACCAATCGGTCGAAGAATTGAAGGAACTTATGAGGGTACTGGAGGAGGCGGGCTATATCCAGAAAAAGGGCAATCACTGGGAATTGACCGCGCGTGGCATTCGTAAGATTGGCCAGAAGGCGCTCCAGGATATCTTCAATAAGCTCAAGCGCGATGGTTTTGGCCGGCATGTTAGCCCATTCCGCGGCGTAGGTGGCGAGCGTACCGACGAGAGCAAGGTGTATCAATTCGGCGACCCGTTCCTGCTCGACCTGGAAAAAACGCTGATGAATGCGATACACCGGCGTGGTACTGGCACCCCTGTCGGGTTGGAAAAAGAGGATTTCGAGGTCTACCGCACCGAATTTACCACTGAGTCATCAACCGTCTTGATGATCGACCTGAGTATGAGTATGGTCTACAACGGTTGCCAGCCGGCGGCAAAAAAGGTCGCGGTTGCATTGGAGAGCCTGATCCGCTCACAGTTCCCGCGCGATAACCTGTATGTCGTGGGCTTTTCGTGGGTTGCGCGCGAATATAAGCCTGATGAACTGGTAGAGATGGGACGCTTCGATAACAGTACCGGGACCAATATGGCGCATGGGCTGATGCTGGCGCGTCAATTGTTGGCTCGCCAGCACGGCGTGAACAAGCAGATCATCATGATAACCGACGGTGGCCCAACGATGTGGTTTGAGGATGGTGAATGGCAATTCGGCTATCCGCCCAATGCTCTTGCCGAGCAGCAGACGCTGCTAGAGGCGCAGCGTTGCACACGCGAGCGCATCACCATCAATACCTTCATGCTGGAGGATGATCGCTGGATGGTCGCGTTTGTGAACCAGCTTTCCGCCATTAACCACGGTCGTACTTTCTATGCAGATAAAAACAACCTGGGTGAATACCTGCTGGTCGATTATCTGAACAGCAAGCGGAAGTTTATCACTTAACAGAAATTCGTTGTTGCAATGGACGACGAAAGTAATCAGGACCGAGGTAGGGGCGATCGCAAGGGTGGCCCCTACAATGGTAATCAGGGCGATCGCAAGGGTCGCCCCTACAATACACGAGACCTGGAACGATTCGTTTTTGGTGTGCGTCAGCTTGGTCTTGAGTTGAACGAGCAGGAGTTGGAGCAATTCTTGCGCTATCGGGAAGAACTGCTTGAGTGGAACACGCGCATCAATCTAACGGCGATAACCGATCCAGCGGAAGTTTTGCTTAAGCATTTCCTCGATTCTTTGTCGCTGCTGCTGGTCTACGATAGACCAGCAGCGCGTTTACTCGATATCGGAGCAGGCGCGGGCTTCCCTGGTCTTCCCCTCAAAATAGTACGTCCTCAATGGCAGGTGCTGCTCTTAGAGGCTACTGGCAAAAAAGTGACGTTCATGCGGCATATGATTGAGGCACTGCAACTTCGGGATGTCGTTGCTTTGTATGGACGGGCTGAAGAGCTGGGCCGCGACGCGGGGTATCGTGCCTCTTTTGATGTTGTGACTGCACGTGCCGTTGCATCCCTCCCTATACTGCTGGAATATGCCGCGCCGTTTTGCCGCGTAGGTGGGCAGCTCATTCTCCCCAGAAAAGGCGACCTGGTTGAGGAGTTAGCGCAGGCTAAGTGGGCGGCCGGGCGGGTGGGGGCAGTTTTGAAGGACGATGTCCCTGTGACGTTGGCGGGCCTGGAGGATGGGAGGAGATTGCTCGTGTGGGAGCAGGTGAAAGAGTGCCCGGCGCAGTTCCCCAGGAGTGGAGCAGTGATTGCTAAGAGGCCGCTGGGTAAAAAGGAATAATATACACTGTAGAGTAGTTACTCTTGTCGGAATGAAAATATGCTGGCTGCCTACTGAAGTAGGCTCAGAATTGAATTGGACACAAGAGGTAAACAACAGTGCAAAGTAAGAAGCTCGCCCTTGTGGCGCATGATGATAAGAAGCGTGATTTATTAGAGTGGGCTAAATTTAATAAACTTCTCCTGGCCCAACATGATCTATATGCGACAGGAACCACCGGCAAGCTGTTGGAGCAGGAACTCGGTATTGAAGTGAACAAATTGCAAAGTGGGCCGTTAGGTGGTGATCAGCAGATCGGGGCGAAGATTTCGGAGGGAGAGCTTGATCTGCTGATTTTCTTCTGGGACCCTCTTGCTTCGCAGGCGCATGATACGGATGTGAAAGCCCTCTTGCGCATAGCTGTGGTATGGAATATTCCCGTGGCCTGCAACCGGGCTTCGGCCGATTTCATGATTTCATCGCCGTTGATGTCTGGTGCCTACGAGCGCCGCCTTCCCGATTATGAAGCGTATACTGAGCGGGATGTATAAGAAACAAGTTTGAGAAAGTGATCTGGCAGACCACCAACTCACCTCATCGAGTTGCGTGGGTAGCGAGCATCGTATTCGGGCGTGGCTAGAACATCCTGCACCTGGATCGTTCTACCGCGTTGGGGGCTAACCGAAACCATGGCTAGTGGTGTTTCTAACAAAATCTCCAGGCGTTTTAAATAGGTTTTAGCAGCTGCTGGCAGTTCTTCGTACGAACAGACGCCTGTTGTATCGCATTGCCAGCCCTCGACCTCTTCGTATACAGGCTCGCATGCTGCGAGGTCGCTCTGTGTTGCGGGTAGGCTGTGTACCAGCTTCCCGCGTAGCTGGTAGGCGGTGCAGATTTTAATGGTGGGAAAGGTGTCGAGCACATCGAGCTTGGTAATCACAGCAGCATTTAACCCGTTGAGTTGTGCAACAAAGCGGCCAGCAACAGCGTCGAACCAGCCGCAGCGCCGCTCTCGGCCGGTATTGGTTCCATACTCGTGACCCCGGTCGCGCATCAACTCTCCTGTGGCTTCGAAGAGTTCTGTGGGCATCGGGCCGCTGCCAACACGGGTGATGTAGGCTTTGTATACGCCGATAACGCGGTCGATAGAATGAGGAGGTAAGCCCGCGCCACTTGATGCGTTAGCGGCCATGGTAGAGGACGAGGTGACAAAGGGGTAGGTGCCGAAATCGATATCCAGGAGCGCGCCCTGTGCCCCCTCCAGCAAAATTGTCTTGCGCTCGAACAGCGCTTCATGGAGCATGGCTTGCGTATCAGTTATGTGAGAGCGCAAGCGCTGCCCATAGCCAAAGTATTCACCGTGGATTTCTTCAAGTGAGAGGGGAGGTTGGCCATAGATTTGGGTGATCATGCGGTTCTTTTGCTGGAGGATGGTGGCAAGTTTGGCACGGAAGGTGTCTACGTCGAGCAGGTCAGCCATGCGGATGCCGATACGCGCGTGTTTATCGACATAAGCCGGGGAGATGCCGCGCTGCGTGCTGCCGATCTTATCTGCTCCCCGGGCTTCTTCCTCGAACCGGTCAAGCAAGAAGTGATAGGGCATGACGACGTGCGCGCGTTCGCTGATAAAAAGCCGGGAGATATCTATACCTTGAGTTTGTAGTTCCTCTATCTCATCGAGTAGGCCCTTGGGATCAACCACGACCCCATTGCCAATAATGCATTTTGTGTTGGGGAAGAGGATACCGGATGGTACAAGGCGAAAGACAAATTCGCCCTTCTCGTGCACAACACGGTGGCCGGCGTTGCTGCCACCCTGGTAACGCACTACGTAATCCGCGTGCATTGACAGCTCATCTACGATCTTCCCTTTGCCTTCATCTCCCCATTGTGCTCCAATGATTGCAATTACGGTCATAAGTCAGTGTCCCTTCTCGCCTTGAATTCTTGTTTAAGCCCATGACATGCTACATTACTATTTGCGAAGAGTCAAATTTTTGGGCCGGTAACCGCGAGATATCGTGGCACAGGCAAAATGGGCTGGCCTATTGAAATTGGAATCTACCAAGCATAGCCTCGAAATGCTGTGTATTGGCACTATCAAATTGAGCGTCGGGTGCCTGTAGTTCGATAATATAGGCCTTCCCCTGGTGTACGGTAGCGTACACTTCAATACGCTCCGTTTGACTGTTGAGCTGGTAGTATGCGGTTTGATAGGACCAGTTTTCGCCGCCAATGGTCGTGTTTAAGGACGTGGTGGAGGTAGGGGTAGGAGTAATGTAGCCAGGCTGAGAGGAAAAATTATTCTTCAAGTCCGAACTGACGAGTTGATCTGCTGTAACTGTGATGACGCCTGGGGTCTTAAAAGCTGCAAATTCGTCCGGCTGAGAAGGGTTTGTGAATTGCGTGCCGGTTGAGTCGCTCGTCGGTTTCTGCAGCCAGGTACCTGGGTATTCTACAGAGAAGCCGTTTGAAGTACAGGTCACATCGCACCATGCAAAGCCAGGATCGGGTGCCGGTGTAAGAGTGGCTGTCACAGTTGGCGATGGCGACGGAATAGCTGTTGGACTGGGGCTGGGGACCGAGGTGGCTGTTGCGACGCTTGTCGGTGATGCGTTTGGATGGGAAGCAGCAGGTGTTTTGCCGGAAGAGTTATTGTGCAGCAGGTAGACGGCACCGAAAGCGCCGACCGTAATAACTGCCAATGCCAGGCAAACGCATGCAATGATGAGAGCGATGCTGCTGCCTTGCTTTTGCGGTGGTGGGGTAACCCTCGGCGGCATACCATAGCCCTGCCCGGTCGGAAAACTCTGCTGGGTGGGCGGGTAAAGGGTGCCGCTGTAGTTTCCGGTCTGGAAAGGTTGCGCTGGGGGACCATATGCTGGATATCCACCGGACATTGGTGTACCAGCAAAGCCTTGTTGTGGATAACCCGCGGGATAATTCTGGCCCTGATTTGGTAGGGCAGAAATAGCTTCGGTAGGATCCTGGTAGAAACCTCCCTGTTGTGGGCCTGGTGGCCTCGTTACCGGTCGGCTATCAGGTTGGGGCAATATACCCGTACCTGGTGGAGGTGATGCAGAGGCATGATACCCTCCGCTAAGCAGCCCGTGACGAGAAGGGGGAGTATTCACCATCTCGGTCGGTTTAGCCGTTGGCAGATTTGGTGTGCCGCATTGCCCACAGAAGACCTCTTCTGGGTTTAAGTCATTGCCGCAATTCGGGCATTTCATCGCCATTTCCTTTGTTCCCGGGTTGCGCTCTCTAGTCTAGTAGATTTATCGCGATTATAGCGCATTCGCTGGTTTATGACTAGCTCCACAAGTTGCCATTAGAAGATGGATTAACGAGCTAAAGAGTATCATGGCCACGTACCGCTGTCAACCTGGCATAGCCCAACCGTAACCTACGATCACATCCAACGATCTCCAAATTTAGGGGGCTGCTTCGTTTTTGTTGTCTCCATTGTCTCATCACCGCTCTGTCGCAGCAAGTATAGACAATGATAATATAATTACCTTAAGCCTGTGGAGCACACCAAAAAAGGAAGACGGGAGACACACAGTACGGCAAACCAGGGGTGTATAAATTAGTTGTAGGCAAGCAACCGAAGTATATCGGGTTGATGTGACCAGTAGGCGTCGGAGCCTCTATTCAAGGCGATGATGCTCACCAGGGCTTTATCTATCAATATAATGTGGCTACAAGCCTAGTATCCAGCCATTATCACCTGCATTCTGGAAGAAGCTCGGCTGCCAGGTGAGTTCTGCTTTGTGATCGCCTATCTTCATCTGGAACACAATATCACCATCAGCTGTGCCGCCATTGGCTGCTAGTGTCCCAGAGTTGAGGCCGTTCAGGCTGGTATCGAATGACAGAGAGTCTGGATCAGTGATATTGCCAGTTCCTGACTTCAGGTGGAAGTCATCTATATTGTACATTTCCTCGTTGGAAGAGGTATTATGCAGATGCACTTTCACCAGGACATACTCATTGCCGGGATTGGGAGAGTTATAGGCCCCACCATTGTAAACTTTTGCACTTTCCAGGGCAGCCTGAACACCATTCAAGGTGATAGTGCCTCCTACCTTGGAGACCTGGTTGCCGGAATTACTGGATGAACTGCTGTTCGTGCTAGAACTGGTGTCAGCCGTAGCGGTGGCAGCTGCGTTGTTTATGGTGGTAGTGACGACGTGACCTGCGCTTGCTACAGCGATCACAGCGATGATGATACCGAGTACGATAAGTGCAAGACACCCGCCGCCAATCCAGAATAATGCTCTATTGCGCTTCTTTGGCTGCTGTGGTGGCGGATACATACCAGGCTGCATAGGTGGCTGGTAGGGTTGTTGGTATTGTGTATAGGGCTGCTGCTGGTACGAGGGTGGGGGGGGGTACGCCTGGCTCAGTCTGTTGTGGTTGATAGGGGTTTGATGGCTGCTCTGGGTTTTCAGGTGGTTGTTGCATAGATCCTCCTTACTCTCTTTTAGCTTCAATGCAGTGCATTTATATCAATAAGGGAATAAACCATCGGGATTATAACACAAAAGCATTTAATTAACAATAAGCAGAATTAGTTGTAGGCAAGCGACCGGCTATAAAGATGAATAGCCTTGTGTGTCCACAAGCCAAAGCTTGCTCTTACGCACTTACTTCGCTTGCTTACCTACAACGAATTCATACACCCGCAAACCAGGAACATCTTGACATTTTCAAACAAGGAGTGGTGATTTGGAATAAGTGGAGGGAGAGGAGCCTCATAGGTAGTACCTTTAGCCAGGTAAGAGCCATAGTGGGCTTTAAATGTATATAATAACATACAACATTTTTAAAGGAGTCCAGTCGTACCCTTTTTTCTTAGAAAGCTGGAAGCGTCATGGTGGCTGAGGCACGCTTGGCCCAGGCAAACGGCAACTCTGCGGTGAGCGCGAAACGGTATGCTGTTGTTGTCGGTATTAACGACTATTCTGAATCTGACGCTGAGGATTTATCATTCTGTGTGGCCGACGCAGAGGCCTTTTATGACGCTCTATTAACGTATTGTGAGTACGATCCAGCGCATGTTTCCTTATTCACGGACGGTACTCACGAAAAAGCGCAAAAGCCTTCTCGTTCAGATATATTAGCTGCTATTGCTACTATGTCCGCTAAAGCGATTGACGAGGATTCGGTTCTCTTCTTTTTTGCGGGTCACGGTACGCGGGATACCAGGGACAGTTACCTGCTCACACAGGAATTTAGAAAAGAGGTTGTGGCTGAGACGAGTATCCCTATGGATACGATTAACGAACACCTCCGTCATTCACAGGCACGCTTCGTAATGCGTTTTTTCGATGCATGCCACGCTGGGCGTATCGGCTCGCGGTCAGCACCCATAGGTCCAGATGTCCAAAGACACTTTCTCGTCGAGGCAGACGGTTGGGCAACGCTTTCGGCCTGCAAACAGGACGAGCTCGCCCATGAAGACCTAAGTCTAAAGCACGGTATCTTTTCCTATTGCCTGGTCAAAGGCCTGGGTGGTGGCGCGGCGACAGACAAACAGCAAGTTACGTTTCACTCATTAACTACATACACAATCGCCAAGACGATCGAAATCACGAAAGAGCGTGGATTGCAGCAAACGCCAGTCACCGATGGTCAGTATGCAGGCAATCTCGTGCTGGCGACTGTGCGCTCTATCCCCCCAGCGCAGGTTCCACCAGCACTCGTAAGGGTAGAGGAGACGAGTATCGAGCAGCTCAGTCCTACCCCCGAAAAGGTTCCCCAATTTGTTGCCGATATCCGCTCTATTCTTAAAGATGATCCCCTAAAGCTGGACTATGTAGCCCCGTCTCAGGAGGAGAAAGTCGCTATGGGTGATAATCTGGTACAAAGAGTCAACCAGTGGTGTGAGGAGCAAGAGCGCCAGTACCATGAGCAGTTGCAAGGCCTGGTGACCATCACCGTGAAGCGTCAGTCGATCCAGGGGTGCCCCCTCAACCTCCAACTGGCAGAGTATATCCAGGCCTCGAAGATCAAACAAGCGGTGGGATTAAGGCTGACATATCGAACCGAGCAAGTAAGGTCTAAGTCCTGGCAGCTAGCCTTCTTAGGTAATTACGAGACCCGCGAGGTACTGAGTGGGATCAGCGAGCGGCAAGGGCAATATGAGACAGCGATCATGCTGATGGTCAGGTCGAAGGAGCCCTTAATGCCTGCCTGCGCCATGGTGATCGCCATTATCCCGGCAGCGTTCGGCCTCTACCTCATGCGGTATTCCTGCTCGACCCAGCTCGATTATAGTCAAAAGGAGTATTGGGATTCGGCTACGTTCACTATGCGAACGCTGCATGCCATTCCCATTGCCGATAAGGAAGGCGTGCAGATCCTGGAAGAGTTGCAAGACCTCTATCCACAACTCGTGTCCTTTTTTGCGGAGAGCTGTTCGGCTCGAAGGATCTATCTGCAAAGTATAGGCATCGGGGGACAATCGTTGCTCTAGAGAGCCTGAGCTTTATTCTCGTTAACCTGTACAAAGTTACCTTCTAGAACGTCGCACACCCGGCCATACACCAGCGGGTTATATATTTTGCCGACACGCTCTTTCAAAAGGGAAGCTTCGTTGATGGTTATGTTCACTTCTTTATTAGCATAGAGTTTATTTGTCAAGTTGTAACAAAGGGCCTTGTCTTCAGCCAGCATGGTTTCACCTGGCAATATACTATTCAAAGCTTTATAGAAAACAGTCAATAGCGTGAGAGGCTGCCCACCTGTAAATGTTCAGATTCGATGGTGGTAATTTTTGACAATAATGTGAGGCAATGCTGATGCTCTCTTGCTCCTTTGCTGTCACACAAGTCTCTTCAGAGGCTGGCTGAGCCACTCTTACTCCTCATGACTTACCTCAGATAATTCGCAAAAAATTACCTCATCGAATCTAAACATTTACACCGTGACCTCCACATCCGTACGTTGTATCGAGAGAAAAAGCGTAGTAGTTACTCATCGGGGATAATATCGTATAGATCACTCACCTGGCATTTAAGGGCGCGTGCTATCTTCTCCAACGTCGTTACAGCTACATCTCTGTTCGGGTTCTCATATATTGCTCGTATGGTGCCAGGGTTCAAGTCAGCCATACGGGATAGTTTCGCCATAGTGATATGCTGACGTTCGGCTATCTCTTTAACTTTTAAACGTATCATTCTACGCGCTCTCACCTTGCGTTTTCCTCATTGTATCAACATTGACGTTGACTTTCAAGCCTACTTCGTGTATACTCTTAATGATATCACTTAATAGATACTTTAAGCAAGCTTACTTAGAGAAGTCAGTTAGCAACGCAAGAGAGGAGCAGGACACATGGCACACAGGAACGTACAGAGGCCTCAGGAGCGTCAAAGTATTGCGGTTCGTATCGACTCACCAGCGTTTCATCATGGCTTTCACGAGGGTATGACTGGGGAACGTGATGGCAGGCTTACCCAGGTGTACGCACATCCCATCACCGAACAAGACATTGTGAGCCTGGTCAGAAACTTGTGTGAAGTGATGTCCGAGGGATGGCTGACTGAGGAACACTTGCGCCACGATTGCGGGGTTATCGCTGGTTGGCTACTGCGACAGGAGGTATAATGTGCCACAGGCACCACAGGAACCGCTTGAAAATGAGTATAGGAGTAACCAGACATGCCCCAAGAGAACCTTGAGAATGAGAGCCTGCTTGTTAGTCGTTCGCCAGCGTTCAATTTCGGCTTGCGTGCCGGGGTTCAAGCAGCGATGGAAATGGAAGATATCGTAGACCGTATTATCACCGTGGTTATTGAGTACTGTATCAGCCTGGAACCGGAAGAGAGAGGCGACATGGTGAACCTGAAAACCATAATTAGCATACGTATGACCGTCGATGAGGGCATTGGTTATTTAGGGGGACAGAGACTTGCACACGAAAGGCCATACCTCCTGGGTCCAGCGCTTGACCAGTACGCGGGTATCTCATGGGCCGCGCTAAGAGAGTTAAGGCTAGACCGAACAGCGTACGTACAAGGGTTTAAAGCAGGCTTCCAAGATGAGCTTGATGGTACCGCGCATCCACTACCGCCCGAACAGTCAGGAACGTTCTTAATGGCTTGACCAGGAATGAGCGGGACGGATAGAATGAGAAGACAGGGGTATCGAAAGCCGGTATCCCTGTCGTCATAAGAGAGAGGAAAAGCAC
>WNFS01006831.1_pt1 | contig 16371 bp, 10 predicted proteins | sample 5400141 | NCBI WGS metagenome assembly WNFS01 (sample SAMN13153358, study PRJNA577476) | soil metagenome | isolation source: 60 cm saprolite under Madrone tree | place: USA:California | collected 2016-06-14
GGCGCAACTGCGTGGCAAGGGAGCGCCATCAGCGATTCTTCCAGTTGGGCTTGCGCTTTTCGACGAGGGCGCGAAGGCCTTCTTGCGAATCTTCGAGGCGATAGAGTTCGTTGAGAAAGATGTTCATGGATTTCTTCAGACCTTCGCGGAGGGGGAGTCCGTAACCGCCGAGAATAGCTTTCTTGGCCATGGCGAGAACCGGGCCGGAGTGCGAGGTGATGCGCGTGACGAGCTCGTTGACGGTGGCTTCGAGCTTGGCTTCGGGGACGAGGCGAGTAACCAAGCCGAGTTCGAGCGCACGCTCGGCGGTAACCGCTTCGCCGGTCAAAATAATTTCGAGAGCGCGTTTTGGCCCGACGAGGAATGGAAGGATGGTGGAGGCGAGGGGCGGGAACACGCCGATTGTGATTTCGGGTTGTGCGAAGCGGGCTTTCGGTGTGGCGATGACGAGATCGCCGAAGGCTGCCAGCTCGGCGCCGCCTCCGATGGCCGGGCCGTTTACAACGCAAAGGACGGGCTTGCTAACCTCCAGCATTCCGGCGAAGGCGGCGTGAAACGCTTCCAGCATCTGGTAGACGCGCTGCGTCGTGTATTCGCCGATGTCCACGCCGCCGCTGAAGACTTTGCAGGCAGAATCGATGGCGATGAGCTTGACGTCGTCGTGCTCGCCGGCAAAAACGATGCCGTCGGCAATTTCGCGGAGCATGGCTTCGTTGAGGAGATTGTGATCCGGGCGGTTGAGGGTGAGCCGCGCGACACCGTCGTCGATACGAAATCTTACGAATTCAAAACTTTCTGGTTTGCGACGTACGGCTCCAGTTGTGAATTCTTCAGTGCTAACCGTTTCAACCATGGTGGCCTCCTGAACCGCTGGTGCACATCGAAAGCGGGCAGAAAATTGGACAAATTCGATGCTAGCACAGCGTTCGCATCTTGCTTCTTCCGCTGGCGGCGGAGGTGCGCAAACAGTTGCGGCTAAGCAGGGCGGACGCACATGACGGTGTAATCGAATGAGCACGCTGTGGGGAGTCGCCGATGAGTCGTGCGAACATCAGAAGCGCTGAATATGGCTGACATCAGAACGGACACCGCGTTCGCGGTTCGCATGGCTGGCTCGGCGGACGCGGAAGGATTTCCGCCGGAGCGGGCCTGGGAGACGGCTCCGCCGATTTCCTTTAACGCCGATTGGCAGGGCAAGAATGCGGATGGGCAGCGGGAAACGCGGGTCCGGCTGCTGTGGAATGACGAGTTTTTGTTTTTGCGATTTGACGCGCGGTACAGGAGCATTACTGTTTTTGCAGATGCGGAAACCTCGGGCAGACGGGACAGGCTTTGGGATCACGACGTCTGCGAAGTTTTTCTTCAGCCGCCTTGCTCGGTTCCGGGCTGTTACAAGGAGATTGAAGTTGCGCCAAACGGATTCTGGATTGATCTGGGCATAGCTCCGGAAGGAAAACATGATCTGCAGAGCCGATTGCGCCGGCGCGTGGATATCAATGAGCAGAAGAAACAGTGGGATGCGATTCTGGCGCTGCCAATGAAGAGTCTTGCCGCGCGTTTCGAAATGCCCGCGGTGTGGAGGGTGAATTTTTTTCGGGTGGAAGGGGCGGCGGAGCCGCGTTTTTATTCAGCATGGCAGCCGACAAATACTCCTGTGCCGAATTTTCATGTGCCGGAAGCGTTTGGGGCGCTAGTGTTTACGGAGGCAGCTAGCAAGATCCCGGGCTAGCGAAGCAGCGTCTTTTTTCTTATGCTTTCGGCATGCCGCGAGCGTCGCGATTTCGCTTATTCGCTCTGTTAGTATTCAGAATTGTATCTTCCCTTGCGGCGTATCCGCTTGCCGCGCAGATTTCGCAAGTTACAACCTCTCCTGACAATTCTCCGGTGGTGACGAAGGTTGAGCCGCCGAATTGGTGGCTGCGGCTGACGCCGGAGCTTATGGTGCTGCTGAGCGGGTGGCATCTGGAAGCGACGGGAGTTAACTGCAATCTTCCGGGTCTGCTGGTGGAACGCACGCAGGCGACCGCGGGAGGGAATTATCTTTTCGTGTGGTTGAAGTTGGGCGCGGAGCTGAAATCGGGGACGGCCGTTTGCCGGATTACCACGCCGCTGGGGACGAGTTCATTCGAATTGCCGCTCGCGGCGCGCGAGCAAACGATTCACAAATTTCAAGGGCTGACGCCGGCTGACGTAATGTATCTGATCATGCCGGACCGCTTCGCGAATGGCGATCCCGCGAACGACGAGCCGGTGGAAGCTCCCGGCTCGCACGATCGAGCGAAGGCTCACGCGTATCATGGCGGAGACTTGCGGGGGATTCGCGAGCATCTGGACTATTTGAAGGATTTGAGAGTTACGACGCTGCGGCTGACGCCGATCGTGAAGAATGGCGCTACGGAGGATTACCACGGATATGGCGCGGTGGACCTGTATGCGGTTGAGCCGCACCTGGGAAGCCTGCGCGAGTATCAGGCGCTGGTGGCCGCGGCACATCAGCGCCAGATGAAGGTTGTTTTCGACATTGTACCGAATCACGTTGGCCCAAAACATCCGTGGGCTGCGAAACCACCTCTGCCGGACTGGTTTCATGGAACCGTGCGGCACCACATGAATTCTTCCGCGCCGGCGAGCGGCACTTTCTACGGCGAAGTGGAAAACCAGGGACACGATTTGTTCGAGGCGCTAGTTGATCCGCACGCGCCGCCGCGTTTGTGGCGCAATCTGACGGAGGGATGGTTCGTGGATCTTCTTCCGGACATGAACACGGAAAATCCGGTCGTGGTGCAGTATTTGCTGCAGAACGCGATCTGGTGGGCGGAAGCGTCGGGACTAGACGGGTTTCGTGTGGATACGTTTCCGTATATCTCGCGACAATTCTGGGCGCGGTGGCACGCCGGGCTGCGGGGGATTTATCCGCAGTTGACTACGATCGGGGAAGTGTTTCATCCGGATGCGAGCGTGACGGCGTTTTTTGCCGGCGGGCAGAAGCGGTATGACGGCATCGACACGGGGGTGAGCACGCTTTTCGACTATCCGATGTATTTCGTGCTGCGTGATGTGCTGCTGAACAACGCGCCGGCGGGGCGCATTGTGGATATCTTGCGTCATGATTCGCTGTACCAGCGGCCGGAGGAGTTGGTCACATTTTTTGGGAATCACGACGTTGCTCGGTTTGCCAGCGCGAAGGGAAGCTCAGCGGCGAAACTGAAATTGGCATTTGCGCTCACGCTGACGCTACGCGGCATTCCGGAGCTTTATTACGGCGATGAGATCGGCATGGCCGGGGGCGGCGATCCGGATAACCGGCAGGATTTTCCCGGCGGATGGCGCGAGGATGCCAAGAACGCGTTTGTGGAAGCGGGGCGGACTCAGGAGCAGCAAGAAATTTTTGCGTACGTACGGGCGCTGCTGCGCTTGCGGCGCGAACATGCGGCGTTAAGCAGCGGGCGACTGTGGCATCTTTTTTCCGACGAGGCTTCTTACGTTTTTATGCGTGAAACGGAAGAGGAGCGGGTGATGGTGATCTTGCAGAATTCGCCGCAGGCACGCGAATTCCGGTTTACGCTGGCGGATACGGCTGCGCAAAACACGGTTCGAGTGTCGCGGCTCTTTGGGGAAACGCACGCGGAACTAGTTGGGAAGGAAGTCCACGTGCGCGCGCCTGCGGAGTCGGTTTCTATCTTTTCGTTGGATTAAGACTCAAAACGTCACGTGCGCGGTCCAGTTTTTGGAGGCATCGGGCACGGTGAATATGACCGAATGCGCCGCGGCGTCGTAGCGCCATTCGTGGATGGCGCGGTCGCCGATGCGGATTTCTTTTGGTTGAGCGCTTGCTCCGAAGACAGTGACTTCCGCGCTGTTCCACCATGGCTGAAAGGAACTCTTTTCGGTCGTGGAGATAACGGTGACCAAAGAGGACGAGGCTTGGCAGGAATAATTCACGCGCAATAGCTCGCCCCTTTGGTACGCGAAGGTGTGGCCGCCGTCTTCGTAGAGCGAGCCGCGGCAGTCATCTCCTGCATAAACGCGCAATCCGAGAGGCCCGTTGGGCTTTTCGCCGGTATTTTGCACGAGGGGCTGGGTGGGGATAATCGCGCCGGCACGAACGTACAGAGGCATTTCGTCGAGCGCGGGATGCAGCGTGATTTTGTTTTTGCTGCTGAGTTTCTGCGCGGTCCAATAGTCGTACCAATCCCCGGGCGGTAGTTGAATTTCTTCGGCGTCGACCATCTCGGTGGTAACGGGGGCGACGAAGAGGTCGCGGCCGAAGAGGAAATCACGATTGTTGCCGTAGAAATCCTCCGATTGGGGATAGTCGAGGAACACCGGGCGCATGGCGGGAAGGCCGGTGCGCGTGCTTTCTTCCATGCTAGTGTAGATGTAGGGAAGGAGCTTGTAACGCAGCTCGACGTAGCGACGACGGATGGCTTCGTGCTGAGGGCCGTGCACCCACGGCTCCTGATCGGCCGTGCCCTTTGCAGTGTGGTCGCGGTACATGGGATTCAGGGCGCCGACTTCGAACCACCGGGTTAGAAGGTCGGCGGGCGGCGAGCCGGCGAAACCGCCGATGTCGTCACCGGCCATGGTAACGCCGCAAAGTCCCAGACTGAGCAGCATGGGCGTGCTCATGGAGAGATGATTCCAGGTGCTGCTGTTGTCGCCGGTCCAAGTGGCGGCGTAGCGCTGCGTGCCGGAGTAAGCGGCGCGCGTCAGCACAAACGGGCGCTCATCGCCTTGCAGCTTGCGCAAGCCTTCGTAAGTGGCGCGAACATTTTCCATTCCGTAGACGTTGTGGATGGCGCGGTGATCGAGAGTTGTGCCGTCGTCGAGGCGGTGCCGGGTGTCGAGCGGCATGGTTTTGTCGGCGCGTTCGAAAAGCGCGGGCTCGTTCATGTCGTTCCAAAAGCCGGCGACGCCCATGCCGACTAAGTCTTTGTACAGGGTGCCCCACCAGTCGCGCGCGCGGTTTATGGTGAAATCAGGAAACACGCTTTCGCCTGGCCAGACCATGCCGACAAACGTGGAGCCGTCGGGATTTTTGACGAAGACATCGTTTTTGATGCCGGAGTCGTAGGGAGCGTAGCCGTGTCCGGGATCTTTTTTGATGTGCAGGTCGGTGATGGTGACGAGGTGGAATCCTTGCGAGCGTAGGTCGGCAACCATCTGTTCGAAACGGGGGAAATATTCGCGGTTGATGGTGAACGGAGCGTTGCCCTGCTGGTAGTCGATGTCGAGATAGATGACGTCGGCAGGAATTTTCCTTTCGCGCAGCGTGGCAGCGATTTCGCGCACGCGGGCCTCAGGATAGTAGCTGTAGCGGCTCTGTTGATAGCCGAGGCTCCATAGCGGCGGCAGAGGCGAGCGGCCGACTAGCGCGGTGTATTCCTGGACGACTTTTTTGGGTTCAGGACCGACAAAGAAATAATAATTTAGCTCGCCGCCTTCGGCGCCGAAGGAAAAATAGTTGGGTGATTCCTTGCCGAAATCGAAGCTGCTGCGATAAGTGTTGTCGAAGAATACGCCCCAGGCGGTTCCTTTCCGCAGTCCCATGAAGAACGTGATGGCCTTGTACATGGGATCGGTGGACTCGCTCCAGCCGAATACGTCGCTGTTCCACATGGTGAAGGCGCGGTTGCGGCGATTCATGGGACCGGTCTTGTCGCCGAGGCCGTAGTAGTTTTCGTCGATGGGCAGTTTTTTCCAGACTTGGACGCGGGGGCCGTCAGAGGCCATGGGGAGCGTGGGCTCGTCGGCGAGGAGAACATTTCCGGCGGCGTCGGCGAAGCGGATGAGCAGCGGCGATTTCTGAACGACGACCATGGTGTTGCCGGCGGTCATCTTTACCTCTGTCCTCGTGTCTTCGATGGTTACTGCCGGTGGCTGCGACGCTGTGATGACGGCCCAGGAAGAATCTTTCGCGAAATTGCCTTGAGGCGTGACGCGCACGCGGATGACCGCGTCGTTGAATGCGGTGATGCGCACTTTGGCGCGGCCGGCGGTCAGCTCCACGCCATCCTTGAGTTTTTCCACTCGCTGTACTGCGCCGAGATGTTGCCAGCCCTGGGCAAGAGTGCAGACCGCGCAGAATGCGAACGCAAGCAAAGCCATAGCCGAGCGTCTTGCGAAAACGAGCATGAATTTCTCCCTGCGATTACTTCTTTAAGCCGCCAGCCACGATTCGAACAGCACGGAAGCTTTGGCGCCTTCCATGCGGCGGCGCACGGCGTTCAATACGCGGCAGCGTGCGGCGGCATGGCCGTAGAAGCCGAGCCAATAGGGAACGTGCAATTCCAGAGGTTGCAGTGTGATTTCCAATCGCAGATCGCGGACCTTGAAGAAGCCTTGCTGAAAAATGACGCGCAGGACCTTCTGGCGAAGCAACGCCTCGGCGGAAGCGTGTTGCAGCGAAGGAGGGACGCGATTTCTCGTGTGGATGCTGACGAGGTCTTTCGCGTCGGGGGCGTTCGGAAATGTGAAGAGGTCCAGGGAACCGTTGACAGCGTCTATGGCGAAGAGAGTGGCGTGCGCTTCGCGGCCCAGGTTGTACTGCACACGATAAAGCCAATACGGCACGTAGACGTCGGCGATTCGCCGCAATGGGCCGCTTCGCATCCTCCAGTACAGTGTAGAAGGCCCGACGCCGGAAAACGCGTGCAGGGCTTCCTGCTGGGTTACATTTGGCTTGAGAGTCTGGATGTAGGTTGCACTCATGGATTCGCGTCGCCGCCAAGATTCTATCGGAAATAAATCCACAAGCTGATGACGGTGGCCAGGAGCAAGAGGCTGAAGATGACGTTGATGCGGCGCTCCATCGGAGTTTCGTGTGCAGGCTTGCGCACCGGCGTGCCCACGGCAACGGCCTCCATTTTTTCGTCGACGGTGGCGAAGGTCAGACCAGCAAGGCGTTTGCGGTCGGGAGCAGGGGTCATCAGGCTGACGGCGATGAGCACGGCGGAGCAGACCACGAACATGAAGATGGCGTAATGCAAGAAGTTCATATCGATCAGCCAGCGGACCGCAGAGGACTGGAAGTGGCTGCCGCCAGCGCGGTCGGCGAGCTCGAGAATGAAGCGCGTCGCGCCCAGCACAAAACCGGTCAGCAGGGAGGTGATAGCACCCGCGCCGTTAAGCCGGGGCCAGAGGATTCCGAGAATAAAGCACGCGGAGATCGGCGGACTGATATAAGCCTGAACGCTTTGCAGGTAGATGTAGAGCTGGCTGCTGATGTATCCAATGAAAGGAACCCAGAGCAGGCCGAGGAGAACCATGATGCCGGTGGCGACGCGGCCGAAATTGACAAGCTGCTTCTCGGAGGCTTGCGGACGAATCTTCTTATAGAAATCCAGCGTGACAAGGGTGGAAGCAGAATTGAAGACCGAGCTCATGGCGCCCATTACGGCGGCAAGCAATGCGGCCATCACCAAACCGACAAGGCCGACCGGAAGGAGATTCAGAACCAGCGTCGGGTAAGCGAAGTCCGGTTTCCTGACTTGCTCGGGGAAAAGCGCGAAGGCGATGATGCCGGGCAGGACGAGCATGAAGACGGGGAGGATCTTCAGGAAGCCGGCAAAAATCGTGCCTGCCTTGGCGTGGCCCTCGTCGCGCGCGGAGAGCACGCGCTGCACGATGACCTGGTCAGTACACCAGTACCAGATGCCGAGAATGGGCGCGCCGAAAAAAATGCCGGTCCACGGAAAGTTTGGATCGGAGATCGGTTTGATCATGTGGAAATAGTCGGGCGGGACCATGGTGCGGAGATGCGCGAGGCCACCTACGCGTCCCAGGCCGATGACCGTGAGCGCGACAGCACCGGTAATCAGGATCAGAGTCTGAACGGTGTCGGTATAAATGACCGCGGCCAAACCCCCGGCGACGGTGTAAATGCCGGTGGCGATGACGAGGACCACGGCAGTCTTCCACAGCGACCAGCCGGCTACGCGTTCAAGAACCACACTGGCGGCATACAGTTGCACGGAGATTTTAGTGAAGATGTACGCGATGATGGAGATGGCCGCGAGATACACAGCGGACTGGCGATTAAAGCGTCGCTCCAGAAATTCGGGCATAGTGAAAACATTGCTGCGCAGGTAGAAGGGAACGAAAACCCAGCCAAGAATCAATAGGATCAGGCAGGCCAGCCACTCAAAATGGCCGACGGCCAGTCCGGACGATGCGCCGGTGCCTGACAGACCGATGAAGTGCTCAGTGGAGATGTTGGATACGAACAACGATGCGCCGATGAAAAACCATCCAATGTCGCGGCCTGCAAGGAAATAATCTTCGGAGGTGCGCTCCTTGCGCGCGAAGTACATACCGATGCCAAACACGATGGCGAAATAGACCCCGATGATGACGAGGTCTACCGTTGCCAGGTTGCGGTGCGCGACCGCGACCTCAGACGCATACAGCATCTACGCCTCCCCTAGCCAGCCGCGAGCACATAGCCTGCACCGAGTCTCGATGGCGGCGTTTACACAAGGCGCGCGAAGTCTATAACACTGAGGGTGCAGGCTCAATGGGCAGGGTAAATGCAGAGTGAATCGCTCACGGCGCCAACTCAGTCGGTCGACGCGGAATATTCCCCACGCTTCCGAGGTCTTTCGGGTTATGCCGGGGCACGTCCAATTTGCAGACGACGACGATTCCATGTACAAAGATGACGGAGGAGAAATGACCAAGCTATTCATTCCTGCGGTACTTAGCCTGCTCTTCTGCGCTGCGGCAGTGATTGGCGGCGAGAAAAGCGTTTTCGATTACACACTGAATACGATTGACTCTCCGTACAAAGGCAAAGTGGTGATGCTGGTGAACGTGGCCAGCCGCTGCGGTTTCACCCCGCAATACACGGCGCTCGAAGCGATTTATGAGAAGTACAACGACCGCGGCTTCGTGATCATCGGCATTCCAGCCAACAATTTTGGCGCCCAGGAGCCAGGAACGAATCAGGAAATCAAAACGTTCTGCCAGTCCAAGTACAACGTGAAGTTCCCGATGATGTCGAAGGTTTCTGTGAAGGGCGACGACAAGACGCCGCTTTACCAGTATCTGACGGACAAGTCCGCGAATCCGAAGACTGGCGGCGACATTCAGTGGAACTTCACGAAGTTCCTGGTCGGGCCGGAGGGTCAGATCATCACGCGCTTCGAGCCGTCCGTGACGCCGGATTCTCCGCAAGTTACTAGCGCGATCGAGAAGGCTCTGACGTCGCTCAAGCACTAAACGGTACGGCATCTTTGCGATTCTGAGTTTTCGCATTCTTTCGTGGCGCAGCTACAGTTGCTGCACCGCAGTCGTTAGGCCATCATTCCTCATGCCGATTCTCTCCCTGCGGAACGTCACCAAGGACTATTTCACAGACGACCAGCCGGTGCGGGCACTCAACAATCTGTCGCTGGAGGTGTCGCGCGGAGAGTTCGTTGCGCTGGTGGGTCGCAGCGGGTGCGGCAAGTCGACGCTGCTGAGCCTGGCGGGCGCCATGGACTTTCCCACTTCGGGTACGGTGCTTTTGGACGGTGTGGCAACTACTTTGTTGCGAGACGATGCGCTAGCCAAGGTTCGCAGGGAAAAAATCGGTTTTATTTTTCAGTCCTTTCAATTGATTCACACGCTGACGGTTTTTGAGAATGTCGAGCTGCCGCTGCTGCTGGCGGGCAAGAGGAACGCGAGAGAGATTGCGCGCGAGCGGCTTTCGTGGGTGGAGCTAGGCGAGCTCGGCCGGCGTTATCCACACCAGCTTTCAGGCGGGCAGATGCAGCGTGTGGCGATTGCAAGAGCGCTGGTGCAAAATCCAGTCATCCTGCTGGCTGACGAGCCGACCGGCAACCTGGACACCTCGACCGGGAATTTGACTCTCGAACTTCTGCAGCGCCTCACGCGCCAGCAAAATACCGCAACGATCATGGCCACGCACAGCGTGGAAGCCGCGGCCCTTGCGAACGTTGTGGTGAAGCTGCGGGATGGGCAAATCTCAGAAATAACGCGGCGCTAGTGATGTCACGACTGCTTCTTTTCTACCGCTTGATTGTTCGCCCGGTGTTTCGCGAGCCGGTGCGCACTTCGTTGACTGTGCTGGCGATCGCGCTGGGTGTTGCGGTCGTGCTGGCCATCGACTTGGCTGGAACGGCCGCAGCCGGCTCGTTTCGCTCATCCATGGAAACGCTGACTGGCAAAAATGATCTGGAAATTGTAGCCGCCGGCGGTGTGCCGGAAAGTGTGGTTGGAAGTTTGGATGCTTTGCCGTATCCGCTGCGCATCACGTCGCGAATCGAGGATTATGCGATCGTCGCAGAAACCAAGCAAACGCTGCCGCTGATCGGACTGGATCTTGTTGCGGAAGCCAGCGAGGGCCGGGCATCGTCCGGGTTCACAGCCGCCGATGACGCCTGGAAATATTTATCAGCGATGGACAGCGCCTGGGTTGGCGAGAGCTTGGGGCGGAAGTCTGGCGAGACCATCGCGCTGCTCATCAACGATCAAGTTGTGACCTATACGGTGCGGGGAGTTTTTCCGGAGGCGAAGGGCAACACATCAGCGATTGTGATGGATATTTCCGCCGCGCAATATGCCCTCAAACGTTTTGGCCGCGTTGATCGAATCTTGATCCGCGTTCCGCAATCTCCAAACCGGGGGGAATGGCGGCAACGTCTTGAGCAAGTGCTGCCGCCCGGCGTGCAACTGCGCGCGGCAGGGGCGGGAACGAACGAGAATCGCCGCATGCTCGCGGCGTTTCGCTGGAACTTGCGATTGCTGAGCTATATCGCGCTGATTGTCGGCGCGTTTTTGATTTACAACACAATTTCTGTTTCCGTAGTGCGGCGGCGCGCGGAAATCGGAATCGTGCGCGCGTTGGGCGCGAGCCGGGCCTTCGTTCTAGTGGCTTTCGTGGGAGAGGCCGCGTGCTTCGGGCTCCTCGGGGCGGTGATCGGCATGCCTTTGGGCCTGCTGATGGCCGGCGGAGCGGTCCAATTGATGGGCGCGACCGTGGAAGCGTTGTACGTCAGCAGCCGGCCGGGCGTGATCGCGTTGACTCCCGTTTCGGTTTTCCTCGCGGTGCTCATAGGCGTTGGGGTAGCCCTGGCTTCGGCATATTCTCCAGCCCGCGAAGCTTCTCTTGTTCCACCGCTCGAGGCTATGGCCCAGGGACGGCGGGAGTATGCGACTCATGTGCATAAAACGCGCGACGTCTGGATTGCTGTTGCGGCGGGCTTCGCGGCCGCCGCAGCATCGCGTGCGCCTGCCATCGGCGAGAAGCCTCTGTTCGGCTATTTCGCGGCACTTTTGTTGATGTGCGCGTCGGCATTTGCGATGCCCGCTTTGGTCGACGCGATTGCCGGCGCTGCTTCGCGGTTGCTGAAGAGAGTATTGGGAGTTGAGGCAGTGCTTGCGTCGCTGAGTCTTTCGTCTTCGTTGCGGCGCACTTCCGTGCTGGTGGGCGCACTTTCCACGGCGATTGCCATGATGACGGCTGTCGGCATCATGGTCGGCAGCTTTCGCGAGACCGTCTTGCGGTGGATGGGCGACCAACTCCCGGCGGACCTGTACATGCGGCCTGCAGGAAATCCCGCGGCGGATCGGCATCCGACAATTTCCGTGGAGCTCACGGAGAAAATCGCGCGACTCCCGGGCGTTGCCGCGGTCGACCGGCTTCGCGAATACGAAATGAGCTACGAGGGCATGACCGCCGGACTCGGATCAATCGACTTGAACGTCCTGCGCGAGTATCACAACGCGGACTTTCTATCCGGCCAGAGGACCAGCGAAGTCTTAGCGCAACTGCGCGATTCCAACACAGTTCTGGTAAGCGAACCGTTTGCGAATAAGCATCATCTGCGCGCCGGCGATGCCATCACGCTTTCGCTTGGCGAGAGCCGCCACGCGTTTCGCGTGGTCGACGTCTACTACGACTATTCCAGCGAGCGCGGCAGCATTCTGATGGACCGCAATGTCATGCTGCGTTATTTGCCGGACCCCGCCGCATCGAATCTGGCCATCTATGTGGCCCCGAATGCACGCATGGAAGACGTTCGCGCGGAAATAGAAAGGGCCGCTGCCGGACATCGCGTGCTGATGTTCACCAATCGCGACCTGCGCGGCGAGGCGCTGCGCATCTTCGACCGCACGTTTGCGATCACTTACGCGCTGGAGGCCATTGCCGTCCTCATCGCCGTAATGGGCGTTGCCGGCGCTCTGCTGGTCTCATTCTCATTTATGTGATCAACAAGCAGTCGTTCGGCTGGACGATTCGTTTTCACTGGCCAGTGGCGGTGCTCCTGGGAGCCTTGACGATGGTGTATGCCTCGACCGTCGTGGCGGGCTTATATCCGGCACACGTTGCCGTGAGCCTCAACCCGGTTGAGGTCGTTCATGAAGAGTAGGTGGGCATGTGCCGCCGCGCTGTTGTTCTTCGCGGTTGCGACGACGGCTCAATACAGGGATGCTCTTCCCGGATATCGCTACAAATTTCCACAGGATCACTTCAATCATCCTGATTTTCAAACGGAGTGGTGGTATTACACCGGCAACGTCAAGTCGGCGAACGGGCATCGCTTTGGATTTGAGCTGACTTTTTTTCGGCACGGCGTGGATCGCGAATCCAAAACAGTCAGCACCTGGGCAGTGCGTGACCTGTATTTCGCACACCTCGCGTTGAGCGATTTGGACGGTGACAAATTTCTTCATGCGGAACGCACGAACCGCGCAGGCCCCGGCATCGCTGGCGTAAGTGAGGCGGACGGTCGAATCTGGAACGGAAACTGGCAAGTTACCTGGCGCAGCGACGAGCAGATCTTGCAAGCCGTTGACGAGCGCTTTGCACTTCTCTTCACGCTACGCTCTGCAAAACCGCCGGTGATTCATGGCGAGAACGGCATTAGCCAAAAGGCAGAAGGAGCCGGACACGCGTCGCATTACATTTCGCTCACGCGGCTGAATACTCAGGGCGAAATCGAGCTGGGCAGCAGAAAGTTTCAAGTGATAGGCACGGCGTGGATGGACCATGAATTTTTCACGCACCAACTCGAGCCCGACCAGGTGGGATGGGACTGGATGAGCATCCAGCTCCAAAACAACACCGAGCTGATGCTGTTCCACATTCGCCGCAAGGACGGGTCGATCGATCCGTTCTCTGCGGGGACGTTTGTGGATGCGCTTGGGAACACCACACATCTGCGCCGAGACGAATTCAGTTTGGAACCCGTTGGAGCGACGTGGATGAGTCCGGCCACGCGTGCGGTCTATCCGGTACGGTGGAAAATCTCCGTTCCTAAGCTCGGTATTGCATTGGAGGCTTCAACCTCGTTGCCTTCGCAGGAACTGCCGTCACCAGCGGGGTTCGTGCCTGCCTATTGGGAAGGCGCCGTCGTCGTCTCCGGAACTAAAGGCCGGTCGCCAATCGGCGGCGTCGGATACTTGGAAATGACCGGATACGATCACCCGATTGAGGCGCTCCGTTAAGAAAAGCAGCCTAGTCCGTCTCTGGCATGGCCGCTTCATTGCTTGAAGCCGGCAGTGGGCTGTGGGCTCCGCCGGACAGCGTTTCCCATCCCCGCCGCGAAAGACTCCAGTAGATCAGATAACCGGCTATCACTGCGCAAGCGAATAGCACGAACCCAGCAAGCCAAGCTTGCAGGACCAATTCGCCGATGCCGAACATCGCGCAATATACGAAGGTACAGCCCATCACCCAATCAAACGCGTTCGCGGTAAAGTCGCGAACGGGTGGGATATCCGGCGAGAGCGTGGCGATGCGCTTCCAACCGTGAATTGTCGGCTGCACGCGTCGATAGAATTTCACCAAACGCTCGTCGCTCTCCGGCCGCGTAAGAAGCGTCGCAATCAACCAGACAGCGGTGGTGGCCACGGTGGTGATCATGGTGCTCTTGGCGAACACCACCGAAGTGTTGCCGGAAAAGTGCACCCATTGCAGCGACATCGACACGATGAACGCCGCGGTCATGGAAGAAATTTCGCTCCACGCATTGATCCGCCACCAATACCAGCGCAACAGCAACACCCCGCCGGTTCCGGCGCCCATGCCAAGCAAAAGCTGCCAAGCAGATTGAATCGAACTGATGTGCGCCGCGGTGTAGCCACTCAAAATCACCAGAAACACGATAAATAGCTTGCTGGCCAAGACATAGTGCTTTTCGCTGCCTTTGCGCACCACAAAGCGGCGGTAGAAATCATTGATGAGGTAAGACGTACCCCAATTGAGCTGCGTGCCGACGGTAGACATAAATGCCGCAAGGAATGCCGCCACCATCAAGCCGCGCAGCGCCGGTGGGAGGAAGTCCCGGAGAACCATCACGTAGCCTTTTTCCGGTTCAGCGGCAAACTCCGCGCTGGGATGTAATCCTCCCATGGGCGAGTACACAGCCACCGCGACGAGGCCCGTGACGATCCATGGCCAGGAGCGCATCGCATAGTGCGCGATGTTGAACCACAGCGTGGCGCCGAGCGAATTCTTCTCGTCTTTCGCGCTGAACATCCGTTGTGCCACATAGCCGCCGCCGCCCGGCTCCGCGCCCGGATACCAGCTCGCCCACCACTGCATCGCCAGATACAGCACGAAGGTAATCACCGGCAGCGTCCAAATCGCATCGGTGGTCCAGCCTAAGTGAAACGAGGGAAAGAAAGAGAGCACCGAGCCTGTGGTCTGGCCACTCTGCCGCACCACATCGTTAACATGCGACAACTGAATCTTCAGTAGGGTCATTCCGCCAATCTTGGCGACCGCTACCCACGCGAGCACGATGATCATGGACATTTTCAAGATGAACTGGAACAAATCGGTGACCAAAACGCCCCAGAGCCCGCCGATGAAAGTATATATGCCGGTGAACGGCACCAGGACCAGCACGCAGATCAGCAACGCCGTGTGCGCAGGGTCTCCGAGAGAGTAATGCAGGAGCACATGCCCGCCAACGGCCACTTCCATCACGCGGCCTTGCGCAATGGCATCGCCGAGCAATACCGTTGTGATGCTAATCATGGCCTTTATCACCCAGCCGAGAATCAGGCAATTCATCAGCGCTCCCAGATAGAGGGCGCGAAAGCCACGGAGAAAAGCGGCGGGTTTTCCTCCATAGCGCAACTCCACAAACTCGACATCCGTGAGGATTTCCGAACGCCGCCAGTACCGCGCGAAGAAAAATACGGTCATCATTCCCGAAAGGCACTGCGACCACCACAGCCAGTTCCCCGAGATTCCATTCTTCGCGACCAGCCCTGTTACTAGTAAAGGCGTGTCGGCCGCGAATGTTGTGGCCACCATCGACGTGCCCGCCAGCCACCACGAGACATTTCTCCCGGAAACAAAGAATTCCTCGGTGCTGCCGGAGGAGCGTCTGCGATAGTACAGGCTGATCAACAGGTTCAGCGCCAGATAAACAGCGATGACGATCCAATCGGTTGCGGTGAGCGCCATTTTTTTTGGGACTCCCCTCCACGCGCACTTCTTCGACGCATGACTCTACAGACGCATTTTTGTCACTTTACCCTGGCCTTCGACAATCGTTACGTAGCGATCGATCGGCAAATCCACAAACCGTTCTACCGAGTCTCCCGGGAGCGGCCATTTCACTTCCAACCAATCGATCTTCGTCCGTCTTCCCAGACCCAGCACCATACGAGGATCATGTGCGGACAAATAGCTGCCTCCTCCGACCTTCATGTGGCTGCGCTTTAGGTCTCCTGCCTGATAGCTGATGCGTGCTCCGATAGCATCGCGATTAGACGTCTTGCCGACCAGCTTAACGCCGAGCCAATGATTCTGGCGCCCAGCATTGTTGCGAAGCAGGATGGGAGCGCCGTTGTTTACAGAAATGAGCACGTCGACGCAGCCGTCGTTATCGAAATCGCCCAACGCCATCCCGCGACCCGCCAGCGGCTTCGAGAAAATGGGGCCGCTCTCCGCGCTCACATTCTTTAGTCCGTTACCGGTGTTTCGAAACAACAGCATGGGCTCGAGGTATTTCACACCTTCGACCCTGCCGTCAATTTTGTCGTCTGGATGCCCGTTACACAGCAGCAAGTCGAGGTCGCCATCATTGTCGTAATCGAAGAATTTCAGACCCCACCCGCTCATCAGCCTGGTCGTTGGTCCGATTCCGATTGGCACAGCCACGTCTCGGAAGCTCTCATCTTTATTGTTGTGATAGAGAGAGAACAGCTCCTGGTCCACATTTGCTACGAACAAGTCCACCCATCCATCATTGTCGTAGTCGGCCGCATCTACTCCCATTCCTGACCGCGGCCGGCCATAAGCGCTATAGGCTACGCCCGCCATCAGACCGATTTCCTCGAACTTGCCCCTGCGGTTGGCGAAAAGAAAATTTTCCACGGTGTCATTCGCAACAAAAAGATCGATCCATC
>WNFS01004010.1_pt1 | contig 16369 bp, 11 predicted proteins | sample 5400141 | NCBI WGS metagenome assembly WNFS01 (sample SAMN13153358, study PRJNA577476) | soil metagenome | isolation source: 60 cm saprolite under Madrone tree | place: USA:California | collected 2016-06-14
CTACGGCGCCAACGGCAATTACATCCACAGCCGCAAATGCCCCAAGTGCCAAGGCGGCCAGCCCGGCCCTCCCCTGTAGCGCAGGGCGCAGTCCGCGGAGCCCTGCGGCTTTTTCCTGCTTTGCCCGAAACTTATCGCGCTTTAGTTTTCCCCGAATTCAGATCCGGCAAGAACGCCGTCAAAATCCCCACCGCAGGCAAGAACGAACACACGTGGTACACAAAGCGGATGTTCGTTGCATCCGCCAATTTTCCCAGCAGCGCCGCGCCGATTCCGCCCAACCCAAACGCCAACCCAAAAAATGTCCCCGAAATCGTTCCCACTTTCGTCGGCACCAGCTCCTGCGCGAAAACCAGAATCGTGGAAAACGCCGAAGCCAAAATCAATCCAATTACCACACTCAAAATTCCCGTCCAGAACAAATTCGCGTACGGCAGCACCAGCGTGAAAGGCAGCACGCCCAGAATCGAATACCAGATCACCACCTTGCGCCCCATGCGATCGCCCACCGGCCCGCCGAAAAATGTTCCCGCCGCCACCGCGCCCAGAAACGCAAACAAATGAATCTCCGAGCTGCGAACCGAAACATGAAATTTGTCCATCAAATAAAACGTGTAATACGACCCAAGGCTCGCAAGATAAAAATATTTCGAGAACATCAGCGCCACCAAAATCGCCAGCGACCAAAATATTTTCTTCCGCGGCAAATGCGCATGCGGCGCAGCGTCAACGCCTTCCACAACGTGGCCAGCCAACCGCGGCGGCGCAGCCTGCAATTTCTCCTGCGCGGCTCGGCTGCGCTTCGTCCAGGTGCCAATATCCGCAAGCAAAATAATTCCAAGGAGCGCCACAAAGGAAAACCACGCAATGCTGCGTTGCCCGCGCGGCAAAATGAAAGCCGCCAGCAGTGGCCCCATCGCCGATCCCGCGTTTCCGCCAACCTGAAACAGCGACTGCGCCATCCCGTGCTGCCCTCCCGAAGCCATGCGCGCAACGCGCGAAGACTCCGGATGAAACACAGACGAGCCAATGCCAACCAGCCCAGCCGCAACCAGTATCGTGCCGTAACTCGGCGCGAGCGACAGCGTCACCAAGCCAATCAGCGTAATTCCCATGCCAATCGCCAAAAAGTTAGGTTTGTGGTGCCGATCGCTGTACAAACCGACCAAGGGCTGCAAAAGAGACGCCGTGAAGGTGGTAGTGAAAGAGATCAGCCCGATCTGCCCAAAGTCCAGGTGAAATGTATCCCGCAGCAGCGGATAAATCGCCGGCAGCAGCGATTGCACCGTGTCATTCAGCAAGTGACAAAAACTAATAGCCAGCAAAACCTTAAAAACAGTTTTCGTCCCCGCGTCCGCGGCAGCGTCGCCGCGCAATACACTCACTTTGCTTTCCGTAGACATTTTGCCGAGCCGGCTCCCCAGAAAATTACGCGTCGCAGTGTCACGCACAAAATAGCGACACTAAAGTTTATCTCATTGGCCCGGCAAGTTGGTGTTCCTGGAAGGAGGTGCATCCGGCTGGCATCGTGCTAAAATAGCCAGATTCTAGGCTCGTAGCTCAGTTGGTTAGAGCGCCACCTTGACACGGTGGAGGTCTGGGGTTCGAGTCCCCACGAGCCTACCATTTCCCATCATCAGTATTTCACCCTATCACGCGCCGCTAAGGGTAACTGTAGAATTGAAGCGTTATGGCCAAGCCTGCAGAAAAACAAAAATCTTCGCCGCCAAAAGTCGACGAGCGCGACGCGCCAGATTCCAGCAAGCTGCCGCAGAATCCCGATCCGGTTGAGGAAGCTTCCAAGGAATCGTTTCCGGCCAGCGATCCACCAGCGTGGATTTCCGAATGGCCGAGACCAGAGAAAAAGAGAGTTCCGGTTCCACAACGCAAAAAATCGGCGTGAGCAATTGGCGGGAACAAATCGGTGATAACCAATGCCTTAAGGCGCATGACCTTACTGGAAATCGCGCGCACTGAAGGGCTGCACACCGTCAACTGAGTGTGCCACGATAATGGCATGCGCTCTGGTGCTTGCCTAGCGGCGCTCTTCCTCTCTCTGGCGTCACTTTTCGCCGCACAAGTTCGCGCCGGGGACTTGGCGGACTGCGCCGGCATAGTCGTCGACGAAAATGGCGTGCCCATCGCCGCCGCGAAAATCACGCTGCAAAGCGCCGGTGACCAAGGCGCGGCCCAAAACTCGGGCCGAAATGTTCACGCCGAAACCGACGGCGCCGGCCGCTTCCTGCTGCACAACATTCCTCCCGGCGATTACAAAGTGGAAGCGCGCAAAGAAGGTTTTTTCGTCCTCGCAAACGAATCTCTGAATCTGCGTGCCGGCCAAAACCAAATCACGCTGACCCTGAAACACTCAGAGGAACTGCACGAGCAAGTGCAAGTCACGGCCGAGCCAAACCAGATCGACACGCAAGACACCACGCAGCGCGAAACGATAACCGCGCGCGAAATCCGCGACATTCCCGTTCCCAATTCGCATCTCTTGCAAGAAAGCCTGACGGCGATGCCGCAAGTGGTGCAAGACAATTTTGGCGGCTTGCACATCGCGGGCGCGCGCTCGGGAGAAACGCAATACTTGCTCGACGGATTCGAAATCGGCGATCCGATCAACAACGCACTGGGCGCGCGTTTTAATGTAGACGCTACGCGCACCGCCGACGTGCAAACCGGCCGCATCGGCGCCGGCTATGCGCACTCCGGCGCGAACGTCCTAAGTTTGGAAACGCCCGACGGCGATGACAAGTGGCGCTTTGGGACTACGAATCCAATTCCCGGCATCGATATTCAGCAAGGCGTGCGCTTGGGAAATTGGTACCCTCGTTTTACATTTTCGGGTCCCATCGAGCGCGGCCGATTCTGGTTTTCCGACGCGATCAGCCTGCAACACACGTTTTCGCTGGTCAGAGAATTGCCCGCGAACGCAAACACTTCCACGCAATGGGCCGGCGATAATCTTCTGCGCTTGCAATACAACTTCAGCCCAAAGCATATTCTGCACGGCACGTTTCTCTACAATCGCATGCAGGACCAAAGTCTCGGCCTCGATCCGTTAAATCCGGAGTCCACAACGGTGGATCTGCATCAGCAGCGCGCGTTTGTTTCGGTGAGAGACCAGATCTGGCTGTACGACACGTTGATCGAACTTGGTTTCGCGGCGGACGGTGAAAATCAGGAGTTTTTCCCGCAGGGCACCGCGCCTTACATTTTGTTGGTCAATGGCGCGAGCGGGAATTTCTTCGAACGCGTCCATGACCACGGAAGCCGCGTGCAAGGCTTGTTCAATGTGATCGCGGCGTCCCGCCACTGGCACGGCACGCACCAAATCAGCGTGGGAGCAAACGTCGCGGGGCTTGAATTCCGCCAAGCGACCACCCGCGGCGAAATCCAGGCGTTGCGCGCGGACGGCACGCTTGTTCGGCAATCCACCTTTACCGGACCATCAAGTACGCAGGCTACTAACACGCAGGCCGGCGGCTATGCGCAGGACAACTGGTCGCCTGCGAAGCGGTTGGTCTTGCAAGGCGGCCTGCGCACGGATTGGGACCGCTTCACGCAGAGCGCCATGCTCGAGCCGCGGCTTTCCGGAAACGTGTTGCCGTTTGGCGATGACCGGGCGAAGTTCTCTCTCGGCTGGGGAATATATAACGCGCCGCTGAATCTCGCCGTTATCGAGCAAGCGCTGGATCAGAACCAAATCGATGTCTTCTTCAATAGCACCGGGACGCTGCCGGTTGGCGCTCCCGCGATTAGCCAGTTCGTGATGCCGCCGCGCGGGCTTCGACAACCGCGCTTCACCACTACCAGCGCAGGGTGGCAGCAGAAAATTCGCCGCAACACGCTTTTCGATATCGAACTGCTCGCGCGCAACGGCTATCACGGTTTTGTTTACGTCGATCAGAATCCGGCGCAGATCGGCGGAATCTTTCTTTTGCAGGATAGGCGTAAAGACCGCTATCGCGCGGCAACTCTAACGGTACGTCATATCTTTTCGGAAGATACGCAGGTATTCGGCGCTTACACGCGATCCGTCGCACACAGCAACCAAGTGCTCAACCCTGCTCTCGGTTCGATTTTCTTCGCGGCCCAGCAGTCCGCCCCGTTGGCTTGGGACGCTCCCAATCGTTTTCTGAGCTGGGGCTGGGCGCCGACGCACATCTGGAAGATTCAATTTAGTTATTTCTTCGAGTATCGCGCGGGATATCCGTACAGCATCGTCAATCTCGAGCAGCAACTGATCGGACCGCCGAACTCATTGCGATTTCCCGATTACGTCAATGTGAATCTGGCGCTCGAAAAGAAATTCGCCTTCCGCGGATACCTGTGGGCGGCGCGCATTGAATTAGTCAACGCTTTCGACCACAAAAATCCGAGCGTCGTGGTAAACAATGTCGATGCTCCTAATTTCGGCCAGTTTTCAGGCGGACAGGGTAGAGCCTTCACGGCCCGCGTCCGTTTTGCCGGCCGAAAATAGCTTTGTCCAGAGACCTGAATGCGCACTTTACCTGGAGCTACATTTGTGGTGGAACGGTGTTGGCTGAGGCATTTGGTGGAGGAACGATCGGCACACGCTTTACCGTAATTTCGTAGTTCGGCGCGACATCCTCGCGTACTGCCTTGATCGATAGCGGCACGTTGACGACAGCGTACAGACCCGGCGCCGTAAAATCTTCCAACGCCACTTCCAGATTGACGGGTCCCGACTTTTTCAAGCGGACAAGAAAGTTGCCATCCGAATCGGTAATCGTCAGCTCAGCGCCGATGCGCAACGCCGCTCCGGCAACGGGCTGACCTTGAGGATCGATCACATGACCGCGCACCACGTTATGGAAAAAGCCGCCGGAAAAGGAAGTGCCCTGAGAACTCATCGCGCGATAAGCGTACGTCGAAGCATAGGTGGTGTAGCGCACTTGCCCCAATGGTGTAACGTTCGTGGTCACATTGAACTGAGGGCCGTGCGGCAATTGGAAGTGCAAGCCGAGGACCATCACCTGCTTGAATTGAGACGGGCCCGTCTGCACGAACGGCAGAAACACCGTCTGATAGTCCACGCTGGCGGTGACGATGTTGGATACGAAGTTGCCGCCGAAAGCCACTGAGGTCTGCCCGTTTCCACGGGTGATGGTCTGATTGAGGCTGAACCGGGAATTGATGATTTCGCGCACGGTGCCAACAATAGAATGGTTGGGCGTTCCCGCGGAATATCCGCTACGGAGAAAGTCAACGCCAGCTTCGAGGCGCCGCGTGAGCGTTCGCCGCGTGCCCAAGGAGGCCATTGACGGTCGCGCGGTCGACGGGACCCAGGCCCAGAGGCATCGCGTAATTGTTCCGGCTCGCAATGATACGCAGATTTGAGTACGGCGCTAACTCCAGGCGAAGGTTTTCACGGTCATTTTCCGCGAGCTGCGGAGTGTCCACCAGCACGCGGCGAAACGCGTCGCCCGCAACCGCGTAGCTGGCGTCGAGCGACAGCCAGCCGTGCTGATAGGAGTAGCTGGTTGACCAATAGCGCTGGTTGCTTCCGATGCCCGCGGAGATAGCAATCTTGTTGTACTCGTGGGGCGCCCATTCGAACGCCTGAATGGAAGTTTGGCGCCGTGAGGCAATATTTCTGGAGAAAACTTTCAGGGTTGGTGAAAGCTGCGTCTCGTAGAAAAAGCCGCTGGCCGGAGTATCGAGGCGAGCGACATTCACAAACGGAGTCGTCAGCCCGTCTGCCGTGGCGCCCGCAAACGCAAAGAGACGGGTGCCATGCTTCTTGCGCGTAATGCTCAAACCGCGGGAAAGGAAATAGAATGAGTGATCGAACAGGTCGGTCGGAAGGAGGAAGGGAACGGGCTGGTCACCCGCACCGATCAACGAATTGTGGTAGGACCGAAGCAGGAGAAATCCTAAGCTCGGCCTGCCAAAGTAACCAAGATCGATGCGTCCTGTATAGTCTTGTCCTTTGATCTCGAGGGAACCGCCTTGCGCGTTCAGCAGGGTAGAAGAACCACCGGTTAATGCGAACACTTGGCTGGATGCCAGGCGAGGCGCCGCAGCGCACAGCACTAAACAAAGAATGAGGCGGAACGTCCAAGGAATCAGCGACGAAGTGCCGTGCGCGTTAATCGCCGCCGCTCTCACGGTGAGGTCGCGGGGCTCTTGAGGTCGGCGAGCGTAGTCTTTAGGTCCGACTCAAGCTTGAAATGAGAAAACTTCAGCACGATGTGAGCGGGCACACCCGGCTGACTCCAGTCGAGTTCAAACGCACGATGCTGGCCCGGAAACAGAGGAAAGCCGCCAAAGTCCTGTTTGCCGGAAGCAGACGTCACCTGAATTTCCTGCACGCGAGTGAGCGCGGTTCCGCGGTTCGTCACTTCGCCCACAATCTTCTGCTTATCACCGGACCCTGAAATGTCCAGGTGTTCCCATACAACTTCATCTCGGTTCAGGTTTTTCCGCGAGAGCAGATAAACCGTATGAGGCAACTCGAGTGCCAGCTTGATGCCCGTTGTTGTCGTCGCTCCCGTGATCGTGGCGTAAATGCAAAACCAGTTTGGCAGCGATTCCGCGGATGCCTTGTAAAAGACGAAGAAGGTCTGCTTGGGAGCCAACCGAAAGCTGGTGGACGAAAGCTGCACATGGATGCCGGGGTCAAGCTTGCGAAACGTGGCGTTTCCCGCTTCGTTGACGGTGAAGCTGTGCGGCTCGAGCACAACGGTCAACGGAATGTCGGCGTCGTTATAGATTTGAAAGCGGCCGTCGGCTTTTTCGGAATATTCGACGATCACCGGCGAGATGGTTTGCGCCGGCGCAAAGTGCGCGCAGCACAACGCGAAAACAGCGAAGCACAGAAAGCGTTTCATTCTTCCCCTCCCAATTGCGGCGCCGCGCATGACCCTACAATGCCTGCGCTTGAATGCGCAGAACCCCCGTGTAGCTGCCAGCCGGCAAATTCAGGCCCGTGGTGCTGATTTGTAAGTCCAGCGAATCAGCGCGCGTTTTGGTCTTGTTGGTGCCAATGATGCGTTCCGTGAAAATCTGCAAGCTCGAACCCGCGGCGAAGGGACTGTTCGCCGTGAAAGCCGTGAAGGCTCCCGCATCGGCGCTTCCAGAAACATTTGCGGAAGGAATGTTGTCACCGGCGCCATCGCTCAAGGCGGCTCCGGGGGCCGTGAAATACGCATAGCAGGTGACGGCGCCAACACTGGGGCGCAGAGTCCATGAAGTGGTGATCGTTACGGTAGCGCTGCCATTCGCGGTGCCGCTCGGCACGAGTGCAAAATTCACGAGCCCCGGTGCCGCAGAGACCGTAAGGGAGGTGCTAAGCGTGGCATTAAGATTGACGTTTGCGATGTTCGCGTTGAGCTGTGCATAGCTTGGAGGACAAAGGAATAGCACGAGAACGGCGGCCAACGCGCCAAGGGCCTGCGCGCGCCACCGCGCTTCCTCCAGCGCCGATCCGAATTGTGTAAGAGCGAGCACGCTATTCTCGAAGTTTCCGCAGTGTTTCTTTGTCTAGCCTAACAACGCGAGTCAGGGTGATTGTTTGCCGCGCGACGGGTACGACCGGTTCACCCGCCGCGCTGCTGCTGCGACTGCTGCAGACGCGAAACAACGGCGCCTGCTCGGCATCGCTTATTACAGGGCCTGGGCCTGAATGTTCAACACACCGGTGTAGGTAGCGGCCGGCAGCGCCAAACCAGTGGTGTTAATTTGCAAAGCGATCGTGTCGCTGTGGGTGGAGTTGAAAGTGCCCGCGCCACCGATAGCCTGCGAGAAAACGACCTGGCTGTTGACGCCGAACGGGCTCACGCCGCCGGTGAATGGATTAAACGCGCCGGCGTTAATGCTGCCGAGGACATTCGAGGTGGGAATGTTGTCTCCGGCACCATCCGTCAAACCAACTGCGCTGGAAAAATACGCATACACTTTCATGCTCGTGCGCGTCTTACCGAGAGCCCAGTTGGTGTTGACCGTGATGGACGAGCTACCATTCGCGGTGCCGTTGGGCACGAGAGTGAAATTCACGGTAGCGGGCGCAGCCGCGACGGTCAACGATTCCGCCAGGACGGCATTGAGATTGACTGTCGCCACATTGGAATTGAGGGCCTGTGCTCGCGATGCCGGAGACATCGCCGCTACCAGGGCCAATCCGCTTACAAGCATGGCTTTCCGAAAATTGTTCATGAAGCCTCCATTAGAATTAACTGCTGTGAGAGTGGGAACCAAACTCTCGAAATCGCGCTGGCGCGTCAGGTGAGAATCGAGGACCGCGTTCGCATGAGCAGTTGTGCGTGAAGTGCTGCTTTAGTACTTCTGTACCGAAATGAAAAGGGGTTGTTGTCATTTAGGAACACCCACTAGTACGAACGTTTCATTCCGGAACAGAGAGCGGCGGCTCGGTGAAACTTTACTTATAAGGTTCCTGAAAACGCTTTGGAGGATGATGGCCGTGGAGGGGTTCGCGTGCGAACGCAAGTGACAATCGACGAAGGGCTAAAAGCGAAGTGTCCTCGAACGACGCTCGGCTGCGTCATCGCTCAGGTTGAAGCACAAGCCTCGCCCTCAGCGCTGATTGCAGAGTTGGATAGTTGTGAGCAGGCGATCCTGAGCCTGCCGGAACCTCGCAGTGTATTGGAGTCGTCTGAGATTCTGGCAACGCGCGCGGCTTACAAGGCGCTGGGAAAGGACCCGGCGCGATATCGAGGCTCGGCGGAAGCGCTGCTGCGTCGCATAATTGCGGGAAAAGCGTTGCCGCGAATCAACGCGGTGGTGGACATCATAAATCTGGTTTCGGTTGAGAGCCGACTGCCGATCGGTTTGTATGACCTCGCCAATGTCCACGGCGACATCGTGTTTCGGGCTGGGCGCGCCGGCGAAACCTACAAAGGCATCGGCAAGTACGACTTGAATCTCGAAGACTTACCAATATTCTGCGACGCGCTAGGTCCACATGGCAGTCCCACCAGCGATTCGGAGCGCACAATGGTGACCAGCGAGACAAAAAGCGTGCTCGCATTCATTATTTCCTTCGGCGGCAAAGAAAGCCTGGAGATAAGCGCGCAACGAATGGCAGGACTGTTCGAACAGCACGCCGGCGGAAGAAATGTTGAGGTGTTTATCGACGCATGAGTTATGCGAGGCTGAATGTGAGGCAGTTACTATGAACAAATCCGCAAGCCAATCGAATATGCGTCACTTGGAATTCGGACAAAATTCCACTATTGCGGCGCGGCTTCCGAGCGGGTGACCTCCGCGAAAGACCGCGAAGCCGTTGAGAAGGGCCTTGGCCGGCTGCGAACACTTCTACTCGCCGGTTAGAACTTTGCTGGCCGACTGCGGCACCTTTAAAAGCCGCGCGGTTAAGAATTCGGACCAGTTTTACCTGCTAGGCGCAACGTCGATTCCTGAAAGCAACAATTGAGGTTTCAAGAGTGCCAGCTTGCCGACTCACGCCCTAAGCAATGCTTTGTCGATCGTAATAATCTGAGATACGTTCGCGACGGATGACTTGGGGGGCCAGTCGTGCGCGCTGATAGAGCTACATTTCCAGGGGCTTAAAAAGCCCAGCCTCCAAAATAGGAAACCAAAAAGCATCGATTTGAAGACCGTCGCTACGTTGTGCGCGCGGCGCTCGTCTTTGTTTTGTTATGCTGCTGGGCATGAGCGTTATTGACGAAGTGTTGGCGGCTAATGAGGTTTATTCGCGGACGCATGAGTTGCGGCGGCTTACGCCGCGTCCCGAGCGTAAGCTGGCGGTGCTGACGTGCATGGACACGCGGCTATCGATTCGCACGCTGGGGCTGAAGACGGGCGATGCGCATATTATTCGCAATGCGGGCGGCATCGTGACGGAGGACAGCTTGCGGTCGCTGGTGGTGTCGCATTATCTGCTGGGCACCGCAGAATTCATGGTGATCAATCATACGGACTGCGGGTTGATGCAGACGTCGGAAGAGGATCTGCGCAGGCGGATACAGAACTGCGCGGGGACGGCGGCAGTGGCTCCGGCATTTTTCTACGCGTTTCAGAACATCGAGGAAAACGTGCGGCATCAGTTGCAGAAGCTGCGCACGCATCCATGGGTGCCGAAGGAGGTGGCGGTACGTGGGTTTGTTTACGATGTGGCTAGCGGACGGCTGCGGGAGGTGGCGGGGTGAGGTGGCAAAAGATTTAACACAGAGGGCTCGGAGTTTGGACCTGCCTGCGGCAGGCAGGCACAGAGGGTCGCCGAGGAGAGGAAAACAATCGATGAGACGGGGAATTTTGTGTGTGGCGGTGGGGTTGGTTTTGGTTGCGGCAGGCGGTCTTTCATTGGCGGCGCAAGATGGTAAGAAGATCAAGCCGGCGGTGCAAGACGCGCCGATGTCGTTAGGTAGTCCTGTGTGGCACGACGCGACCTTTCCGACGCCTACCGACGTCGTGGTGGTGACCTACGGGGCGGATGAAGGCGACTTTGTTGTGAAGGATTTTCGATTTCGGAATGGGGAGACGATTCCGGAGTTGCGGTTGCACTATCGAACGCTCGGCACGCCTGCTCGGGACGCGGCGGGACATGTTAGCAACGCGGTGATGATTTTGCATGGGACTGGCGGGACTGGGGCGCAATTCTTGCAGCCGCAATTCGCTGGGGAACTGTTTGGCGCGGGACAACTGCTGGATACCGCGAAGTATTACATCATCTTGCCGGACGGGATCGGGCACGGAAAATCATCGAAGCCGAGCGACGGGCTGCACGCAAAATTTCCGCAGTATGACTACGACGACATGGTAGCGGCGCAGCACGCGCTGGCGCAGCACCTGGGTGCGGAGCATTTGCGGCTGATCCTGGGGACGTCGATGGGGTGCATGCACTCGTTTGTGTGGGGCGAGACGTATCAGGAATTTGTGGACGCGCTGATGCCGCTGGCTTGCCAGCCGGCGCAAATCGCGGGGCGTAATCGCATCTGGCGGAAGATGGTGATGGATGCGATTCGCGATGATCCGGAATGGAAAGGCGGCGAATATACGACGGAGCCGAAGCAGGGATTGCGCACGGCGCTGGATTTGCTGCTGATCGCGGGGAGCGCGCCGCTGCCGATGCAGAAGACGCTGCCGACACGGGATGCGGCGGACAAATATCTGGACGACTATTTTTCTTCGCGCGGGCCTGGGCTGGATGCGAATGATTTGCTGTACGCCGTGAATGCTTCGCGGAATTACGATCCGCTGGCGGGGCTGGAGAAAATTCGCGCGCGGGTGATGTACGTGAATTCGGCGGACGATTTCATCAATCCGCCGGAGCTGGGGATTGCGGAACGGGAGATCAAGCGGGTTGCGGGCGCACGGTTTGTGCTGATTCCGGCGAGCGAGCAGACGCATGGGCATGGGACGCATACGTGGGCTGCGTTGTGGAAGGAGCATTTGGCGGAGTTGCTGGCGAAGTAGGTGCACACCTAAGTGCGCACATCCCAGTGTGCGATGGGATAAGTAGTAAAAGCGGCGGAAAGACCGCCGCACTCCACAGGCACCTCAGGTCCAAAAGGCGGACCTGAGCTATAGCGGTCATGGCTCGATCTTGCCGGGCTGGGGCGCAGCAATGCTGCGCCCCTACTGGACGGTTATTCGGTGCGGAGGGCGCGTAGCGGGTCTACCCTTGCGGCGCGGCGGGCTGGTAGGTAGCAGGCGGCCAGGGCGGCGGCGGCGAGGACCGCGGCTACGCCCAGGAACGTCGCGGGATCGTTTGGCGTTACGCCGAAGAGGAACGATTTTACGGCACGAGTCAGGGCGAAGGCGGTGGCTACGCCTATGGCTACTCCTACAAGGGCTAAACCCATGCCTTGACTGAGGATCATGCGGACGATTTCTGCGGGGCGGGCGCCGATGGCCATGCGCACCCCGATTTCGTGCGTGCGCTGGCTTACCGCGAGGGCCATGACTCCACCGATGCCTGCGGCGGCGATGGCCAGGGCGAGAAGTGCGAAGAGGCCTAGAAGATTGGCGGTGAGGCGCGGGGCGGCGATGGAGTCCGCGCGATATTGCTCGAGCGACTGGATGCGCCCGGCGGGCTGGTTGGGGTCGACTTCGTAGAGGCGCTGGACTACGGCGCGGGCTACGGCCATGGGGTCGCCTTGCGTGCGCGCCATTAACGCGGGACCGTTCTGCGGATACTGCGTGAACGGAAGGTAGATGAAATCATTGGCGGGAACGTCGAGGCCGTGCTCGTGGACGTCGCCGATTACGCCGATAATTTGCGTCCAGTTTGTGCCGCCGCCGATATTCTGGAACAAGATGCGCTTACCGACCGGATCTTCGTTGTGCCAGTAACGTTGCGCGGTGGATTGGTTGATGAGCGCAACGTGTGGACTGGTGGGTTGATCGTGCTGATCGAAATTACGGCCGCTGAATAGGGGAATGCCGAGGACGCTAAGATATTCGGGCGTGATGACGTTGAGTTCTGCGATCGGCTTGGCGTCAGCGGAGTCGCCCTGGCGGCCCTCGATTTGGAATTGATTGCTGAAGGCGGGAGATTTGTCGAGCGGGAAATCGCCGGCGGCGGCGACGGACATTACACCCGGCAAAGATTTAGCTTTTTCCAAGAGGGAATCCCAGAAGGCGAGAGTTTTTTCGTTGGTGGTGTAGCGGGAGAAGTCGAGGCTGAACTGGATGGTGAGCACGTTTTCCGGGCGGAAGCCGGGATCGACGCGCTGGAGATTGATGAGACTGCGCACGGTTAGACCGGCGCCGATGAGGAGGAGGAAGGAGACGGCGACTTGCGCGACGATGAGGGCGCTGCGGAGCCGGCCGCGAACGAAGCCGAGCGTGGACTGGCTGCCGCCTTCTTTTAGCGTGGTGATGAGATTTTCTCGGCGGGCTACGGAGGGGGCGGTGCCCGTGAGGACGCTGACGAAGAACGCGACGCCGAGCGTGAAGAGTAGAACGGTGATGTCGATGTGGACTTCGCGGGCGCGCGGTGTGAAGCGAGCGACATAAGCGGTTAGAAGCTGCAAGCCACCATTGGCGAGGAGAAGGCCGAGCGCGCCGCCGATAAGAGCGAGCAGGGAGCTTTCGGTGAGGAGTTGCCGGAAGAGCCGGACGCGACTGGCGCCCATGGCGGTGCGCACGCCGAGTTCGCGTTCGCGGCGGACCATGCGTGCGAGATTCAGGTTGGCGACGTTGGCGCAGGCGATGAGAAGGACGAATCCCGCGGCGACGAGCAGGAAGAGCATGGTGGGCTTGGCGTCGCGTGTCAGCTCGGTTTTCAGCGGCGTGACGTCAACCTTGAGGTCGGCAGCTTCCGGGTAATCATTGGGGAATTCGCGGACCATGGAGGAAGCGATGGCGGAGAGATCCGCTGCGGCTTCGCCGGGCTTTGTGTTGGGCTTCATACGTCCGAACATGCGCACCATGCGCATCTGGCGGTTGGCAATCATGTGCGCGCCGGAACGGAAGGGGCACGCGGTCGACGGCATGTAGACGTCATTTTCTTGCGGATATTGCGGGAAGGGCGGAAGGACGCCGATCACGGTGTGCGGCTTGTCGTTCATGCGGAAAACTTTGCCGATGACAGTTGGGTCGCCGCCGAAGCTGCGCAGCCAATATTCGTAGCTGAGGAGGAGGACAGCGGGAGCGCCAGGCTTTTCATCGTCGGGAGCGAAATTGCGGCCGAGAAGCGGCTTGGCGCCGAAGACATCGAAATAATTCCACGAGACGACTCCGGTCTCGACCTGCTCCGGTTCGGCGCGGCCGAGGAGGATGAACTGCATGTTGTGGTATTCGACGATGGCGTCGAGGCTGCGATTCTGGAGGCGGTAATCCATTAGCTCGGGGACGGAAACGTTGCGACCCATCAGGCCGCTGCGAGGAGTGGACTGGTGCATCATCAGCAGGCGCTCGCCGTGTTCGTACGGGAGCGGCTTGAGGAGGACGGCGTTGACGACGCTGAAGATGGCGGTGTTGGCGCCGATGCCGAGGCCGAGGACGATGATGGCGGCTAGGGTGAAGCCGAGGTTTTTACGCATCATGCGCAGGGCAAAAGCGGAGTCTTGACGCAGCATGGTGAGGTGCTCGCGCGGAGCGGTGGTGAAAATTCCTTTGGCGGTTTCCCACCAGAGACGCCAGATGCCCATCTTGCCTCCTTCGCGCGCGGCTTCTTCGCGCTGGGCAACGAAGACTTGCTCCATCTCGGGACCGAAGTCGCCGCGGAATTCGGCGGGGAGCAGGCGGAGAAGTAGACGGAAGCGGTTGGTGGCGCGACGTTCGGGATTGCTCATGATTGCCTCCGGTTGTCAGCGAAAGAGCGTTAGGCCGGTTGCGCCTTTTTTAGGAGGCGGCGGGCGCGGGCTAGCGCTACAACCTTTTCCAGGCGCGCTGCTTCGGCGGCGGCTACTTCGCGGCCTTGCGGCGTTAGCCGGTAATATCGGCGGCGCTCGTCGTCGTGGACGGCGGGGCGCTCCCGGCGCTCAATGATCAGGCCGTCGTTGAGGAGCCGCTTGATGATTCCGTAGAGCGTGCCGGTGCTGAGCTTGACTTCGCCGTCGGTGCGCAGCTCGACTTCCTTGAGGATGGCATAGCCGTGGAGACCGTCGCCGGCGAGCGCGAGCAGGACGTGGAACATGGCCGGGGTTAGCGGCGGGTTGGGTTGGGCAGTTTTGGTTGCCATGCTTTCTCTTGTATGTCGGCCCACACTATATCGTCATACGCCATAGTATTTCAAGCGGAAATTGCTGGCGTGAAGCCTCAGGTCCGTCATCGTGCAGTGCCGCGAATTGCGAGGCGAGTTCGTCAGAGCACAGCCAGGAGTGGCTGTGCTACCAAAACGTTACCGGGTTTCCTGGCTGGCGCGGATTTCTTGCCAGCGGCGGGGGCGACGGTTGGCTTGCAGGACTTTTTTGCGGAGGCGGATGGATTTGGGCGTGATTTCCACGAATTCGTCGTCGGCGATGAATTCGATGGCTTGCTCCAGGCTCAGTTCCTTATGCGGGATGAGGCGAATGGCTTCGTCGGCGCTGGAGGAGCGCATGTTGGTTTGCTTCTTTTCCTTGGTAACGTTGACGTCCATATCCTGCTCGCGGGAATTCTCGCCGAGGATCATGCCTTCATAGACTTGGATGGCCGGGCCGATGAAGAGCTCGCCGCGCTCCTGAATATTCCACAACGCGAACGCGGTCGAAACTCCGGCACGGTCCGCGACGAGCGCGCCAGTGGGGCGCAGGGCCATTTCGCCGGCATAATCCATCCAGCCATCGAAAATGGAGTGAATCAGCGCGGTCCCGCGCGTATCCGTGAGCAACTGGCTGCGCAGGCCGATCAGGCCTCGCGAGGGAATTTTGAAATCGAGGCGGACGCGGCCGGAATTGTGATTGCTCATTTTGAGCATTTCGCCGCGGCGGCTGCCGATAGTTTCGAGAATGATGCCGATGAAGTTTTCGGGGACGTCGATCACCAGGCGCTCGACGGGCTCGAGCTTGCGGCCGTTTTCGCTGCGCACGACGATTTCGGGCTTGCCAACCATCAATTCAAAGCCTTCGCGGCGCATGGTTTCGATCAGGATGGCGAGCTGCAATTCGCCGCGACCGAGCACGCGGAATGACTCCGGGGTATCCGTATCTTCGACGCGGATGGAGACGTTGGTGAGCAGCTCTTTTTGCAGGCGGTCGCGCAAGTCGCGCGAAGTGAGATAGCTGCCTTCTTTACCGGAGAGCGGGCTGCTGTTGACGGTGAAAATCATGGCGAGCGTGGGCTCGTCGATCAGCAGAGGCTCCAGAGGCTGCGGGTTGGCGAGATCGATTATGCTTTCGCCGATCTGGATGCCTTCGACTCCGGCAATGGCTACAAGATCGCCGGCAAAAACGCTTTCAGCTTCATCGCGCTCGAGACCGCGAAACGTGTAGAGCTTGGTGATGCGCGTGGTTTCGAGCTTGCCATTGAGCTTGCTGATGCCGACTTCCGTGCCGCGCTTGATGGTGCCGCTGAATACGCGGCCGATGGCGATGCGGCCGAGAAAATCGCTGTAATCGAGATTCATTACCTGGATTTGCAGGATGCCTTCGGGATTTCCGGGAGGCGCGGGGATGGATTTGACGATGGTCTCGAAGAGCGGGAGGAGATCCTTGGAATCGTCGCCGATTTTGCGATGGGCCACGCCGTCGCGGGCATTGGTGTAGACGACGGGAAAATCGAGCTGGTCTTCCGTGGCGTCGAGGTCGATGAAGAGATCGTAGATTTCGTCGAGGACTTCCTTGGCGCGAGCGTCGGTGCGATCGATTTTATTGAGCACAATGACCGGGGGAAGCTTGGCGGCGAGGGCCTTTTGCAGGACGTAGCGGGTTTGGGGGAGCGGGCCCTCGCTGGCGTCGACGAGAAGAACTACGCCGTCGACCATGCGGAGGGC
>WNFS01002364.1_pt1 | contig 16339 bp, 15 predicted proteins | sample 5400141 | NCBI WGS metagenome assembly WNFS01 (sample SAMN13153358, study PRJNA577476) | soil metagenome | isolation source: 60 cm saprolite under Madrone tree | place: USA:California | collected 2016-06-14
CTGGCGGAAGAATGCCCAGCGAAGGAAAGGGATGTTCGGCGGACTTGCGTTAGTGGTTAACGGGCACATGTGCTGCGGGATCGTGGGCGAAGATCTAGTCGTTCGCGTGGGCGCAGAGAGGCACGAGCAAGCGCTTTCTCAGCCGCACGCGCGGGCAATGGATTTCACCGGTCGGCCGATGACAGGCTTTGTTTACGTTGGCCTGGTGGCTCTCGCACAAAGGCGGCTCTCAAGACCTGGATCAAGCGCGGTCTGCATTTTGTCATGTCGTTGCCACCAAAATGAACACTTAGCATGTCACCGCGACAGCCGGCCCGGAGAACTTTAAACAGGAAGGAGAGAAGAATAGATGATCAAAAACGAATCGAGCAGACCATTGTAGCCAGATTTCGCAGAAATCAGTTTTCGACTCGATCACGCCAAAACAGTGCTTCCACGATTGACCTGTAATCGATTTTCGGAACGAGGCAGGACACTTGACATGGACTTTTTGAGCGTTTGACGAGCCATCTTCATTTCTAAAATAAAACAGCGTCGAGGCTAGCAGGCGGACGATTCGCTTCGTTTAGCCATTTCTTATTCCCGCCATCACTTCCATTCCGCCTCTGCAGCGAGACTCTGCGTCATCGCCCGACACTGTAAGAACTCTTCCCAAGTAATGACACCGTCCGCCTGTGCGGGGCAAAGGTTAATGCCGCTCCGAAACTCCTTGATCAAAGCTCCGGGGATGGGCAGCGGAAAGACCAGTGCGTGTCTCTTCCCGAAATGCAGATACGCACGCGTCATGTCTTCAATGGTGCGCACCTGCGGTCCCCCAATATCTGGCGCACGTCCCACCGGCCCGCGCTCCAGCAAACCGACCAAGCGATCGGCGACCTCACCAAGGTCGATCGATTGAAATCGCATTCCTCTCGGAACGGGCACGATTGGGAGCATGTCGGCTCTTATGCTTCGAATAATGCGCAGCACCAGGTCATGGAATTGGGTGGCCCTCAAGATTGTCCACCGTAGCCCGGACTGCTCAATCATTTCTTCGCAGGCATGTTTGTCTTGATAGTAACCATAGGTACTCCGGTCAACTCCTACGATGGAGATGTAGACAAAGTGAGGCGATCCGTTTTCCCTGGCAGCTCGTACGAGGGCCTCTGTGCCCTTGACGTCGACCGTTCGGGAACGACAGGCGTCGGTCGCGCAATGCATGATCGCATCGACGCCCACTATCGCTTCTTGCAGAGTGGCAGGTGACTCCAAGTCTCCCTGGGCCACCTCCACTTCTTTCCGCACTGAGAGATGCGACTTGCGACTCAGCAGGCGAACCTTATGTTTCCTCGAAACTAAACGCGCGATGACGGCTCTGCCAAGACTTCCGGTTCCTCCTGTCACCAAGACCTTCGCCATATCGCTCTGTGGCCTCGCTACCGGCGGCTAAGCTTCACGCACGCCACGTTTCCGTATCACGAAATACACCCACAGTCCGACGCCGGCGCCAACCGCCTCCGCGATCGCCAGCACGACCGCCGACCAGAAGAATGCCGAATGCCACGCTCCGTGCACCTCTGCCACGTTGTCAGGTCCTGACCGCAGAAAGTGGTACAAGATCCCGAACCCAAGCGACCCCAGCATCGAGACCGTGAGCAACCAGGTGCCGATGCTTTCGAAGCGCGTGTACAGTAAGACGCCGGCAACCAGTGGTGCGAGGGACACGACGATTGCTACATAGCCGTAGCCGAACGAGGTCAGCGTTACCCCTGCTCCACGATGGGAAAGACCGTGCACCAGGGAAATGAAAAGATGAACAACGATCACTGCGGTGCCCACGGCTCTGATCCTTTGGTTCGTCATACTTCCTTCCATATATCGACGGGATAGAGAGCAGTCTGATTCAACCAGATTCTCACGATCAGTTCAATCAAATGGAAATGAAGACAAAGACCTCTCTATCGTGAGGTCGTTAAGCCGCGCGTATCGCGCACAAGAAACGTTACTCTCAGCAGCCGCGTCCCTTTGGAATGACGGAACTTGAAGCCTGCAAGCGTTGGGCGGCATTGCTCGCACACGCATAGACGAAGGCGGCCACAAGCGGCGGCAGCTGTCCCTTGAGTGCAGCGCGCTCCGGCTGGAAGAGCCACCTGTGGCATCGTCTGCCGCCGCACGAAGTGGCCCAGAGACGAGCGCTGCCTGAAACGCTGGATTCAAGCCATAGCTACAGCGATACCCTTCCGTAGCCTCCTCGGTGCCATAGGCCTTGGCGATGCGAGAGTTGGGGAAGAAGCGCACGGTGCCTGTTGCCTCTACCAGCGCGCACGCAAGTGGCGCAATGACAGGGCGAATAGCATCGGGTGCTGTTTCAGCATGCTCGGCGTCTGCCCACCCCAGGACGTTACGCGCGTACTCAATGACAGCGTGTTGAAACCCGCCGCAGGTCCCGAGGAATGGGAGACCACTTTCACGTGCGTACTGAATGGCAAGCAATGCGCCTTCCATATTTTGATATGGACTCGCCGGTACACACCAAAGCCCGTCGTACGCAGAGACACGCGCAACACTTCGGACTTCCTCCGTGGGAACCCATTGCAGCTTGACCTCCACCACAGCGGCGTCGGCGGCAAGTTGCAACGCGATTGGTATTGCCTGATGCGCGGGTACCATCGCGTCACAATCGCCAATGAGGCCCATTAGAACTTTCTTTTGCATAGCTCCTGACTTTCTTGATGAAGATCGCTGCTCTCAACGGCCGCGTCCCTTTGGAATGACGGAACTCGATTCACCCTCTACCCAACGTTGCCGAAGTTCCGAGAGGAACTCTTCCCGTTGCTTTTCCATTCTCCGGATTACGGCGCGAGGGGCCGCCGTCTCCTCATACCGCGCGCCCCACAGGATCAATTCCACCAAGACCGGCGCAAGGTCGATCCCCTTGGCGGTAAGGCGGTAAATCAGTTTTCGCCGGTCCTTTGCCTCTCGTTGGGTGCTGATAATTCCACAAACTTCCAGCCGCCGCAGGCGATCGGCCAGGATGTTCGTCGCAATCCCTTCCTCGGACCCGAGGAACTCTTTATAGGTGTGGTAGCCCTGAAACATAAGATCCCGAATGATCAATAGTGACCAGCGATCTCCCAACAGCTCCAGGGAAACATTAAGCGGACAGGCTGAGCGGCGTTGCGGCTTCTTGCTCGGCATAAATCCACAGTAACAAATATAACTTGCATTCTACAAGCTATATCTATAGAGTGCTTGCGTTTTGCAAGTGAATTCTACAAACCCAATCGACGTGGAGGGACTATGAATCTTTACGGACCTAAAGAATTAGCGGAAAGCATGCGCACCGTGCGCAAGAACACGGTCCAGATTGCTGAGGACATTCCCGAAGAGAGCTTTGGTTACCGGCCCACCCCTGAGAGCCGCGCCGTGGCCGAGCTCTTCCTTCACATTGCCGCCGTTTGGCAGCTCACCTATCAGATGCACGAGATCGAGCGGCGCGACTCGATCGAAGACTTTGATTTTGGAGGATTTTTCCAGGGAGCGTCGGTCAACGAAAAGCGCACGTCCTCCAAGCGCGAAATCATCGCATTCTTGAAAACCGAGGGCGAGCGTGTGGCTAAGTGGGTTGAAGAATTCCCTGAGTCAGTCCTCGCTGAACCAGTACGGATGCCCCGAGATTCACATCCTGAAGCGAAGAGCCGCTTCGAGATGATACTTGGAGCCAAAGAGCATGAAATGCATCATCGCGCGCAACTCATGGTTCTCCAACGTATGTTGGGTATCGTGCCCCACCTGACTCGGAGCCCTCAACCGGCCGCGGAGGTCGCGAAGGTCACGGCATAGCGAGTCGCGGTGCCCGGTGTACGCTGCCTGCCATGACCCTGGGTGAACTGGTAGTGCGAAAGCTAATGCGTCAGGCCGATCGAATGGATGCAGGAAGAGATCGTTGGTCTGCAGGAACCAACGCTGAGACATTTTAACGAACACCGTGAACACGATGAGAGGAAATGCGAAGAATATGAAAAAAGGTCTTCACGCGGTCCTGATTATGGCTATTGCCGTTTCGTTTACGGCATCCCTGGCAGTTGCAGCAAACTCAGTTCATCGCAACCCCGACCGTCTTACCCTTACGCATCATTCGGCGACCGTGAACGGCGTTGTTCTGCATTACGTAATGGCAGGGAAGGGGGAACCTGTAGTTCTACTTCATGGCTGGCCAGAGACCTGGTATATGTGGCGCCACGTGATGCCGGCACTTGCCGGAAATTACACGGTGATAGCACCCGATCTTCGAGGTTTTGGAAATTCCTCAAGACCAATAACTGGCTACGGCGGTAAGATCGCGGCCGAGGACATTTATCAACTGGTTAAGCAACTGGGATATAAGCAATGTTTTCTGACGGGGCACGATATCGGTGCCCAGGTTGCGTATTCGTATGCGGCTGCTCATCCTGAGGCTGTTAAGAAACTGGTGATAATGGATTACATTTTCCCCGCGTTCTATCCCACTGGCTTTGAGGGAGGTCTGTGGTGGTTCTCGTTTCACAACGTGCGCGACCTACCGGAATCGTTAATAGAGGGAAAAGAGCGAACATATCTGACCTGGTTTTACAAAGGTCTTGCGTACAATCCGAGCGCAATAAATGAGGAGGATATTAGCGAATATGTTACCCAATACTCGGCTCCCGGCGGCATACGCGCTGGCTTCGAGTACTACAGGGCCTTTGCGGCCGATGCAATTGAAAATCAGGGATATGCGAAAACAAAGCTCCAAATGCCGGTGCTGGTTCTGGGCGGCGAATTTTATCCTATGTTAGGGGGGAGAATCTTCAACCCAGCAATCCCGTCGACCCATCCGGCCGCGCAGTCAACTCAAATGTTGGCGCAGAATGTTCGCGTGTCCGTGATTCGGAATTCAGGGCATTGGTTAGCAGAAGAAAACCCCGAGCAGGTCGCTCGCGAACTTACTTTGTTTTTTTGAGAGCGAAAATAATAAATAGTCTATGGCAAAAAGAAAATGGTCTACATATCCGTGATCGGAAGTTAAATGACGAGCAAGTTCATTCTAGCGGCGGCCGTTTACAGCGTTATTACGATGGCGTTGGGAATGGCTTGGCACTTTGTGTTCTTTAAGGAGCTTTATGGACGGTTGGGAATCTACAACCGCGAAAAGGTCATCATTCCCCTAGGTTTCGCCTCCATGATTATTCAAGGCATCGTCTTGGCCTACTTTTATCCGCTCTTTTACAGAGGCGGCAGTCCGATAGGACAAGGCGTGAAATTCGGGCTCATAACGGGAGTTTTCTTGTTTAGCGCTACAACCCTTGCCAGTGCGGCCAAGATTCAGGTCTCCTCGATGACAACCTGGCTTCTGATTCAAACGGCCTTTCATGGAATCCAGTTTCTTTTGGCTGGCGCGGGTATTGGGCTGGTTTACGGCAGGTTACCGAGGTAATGAGTTCCGATGGCCTACCCTGAAGGAGTCAAGAGAAAGAGAGATTAAGATCACTGGATCAAACTAGCGCTCGATCTTAATAAGAAAGCAGACGAAAAAACGGTTATGAAAAATATCACGGTAAAAATCGTCGAGTATACACTGGCCAAAGATGCAGACTTAGAAGCTTTTTTGAATGCATCTGCCGCACTGATGCCGGAACTTGCAAAACTGCGGGGATTTATTAAGCGCGAGCTTCATCGGGGCGAAAATGGCAGGTGGCGAGATGTTGTCTACTGGAAAACAAGAGAAGATGCGGACAGGTCGGAGCTTGATATACCCAACATTCCGGCATGCGTAACATGCATTGCTATGATGGACCATTCGGACATGACTGTGGCTCACTTTGAACTTGCGCAAGAATCTTAGAATCAGGCCGGATGAATGCCCTTCGATGAACGTCTAGCCCAACGAGTCCGCGACATCTTGGCGGAAGAATGCCCAGCCAAGGAAAGGCGAATGTTCGGTGGACTCGCGTTCATGGTTAACGGGCACATGTGCTGCGGCATCGTGGGCGAAGATCTTGTCGTCCGCCTGGGCGCAGACGCGCACGAGCAAGCGCTTTCTCAGCCACACGCACGCGCAATGGACTTCACCGGGCGGCCGATGACAGGCTTCGTTTACGTTGGCCCTGCTGGTTACCCCACGAAGGCGGCTCTCAAGACCTGGATCAATCGGGGTCTGCGTTTCGTCCTGTCGCTCCCTCCGAAGTGATCTGGCGCCAGGCAAAAGCCGATTAAGCGAACTGTAACTCTGGGCGCAGAAACGCAAGCCACGCCAACTCATCGTGCCTGACCTTGTCGTTGCAAAAGCAAGTCGCAGAACCACTAGGCGATTGCTATTGATTGCGGCTGATCGCTGCAGCTTGTGCTCTTGATCCGTGCTCACCGCTCTGCTGCATGAGCTTGGCAACAACGCCGGTCCATCCGGTCTGGTGGCTGGCGCCGACGCCAGAACCGTTGTCGCCATGGAAGTATTCGTGAAACTGGATCAGATCTCGCCAATTCGGGTCGTTCTGAAACTTTTCGATCTCGCCATAGACTGGACGGCGTCCATCAGTCTCCCGCAGGAATGGCCGTGACAAACGGCGCGAGATCTCAGCGGCGACTTCCCACAGCGTCAGCATGTTCCCTGAACCCGTGGGACACTCAACTTTGAAATCGTCACCCAGGTAGTGATGAAACTTTTGCAGCGATTCGACCAGCAGGAAATTCACTGGAAACCAAATTGGGCCGCGCCAGTTTGAGTTGCCGCCGAATAAGCCTGTGCTCGATTCCGCTGGTTCATAGTCCACTCGATAGGCCGTCCCCTTAACATTCATCGTGTAAGGATTATCTTTGTGATAACGCGACAGCGCGCGGATGCCGTAGGGCGAGAAGAACTCACTCTCATCGAGCATGACCTTCAACACTCGGCGCAGCTGTTCCTGACCGACAATAGAAAGTAGTCGGCGTTCACCATTTCCCGGCGTGCGCATGCAAGCGACATTGCCCGTCAGGTCCGGGCGGTTGTCGATGAACCATTCGAGCCGCTTTTTGAAATCGGGCAATCGGTTCAATGTTTCCACTTCCAACGTCTCGATCGCGAATAACGGAATTAGGCCCACCATCGAACGCACCTTCAAGGGAAAGTGTCCACCGTCAGGCAGGTGCAGCACGTCGTAAAAGAAGCCATCTTCTTCATTCCATAATTCAATACCATCGTGTCCCAGATGATTCATCGCATGCGCGATGTGAATGAAGTGTTCCCAAAACTTGCTGGCGACATCCTCGTAAACCGGATCTTCGCTCGCCAACTCCATCGCGATTGCCAGCAAATTCAGGGTGAACATCGCCATCCAGCTGGTGCCGTCCGACTGTTCGATGTAGCCTCCCGTTGGCAAAGCCGCACTGCGATCAAACACGCCGATGTTGTCGAGTCCGAGAAAGCCGCCTTCGAAAATGTTGCTGCCGTCGGCGTCTTTGCGATTCACCCACCAGGTAAAGTTGAGCATGAGCTTGTGGAAGACGCGCTCGAGAAACTTACGATCGCCTTTGCCGTTGCGCTTCTTGTCGATCTTGTAAACGCGCCATGCGGCCCAGGCATGTACGGGCGGGTTCACATCACCGAGCGCCCACTCGTAGGCAGGCAACTGCCCGTTCGGATGCATGTACCACTCGCGAGTCATCAACACGAGCTGCTCTTTCGCAAACTCCGGATCGATCAACGCGAGCGGAATGCAGTGAAACGCGAGGTCCCAGGCGGCGTACCACGGGTATTCCCACTTGTCCGGCATCGAAATCACGTCGGCGTTGTAGAGATTTGACCATTGATGGTTGCGACCGTTCAAACGATCTCTCGGCGGCGCCGGCGTCTTCGGATCGCCCTCGAGCCATTGCTTAACGACGTAGTGATAGAACTGCTTTGACCAGAGCATTCCAGCAAACGCTTGTCGCATGACGTTGTGCGCATCGGCTGAGAGATCTGGTGGAATTACAGTCGCGTAAAAATCGTCAGCCTCTTGTTGCCTGGTCGCGAAGATCTCCTCAAACTCTTTTCCAAACGCCTTGTCTTGATCAGTCAGTCGCAAACGAATCGTTGCTGATTCCCCGGGACCAACTGTGAGCGCGTAGTGCGCTGCTGCTTTCGTTCCCGTCTGTTCCGGATTCACCACGTCCTGCTTGCCGTGGATGACGTAGTCGTGAAACGCATCCTTGACATACGGTGATGTGTTAGCAGAATTGAAGAGCCGCTCCGTATTGGTTTCGTTTTCGGTGAACAGAAGTTCCGGCGATCCTTCACAGTAGAGCCGGCGACTTCCCAGCATGAAATGTTCCAGATCGATTGTGGTTGGACCATTCTCAGACGAAGCGTTGCGCGCGACGGGCTTAGGATCTTCGTTCTCGCCCCAGCTCCAGCGGTTGCGGAACCAAACCGTAGGAAGCAGATGAATCTCGGCGGCTTCGGGCCCACGATTTGACGCCGTGATCTTAATCAGAATGTCTTCAGCGCCGGCCTTTGCGTACTCGACAAACACATCAAAGTTGCGATTGTCATCGAACACGCCCGTGTCCATGAGCTCGAACTCGGGCTGCTGTTTTCCGCGATTTCGGTTCTCTTCAACAAGCTTCGCATAAGGAAACTCGGCCTGCGGATACTTGTACAGGTACTTCATGTACGAGTGCGTCGGCGTCGAATCCAGATAGAAGTAGTATTCTTTGACGTCTTCACCATGATTGCCTTCGTTGCCGGTCAAACCAAACAGACGCTCTTTCAAAATCGGATCGCGGCCATTCCAGAGTGCGAGTCCGAAACACATCATCTGATGACGATCGCAAATTCCGGCCAGGCCGTCTTCGTTCCAGCGGTAGGCGCGCGACCGTGCGTGATCGTGTGGAAAGTAATCCCAGGCGGTCCCGCCGGCGCTATAGTCTTCGCGCACCGTGCCCCACGCGCGTTCACTCACGTAAGGTCCCCAGCGTTTCCAATGCGCCTTGCGGTCGCGGGATTCGTCAAGCCGTCGCTCCTCAGCTGTTATTGTGTTTGATCTGGCGTTCATTTAGTTCTTCCTGGCCGTCTGGCTTTTCGCTTCGATGAGCTCCATCACGTGTCCGTCGGGATCGCGCACCAGCAAGCCGCGCGTAAACCCTAGATCGTCGCGGCGCAGTTGCACCAGACCCGGCGAGACGAACATCGATCGGTTCGTTCTTAAGTTAGCCGTCGCCGCCTCGGCATCGTTCACCGTCAGGATCGTCTGCCAATGCACCACGTCGCTGGCGCGTTCGTCGGTCGGAAACGCTCGACCATTGCGCGGCGCCAGGTATTCGAGAAATTCAATGCCCGGTCCGCCATCCATCGCGCGCATTGAAGTGATGCGCAAGCGCGCGCCGAAGACGTTGTTCAAATGTTCTTGTTCGGTGCCGTAGTTTTCGCTTTCGCCAGCCACCCGCATGCCGAGCACGTCACGATAGAACTTCAAACTGGCTTCGGTATCACTGACGACAATAGCCGTGTGATCGATACCCAAAAACAATTTGTCGCTGGGACGATGCCATTTCGCGTCGCCCTTGCCTGCGGGAAACTCGAGAATCTCCAGGTTGTGACCATCGGGATCGTGGAAGTAGAACGCCTTGATGCCCGCGGCGTTTTTGTTCCAGTCAGGCAGACGTTGCGGACCAGAAGACGCGTGCTCGACTTTGTTCTGCCGCAGCAACGCATAAGCCTGGTCCATGTCGCTGGTGATGATCGCGATATGCTGAAACCAGCGATCGTTGCTCCGCGAGTCAACCGGAATCGGCCGGCCCTTTGGCGCCAAATACTCCGTCAGCGTGATGAACTCTTCGCCGAGTTTCATGCGCACGATGCGCATGCGCAGGCCAAACAGCCCTTCCAGGTGCTCATAGTCTTCGCCCGCGACTTCCGTATCCGAGACTTTTTCGAACGAGAGGATTTTCGCAAAGAAATCCACTGATCGATCCATGTCGCTCACAGTCATACCCACCGAGTCAACGCGAGTAACCGGCGCGGTCCTCGAAAGTTGTTGGCCTGTGCTTGATCCCGAAGGTAAAAGGAAAAAGGTAAAAAGCAACATCGGATAAGCCAAACGCCTCAGCATCGCAGTCGCCGCGTGTCGTTTGTGGAGTGTGGTATTCATTTCTTTTTTCTCTTTTTCCTAGGCGAGCCGCTCCTTCAAATGATCGGCGACGCGGAGGGCGTTCGCCATGATGGTCAACGCGGGATTGACCGCGCCGCTGGACGGGAAGAAACTCGCATCGACGACGTAGAGGTTATCGACGTCGTGCGCTTTGCAGTTGCGGTCCAACGCTGACATTTTCGGATCATCGCCAAAGCGGACCGTGCCGTTCTGGTGCGCAACTGCCGCCAGCGGCAGCCGTTGACCGAGATAGAGATTCCGCGCGAACAAACCCTGGTGACATTCATAACCATGCACGTCGCAGGTCCCCTGTTTCATCGCCTTCTGCAAATTGGCTTTGAGCCGGTCATGGCCCTCCAAGTTGTTGAGCGTGTAGCTGACGGCGATCTCGCCGTCGCGATTCAGCGTGACCCGATTATTTGGATCGGGAAGGTCCTCAGACGTGAGCCAGAAATCCAGCGAATGTTTAGCCATTAGTTCCAACGACCAGCCGGGAGCAATCTTCGGCGCGCCCGCGCGCAAGGTGTCTGCGTCGAGTTTGCCGACGAAAGAAATGTGGCCCATTGGATACTCCCAATCCTTAGAGCGCAGATAGAAGTCATTCACCGCGAGTGTTTTTTGAAAGACCGTTGGGTTTGGGCATTTCGAAAGCGCCATCATCACAGAATTGATGTGGCCCATGTAATGACGGCCGACCACGTCTGAGTGGTTGGCGAGACCGTGCGGGTGCTTGTCGCTTGCAGAACGCAGCAACAGCGCCGCTGAATTCACGGCCCCACAGGAAACGACGATGATATCGCCCGAATACTCTTCCATTACCTCATTTCGTTTGACGATGACTTTACTAACTTCACGCCTGTTGCCGTTTGTCTCCAGCCGCATTACTTGCGCGTCGGTCAACAGCGAAACGTTCTCGTGTTTTAGCGCCGGATCGACGCATACAACTTGCGCGTCTGCCTTCGCGTTGATCAAACACGGATGGCCGTCGCAGGTGTTGCAGCGAATGCAGGCGCTGGTGCGAGGATTCTTTTCGTCGATCATGATTCCGAGCGGAACGTGGAAGGGCTTTAGGCCGGCGCGCCGGAAATCGTCTGCCAGGTGTTGAATGCGCGGCTCGTGGCTCACGGCTGGATAACGATACGGCGCGCTCGACCAGGGTTCGGTCGGGTCTTCTCCGCGATTGCCATGCACGTGATAAAGATTTTCAGCCTGCGTGTAATAGGGCTCCAGCTCGTCATAACTGATGGGCCACGCCGGCGAAATGCCGCCATGATGGCGAATCTCTCCAAAGTCTTCCTGGCGCATCCGGAACAGCGCCGAGCCGTAAAACTTGGTGTTGCCGCCGACGAAATAATTTGTATGGGGATGCAGCACCTCGCCGTCTTTGTCACGCCACGATTCCTTTGTGTTGTACCTGGCGTCGAGGTTCACCGCGCGGGTACTCCAATTATCTTTCTCTCGCGGCACGTAAGGCCCGCGTTCAATCATTAGGATGCGCTTGCCCGTGCCTGCTAAGGCATAGGCAAGCGTTCCGCCCCCCGCCCCCGTGCCGATGATGATTATGTCGTAGTGATTGTTGTTAGACATGGCGCGCTCCGGTTGGATAGTTCGGTTCAGGCCGCCCGCTAACGCGGGCGGTTCTGACAGGACCTTAGCGATTCATCGATTGCATCGAATCATTCATCAATGGCGCCGTACCAAAGTTGACGCCGAACCGCGCGCACCAGATTGTTACGGCGCGATACTTCGCCAGATCCACGTTGGCGGGAACATCGTAATTCTGATCGCCAATGTTTCCTTTCAAAGAGCCCAGCTCGATAAAGCCAGCACTCTTCACAGTCTCGCTGTCCTTTGCGTCCGCAGCGGCGACGAGATAAACGTGCACATCAGGGCCGTTTGAAGTAGCGAAGTTCGTTAATCGCAGCGTTCGCTTGCCGTCGGTGAGCTTAAAGATCGCGGCGGTGCCCTTTGTTTCGTGCGCTGCCGCGTGAAACTCACCCGAGGCTAGCTTCATCGGCGCCATGTTGGCGGCCGAGGCGGTTGGAAACTGTTCGTTGACTTTTTGGTTGATAAAGAGTCGTTCCGGGCGAAAGGCGTACCAGGCGGCGGCGACTGCGACGAGAACTACGACAATGACTACAAGCTTTCTCGACATGATGATCTCCTTAAATTGATTGATAGGTAAATCCTTACGACAGTTAGTCGCCGCAGCGGGTAGATCCTTACAGCCTTAACGATCTTTTGCTCCGCAGATTCGGCAGGACATGGGTTGACGAAGCAAACTTGGTAAGAGCGGAATCGTTATTGAGGATCAAGTGGGCCGCTTCGCGGGGATTATCGCGGGCAAAATGAATCTCCTGAGCTGGGAAATAGATTGTCTCGTAGACGTGAATCGTTTCGGCCGGCGACAACCCTTCCTGCGCCCGAGCAAGCGCGCGCGCCAGCGCGGTAGGGAAGGAACAATCAACCCAAATGGTAAGATCAAACAGCTTTCTGTGGTCGCGCTTGAGGAGAAAAATTCCTTCCACCACCACAACCCCGACGTTCCTAATATTGTAGGAGTGCTTGTGGTAACTACTCGCCGTTTCTTCGACGCTATCGGCGACGACGTTAACCGAACGATGGTCGCGTAAGGGCACTACCAACTTTGCAAACAGTTCGTCGAAGCGAACCGCATTTTCGTAGAAGTGTTTCGCGGGCTCGATAGCGCTGAGCCGCGTGGCCGGCAGGTTAAGCCAGTCATCCGCGTGAATGTTCGCCGCGGCAATTGAGTGTTGGCCCAGTCGTGCTTCGATCTGCTTAGCAATATAACCCTTGCCGCTGCTATCGATGCCGCTCACGCCCACGAGCAGACTACGCCCCGCGGGTATGTTCGCGCGTCGGCCCACAATCTTAGCCACTACGTCATCTATGTTTGCCATTAATGCTCGCCTCTGTTTGAACTTAGGGTCGGACACCCGGGATGTTCAGCCGAATGCGATACAAACCTGAGCGTGCGCACAGATACAAAGTCTTGCCGTCGGCGTCGCCCCACGCCATGTTGTGCGGGTGGCGCGGCGTAATGATCGTGCCCAGGTGTTTGCCTTCTGGTGAGATCACCCACAGACCGCCCGGAGCCGAAACGTACAAATTGCCTTTCTGATCAACCTTGATGCCGTCGAGACCATCTTCGCCAGGCGCGCTGGTGAAATCGAAAAAGAGTTTGCCATTGCGGAGTGTGCCGTCGACCTGCACTTCATAGCGGATGATCGCCTTGTGCTTCTCGCCGATCTCGTTGACGGGATCGTCGCCAGCGCGCGCGTGTTGACCCGTTATCGCGCGGGGCCAGTTGCCCACATACAGATACTTTTCGTCGGGAGAGAAAGCGATGCCGTTCGGCCCACTGAAGTCCTTGCTGACGAGCTGTAGTTTACCTTGATAGATCGAGAAGACGCCGCTGAAGGGCAACTGCTTGCGCGCATCTTCAAAAGCTTTGGGAAAACCGAACGGTGGGTCGGTGAAGAAAAGCGTCCCGTCCGATCGATAGACAAGATCGTTCGGACTATTCAAACGCTTGTTCTGATAACTGTCTGCCAGAATCATCTGCGTTCCGTCTCTCTCATCGCGCACCACGCGATGGTTGCCGTGCTGATTGATGGTTAGACGGCCTTGGGGATCAAGCGTCAATCCATTGGAGCCCGGCTGGCCATATTCGGCGATGTCGGCGCCTGAATAACCACTCGGCGTGCGAAATACTTCGAGCTTGCTTTCTTCATTTCCGTTCGGTGTGTACTTGTAGATCGTGTTGGCATTCGGATCGCTGAAGAGCAAATAACCACCATCCTTGTTTACCCAGATCGGACCTTCGGTAAACTTGAAACCTTCCGCGAGTTTGAAAACCTTGGGATTCGGCCCGACAACTTCATCCATCGCCGGATCGTTGCGCACAACTTCGACATTAACTTCGCTCGGTGTCAGGGCGACTGGGCCGGTTGTGCCCTTGTAGAATTCGAGCTTTGCGTAACGAAGGTATATGAAGTTAGTCGGCGGATTTGAGAGCGGCCCGTTGATCCCGAAGATCGCCAGTTGAATTTGCTGGCCCGGCTTTACGTTGCGGCCAACAACCAAATGATTCTCGGCATTCCAGCCGGCAATAACCGAACCGCCGGATTGGCCAAGCGACCGCGACAGTTCACCGTCAACCCAGATTTCGGCGTAGTCGTCGAGCGAAGTATCAAACACCGCGGTCGATCCGGTCGGATCGAAATCGCCGATGCGCTCCGGTACTGTCAACTTGATGCGATACCAATTGAAGCCCAGCCGGCCGTTTCCACGTCGCTGATCTAGAGTTGTTGCATTAATAATTTCCCACTTCGAATCATCGAAGTCGGCGCCGCCCGCATGCGGTGTGTAGTCGTAAGTCTTGACTGCGGGCCCGGTCGGTTGTCTGTCGGCTCCCGGACCGCGAAAGTCAGCTTCGACTATTTTCGTATCGCTGTAGCGCCATTCGGCCTTTACCAGACTCGCGCCACCAGTCGTCGCCAGATCGATGGTGGCGTCAGGCTTGCCACTCGGAACATCCGCGGATGTTTTTGCCGGCGGCAGGGCGGCGCGGCTGGAAACACTTGCGAATCCCTGATGTAGAGAAACAGCGATAATGGCAAGGAAAACCAGTCTCATTAGGCGAATCAAGTTAGTGACTCTCATAGCAGTTACTCCTCAGTTATACGGCCCATATTGCCCGCGTTAACGAACTTTGATCGTGTAGTAAAGAAACGTCCCGCCTACTTCTTTGAACCAATGCGGCGTGCCGTTGGGTACGATGATCACGTCACCCTTAGTCAACTGGCGCGTTTCGCCACCATCAATACGCGAACCGCGAATCTCGTTCGCGGCAATTTCCTTCATCTCTGCAGCGGTGCCGCCGGTGACGAAAGTCGCCGTGCCTTCGACCACGTAAATGATGTCGGTGTCGAGAGTGTGAATCTCAGCCAGACCGGGCGTGTCGCGGCGGCTCGTATTGACCATGTAATTCCGGTTGGTGCCATCGAGCAGCACGGCGCCTTTCGAGAAAGACGCAGAGACCTGGTTATTATCAAAGAACAGGACCTGCGGTTTGCTCATTTGCATTGCGTCGCCCATTTTCGCGTCGCCGCCAAACACATTCGCGCCGGCGATTGCTAACTCTTCGTCCTGCTGTGCGCTCATCGCGCCGCTAACCCCGACACCACCCACGATCTGGCCATCGACAATGATCGGAATGCCGCCTTGCAACGGCGTAAATAAACTATCCGGCAGCGCGACCATCGCAGTGCGACCATTCTTGATGATGTCTTCAAAGACTTTGGTCGGACGTTTGAAGAGCACTGCGGTGCGTGCTTTGCCGATCGAGATGGTTGCGCCGGCGGCAAAGGTGCCGTCAAGACGTTCGAGCGCCATCAGGTTTCCGCCGTCATCGACAACCGCGATGACACCGCCAGGCGCGTTGTTTTTCTTTGCATAGGCGACTGATGCGGCAATGACCTTCTTAGCGCCATCGATAGTGAGCGTTTTCTTTTCTGTCACCTGCGCGCTAGAGCTGGAGCTTATGGCCGCCAGAACCAGGCTGAGTGTCGTCAATTTAAGAATCAATTTCATGATGTTCTCCTTGCGAGTCAGATTGCTTTTCACTCGCAATGTTTAAGTTCCTAAGGTGCGCGGCTGCCCTGCACGGCATTGCTCCACTTCAAACCTGAATCCAGCGAAAGCAGAGCGGGCGAGACGCCCGCGGTCCCAGTAATTTACATTCCTGGTTCTGGTGTGATCGTGACGCGAAAGAGTTGACCGTTCTTTGAGTAGATCGCTTCGCTCTTCGCGCGCGTGACGACGCCATGCTGGTCCGGGCCGGTATTAATCCCTTTTTGTCGCGGTCCCTGATTAGGCCCGATACCCAGCTCCTCGTTAACCTCTGTGCCCGCGTCCCAAAGGATTAGCTGTTCCGTGATGTCTCCGCTAACCGGCATGCCCTTAGAATCAAACAGCGCAATGCCCTCCTCATCCGGTGCGTAAAACTCGTCGTTCGACTGCCCATTCATAAGCGTCATGGAAAGCTTCATTCCGGGATTGGCGGTAAAGCTGAATTCGTATTTGTCACCCGGTCGAATCGGACCGGGACTCATCATGCCGAAAGGCGTATTGAAAACGCCGTGCATAGAGGAGGCGTGGTGGCTCATCACGAGCATACCCACGAGTCCCGACGGATCGCCGTCTTCAGC
>WNFS01007161.1_pt1 | contig 16339 bp, 9 predicted proteins | sample 5400141 | NCBI WGS metagenome assembly WNFS01 (sample SAMN13153358, study PRJNA577476) | soil metagenome | isolation source: 60 cm saprolite under Madrone tree | place: USA:California | collected 2016-06-14
AAGGTATCGAAGGCCGCGTTGCTTACAAAGGAACGATTGCAGAAATGACTACGCAGTTAGTTGGTGGTTTACGTTCAGGCATGGGCTACACCGGTTGCCGCTCGATCAAGGAGTTTCAGGAAAAGAGCCAGTTTATTCGCATCACTTCCGCGGGCTTGCGCGAGTCGCACGTTCACGACGTGATCATCACCAAAGAAGCTCCAAACTATCGACTGGAATAATCGCGCCCGGTGTGGCGAGCTCTTAAGAATTTGGTTGGAGCGACGGACGCTTGCCTGAGATCAACGCAGCCACTGAAAGGTTCAGCAGTGGACCGCTAATGTTGAAAACGGCGCGTCCGAAATTCCCTCCTGAATCGATATAAACGCCTAACGTCAACGCCAGGATTGACGTGACAGCGGCGGCTACTACCCACGATTTCGGAAAAGTCTTTAACCGAATCATACCTAACGGCAGAAGCCATCCAAAAACATACCAGAAACTGCTTTGAGTAAAGCACCGTCGGAGGGCAGCGAAGAAACCAACTTCAGTCTTTACTTGTTCGGCGAATTGCCACGGCCAGCGAAACTGTCCCACCACGGCTGCACGAATTCCCAATGCTCCTCCGAGGCCGACGAAGGCCAGCGCTATCACCCAGATGAAAGCCCCCGATCGCACCTTATTTCGACGATATTCAATGAACCACCAGGCTAGCGCAAACATGCCGGCGAACGGCACAAACGTTTCTTTTGCAGCAGCGCCAACCAGACCCCATAAAGGCAGCAACCGCCATTTGTCGTTAATCAGACTCCAAGTCACCGCCGCCATAAAACAGGCTTCGCCTGCATCAACCATACCGGCCAGGAGAAAGTTTGAAACAGCAAAATTCAAGAGATAAAGCAGCGCGCCAAGCAGGCCAAGGCTCAGGTCGCCGAACACCTTTACGCCCAGGCTTACGATGAAACACGCTGTCGTGGCGCAAAAAATGGAGGCCGAAACCAGCAAACCGAAAAACACCGGATTCCAGGCGGGAAGGTGAGACTGTGCGAACCAATAAAACGGTCGCGCAATATAAGGGACCAGCACGCGGCACCGCATTATTTCCCTGAAACCAGACTGATCCTCGCCGGTGGTTATCGCGTAATATTTTATGGTGTCGCTCAGTCCTCCAGTGACGCGCGGGTCAAAGCGGCGCAAGGATGGATAACCCAAACCTCCGCAGATGAGAAAAAAGAGCGGCCACAGAAGTAAAAACTTTCTGATGCCGACTGGCTTGGGAGTTGAAAGCGTGGCGGTCAAGAAAAGACTCCTCGTTTCGCTTAGCCTTTCAGCCAGGCCTGGCGCAACGCTTTCTGTTTCGCCGTTGCGTCCTTCCGTTCTTCCATTTTGTATTCGAAACGTTCCGGTTCGCGCAGAACGATTGCCGTTTGAATAGTCCGCCGATCGCGTTTCACCGCAACGGGCACGCGATCGCCCTGCTTGTAGCGGGCCAGCGCCACCAGCCAGTTTTCGCGCGAGACCCCCTTGCGGCCCAGTGAAACAATTTCATCGCCCTCCTGTAAGCCGGCATCTTCCGCCGGTGAATCATTGCGAACCGAACCAATGGTCAGTGTGGGCTTCTCCCAGTCAACCCCGATCCCCGCATTGAATGGCTCGCGCGCCTGCTCGCGCACGAGATGCATGCCTACATGAGAAAGCGCTTCGTCATAAGGCAGCACCTCAACGCCGCGCACGTAACGTTGGAAAAAATCGGTTAGATCAAAACCGCCGGTCTCCGACGCAACTCGCTGAAAATCTTCGTTAGTGTAACCACGCCCGCGCAGGTAATAAGTCGCATTCGGACTTTTCAAATAAAACTCGTTATACATGCGACGCATAACATCGTCGAGCGAGGAATTTCCATTGGTCTTGCCGCGAATCAGCAAATCCAACACGAGTCCGATTAACTCACCTTTCGGGTAATAACTGATCGAAGTATTCGCAAGATTGGTTTGTTGCGCATGGGGCGCGTCGTCGAGAAACGGCGCCAGCTGTGACGACTCTTCGGCGCTCATCAAGTGGCTGCCGGGCGCATTTTCGATTCCGGTAACGGTCTGATTTTCAGTGCGAAAAAAGCGTGTGTCGTCCCAGATGCCGGCACGGCGCATCATCAAATGTCCGTAGTAATTTGTTATTCCTTCGGCAATCCAAAGCCCTCGCGTATTCGCAGGGCGAGTGAAATCCCACGGTCCGAGTTCAACCGGACGGAGTCGTTTCACATTCCAAACGTGAAAGAACTCATGCGCGACAGTGTCCAGCGCCTCGCCATACACGCTGGTTTCACCAAGCACGCCGGGCTCGATGATCTGAGTAGAAGTCAGATGTTCCATGCCGTCGCCGGAATGATCGTCAGCGGCGAAGTGAATGAGAAAAGTGTATGAGTCAAATTCGGGCGGTCCCCACATAGCAGTTTCCGCGCGCACAATTTTTTCGATGTCACGGACCAGGGCGGCGCGTTTGCCGCCTTCGTCACCAAACGAATGGACCATTACGCGATAAAGCTTGCCGTCAACCTGAAACTCATCGAGCGTGCTGTCGGGTGCAATCTCAGTGGGCGTATCTGTAAGAATGTCCCAGTTGGGAAACTGCCACTCGCGCTGGTCCAGGCTCGTCATGCGGCCGTTAACAATGCGCCAGCCGGCGGGCGGATTAATCTCCAACTTCACCGGATCCGGCTTGTGATTGACCACATACATGAAAACCGAGCCGCCATTGTAGTTTGCATGCCGGCTGTCTAATTGTGAGAAAGTGCCGGACAAATCGTCGCCGAAGACCTTGTAGCGAATCGTCAGGCGCTGCGTGTTCATGGTCGAAACGCGCCACGTCTGATCATCCACGCGATTGACCGGAAACGTTGGCAGCTTGCATTGGGCGCCGCGCGGACAAATACCGCCCAACGCCTCAAACTGTTGCACGTTCTTGGCAAAATCAAAAACCGCGTAGCGTCCTGGCGACCATTTAGCCATCTGGAAGTCGAGAGAGTTTGGCACCTGGCCCTCGGGTAGTTCCACTTCCATAGTCACTTCGAACAGATGTGCAACCGGACGTGACATTGACAGGCGATACGTGATGGAACGCAACGGCGGTTCTGATTGAGCGAATGTGAGCGCAGCAGACGAAAGGAAGAATGAAAGCAGTAATAGGCTGCGGATAAGTTTATTTCGCAAAATGCACTCCATGAAGTTTCCCTGTGAGCTAAGTTGGAACCAAAAAGTTAGGCGAGCAGTCGCGGATTATCTTTGTTTTCGCGAAACACTGTCAAAGAATACCGGTATTTGGTCACTCAACTAAGTAACTCAACTCGACGAAAGTAACCTCATGGTCGGGAAGGGTGGTTTACCCCCGCTCATTTGCGGTGCACACCTCATTCGGTAAGTCTAAGAGCGGGCGTAAACCACCCTTCCCGCCCTTGAGACTACTTTTGCTGAGTGGTTCGCTTGCACCCTTTCATTAAGTGAACTATTAATTCCTTTATGCCGGCAACCGAACGTCTTTACTACAACGATTCTCATCTGATCGAATTCGAAGCTCGTGTTGTGGAAACTTCGGAGCGCGTCAGCGGCTGGACTGCGGTTACATTGGACCGTACGGCGTTTTATCCAACCGGCGGCGGACAACCGAGCGACACCGGAACGCTGAATGGCTTGCGCGTTGTTGAGTGCATCGACGACGAAAACGATGGTGTGCTGCATGTGATTCAGGGACGGCCACCCGAAATTGGCGCAAACGTAAAAGGACGGGTTGATTGGTTGCGGCGTTTGGACCACATTCAGCAACACACCGGCCAGCATATTCTTTCGCAGGCTTTTGTCACTCTCTTCAACGGACCAACAAGAGGCTTTCGCGTACTGGGTGACTGCTGCGAGATCGACGTTGAGTTGGCAAATCCGAGCAACGAAGTGATCGAGCGCGGAGTGGAATTGGCCAACAATATCATCTGGGAAGATCGACTTATCACGATTCAAACCGTTACCTCGCAAGCAGCGGCCGATCTGCCTTTGCGAAAGGAACCAGCGCGCGACGGTGATTTGCGAGTGATTGAAATCGAAGGTTTCGACTTGACGCCTTGCGGCGGCACGCATGCTTATCGCACGGGAGAGGTCGGATTGATCGCGGTGCGATCCTGGGAACGCGCGAAGGGCTTAACCCGCATTGAGTTTGTTGCCGGCATGCGCGCGCTCGCCGATTATCGACTCGCTAACAAGACGGCGCGTGAAGTGGCTTCTCTTTTCAGTTGCGCGCGAGATGATGCGGCGAGTCTCGCTTCAAGAATGCTCGATGAGAACAAGGAGCTTCATCGCCGTGTGCGCTCGCTCGAGGAAATCGCGGCCCGGGTTGAAGCTGAGGAACTAATTGCTCAAGCGTCACCAAACGCGGCGGGCCTTCGAGTTGTCACGAAGATTCTTGATGAGCGCGATGCTGAATCTCTGAAGCAACTCGCTCAGGCGCTCATTACCCATCCGAGTACGATCGCGTTTTTGGGTTCGCGTGATCAGGAAGCAGCTCGTTTAGTGTTCGCCAGATCTGCCGATGCGTCTGGCGACATGAATGCGTTGATGAGAGAAGCGTGCGTGTTGCTGGACGGGCGCGGCGGCGGCAAAGCTGATATGGCCCAGGGCGGCGGTAAAAACGTAGAGCGGCTGACTGAGGCGATTGAACGCGCAAGTTCCTTGCTGGGATCGCGGACGTCTCGTCCGCAATGAGCGCCGAAGGCGCGAACTGATCTGCCGATTCAACCCGAAACTTGAAACTCGAAACTTGAAACGGTATTCTGATGCGCGTGGGGCAGTAGCTCAGTTGGCAGAGCGCCGCGTTCGCAATGCGGAGGCCAGGAGTTCGACCCTCCTCTGCTCCACCAGTAACACCATTATGATTAAAAACTTAGAGGATCAACGTTTTCAACGGCGATTTTCCGTATCGCCGATATATGGCCAACTTTTTCTAAACCGAATCAAATAGTGCCGCTCCTGCGCAGCGCGCTCCCTCCATCTCCGCTACCTGTCTTATATGTGTGTAACTCATTCTTGCGAGCGATTATCTTATTTCGCCTTCTGCCTTCTGCAATGTACGAGGTAACTAGCCTGCGAGAAGGCGAGCGTAGTCTATCCGCAGTCGCAGTCGTGTGCTGACAAAAAATCTAAAGATGGTGGGGGTTCGACCGACAGGCACGCCAGCTATTCCTGACTTAATGGCAAGAGGGCGTCGCCGTCCTCGCCAAGGAGCGACGCCCTTCGTCTGGGCGCGATCAACGTCCGCACGTCCTCGCGCCAGATTTATATCTACAATAAAACAGGGCCGCAGGGCTCCGGCTGAATGTGCACCTTGACATGCTTGAGATGCGTCGAATCAGGCGACGCCTTGTCCTTATACTCTTGGCAAGTGACTGTCTAACGGGAGGGAGTTGTCTCGACAGCCAAAGGGCCAAGAGACCGGATCATTGCCGCTGGCGCGCTTTCCAAACTGCCCTGAAAGGTCCGACTGTAACGGCGGTGCGGGTTTGAGGCTTTGAGGACTGCGCTTGTCGCAGGACATCATCGCTAGTCAGCGCCCTCATAAACTCGACGAGGTCATTTATCTCCTCATCGCTTAGATGAAGTAGGCGCATGCGCTCATCCAGATTTGCGTTCGCATTGCCGCCGCGGTTATAGAATCGCACCACATCGATCAATGTCTTCTCCGCGCCGTTGTGCATATAGGGCGTTGTCAGTTCAATGTCGCGCAATGTCGGCGTCTTGAAAGCCGCGATATCTTTCGGCTGTTTAGTCACGAGATATCGCCCAAGTTCCGTGAACCCTGGAGTGTGCGCAAGCGATGACACAGAGTTTTGCGTCTGCGGACCTGGAGCAGGTAGGTTATTCGTTAGGTTGATAGGTTTATCTCCCGAGCTATTGGTCTTGCTGTCTGCCATCTGCTTTGCCAGCCCACTCAGTTGCTCGAAGTTCATATCTTTCGCGGCAATGCCGGTATTGTGAAATTTGAAGTCCGTGAAGAAGGGAGAAGCTGCGCTGAAAGAGTGGCATTCGATGCACTTTGCTTTGCCTTTGAATAGTTCCCAACCCCCTTTCTGGGCTTTGGTGATTGCGTTCGTGTCGCCGGAAATAAAACGGTCAAACGGTGAATTAGCTGAAAGCTGGGTGCGCTCGTAGGCAGCAATGGCCTTGACGATTGTGTCGATGGTAATCCCCTCATTCCTGAAGACACGTTGAAACCTTTGTCGATACTCAGGAATGGCAGTCACACGCGCGACAACTGCGTCGTTGCCGCCCATTCCCATCTCAAACGGATTCGTTATTGGTTGTTTCGCTTGCTCCTCAAGTGACCCAACACGCCCATCCCAAAACAACCGCTCGCTGAACATCGCATTTAGGATCGTGGGCGCATTTCGTGTCCCTGCCTTACTCGAAACACCAATGGCGACAGTACTGTGATCAGTGAAAGCATTTGCCGGGTCATGGCAAGTAGCACAACTAACCGTGCCGTTGGCTGAGAGTCGTTTGTCAAAGTAGAGTGCCTGCCCAAGTGATACTTTGGCTGGAGTCATGGGATTGTCCGCCGGAATCCGTTGTCGCCAAAGAGTCCTGCGAATACCAGTGGGCAGCCGGAGTTCAAAGGCTTCGGATGATGCGCTGACGCTTTCGCCCTGCGCACTCTGAGACTCCGTCGTTACAGATGTCATCGCAATGACAAAGTAAAAGAGCAGTATGAGGCCGCATACCTTCAGCAGCGTGGCAGAAGATTGAAATCGAGCGGTCCTGACTATGCAGGAATACTTATGTCCGGAAGTGCATGACAACTTTCAGAAATGCTCCCTTCGCAGCTCGAGCCGATTCCTGAGGATCAATGGCGTAGTTATTGCTCTCCAACGAGACCACGCACTGAGGCAATCAGTTTCGAGGAATCATATCCGACACCATCTTTGAAAACTAACTCTACGTTCCTTATGTCGGCAATGTTAGAAGATGGGTTACCACGGATGATCACGATGTCAGCCTGTTTCCCGATACCCAGCGTGCCGATGTGCCCGCCCTCGCCCAGGAACTCCGCGCCGTTTGCACTCGCTATTCGGACGGCCTCCTCGGGAGTGAAACCTGCCTTCACCAGCAGTTCCAATCCACGCTGGTCACCGAAGCCAGCAATAACGCCGCCCCAACCCGTGGGATCAACTCCCGCCATCAAGAGCCCGCCGGCCTTAACGAACTGCCGCTCAAACTGCATTTCCTTCTTCAGCATCACCTGCCAGACTCTGGCCCACCGTGGATCGGCTCTGTCGTGCTCAATTTGGGATAGGCACTTCGCATAGGCGTCAGGAGATAATGTTTCCTGCATTCTCTCATCAAGCTGAAATTGGTCGCCAGTGAAGGTTTCGAGGATCGGCAGAGTGGACGTGACCGCCACATTATGGCTAACCAGATCCTTGATCATCTGCTGTATTTCGGCACTGTTCACATCCATTTGTGCCAACTCGACCAACCATACATTTTGTCTGGGACACTCGTCCGGCTTCTTACCTGAGTAGAACTCTGTATCTACCATCAGGCCATGTTCCAGGCTGTCAATACCAAGTGCGGCCGCGTCGCGAAAACCCACGGCGCAAAGATGCCCGGCAACTTTTAGTCCGCGGCTATGGGCAGCCGCAATCACTGCCGCGAGCTCTGCACGGCCAATATTGGTGTACACCTTGAATGACGTAGCGCCGTTGTCCGCCCAATCATTCACCTGCTCAGCTATTGCGCGAGCGTCCATGGGTTGGTCCGCCGGCCGATTTATATAGGGACTGGTAAGGTGGATTTTAGGACCAGCTTGCTCGCCTGACTCAATCTGCTCTTTGCTAGCGCGGTCGCTATCAAAATCGACTGCGCCTGTAGTTCTTATGGAGGTGACACCACAGGCGAGATAGAGCCGAGCGAAACTCAAGTTCATCGGGACATCGGGCCCGCCGGCCCCCAAAGTGTAAAAGAGGTGGTCGTGCATGCCTACCAAACCCGGAATCGCGGTACGTCCGCGCAGATCAAGGATCTTAGTGTTTGCGGGCACCTGAATGTCGGCAGCGGGTCCAATAACCTTGATGCGGCCCTGTTCGATGACAATAGTTTGATCTTCCCTTGCCGGTGATCCAGTTCCATCGATCACGCGAACGTGCGTAACTGCAATCATTGGCGCTTCAGCCGTAATGAATTCTTTTGCTGAGTGCCTGCGACAGGTGAGTTGGGTTAATGAGGTTATTAGTATTAGAAGAACTGCTGTCAACCACCTCTCTTGCGGCTGGATCAGTAGCCTCAATCTGCCACTCCGCGGGCGAGGTCTTTTGAATATGTTCTGGACAGGTAGAACTGTCGTCTTGATGATCAAATCAATTTTTCCTTTCAAGGTGATTGTCGGCTTTGTGAGAACGACCTTGCCTTGTTCCACTCAAATATTCAACGTTGTTTTCATATTTTCCGATCCAAAACGTCTTGGACAATAGTTTTCTTGAGCGGACATCAGCCTTTGAGCGCGTCAGTCATGCGAAAGATGGGTGCTCTCTCAAATTGTCAGACCGAATTGTCAACACCGAATTCGATCACCATCGCGCCTAAACTTCTCATATACGCCCGATTCTCTTCGCGCGTCAGATAGACAACAGTACCGTTGCACTTGATGTCCCATCCGAGTGGCTCAGAAGTCTTCTCCAACGCGGTCGAGATCGTCGATTCCAAGAATGGATCTATAAAGGACGCTTCGTGGGCTATTGCTCTGTGGCAGATGGAAATAAAGTATCCCGATATCCTTGGTGATCGCCTTTCTAAGCCTGGTATGAAGTAGTGCCTGATCGGCTGGTTGACCAAAGCTAACTGGGTTCAAGCGAGCACTCGATACGACCGCGAACCGGTTTTGCGCGCGGTAAGAGAAGCTGAACTGCCAGTTGTATTTCCGGATGTACATGTCGAATTCAGTAATCCCGATGAGGATGGCTCGCGAATCGCTGGCGAGCCGTGGATAACCGCGTCTCATAAACTCAATCAATTCCTCTGCGACCAATTGCCTTCGTTGCCAGTCGACCGAGGATCTCTCAAGCGGAAGTCCCGGCAGAGTCTTGATTGCTAGGCCAAACTTCCGGTTGTAGAACGTCACCAATCTTTCCAAAGACAATGAAGGAATATTACCTAAGGGCGCGAAGTAGACTTCGGTTGTGTTTTTCCCGGCAACTCCGTTGCGCCTTGCATTTCCGGCGCCTGTCTGCGCCAAACTGACGGCAGGAGCAGTGAAAAGCACAACCAAGAGGAAAAAGGTGCATATAAATTCTCTGGGCATCAGCGTTAGGGGTGTAAAGGTTCTAGAGTCTGGCTCTTGACCCGAAGGTTTATCGGTCACTTGATTTGCGTCCCTGCTGCTCGAGCGAGCATTTATTGCTTGTCTCTCGAATTGCTGATTTGTATTCAGGATCATGATTGGTATAAGACCGCGCAGGGCCGAAGAGGTCAAAACCCGCTCAATCTACCGCTCTCGACTTAAGGGTACACGGGCCTTAGGAATCAGGCTGCACACTAAGTACGTGATCAAAAACCATTGAATGAAAACCCCGAAGGCATAAATCACTTCACTTTCACTATGTGGGTTACCGGCGATTAACGCGCTTACTATAACCGGGATGATATTCAGCATTCCCCAGATATTAGGAATTGCACCATGCCAGAGAAAATAATGATATAGGGGTGAAGTGTCTCCTTCAACCAGCCAATTAACTATGACTGCAGCAATTCCACCCACGACGGAAAATGTAACCTTGAATACTGTTCTTACAAGCATCTACGGGTTCCTTCTCCTTTATTTACACCACAGCAATCTAACGCCGGGCGGCACGTGCGGGCGTTTGGTTGCAACAGGCGGGCGATATCGAATTTCGGGTCGCAAAGTCTGGGCAGTGTTCGGCTAGAGACAAAACTCAAAAGCCGAACCTCTCATCTCTTGGATTGATGTTATGAAAATAGAGTTTTAGCTTGTCAGTGGGCTGAAGCAAAAAGACTTCGACTAAGACGAGCTTCGCGACATCCATCGCTTTTGTGAAGTCCTTTTTAAAGTCTATAGTGATAAACGGGGCCACGGTGTCCTCGCCAGTTGACTGTATTTCATAATCAATGCCTCGCTCGTAAAGGGTTTTCTTTAAGGTCTCATAATATTTCTCTGACCAGGGAGCTAAAGGAAAGTCGAACTGCAACCCCAAGTCACCCTTTTTCCTAATGTACTTGGAAAATTGTAGGAACCTGTCTCGGGGAGCTTCAATAACCAGAAAGCCCCTGTCATAACCCCGTTCAAAGAGAGTCTTGAAACATTTGGTTAAGTCGTCCTGAACTGTTCTTCTATATCGAGGCGCCCTCGCCAAAATCTTGCGCGCAGCAAATAGGAGAAGGAGAAGTGCTAGAAGACCGAGGGTGAGATTTTGCATTCGTGAAAGAGCGGAAATCAGATAATCGTGTCTCACTTTTCAATATGATCTGAAGCATTACAGGCCTCAGGCTGAGCAAAAGTCAATTAGCCAAAAAATAGATATTCAACGCCTCTCTTTTTGCAGAATCACAAATGCTAAGCAGCTTATCCAGAGCACGTAATGCCACTTCATTATCCGTCAGGTCTCTCACGCGCAAGCACTCTTGACGAAGTTGCTCAACCTCATCAACTTCAAATACGGCATCATATAGGTAACCTCGGACTCGCGACAGCATTGGATACTCCGCGATCTCCTCACTGAACTCACCAACAATACTATCCTGAGCCTGCAATGGATTCTGGTCGGCCCATTTTCTGTATCCTCCTTGATCGATTTTTAGAACATCAAAATACACAGCGAACCACTCTTTTTGACTGAGGCCAAGAGTGAGCGGATGATCGCGTTCAGAGGCGTGCCCTGGATTCAAGACAAATGCGTTCGGGTCAGCCACCAGCCAGACACCATGCATGTCCGGCTCGGCCGTTTCGTTTACTATTCCGCTCTTGTTTCTCTGGGAGTCTTCCACTTGCAATTCTCGTCCTTGCCCAGAACTATGGGAGTCTATTACCAGGATATGAGGTTAAAACAGACTTACAATCGGGACCGACGATTAGGATATTCGTGCTTGTTATTGCACCTCCATCCCTGAGCCTGAGAATTCCAATGCCATTCGAGGATCCAAGCTGATCTATTTGAACTGCCTCCAATGTTCTCATGAACGCAATTCCAATCAGTCTGCCTCGGTTGTCATGGAGGTACCTTATTGCATTAGGTTGTGAGAAAGTTAGTTCGTCGATTCTAATGATTCCCGACATAACGCCTGTTGTACCAAAATGAGCCGAGCCCCATGTAAAGGGATATGGATCCCTGAGATACGGGTGATATTGGCCGGCGGTTTGAGCGTTCGCAGGATTGACGTGACGTCTCATAATATGCTGTTCAGCTGTCTCCCACGGCCCGTTTCTCCCGCCATACTGCCTGCGAACTGAGAAATCCAAATCCTGGTAGGTTCTACCAGCGCATGGGCCAATGACATCTCGTCGTTCATGAATACCCGGCTCTTGGTTTTGTAGGGAGAACAGGCCACAAAGTCCCGAGGGATCCACAAAATTGACCGGATCATTCCCTACATAGGCATAGAGGTTCAGATCTCCGCCGTTAAACCCAGCCGGGTCTTCGCTGATGAATCGCTGCAACGAAGGCGAATAATATCGCGCCCGGTAGTAATAGAGTCCAGTCCCATCCTCTTCTCGTCCCGTATATTTTGAACTGTTTGTGCTCGTCGTTCCAGTGCCCGTCGTGTTACCAAACGGATCGTAGGTGTATTGCGTCTGAAACGTCCCCGCGTCATCTGCTAAACCCAACGTTGAGCCGAGGCCGTCGGTAAGCGGGGTTCGAGTTCCGCCGGAATCCGTGCGGGTGAAGACCTTATCAAGGCCTCCATTCAACAGGTTGGCCGTCGGGGTCGTCCCCGACAGTTCCTGCGCAATGTTGGCGCCGTTATAGAGATAACTTGTAGATGCACCATTGATCGTCTTGTTTATGCGCTTGCCGGAGGCATCATATTGGAAGCTCGCCGTGAGGCCAGGTCCGCTCATTGCTACCAGCTGGTTACGAGCGTTCCAATTATACGTATTCGTGCCGTCACTGGTCAGATTCCCGTTTTCGTCATAAGTTAAGCTGGCTCCTGCCCTTTGTGTCAGGCGGTTGGCGGCTGCGTAGGTCGTGGAGGTTAGAGTCTGCGGCAATCCTGTGCGAGCGAAACTGCCACCCATCCTGGTTCGCTTTCCCACGGAATCATATTCGTAGGTTAGATCGCCCAGCACCGTGGCGTCTTTCTTGTAAATGATGCTCGTGAGATCCACAGCTTGATCGTAGCCATATTCGACAATGATTCCATTCGCCCGACTGATGGATGTGAGCCGGTTGGCGTCGTCATAAGCGAAGTTGACGATCGTTGCGCCTTGCACAATCTGGGTCAGCCGATTCGCGCTGTCGTAAGTATAATTAACTGCCGGCTGTCCGGTCACGATCATGCTGGTTCGCCGTCCGGCGGCATCATACGCGTAGCTGATTGTTCCCTGCGGTGTCGTCTTGGAGGTCGGTCGATCAAAATTATCGTAGGCATAGGTAGTGACTCCAGAAGTTGAATCTGTCACCTGGTCCAGGCGGCCTGCAGCATCATAAGCATAAGTAAGTGTGCTCTCGTAGCTGGGATTGGCCGGGTCCCCGGTGGTGCCAAAGCCGACAAACACCAAACGGTAAACGTTGTCGTAGAGGTAGCTCGTTACCTTTCCGCGGCGGTCGGTGAACTTCTTGAGATTGCCCAATTCATCATACAAATATGTTTCCACGCGCAGCAGCGGGTCAGTGCGCTTGGTCATTCTGTTCAAGTGATCATATTCGTAACTGGTGAGGTTGTTACGCGCATCCTTGACGCTGAGCAGATTACTGTTGGGGTCGTAAGCAAACTCGGTTATTCCGCCCAGCACATCAATGGTTTTTATTGGTCGGTCCAGCGCGTCGTATTCATATCGAGACGCTTGACCAAGAGGAGTTCTCGAACTAAGCAAGCGCCCGGCGCTATCTATGAACGCCGATCCTGTCTGGCCTCGCGGGTCGGTTATCGCCACGAGATCGCCATTTTCATATGTTAGCTGCGTTGTATTATTCAACGCATCTTTCGCCGAGAGGGGTTGGCCCGCAGCGTTATAGGTAAACGTCGCGGTGTTACTAAGCGGATCAGTGGCCCCGATCAGATTATGCTTATCGTCATATTCAAAAGTGGTCATGTGATTGAGCGGATCGGTAATACTGGTGACGTCATCGCAGTCGCACGTTTGTGTGTATCCGTAATGCGTGGTTACTGCCTCCGTCGTTCCCGCCAAGCTTGTCACGTCTGTGGTTCGGCCCACGGAGTCGTAGGTGTAAGCCACTTTCCGCCCGATGTTGTCCGTCACGCTTAGCAGCCGATTGGTGCCCGCTTGCCTCTCGTATGTGACCGTCTGCTCCTCCGCCAAACCGAGCGCAGCTGTCTCGCTTGTAGTGAAGCCGTTGGCATCGAATGTCACACTTCGCACCATGCCCTTCGGATCGGTCACATTCGTTTGGACCACACGCCCGCCGCTGTCTAAGGTATAGGCAAAAGTGTAGAAGGGGTTGTCAGTCAACTCGGGAGTATCGTCGGCGAAGATCTGCTTCACTACCCTCCCGGCGGCGTCGTACTCGTTCTTAAGAACCGTGATCCCCCGCTCGTCCGTCACATCCGTCATCCGGTGCGACGAGTCGTAGGCGTAGGTCCTTATTCCGGTCATCGGATTGGTGACGCCCGCCAGCCGCCCTCCGGTGTCGTATGCGTAGTTGACAGCCCTGCCGACGTTGTCTCTGGCCTGCGTGATCCGGTTCGACGCATCGTAGGTGAATTCCAGCCAGCGCCCGCTGGGCGCTGCGATCCGCGTCAGGTTCGCGGCGCTGTCGCGAACAAAGCTCAGGGCGTTGCCATATCGGTCCTCGTATCCGATCAGCGCCGACCGCTGCGGGCTGTCCGTCCCGAACGCCTCCGGGAATAAAAGCTTCGTCCCGTCCTCGTAGAAAACGATCCACCCGCCGCCGTTCCACCGGATTCGCGACTTCTCGATGCACGACGAGACCCCGCACGACTCGGCCTCGTATACGGCGTCGGTCCAACTCGTACCCGGAGAAATGCGGTTGTAGTGGATCCGGCTCCCATCTGGCCCCACCAGATCCATGAAAGTGTAGGGGAAGGTGCTGCCCACGAGGTACATGTCGTAGGTGTGACTTGAGCCAATTCCAAAAGCGCGCGACCGTGTATCGTTCGGACGGTACGTGCGGTTGAGCGATAGCGAACCCAAGCCGGCCAACGACAGGTCACTGCCGCCGTGCACGAACAACCCCGAGCCCAAGTCGACGGATGAGCCCCCGAAATTTCCTCGGCCGCATAATACCCACGTGCCCGGCGCCAAAGACGGCGAGGCCACCATTGCTCCACTAAACTCATAAAGCGTCACGCCGGCATCGGGAATGATCTGCTTGCCGTCCGGAGTTACCGTTCCCTGGCCGTAGATGTACCAGCCCTTCTCCGCCGGATCATAGTTATAGAAATCGATCCTCGTAGCGGGACGGCTGCCGAGGAAATTAGGATAGATGAGTTGCGCCCTCGGCGGGATTACCTGTGAGCCACCCGGCTGGATCGTGAAGTAGACCGGCACGTCCACGTTCGGCGGCAGTGGAAAGGGCGGCTGGTTTGTAGGAATCGGCGTGATGCTGATCTGGGTCACCACTTTTCCATCAATGGCGCGTATGGCTGTCCCTTGTGGAAGGCGTAGCTCTAAACCTGGGATGCGCGGGTTAGTTATAGACACCGCCGTCGTGGTGGGAGACGAGACTACAGTGGCGTTAGCCATGTCCAGCCTCGGCATCCAGACTGTATAACCCAGGGCATTCGTCTTACCTTCCTTGATATCAACGCCAACTTTAAAGATGCCGTACATCTTCCTATTATGGTTCGCGGTCCGGCCATCAATTATTAGTACCTGATGCCCGGCTGGGATGGATGGAAGCAGGAACCGGCCAGTCTGATCAGTCTGGGCCGCGTTCTCTGCAATCCGCAGCATTACGTTATTGAGAGCCTTTCCGTCGAGAGTCAGGACCTGTCCCGCTAGCGCCGTTACACGCTCCCCGGCTTGTAAGTTGGGCAGGGATCGCCAGGGCGAGTCTTTGAACTTACTGCGCCAATTTCCATGCAAGTTGGTTTCATCAGGTACCCAATCTTCGCCGAATCCATCTTCGGGATGTGGCCCCCTTTTTGTTGTGAAAGTAACTGCGGCTGGAGTGATCGTTTTGCCATCTTCTGCAGCACCTCCCGCGAGGGAGATAGTATAAGTAACACCAGGTAACAGAGCTGCCTTCGGTGTAACAAAAGCCAGCCTACCGCTTTCCGCGGAGACGACTTTCGTTGCTACCGTGCCTTCTGGTCCGCTTAGTATCAGCGCATCCGAGTTGACGGTCTCAAGACGTAGTTGCTTTGAGAAGCGTAATGCAACGAAAGTATCTACCGGCACATCGGAAGCGCCGTCCAGTGGCAACGAGCCTGACAGGAAGGGGGCAGTCTCATCCGTCTGCCGTGAGGTCAGTGTCGTAAAGTTAAAGTCACGTGCTTGCGTGTTGTATAGCTCGGCATTGGTGACTTCGTTTCCATTTCCGTCCACACCGTCTTCCAGCAGCACATTCCCATCACGCAGTAATGTGGCTCTGTGTTTTTGACGCGATGCGGAGAGTTTGGCTGATAGGTTTGTGGTTTTTCCGCTCTTGAAATCCCAAAGCTCGGCCTTACTGGATAGACGTCCTTTATCGGAAACTCCTCCCGCAAACAGGACTTGGCCGTCAGTAAGCAGGGTAGAGGTATGATAAGCACGCGGAGAGAGGCCGATAGCGGGCAGCAGCTCAAACGTTTGCGTTTCAGGATTGAAGATCTCCGCGCTGGGGACGACTTGACCCGCAGCACCTACGCCGCCCACAACAAGCACTCGTCCATCGGGAAGCATCGTCGCGGAGTGCCAAGCGCGGGCCTGATGAAGACTTGTTGACATCGGCGTAACTTCACCAGTGCGAGGATCTCTTATCGAAACTGTCGCTCGCGCTCCGTCGGCGTCTTGGCCGCCAATCGTCAACACGCGGCTATCGGGCAACAACGTCGAAGTCTGGCCCATTACCTGTGTTGAAGTTTGGGTATTACCACGGTGGTTTGGGGGTTTGGCCTTCGCAGCAGTTATCTTGGCGCGCCGCGATAACATGCCGAGCTTAGGGTTCTCGCGGGTCGCAGATAAGGTCAGAACC
>WNFS01005289.1_pt1 | contig 16331 bp, 12 predicted proteins | sample 5400141 | NCBI WGS metagenome assembly WNFS01 (sample SAMN13153358, study PRJNA577476) | soil metagenome | isolation source: 60 cm saprolite under Madrone tree | place: USA:California | collected 2016-06-14
CAGGTTAGCCCGAACTATTTCGCCACTCTCGGCGTTCCCATCGTCAACGGCCGCGATTTTCGTCTCACAGACAATCGCGAAGTCAAGCATCGTCCCGAGGAGCCTGCCGATCGCGGCTGGGAACCCGGGGTCGTCATGATCAATGAGACCTTCGCGAAAAAATATTTTGCCGGCCGCAATCCCGTCGGTTTTCACGTCGGCTTCGGTTCCGATCCCGGCACGCCTACCGACATGGAAGTCATCGGCGTCGTCAAGGACATCAAGTACACCAGCTTGCGCGACGACATCCAGCCCCAGGTCTATGAGCCGTATCTCGGCAGCCGTTACGTCGGCGGCATGGTCATCTACGCTCGCACGGTCAATGATCCCAATCAGCTCATCGCCGCCATGCGCTCCAAAGTCCGGGACCTTGACGCAAACATTCCCATCTACGCGATGCGCACCACGGAAGTCCAGATCAATAACTCCCTCTCCAGCGAGCGCATGATCGCCAGCCTTTCCGCCGTTTTCGGTTTTCTCGCCACGCTGCTCGCCGTCATCGGACTCTACGGCGTCATGGCTTACACCGTCGCGCAGCGTACCCGGGAAGTCGGCATCCGCATGGCGCTGGGCGCCGCTCAGCGCAATGTCATTTGGATGGTTATGCGTGAAGTGCTTGTACTCGTGGCTGTCGGCGTCGCCGCCGGCGTGGTCTTTTCCTTGGTGCTCACCCGCGTGGTGCAGAGCCAGCTCTTTGGCCTTACGCCACACGATCCTCGAACACTCACTCTCGCGACTGTCGCTTTGGCATTCGTCGCCTGCACCGCGGGCTACATCCCCGCTTGGCGCGCCAGCCGCCTCGATCCGATGAAAGCCCTTCGCTATGAGTGACGCGCCCTAAGCAAGGCGTCATCGCGGCAGCTACGGTCTACATTTTTTTCCAGTCCCCCGATTGTTCGAAAGCGTGCGCGGCTCTGTAAATCGTCGACTCGTCCCAGTGCTTGCCGACGAGCATCAGCGCCGTCGGCAGCCCATCGATCATCCCGCACGGCACGCTCATCGCTGGATGGTGCGTCACGTCAAAGGGGCAAGTGTTCCCGATCATCTCGATCGCTCGTTGAAAATATTCTTCTCGAGATGCGTCCGCTGGAGGCAGAGGCTGCGGCTTCATGGGCAGCGTAGGCATCATCAAAAGGTCATACTGCCGCAGCGCGACATCGTACGCCTCTCGCAACCGCCGGCTGACATTGACGGCCTTCCCGTAGTAGTGCGTCCCGTGATATTTCCGCGCATACACGCCAAACGTCGTCCAAATCTTGGTTGTTTCAGACAACTCGTTCGCTCGCAACGTCCACCCGTGCAGTTTGTCGATCAAACTTGTAACGTACAGGTCGCGCCGCGACAGCCCATAGCCGTCCCCAAACATCATTGTCTGCGCAATGCCCTCCACGCCGATCGGCGTCCAGATTGCCGCCCCGGCCAAATGCATCGGGATCGATGCTTCCTCCACGGTCGCGCCAAGCCGTCTAAAAATCTCCGCGCCCTGCCGCACTTTCTCGTCTACTGCCTTCTCCGACTCCGGCCTCCCAAATCCTTCTTTCACCAGCGCAATCTTCATCCCTTCGACGCCAGCACCCAACAACTCCGTATACTTCCGCACGCTCGGCGAAAATTGCCGCGGATCGTATCCGTCCTCTCCGGCGATCACTTCCAGCATCAATGCATTGTCTGCCACCGACGCAGTCATCGGCCCGGTGTGGTCCAGAAAAATCTCAATCGGCATAATCCCCGTATACGGCACTAATCCATGCGTCGGCTTCATCCCATAAATTCCGCACCAGCACGCCGGCATGCGTATCGACCCGCCTTGGTCTCCGCCAAGCGCCATGTCCGCTTCGCCCAGCGCCACCACTACGCCCGACCCCGACGACGATCCTCCCGCCGAATACCCCATCTTGTAGGGGTTGTGCACCGGTCCTTTGGCACCGGTGTGACTGCTGCCCGAAAGACAATACGACTCGCAGTGCGTCTTCCCCACAATCTCCGCCCCCGCGTCGAGCAACCGCGTCACAACAGTCGCGTCGATTTCCGGGATGTACCCTTCCAGGATCGAGTTGCCGTTCATCATCGGCACTCCCGCGACCATGGCATTGTCTTTGATCGCAACTTTCTTCCCCTTGAGAGGCCCTGAACCAGCGCCTTTAATCGAAGTCTTCACATACCACGCGTTGTGCGTATTTTCCTCAGCCCTTGGAAACCGCCCCGGCGTCCGCGGATACTTCACCTCGGGCAAACAGTCCGGCATCGCGTCTACCGCGTTGTACGCCTCGACGCTCGCCTTCATCAGCCCAATGTAGGACTGCACGTCCGCATCGGTAAGTGAAAGCCCAACCTCGCCCGCCGCCGCGCGAACCTGCTCAGGTGTTGGTAGTTGTACCGCCATGATTTTTCCTCCCACGACAGAGTCCATTCACCGCCGGATGCTTACAGTTAGCACGCCGCGACAGTATCTAAGCTGCGGCAAGATACACATAGCGAAGAATAAACAGGGCGGTGAGGATCCAAACGAGAGCATTGATTTCCTTGAATTTGCCCGCCGCCACTTTCACCACGGTATAAGAGATCAGGCCGAGACTCAGACCCGTTGCGATGCTGAATGTCAGGGGTGTCGCCAGCATGGTGATGAACGCAGGCAGCGCCTCGCTGAAGTCATTCCAATCGACCAGCGCCAGAGATTGCGACATCAAAACGCCCACCAAAATCAGCGCCGGAGCCGTCGCATAAGCCGGAATCGCCGTGGCCAACGGCGAGCAAAACATCGCCAGGAGAAAGAGAACCGCCACGGCGATATTGCTGAAACCGGTGCGCGCTCCGGCGGCAACACCAGCGGCGCTTTCGATGTAGCTGGTGACCGTGGAAGTGCCCGTCAGCGAGCCGAAAATCGTCCCCACCGAATCCGCCAGCAAGACCCGCCCAACGCGCGGAATCTTGCCGTCTTTGATGAAGCCGCCTTGCTCACTGACGCCCACGAGCGTCCCAATGTTGTCGAACAGATCGACAAACAGAAACGCGAAAAGAATCTCCAGAAACCCGAGATGCAGCGCACCGCGAAAATCGAGTTTAAGAAAAGTTGAGGACGCATGCGGCATGGAAAAGAATGTGGCAGGCCAGCTCGAAATGCCGCGCAGTATCCCGACTAACGTAGTTCCAATGATCCCTATCAAAATGGCGCCATGGATTTTCCGCGCCATCAGCACCAACGTCAGCGCCAGCCCAAAGCACGCTGTCTGCACTTCCTTGTCGGCGAAGCTGCCGAGGCCAACAAACGTGGCCGGGTTGGCCACGACGAGCTTGGCATTTCGTAACCCAACAAACGCGATGAACATGCCGATTCCGGCAGCCGTCGACTGCTTCAAGCAATCCGGCATCCCATTGACAATCTGTTCGCGAACTCGCGTGACCGTAAGCACCAGGAACAACACGCCCGAAAAAAAGACCACAGCGAGAGCGGTTTGCCAGGGTACGTGCATCGCAAGACAGACGGAGTAGGTAAAATACGCGTTCAGCGACATCCCCGGCGCCAGCGCTATCGGATAGTTCGCATACAACCCCATCACCAGTGTCGCCGCCGCCGCCGAGAGGCAAGTGGCAAACACTACGCCATCGGCAGGCATTCCCGCCTGCGCGAGAATCTGTGGATTGACCACGACAATATAAGCCATAGTCACAAACGTAGTGAGGCCGCCCAGCAATTCCCGCTTCACCGACGTCTGATTCTCAGAAAGTTTGAAGTAGCTATCGAGCAATCGTCCCCGCCCTCTCACCAAGCCCGCAAATTGTATTTCGCTTCGAGATGTTCCGGCCACGAGCCGGCCGCCACAGCCAATGTCCGAACTCAGGCGCACCTTCGTCCCTTTACCGGGGCCCAACCGGCGCTCAGCGAAAAAACAAGCCCAGCACAACGCACAGAAATCTCAATATGGAATCTTGTCGGGCCGTTCGGCCCACGCGCGAAATCCCGCAAGCGCCTCTTCTCGCATCATCTGGATTGTGGGGATGTGCCGCTGCGCATGAGGCTGCTTCAGCTCGGCGTAGATGAACGAATCGTCAAATCCAGCCTTGGCCGCATCCTCCGCGGTGCTCGCAAAGTAGATGCGCGACAGCCGCGCCCAATAAATCGCGCCCAGGCACATGGGGCACGGTTCGCACGAAGTGTACAGCTCGCAGTCCTTCAGTTCGAACACGCCGAGCTTTTCGCAAGCCCGCCTAATCGCCAGCACTTCCGCATGCGCCGTCGGATCATTCGTCGAGGTCACCTGATTTGCGCCCTCCGCGATAATCTTTTCTTCTCGCACAATCACCGCGCCAAACGGCCCTCCGCGCCCCGATTGAACCCCCTCAATCGAGAGTTGAATCGCCCGCGCCATGAACGGATTGCTCAAGTTTCCCGTCACCGATCCATTCGTTCAAATACTCACCGATTCTCTCAAGCCATTCCGAGATCTCGCGAAAAAGGCCGCCGGAACGCTAGCGCCAATCGGCAAGTATATGCCCAGCAAACGGCCACCCAGCACTTTTTTCATCTCGAATTATCGATTTTGCTGACTTGAAAACCGGCGGATATAAGTCTACGCTCGGGTCTCATTCTTACGAGTTCTTACGAGATTTTCTCTGATCCGCTTTTCACCATGAATCTCCGCGCCTTCGTTTCTCGCCGCGTGGTAACCCCGGACGCCGTGCGTCCCGCCTCCCTGCTCGTCGAAGGAGACCGCATCCTCGACGTCGTCGCCCCTGATAAAATCCCCGCTCACGCGGAAATCCAAGATTTCGGTGACGCCGCGATTCTTCCCGGCCTAGTCGATTCCCACGTCCATATCAACGATCCCGGCCGCGCAGAATGGGAAGGCTTCGAAACTGCCACGCGAGCCGCAGCCGCAGGTGGATACACAATGCTGGTGGACATGCCGCTGAACTGCCTTCCACCCACCACCAACATCGCCGCGCTCGAGGCCAAACGTGCGGCTGCCAAAGGCCGATGCCACGTCGACTGGCTGGCCTGGGGAGGAGTTGTTGCCGACAACGGCTACGACATCGAGCCGCTGGCACACGCAGGAGCTCCCGGCTTCAAATGTTTTCTAGTCCATCCCGGAATCGACGGTTTCACGATGGTGACAGAGCGGCAGTTGAGAGCTGCTTTGCCTCACGTAGCTCGAACGAACCTACCCCTTCTCGTGCACGCAGAACTCCCCGTCTCGATCGATAAAGCCACAGAAAAGTTGGCGGACGCCGATTGGTCCCTCTACCAAACGTATCTGCAGTCGCGCCCCGAAGAAGCGGAACTCTCCGCAATTCGCATGATGCTATCTCTCTGCCGCGAATACAAATTCCGCCTGCACATCGTCCATCTCTCCGCCAGCGCGGCACTTTCCGAGCTGCGCGCCGCGCGTGACGAGGGCATTCCCGTAAGCGTCGAAACCTGCCCACACTATCTGCATCTCACCGCGGAAACAATTCCCAAGGGAGCAACGCTCTTCAAATGCGCCCCGCCGATTCGTAGCCGCGAAAATTGCGACGAATTATGGCAAGGCCTCCGCGATGGAACCATCGACCTCGTGGCAACCGATCATTCTCCCTGTCCGCCAGAAATGAAGCGACTCGCCGAAGGAAATTTCCGCACCGCCTGGGGCGGCATCGCGAGCCTCTCCATCGCTCTCCCCTTGATGCACACCGAAGCCAGCAAGCGCGGATTTTCGCTGAACGATATCGCGCGCTGGATGGCGAGCGCCCCCGCAAATCTTGCCGGCTGCCAGACGCGCAAAGGCCGACTCGCTCCGGGATACGATGCCGACTTGGTGGTGTTCGATCCCGAAGGCGAATTCGTAGTGAGCGAAGACCGATTGCATTACCGTCACCCGGTTTCGCCCTACCTCGGAGAAAAGCTGCGCGGAGTAGTGAAAGCCACATATCTTCGAGGCCATCTTGTGTTCAGCAGCGGCGACTTCCCTGGAAAGCCCGCCGGCGTCGAGTACAGCCGCTAAAAGAAAAACAGCAAATAGGATGTAGGATTGCACCCAGTCTTTTTTTGTCTCAGTCGCACAGCCAACTTTTCGATTGTCTGTCATACACTAATGTAAGCAGGCAGGCCATGCAAAAGATTGGATGATTCCGCGATTCGAATGAAAAACACTCCCATCGTCGGCACCTCGGTTCCCCGCATGGAAGGCCGCGACAAAGTCACCGGACACGCGCGCTACGTCGACGACATGGTTTTACCCGGCATGCTTTATGGCGCCACCGTCCGCAGCCGCATTCCGCGCGGCAAAATCAAAAACTTCACTTTCGGCCCTGGCGTCGATTGGAACGAATTCGTAATCGTTTCACCCAAAGACATCCCCGGAAAAAATTGCATCGCGCTTATCGAGGACGATCAGCCCTGTCTCGCCAATGGCATGGTTAATCATCCCGAGGAGCCCCTTCTCTTACTCGCCCACGCGGACCGCCATCTTCTCCCCAAAGCCGTCGAGGCCGTATCGGTCGAATACGATCCGCTTCCCGCAATTTTGACCATGGAAGAAAGTGAAGCGCAATCGCAAATCATCTGGGGCACAGACAACACCTTCAAAACTTACCTGATCGAAAAAGGCGACGTCGACGCCGTTTGGGTGAAGCTTTTCAACTTGCCCGCGGATCGTGTGCGCGTCGTGCAAATGGAAACGGGCGGCGCTTTTGGGGGCAAGGAAGAATACCCTTCGATGATCGCTGCCCACGCCGCGCTTCTCGCCATGAAGTCCGGCAAACCAGTGAAAATTATCTACGACCGCATGGAAGACATGACGGCCACCACAAAGCGCCATCCGTCGCGCACCCACCTTCGCACGGCCGTAAGCAAAGACGGCAGAATTCTCGCTGGAGAAATTGACTTCACGATTGATGGCGGCGCTTACAAAACTCTCTCACCCGTAGTCCTTTCGCGCGGCGCCATTCACGCCGGCGGTCCCTACTATTGGCCCAACGTTCGCATTCGCGCCAAAGCGGTCGCCACCAATGCGCCGCCACACGGTGCGTTCCGCGGATTCGGCGCGCCACAGTCCCTCTTCGCGCTCGAGCGCCACATAGACCGCATCGCTCAAGTCGTTGGTCTTTCTCCCGTCGAAATTCGCCGTCGAAATGTCCTCAAGCCCGGCCAGACCACCACAACCGGACAGGCGGTGAACGAACAGATCGATCTCGGCAAACTTCTGGATCGCGCGCTCGAACTCTCGGACTATCAAGCCAAGAAAAAGAAGTTCGCGCTGGAAGATCTGCAAGGCACGCACAAAAAAGGAATGGGCATTGCCGCTTTTCTGCACGGCGCAGGATTCACCGGCTCCGGCGAACGCTTTCTCGGATCGGTGGTCGGCGTCGAAGCCTGCGCCGACGGCAGACTGCGCATCCTTGTCTCAAGCACAGAATTCGGCCAGGGCACAAACACGGCGCTGTGCCAGATCGCAGCGGAAGCCCTCGGCCTTCGCTACGAAGACGTCGCCATCGCCCAACCCGACACGCATGAAGTACCAAACAGCGGTCCCACAGTAGCATCACGCACAGTCATGGTCGTCGGAAAACTCGTGCAATCGGCAGCCTTGGGAATCAGAAAGACGCTCACCGCGGGCGGCATGCTCCGAGAATCGTACTCACCCGAAGAATTCCGCGCCGCTTGCTGCGCCTATGTCGCCGAACACGGCAAATTCCGCAGCCTGGCGCAATACGAGCAGCCCGACGACATTGTCTGGGACGAGGAAAAATATCGCGGCTCGGCCTACGCCGCCTTTGCCTGGGCTGTCTATGTCGCGGAAGTTACGGTCGACCTGATCACGTACAGCGTAACGGTGGACGACTTCGTAGCGCTCCAGGAAATAGGAAGGGTCCTTCACCCCGTTCTAGCGAAAGGACAAATCATTGGCGGCGTAGCGCAGGGCATCGGTTTTGCCTTGTATGAAAAAGTAGTGTGGGACCACGGCCGCATGCAAAACGGCCAGATGACCAACTACATCATGCCGACTTCCGCCGATCTTCCTCCCATTCGCGTTTATTTCGAAGAATTGGGCAACGTTCACGGCGCATTCGGCGCGAAAGGAATCGGCGAACTCCCGATGGACGGCCCCGCTCCGGCGATTGTCAACGCCATCGAGGACGCGCTAAGCGTTCCATTCAATGCCATTCCGCTGCTTCCGGAGGACATCTTCGCTGCGCTCTCCGAAAGCGCCGCGCCCGAGGCCTTAGCTCCATCGGCGCGAGGAGACCGATGAACAAATCTTTGGAACATCGCGCAAAATGCGAAATCTCTCTGACAGTGAACGGAGAGTTGGAAACCGTGCATGCGTACCCGATGGAGCGCCTTCTAGACGTTCTGCGGCACGAGCTTGGATTGACGGGCACGAAGGAAGGCTGCGGAGAAGGCGAGTGCGGTTCCTGTTCCGTCTTAATCGACGGATTGCTTGTGAATAGCTGCCTCGTTCCGGTGCTTCAAGTGAGCGGTGCACAAGTTGTTACGATCGAGGGCCTTGCTTCTGACGGTCGCCTGCAATTCCTGCAGCAATCCTTTCTCGACTGCGGCGGTGCCCAGTGCGGCATCTGCACTCCAGGAATGATCCTCGCCGCCCATCATCTACTAAGTAAAAATCCGCAGCCTAACCTCGAAGAAATCCGCGAGGGCTTGTCCGGCAACCTTTGCCGCTGCACGGGCTACATGCAAATCTTTGAAGCCGTGGCAGAAGCCGCACGCCTGGGAGCCGCAACGTGAGGGCTCACCCCGCCGAATACCAGCTTGTCGCTCCCTATACTCTGCCCGCCGTGCTATCGCTACTCGCCCAGGGTCCCGGCGAATGGCTGCCCATCGCTGGAGGCACGGATGTAATGGTCCAGTATTCGGCAGGAAAGCTTTCCGCTCGCAAACTCGTCAGCATCTGGAATCTTCCGGAGTTGCGCCGGATCGAAGTTATCGGTAACGAAATCCAAATTGGCGCGGGTTGCACATACACCGATCTGCGCGAAAATGAAATCGTCAATCGCGAGTTCGCGCTCTTGACCAGCGCGGCGAGTTGGACCGGCGGAATCGCCAACCAAAATCGCGGAACCATTGGCGGCAATGTCGTAAACGCTTCGCCAGCCGCCGATTCCCTTCCCGCGCTTCTGGTATATGAGGCCGAACTCCTTCTCGTTTGCGCTCGAGGAGAACGCCGCGTGCCATATGCGGGCTTTCACCTCGACTACCGCAAGACGCAGCTCGCACCCGACGAACTGATTCGCGCCATCTGCCTGAAGAAACAGTTTTCAGGTTACTATGCCCATGCGCGCAAGGTTGGCGCGCGCAACGCACAGGCCATCGCAAAAGTATGCCTGGCAGCATTGGGGCGTATGGCGGAAGGCGTCGTCGAAGATATTCGGATCGCAATGGGAAGCGTGGCGCCTGTTCCTATTCGCTTGATCGAGACAGAACGAATCGTAAAAGGAAAGCGAATCGATCCGCGGCTTATGCAATTGGCAAAAACGTCGGCAGCCGCGGAGGTCCGGCCCATTGACGACATTCGCTCCACGGCGCGATATCGCGCGGCTGTAGCGGGGAATCTGGTACTGGAATTTCTGGAGCATTTGGGTGCGCGCGGCGGCCGAATCGAAAACAGGAAGGATGTGCTGGCTCGATGGAACAAGCTCCCGCCGGAGGAAGCGGCGCAGAGCATTTTGTCTTGCTGCGGTTCAAAAGCCTGGGCGCGTGGAATGGCAGATCGAAGACCAATCCTCGATGACACATCTCTGCTGGCTGTCTCGGACGAAGTCTCGAAAGGACTTCGGGAATCCGACTGGATGGAGGCGTTTCGCAGTCATCCTCGGATCGGCGAATCGGCTTCGCAGGCCGAAACTCCAACTCAGTCTGCGGCGTGGTCGGGGGAAGAACAACAGAGCGTCGCCGCTTCCAGCGAAGCTGTTGATGTTAAGGTCGCTCTCGCGGAAGGCAATCGTGCCTACGAACAGCGCTTCAGCCGCCTCTTTATCGTCTGTGCCACTGGCAAGTCCGCGCCGGAAATTCTAGAGATTCTCCAGCGCCGCTTGCAGAACGACGAAACGACGGAATTGTGCGAAGCAGCCGAGCAGCAGCGCCAAATCGCTCATCTCAGGCTGAAGAAATGGCTCTCTTCATGAAGCGCATCTCAACGCACGTTCTGGATGTCGCTCTGGGCAAGCCGGCGAAAGACGTCCCGGTGCGGCTTGAGAGGCAAGAGCCTGCCGGCGAATGGCTAGTGCTGAGTTTGCTGCGCACAGACAGCGACGGCCGCTGCGCACAACTGCTGCCCGAGAACGAAATCCTTCGTGCAGGAACGTACCGTGTGGCCTTCGATACGGCAAGCTATCACCGAGGTCAGAAAATCGAAGGACTCTACCCCGTGGTCGAGATTACGTTCCAGGTTCGCGATGGCGAATCACACTTTCACATTCCTTTGCTACTGAGTCCGCACGGTTACACGACCTACCGGGGAAGCTGATCTGATGATTACGCTGGCTGAAAACAGCTACGGCAAATCGCGCGTCCGCCTCGCAAAAGTGAAGCGCCATTCCGGCCATCACGACTTTCGCGAATGGACTATCGAGATTCTGCTGGAGGGCGATTTCGAGTCCTGCTTCGTCGCTGGGGACAACAGCAAAATTCTTCCCACAGACACGATGAAAAACGCGGTCTATTCGCTGGCGCGAACCTCTTCGGCGGAATGCATGGAAGAATTTGGCAAAGAACTCGTTGCGTTCCTGCTGGACCGCAATCCGCAGGTCTCTGCCGCACGAGTCACCCTCTCGGAAAAGTCCTGGCAGCATTTCCAGGCCGGCGGAAAGCCGCATCCAACAACATTCATACAATCCAGTAGTGAGTGCCAGACGGCTGAGACTGCGGCGACACGTAACACCAAGCTATCCGTCCGCTCGGGGCTCGAAAACTTGATCATCCTGAAAACGGCGAGCTCGGAATTCACTGGCTTCATTAAAGATTCGTTGACGACGCTTCCCGAAGCGACGGACCGTTTGTTCGGCACTTCTCTGGGCGCACGTTGGAACTATTCGTCGCCGAGTCTCCCTTTTGCGGCTCTGCGGTCCAAGATCCGCGACGTTTTGCTCAACGTGTTTGCCGCGCACACCAGCAAATCCTTACAACACACTTTGTATGCCATGGGCGAAGCCGCCCTCGCAAACGTCTCGGAAATCGAAGACATGGAATTGACTATGCCCAACAAACACTATCTGCTCGCGGACCTTTCGCCCTTTGGGCAAGACAACCCCAACGAGATTTTTGTCCCCATCGATGAACCGCATGGCACCATCGAGGCGCGCCTTCGCCGGCAAGGTTAGAATTCTGTGTCCACAGTTGCGAACGCAAAAACTCGCGCGGAAGAAGTGATCGCTCGTTGCAGAAAACTGGCGTCCTTCTCGGAAGACGCGGGGAGCACGCGCCGTACGTTTCTTTCTTCCCCGATGCGCGACTGTCACCGGGAGATCACTAAGTGGCTCATCGCCGCGGGGGCCGATGTGAGTGTGGATGCGGCTGGAAATCTTCGCGGCTTCTACCCTGCCGCGCAAGTTTCTGCGCCAAGGCTGCTGATTGGCTCGCATCTCGATACGGTCCCGAATGCGGGCGCCTTCGACGGAATTCTTGGAGTTGTCATCGCGGTCGCTCTTGTCGAATCCCTTGAAGGTCGGCGGCTTCCTTTCGCAATCGAGGTCGTAGGGTTTTCCGAAGAGGAAGGCGTCCGCTTCGGCACACCGTTCATCGGCAGCCGCGCGCTTGTCGGCAGACTCGATGAAGAAATCCTGAATCGCCAGGATTCGACTGGAGTGTCCGTTCGTACGGCCATCAAAAACTATGGTCTGAATCCGGAGGAAATTCCATGCGCGATGTTGAGCGACGATACGCCCGCATTCTTGGAATTCCACATCGAGCAAGGACCAGTCCTGGAATCGCTCGGACGCTCGCTTGGAGTGGTTGAAGCCATCGCAGCCCAAACTCGCATGGAGTTCGTATTCCTAGGCTGCGCCAACCACGCAGGCACAACGCCAATGCATCTCCGCCACGATGCCATCGCCGCTGCCGCGGAGTGGATCGTTGCGGTGGAGCGCACGGCCAATAACCATCCAGGCCTCGTCGCGACCGTGGGCCAAATCGAAGCAAAACCCGGCGCTACCAATGTCATCGCCGGAGAAGCCCGTGTGACGCTCGACGTTCGCCACAAATCGGAGGACATTCGCGACCAAGCAGCAGAATCGCTCGTTCGCATGGCCCGCGAAATTGCCGAACGCCGCGGCCTGACCCTCCGGCAAACAGTGATGCTGAGCCAGCGCGCAGTCGCGATGGATCCGTTTCTTGTCGATCAGATTCAAGAAGCCATCCGCAGCGCAGGCTGCCAGCCGCATCGCATGACAAGCGGCGCCGGCCACGACGCCATGATCCTCGCCGAAAAAATTCCAAGTGCAATGATTTTCTTACGTTCTCCCGGCGGAATCAGCCACGACCCCGCCGAATCGGTCGAAGTGGAAGACGTCGCAAAAGCTCTCGAATGCGGATTGCATTTGCTTGATCAGCTTCAGAGCTCCTCCGAACTTCGAAAAAGGATGTGCCGTGCATAATCTTGGTCAAACACGAAGCTCTCAAAAACACAACCATCTGCTTCTCACTCCCGATACATTCGTTCGAACCGCGCTACCAGGCATGAAAGCCTGCTCTGCCATTGTTCACACAGGCCCGGCGATGGGCGCGAAATTCACCGAATACACCGCCGAATTCGAATCCACCGGCGGCGAACTCGCACCAACCCCGGCGCAGCGCTTCCTCTACGTTCTCGAAGGTCAACTCAAAGTGGAAGTCGACGGCCACGCAAATGAAGTGGGAAGTCGCGGCTACGCGTACTTGCCCGAAGGTACGCCGCATCGCGTTGTCGCAACAAAACCAAGCCGCGTCGTCGTCATTGAAAAACAGTACCAGCCGCTTGCTTCATTCGAATCACCGCAAGCAATTATTTCCAGCGAAGGCGCCGCTTCCTCGCATGCACTCGGCGACGATTCGGATTTGCAAGTGAAATGCCTGCTCCCGGATACGATGAGTTTTGATTTCGCCGTGAACTCCATGGTCTACCAACCCGGAGCCGCGTTGAGCATGGTCGAAATGCACGTCATGGAGCACGGACTCCTCATGCTCGAAGGCGGCGGCATTTATCGGCTGGGTGATTGGTGGTATCCGGTCACCGCCGGCGATTTCATCTGGATGGCGCCATGGTGCCCGCAGTGGTTCGGCGCCATCGGAAAAATTCCGGCAAAATACCTCATATATAAGGATTGGAACCGCCACCCGCTGGCTAGCGCACCTTTTTCCGGTACGCCTCTCTCGGGCACATCGCCTGATGCAGCTCCCTCGGGCACATCGCCCGGCAGGCGTCGCTCAGGCAAATCGCGATGAGAATAGAAGTCGATCGAGATCGCCTGTCGAAGGAAATCGAAGAGCTCGCCGCGATTTCCGAGGCGGAGCCGCCCGCGGTAACACGAATTGTTTTTTCGCCAACGGATCTGAAAGCCCGCGCGTGGCTCATCGCTCTCTGCGAAAAAGCCGGCCTCGCCGTTCGCCAGGATCCCATCGGAAATATCTTCGCGCGATGGAGCGGCTCCGAACCAAACGCTCCGGCGGTCGGCACTGGATCTCACATCGACGCGATCCCGAACGCCGGAAAATATGACGGCGTCGTTGGCGTGCTCGGCGGCCTTGAAGCGATTCGCTCGCTGCAGCGCAGCGGTTTTCGTCCGAAACATCCTATCGAATTGCTTGTCTTCACTTCCGAAGAGCCAACGCGCTTTGGAATCGGATGTCTCGGCAGCAGACTGCTGTCCGGCACTTTGTCCGCTGATGCTGCAAGAAAATTGATGGACAACGACGGAGCTTCACTTGAACAAGTCCGAGGCAACGCCGGATACCACGCGCCGCTCGAAGAGGTGAAACTGGCGCGCGATTATTACAAGGCATTTGTGGAACTCCACATCGAACAAGGGCCGTTGCTGGAGCAGCAAAAAATTCCGCTTGGCGTTGTCACGAGCATTGCCGCTCCTGCCAGCCTGCGCATTTCTATCGAAGGCGCGGGCGGCCACGCGGGTGCTGTCCTTATGCCCGACCGTCGAGACGCTTTGTGCGCCGCGGCGGAGCTGATCCTCGCTGTAGAAAACGCAGCTCGCGCGAGCGGCGCTGTCGACACGGTAGCAACCGTGGGTATCTGCGACGTGTTCCCCGGGGCCGTTAACAGCATTCCCAGCCGCGTCAATTTGACGCTCGACATTCGTGATACGAATCTCGAGCGGCGTGACGCTGTCATGCGTACCATCGATGCGGCTCGCCAAACCATTGCGATGAACCGGCAAGTTTCGATCCGCGAAGACCTTGTGAATGCGGACGCGCCCGCGCAATGTGCTCCCGCGATTGTCGAAGCGCTATCAGAATCCTGCTCAAAACATCAGCTGCCTTTCATTCCCATGGTCAGCCGCGCTTATCATGATTCTCTTTTCATGTCGCGCATCGCCACTGTCGCGATGCTGTTCATTCCTTGCCGCAACGGATACAGCCACCGGCCTGACGAATACGCATCTCCGGAAGACATTGGGCGCGGAGTCCTCGTGCTGGCGAAAACTTTGGCGACCCTTGCGGCTTGAGTCGATTTGAGGCGCACTTGGCAGCGCGATAGCCGGTAGAAGAGTGAGCAGAAAGAGCATACTGATCCGCAAGCCCGGGTAAGAGGGGCACGGCACGCTGTGCCCCTACGACGGACTTGTTCAAGATTCAGGGAGTCATTGTTCTTCCTGGAAGCGGCGGATCTTGGCGTAGCCTGGCTTGATGACGGAGTAGATGAATTTGATGCGCTGATCGTAGGGCAGAAAGGCGCTCTTCATAGCGTTGATGGTGATTTTTTCAAAGTCGTCGAGCGTCAGGCCAAAGGTGTCAGCAGCGGCCTCAAATTCCTTGGTCATGGTTGTGTCGCTCATCAAACGGTTGTCGGTGTTTAGGGTGACGCGAAATTTCTCCTTATAGAAAATCTTAAAAGGATGCTCGGCCAGACTGCGGGCGGCGCCTGTCTGGACGTTGCTGAGCAGGCAAATCTCGAGCGGAATCCTTTTGTCCAAAACGTATTGCGCGAGGTCGCCTAATTTCACTACTTTTCCGTCCTCGGCTACGGCGATGTCTTCGATCAATCGCGTACCGTGGCCGATGCGGTGTGCCCCGCAGTATTGGATAGCTTGCCAGATCGATTCTTTGCCAAAGCCCTCGCCGGCGTGAATGGTGATGTTGAAATTCTGCCGCTGGATATAGTGAAAGGCGTCGACGTGTTTTTTGGGAGGATAGCCGCCCTCCTCACCCGCCAGATCGAATCCCACGACTCCGCGCTCGCGAAAGTCGACGGCCAGTTCGGCCATTTCGAGGGAGACATCCATATTGCGCATGGCGCAGATGATCAGCCCGGAAGAAATTCCAAAGTCTTTGCGGCCGCGTTCGAGGCCCCTCAGCACAGCAGAGACCACCTGCTGGTGGCTCAATCCTTTCCGCGTATGAAAGATCGGCGCAAAGCGAGTTTCAAAATAGACGACGCCGTCGCCACTCAAGTCGTCCGCTTGTTCATAGGCAACGCGTTCGAGGGCCTCTTCGGTTTGCATCACCGCAATCGTGTGCGCAAAGCCTTCGAGATATTTTGGGAGGCTCCCCTGATTCGCTCCCTGGTGGAACCAGTCGGCGAGTTCTTCCGAGTCTTCGGTGGGAAGTTGGCGGTATCCTTCGCTTCTGGCCATCTCGATGACAGTTTCCGGCCTTAGCACGCCGTCCAGATGCTCGTGCAGCAAAACCTTGGGGAGGCCTTTCAATAGTAGGTGGTCCAGCTTCAAGGAAGCCTCCTGCGTTGCGCCAAACTGGGATTTCGCAAGGCCTGAAGGATGTGACCCCCACCCCGGGCTTTAACGTAAGTGCAACGAGGCCGCGAAAGATGGGGAACAGTGGATGCTTATTCGAACATGGTTACTGTTGCCAGCCGCCGCCGAGGGCTTGATAAATCGAAACGAGTGCCAGGAGTTCGTTGGCCTGGGCTTGGGCAAGATTGAGTTCGGCGGCGAAGTAGTTGGTTTCGTTAGTGAGAACCTCGAGGTAGCTGGTTACTCCACCGGAATAGCGAATGTTGGAGAGGCGCGCGGCATCCTTGGCGGACGCGGTGAGAAGCTCCTGTTGCTCGCGAAATTCTCGATTTTTGCGATAGGCAATCAACGCGTCGGAAGCGTCGCGGAAAGATTGTTGAATGGTTTGTTGGTAGCTGAGG
>WNFS01002403.1_pt1 | contig 16321 bp, 14 predicted proteins | sample 5400141 | NCBI WGS metagenome assembly WNFS01 (sample SAMN13153358, study PRJNA577476) | soil metagenome | isolation source: 60 cm saprolite under Madrone tree | place: USA:California | collected 2016-06-14
CTTCTTGCATCGGCGGTACTCGCACCGCAATCAACCTTCGGCGGCAAGTCGCCTTATCACGATTTGGTTGAAATCGCCGCTGCATATCTGTTTTACATCTGTAAGAACCATCCGTTTATCGACGGAAACAAACGCACCGCTCTCATCGCGGCGGTCGTGTTCTTGCGGATCAATGGAATCGAACCGTTACCGGATAGCGCCGAATGGGAAAAACTGATGCTCGACGTCGCGGCGAGCAAGATTAATCGTGACGAAACTACTCGCCGGCTTCGCAAACTGCTCAAGAAATCCCGAAGAAGCTGAGCTCTCTCTTCTGTCGTCCTTGGCCCGCGGAAGTGTGAACGTATTCGGCTGACCTCTTCGCTCTTCGCTCCCCGCCCACTAATCACTGATCACAAATCACTGTTCACTGTTCCACTACCTTTTCCTTCTTCCTTCCTCCCTCCGCGATTCCGGCTTCTCATGGGAGGAATTTTTGAAATAATCTTTCTCGCCAATGCCGAAGAAACCCAAATCGCCCATTCCGATCGATCAGATTGATGGAATGATTCGTACGATCCGCGGTACTCGTGTGATGCTGGATCGCGACCTCGCAAAAATCTACGGAGTCCCCACGTTTCGCTTCAATGAAGCGATCAAGCGCAATCGGCATCGATTCCCGAAGGATTTCATGTTTCAGCTTAGCCGTGCGGAGTTCGACTCTTTGACATCGCAAAATGCGATGTCAAAATCCGGCCGCGGTGGTCGGCGCACTCTGCCGTATGCGTTTACGGAACACGGCGCATTACAAGCAGCAAATGTTCTTCGTAGCTCGCGAGCCGTCCAGATGAGCGTGTTTGTCATCCGGGCTTTCGTTAAGATGCGCGAAACGCTGCTCGGTACGCGTGAGCTTGCCAAGAAACTTGCTGTGCTGGAGAAAAAGCTCACCTCTCGCCTCGATGTTCATGAAGCCGCGATTGTGCAGGTCTTGCAAGAGATCATGCAAATCCTGAATCCGCCGCCTCCACCACCCGAGCCGCCCGCGTAGAATCGGCTTTCAAGAGCGCTAAATTTCGAATTCCTCCGCCCGAGCCGCCAAAGCGCAGAATTGGCTTTCACCAATCCTAAATCCCGGCGATCTGTGCTCGCTGATCACCAATCACAGATCACTAGTCACCATGTCTCCCAGTCGCTCCATTCTTACTTCTTCCTTCTTAATTTGCTGAGCATTCGAGAAGCACCTTTCCATCCGAAACAGCTTCGATTAAGATTCGTTAGTATGACGTTCGATCGCATTACATTTGATCCAGCCATCATGGGCGGCAGAGCCTGCATTCGCGGCATGCGTATCCCGGTCTCCGTAATCGTTGCACAGCTTGCCCACGGCGCGACGACCAAGGAGGTGCTGAAGGATTATCCGGATCTTGATCAGGAGGATGTGCAACAGGCGTTGGAATATGCTGCCTGGCTGACTCAGGAAAAGGTCGTTACAAGCTGATCGCTGGCGCCGATGCGATTTCTCGCAGACATGGGCGTGGCCATGCGAGTGGTGGAATGGTTGCGCGAACAACGCCATGACGCCACACATTTACGCGATGAAAACCTCCAGCGAATGCCGGATTCGGATATCTTTCGCAAAGCGGCCGCCGAGAGGCGAATCCTGCTGACGTTCGATCTCGACTTCGGCGAGATCGTGGCTTTATCGGCTCAAAAGAACGTGACTGTCGTGCTGTTTCGTTTGCACAATACGCGGGACGCCTCATGTGATTGAACGGCTCAACGTTGCGCTTCAGGAGATGAGACAGATCCTTCCAAGTGGCGCGATCGTGGTCATAGAAGAAAACCGGTTGCGCGTGCGACGGCTCCCGCTGCGCAGCTGAAGCGATATGCACTTCTGGCTTCCAGCTAATCACCATTCACTTCTTGATCCCGTTTTTCGTTCTCCCGGTCGATCAACAATCAACTCCGTAAAGGGGCGTGGCTCCGACGGCTGGTCACGTCGTAGTCAGATGAAGACGGAAGCTTTACGCTCTCACGGATCCGGCTGCATGCGGCGCGGATTCGCCGTGGCGAATCACCAATCACTGATCACAAATCACTGTTCACTGTTCCACTACCATCCACTTCTGCCTTCTTAATTCTTAATTTTTAACTCCAAACGATCCTCTGACCTCTGACCTCTGACCTCTGACCTGCGTCCTCTGTTTAGCTCCCAACTTGTACCGCTTTCAGCCCGCGCTTGCGCAAGAAATCATGTAGCGGCACGAGGATGATCATCGAGAAATAAACCCAGCCGCTCCATTGGATCTGCTCTTTCGGCAAAGTAAGCGCAAAGACCAGCGACACGATTCCGACGCTTACCGGGATGCTCCAGCCCGTCAGCTCGCCGCGCGTGACCAGTTTTTCCCGTGCATTCAATCGCAACGGCTCACGCAATTGCCAGGCACGAAGATTCAGGAGCAGGATTTCAGCGGAAATGGCAACCAAGCCGACCGCGTAAATCGCAAAAATCGTTCTTGCCTCTGATTCGGTGGTGTGAAGCGAGAACCGCTGACCGACGTGGCCGCTGCTAATGAGGTACCACATCGCTCCGAAGATTGCCTTCAGCGGGTAGATTAAGATCAGGACCGTAACAATCATCGCCCAGCTGATCAAAATCGAGGCGCTATCTTCGAGGCCGTAACGCCGGCTCCACAACCAATGGCCCCGCCAGAAGATGCCCAGCACCGCGATGCAGCAGACAAAGGTCGGTACATTCTTGAAAGCCGCCAGGAGCGCCTGGATGTTATCCGGGATCTGCTGCGCGGCGATCACCAACATCGAAATCGCGAACGCAAACGCGGCATCGATGAAAGTTTCGAGCCGCGTCATCTGCATCCCGCGCAACCGAAACCCGTGCAGCCGCGGCAGCGCATCGAGGTCTGCCGGCAGTGCCGACGCGATGTCATCATGTCGATTGTTCATGATGCTGACGTTTTTATACTTCTTGATTCTTACTTCCCACTTTTCTTTTTCCTTCCTCCTCCTGTCGCGCCGTCTTGCTTGCCATGCCGTAGTCCGACGAAGGCAGGTCACGCCAGAGCCTTAGCAGCGGCGGCGGAAGCCTCGGCGCAGACGGCTGCTTCCAACTGATCACCCGCTCGCCGCCTCCTTCTTCTCCGCCAACGGACGGATTCGCCGTGGCGAACTTCTTGATTCTTAATTCTTACTTCATCCTTTCTTCTCCTTCTGCTATTTTCCGCGCTTTTCATCGGAAAAAGTTTCGACTAGCATTCGCCCCTCAAATGCCTCGCGGAAAATCGAGTAACTCAGCCTCCAATAACTCTGCCAACATCGGCTTTGAAGCCAAGCTTTGGCTCGCTGCGGATAAGCTCCGCAGCAACATGGACGCGGCGGAATACAAGCACGTCGTCCTCGGCCTTATCTTCCTCAAATACATTTCGGATTCTTTCGAAGAACATCATGCGAAGCTAGTCGCAGGCGAAGGCGAATACGCCGGCGCGAATCTAGAGGACCCCGACGAGTATCGCGCCGAAAATATATTTTGGGTTCCACCTGCGGCGCGTTGGACGTACTTACAAAATAGCGCGAAGCAGCCAATGATCGGCAAGATCGTCGATGACGCGATGGTCGCGATTGAGCGCGACAACCCGCGCCTGAAAGGCATCTTGCCGAAAGACTACGCGCGGCCCGCGCTCGACAAGAACCGCCTCGGCGAACTCATCGATCTAATTGGCACGATTGGAATGGGCGACGCCGCAAATCGTTCGAAAGACATCCTCGGTCGCGTCTACGAATACTTCCTCAGCCAGTTCGCCAGCGCCGAAGGCAAGAAAGGTGGGCAGTTCTACACCCCGCAGAGCGTCGTGCGTCTTCTCGTCGAGATGCTCGCTCCCTACAAAGGCCGCGTTTACGATCCCTGCTGCGGTTCCGGCGGCATGTTCGTGCAATCGGAAAAATTCGTTGAAGCCCACGGCGGCCGGCTCGGCGACATCAGCATCTACGGTCAGGAGAGCAACGCCACCACCCGCCGCCTCGCCATGATGAACCTCGCTATCCGCGGCATCGAAGCCGATCTCGGCGAAGAGCAGGCCGACACCTTCCGGCGCGATCTCCATCCCGATCTCCGCGCCGACTTCGTCCTCGCCAATCCGCCCTTCAACGACTCCGACTGGTTCCGCAAAGACGACGATGCGCGCTGGCACTTCGGCCTTCCGCCGCGCGGCAACGCCAACTTCGCCTGGGTGCAGCACTTCATCCATCACCTTGCGCCCGCCGGCATGGCCGGCTTCGTCCTCGCCAATGGCAGCATGTCCTCGAATCAAAGCGGCGAAGGCGAAATCCGCCGCGTCATCATCGAAGCCGACCTCGTCGACTGCATGGTCGCCCTTCCCGGCCAGCTCTTTTATTCAACTCAAATCCCGGTCTGCCTTTGGTTCTTGAGAAAAAACAAAGCCGCGGGAGCAAATGGAGAAAAACTGCGTCCAGCGTCACGCTGGCGCGATCGCCGGCGCCACACACTCTTCATCGACGCGCGCAAGCTCGGCCGCTTAGTCGATCGCGTTCATCGCGAGCTAAGCGACGAAGAAACGCAGCGCATCGCGCAGACCTATCACGCTTGGCGCGGTACCGACGATCCTCTCCGCAATCCGCACTCAGAAGTACGCGAACACGCGGACCTTCCGGGCTTCTGTAAGTCTGCGACTACCGAGGAGATCGCGCAGCACGGTTATATACTAACACCTGGCCGCTACGTCGGCGCTCAAGAACTAGAAGACGAAGGCGAACCTTTCGATGAAAAGATGTCGCGCTTGGTCAGCGAACTGGACGCGCAGTTCTCAGAGTCAAGAAGACTCGAACAATCAATCAAAGCCAGTCTAGCCGATCTTGGGTATGGCTGATGGGTATTCGGCTTGTAGGTTGGGATCCGTTGCATCCGTGCAGGGCGGGTTCGCTTTCAAGAGTAGCGACTTCACCGTCACAGGCATTCCCGTATTGAAGATAAAGAATGTTCGATTGCGGGAGGTAGACACGACTGAGCCGTCATACGTTGAGCCGTCTGTGGCGGAGCAAGCGGGACGTTACTATTGCAAGGCGGGCGATCTTCTTATCTCGATGACTGGCTCTGGACCTCAGGCACCAAACTCCGTTGTCGGCCGTGTCGCTCGTTTCATCGGTCCAAGTGATCGATACCTAATTAACCAACGAGTAGGACGCTTCGTAAACAAAGCGCCCGATAAGCTCGACTCGCGGTATCTCTTTTACGTCGTAGCACGGAAGGAGATGCTTTGGCAGTTGGTCACGATTGCAACCGGCAGCGCTAATCAAGCGAACATTAGTGGGTCTCAAATCGAAAGCCTCGAGATTCCGCTTCCACCACTTGCCGAGCAAAAAGCCATCGCAGCCGTGCTTGGCGCACTGGACGACAAGATCGAGTTGAATCGGCGTATGAACGTAACCCTGGAAGCAATCGCGCGGGCGCTCTTCCAAAGCTGGTTCGTCGATTTCGATCCCGTCCGCGCTAAAATCGACGGCCGCCAGCCCACGGGCCTCGACCCCGCCACCGCCGCTCTCTTCCCTAACGAGTTCGAAGAATCGGAGCTCGGCCCGATTCCGAAAGGTTGGCACGTTGGCAAAGTCGAAGACGTTCTGACCTTCAGTCGTAGGACTTTGGATCCATCAGAGTTTCCCGATGAGTTATTTGCTCACCACAGCCTTCCGGCATTCGACGAAGGTCGTATGCCGAAGCTCGAATTCGGAAACGCGATCAAGAGCCAGAAGCTTATCGTTTCGAGTGGTACAGTTCTCTTATCAAAGCTAAACCCATACATCCCGCGTATCTGGTTGCCCAACCTGACTAACGATAATCGAGGCGTATGTTCTACCGAGTTCCTAGTCGCGCAGCCAAAGTCTGGCATCTCGCGCGAGTTCTTGTTTTGTCTTTTTACCAGCGGCCCATTTACATCCGAATACGTGACGCTTGTTACCGGCACGACGGGAAGTCATCAACGCGTTAAAAGCGAAAGTGCGCTTCAGATGAAGATCACTATTCCTCCCGCGCAGATTATCGACCGGTTTTCAACGTTAGCTAATGTAACGTTTGGCAGGATCAGTCGAAACATTCGCGAGTCGGCGACGCTCGCCGCGCTTCGCGATGCGCTTCTGCCGAAGCTGCTGAGTGGAGAATTAAAGCTTGGAGGAAACTGATGCGGATCGATCGAATCGGTTTTTCCGGAAAGACAGTCGTAGTGCTTGGAGCTGGCGCAACACGCGGAGCAAGCTTCGTAGAAAAGGCTCGTGGCGCGCTTCCCCCATTAGACAAGGATTTCTTCACTCAGGCGCAGAAGCTCAGTACTGCGAAACCACGTTGGCTGATAGAAGAAATGATCAACGACGTAGTTACCACGTTTGGACAGAACTTTTCGCTAACAATGGAGGGTTATTTAACGAGACTCGAGCAACTATCGCATGTCCTAGACGATTACAGGTTCCGAGGGCGGCCTCCAACTAACCGTTTTGCGAGAATGCGTGCCCATTTCCTTCAAGTCTTGGCAGCGCTAATGGACGAGGCAATCGGGCGGGAGCCAGACTGTGAGTATCACAGACGCTTAGTGGAACGTCTAACGTCAGCGGATACGATCGTCAGCCTAAATTATGACTGGCTAATCGATCAAACCTTACGGAAAGAAGGCGGTAACAAATGGAATCCAAAGAAAGGGTACGGAGTACCCGTTTACGTTCAAGCCAAGCGTGGAGCAGGAACCCGATATTGGTCGTGCACTCCGGCCAAAGGCATTCGCCTTTATCCCGCGAAAAGTATTTCGCTTCTGAAACTACATGGATCTCTTAACTGGTTTCCCGTCCCGCCAGAGCGGACGCCTCCGAGACTCGCACTTCGAACGCGATGGTGGCATCAAAATGGCAACCTGACTTTTGAGATCGCTCCACCTGAATGGAACAAACCGACAAGGTCTGGCGTGTATGTGCCGGTTTGGAGAAAGGCGCGACAGGAGCTAAGAAACGCAGAAGCACTTGTGTTCATTGGTTATTCGCTCCCCGAAACTGATCTCCCAATTCAAGCGCTACTTACAGTGGAGCGCACACCGCGCCCTCTTAGCCTTTTGGCAATCGTGAATCCCGATCAAAGCTCGCGGCGGCGAATTCGCGAAACGTTGCGACGACGAATTGATTCCGAGACGCGCATCTTGTCGTTCGAACGGTTTCGAGATTTCCACGGCTTTCTTGAGTGATAGCACCGGAAGATGAACGTCCTCCGGCTCACTGCCACACAGTTTCTTCGACCAATGGCCACGGGTAGGAATCGACCATTGCTCCTCGGCTGCGAAGATATTGCGGGCGATATCTTCGAGGTGGTCGTGAAACTTCGGGGCCGTGAGGTCAGTGAGAAAACGCAGATCGCGGAGCTAGCATCCGCAATGCTCGCCGACGATTTGGGTATAGACGTGCCACAGGCCGCAGTCGTCGATATTCCTGCAGGATTTGAATTGATCCTCGCAGACAAAGATGCAGCCCGAGCAGTAAAAGCGAGTGTCGGTCCGAACTTTGGCTCCGTTCACTTGGGCCAAAGCTTCACGACATGGCCACCCGGTCGCGCGCCGCATGGCCATCAGCGCGATCAAGCGGCAGCGATCTTCGCCTTTGATGCGTTAATTCAGAATCCTGATCGCACAGCGAAGAATCCCAACTTGTGGGTTCGATCAGACCGACTAGGTGTGTATGATCACGACCAGGCTTTCTCTTTTCTTTCGGTGCCGATCATCGGCGGTGTACCGCGACCGTGGGATACAGCTGCGCAAGCAAGTGGCAGTTTTCGGTTTCTGGAGAAGCACATCTTCTTTGCACCGCTGCGAGGTTCCGCCTTCGATCTCGACAGCTTTGAAGAGCGTCTCGGCGATCTTAGCGACCCGCAATTAGGCACGTATGCGGACAACGTCCCGGCAGACTGGCGCGAGGGGAACAGTTTATGCGAAGATATCGTCGCCTACTTGAGCGAGGCCCGCGGGGAATCCAGCACTTTTGTTAACTTCATGAAACACCTCCTACGATGAAAACACCATACAGCTATGTCACTCTCCGATACGTCCACGATGTCGTTACCGGCGAATTCGCCAATGTCGGTGTCGTGGTCTATGCGCCCGATCAACGCCTGCTCGAATCGCGTTTCACTCCGTCATACGAACGGTTGAACGCGATCTTTCTTGCCATCGACCACGCGCACTACCGCGCTTTGATTCGTTATTTAACGAATCGCTTTGAAGAGATAAGTGAAGAACTGCGCGATGGATTGGAACGCCCTCCGGTTTCTGCGGTAAGTGAGATCGTGCGGCGCGTTCTGCCGCCGGATGATAGTTCTCTGCAATGGTCGGAACCCAGCGGCGGATTCACCGAAGACATCAAAGAGACGTTAAACCGCCTCTATTTTCGCCTGGTAGAACGTTATGTCCGCGACGCCGAGCTGCCCAGCCGCACTGACGATGAGATCGCGCGCCCATTCAAGGCCACGCTGGAGAGAAGGCACGTAGCACAAAAGCTGAGGCAGAAGCGAATCGAAGCACGCGATTATCAATACGAGTTCCAATTCGGATGGCAGAATTCCGTCTGGCACGTTTACGAACCGGTTTCATTCGATCTCATGAATGCAGGTAGCATTGTAGAAAAGGCCAATACTTGGCTTGGTCGAGGAACAGCGCTGCAAGATTCCCGCGAAAGGTTTAAGCTTCATTTGCTCCTTGGCGAGCCAAGACAACCTGGAACTAGCAAAGCGTTCGAACACGCGCGGCATTTGCTCGCGAAAATTCCGGGACATCCACAGTTAGTTCGGGAAGATCGCCTGACTGAATTCGCAGAGGAAATTGCGGAAAAGATTTCGCGGCATGAGCCAGAGGCTGTCGTTCGCGAAGAGCCGCCCGCGGATGAACAGTCTTGAAAATGACGGTATAGTCACTTGCCATGAGACGTATGGATGAACTCAATTCCGAATGGGTGGTGTTGGTCGAGGTAATTCGCGAATTGGGTCAGCAACCTTACGTGAATCCCGTTGGTCGCACGATTTGTCGGAGGATTGCACATGTCTTGAGCACACCGGAACTCAAATCAGCGCTGCATGAACTCGCGAATAAAAACTGGCTGCGCGAAGAGCAGTTGGGCAAAATGACTGCCGTTCGCGTCGGCGAACAGTACGAACGAGATAGACCAAAATTCGCCGACGTGATCGAGCGTAACGCAAAACGAATCGATAAGACGGTCGATCTTTTCAGTCGGATAAAAAACACCGACCAAGCCGAAGAAGTGATGACGGTGCTGTTCGCCAGCCGCGAGTTGAAAAAGGCCAAACCCAGACAGCAGATAACCGAGAAAGAGCTCTACGATTATATTTTGGATTGGAAGAAGCGGTGGCGGACAGAGGAAAAACAGCGTGAGGTTGCCGGCGCAATTCGAAATCTCGTGATGCTGGGCTGGATGCGCCTGCAGTTCAGTAAGTCTCTCCCCGAGGCTGCGTAGCGCGGCTGAATGTCTTCGCTCACCGAAACGGTTGTCGAAGACGCGGCGCTGACCTGGTTCACCGAACTCAGGTACGCAACCGCCCAAGCGCCTCATCTAGCGCCCGGAGAAATCGCGACCGAGCGCACTTCGTTTGCAGATGTCGTGCTCGTGGGCCGGTTGCGCGATGCAATCGCGCGACTAAATCCGACGATTCCGAGCGACGCACGCGAAGAAGCGTTGCGCAAGGTGCTGCGACACGACGCGCCGTCGCTCGTCGGCAACAATCGCGCGTTTCATCGCATGCTGCGCGATGGCGTATCCGTAGAATATCGACGCGATGATGGAAGCATCGCCGGCGATCACGTGCGACTAATCGATTTCGACAATCCCGACGCAAATGACTGGCTAGCTGTGAATCAATTCACGGTTATTGAAGGCCAGAACAATCGTCGGCTGGACATCGTCGTGTTCGTCAACGGACTTCCGCTCGGAATCATCGAACTAAAGATTCCGGAAGACACAGACAAATGGTTCGCCGCCGCCTACAACCAGGTCCAGACCTATAAGCAGGAGATTCCTTCGTTGATGCATTACAACGAAGTGACTGTTGTCTCCGACGGACTCGAAGCGCGCATCGCCTCGCTCACGGCAAATCAGGAATGGTTCAAAGTCTGGCGCACGATCGAAGGTGAATTTGATGCGCCGGCTACTGCGCTTGAATTGGAGACACTCGTTCGTGGCGTATTTGAGAAGCACCGCTTCCTCGACCTGATCCGGAACTTCATTGCCTTCGAAGATGATCCCGATCGCGGCACAGCAAACAAAATCATTGCCGGTTATCATCAGTTCTTCGCGGTAAAAGCAGCGGTTGATGAAACACTTCGCGCGACAGCCAAAGATCGTGTGGCAGAAACCCCGGGCACTTATTGGGCCGGCAAAATGGAAGGCGGTAAAGAAGGCGATCGTCGCGTCGGTGTTGTTTGGCACACACAAGGTTCTGGCAAGAGCTTATCGATGCTCTTCTACGCCGGCTGCATCATTGAGCACCCGGCGATGGAAAATCCCACACTGGTTTTTCTCACTGACCGAAACGATCTCGACGATCAGCTATTCGGCCAATTCCAGCGCTGCCACGAAATGGTTAGGCAAACGCCGGTTCAAGCCGAATCGGTTAGACACCTCCGTGAACTTCTCAATGTAGCGAGCGGCGGCGTCGTTTTCACTACAATGCAGAAGTTCGCGCCCGAAGAAACTACCGGGAAAGCGCCATCGCTTTCAAATCGCCGCAACATCCTTGTCATTGCTGATGAAGCACATCGTAGCCAGTACGATTTGATCGACGGGCTCGCACGAAACGTTCGTGATTCGTTGCCGAATGCTTCATTCATCGGCTTCACTGGAACTCCGATCGAGAAAACCGATGCAAACACACGCGCAGTGTTCGGTGATTACATCAGCATCTATGACATCCAGCGTGCCGTCGCGGACAAAGCGACGGTGCCTATTTATTATGAGAGTCGTGTCGCCAAACTGGGACTCAATGCAAGCGAGATTCCTAAGATCGACAAGGAATTTGAAGAGATCACCGAAGGCGAAGAGCTGTCACGCAAAGAGAAGCTGAAAACGAAGTGGGCAGCACTCGAGGCGCTCGTTGGTAATCCGAAGCGAATCGATCTTATCGCTGCCGATCTCGTGAAGCACTACGAGCGCCGGCTCGAAGCGATGGAAGGCAAGGCGATGATCGTTTGCATGAGCCGGCGCATCTGCGTCGATCTCTACAACGCGATCATCAAACTGCGTCCGGAATGGGCGGGCGGACCTAACGACGACGACACCGGTAAATCGTGCGTCGCGAAGATCGTCATGACCGGCAGTGCGGAGGATGGACCCGATTGGCAGCAGCACATCCGTAATAAGGACAAGCGGCGTAAGCTTGCCGCGCGCTTCAAAGATCCAAAAGACCCGTTCAAGATCGTCATCGTGCGCGACATGTGGCTGACCGGTTTCGACGCGCCTGTTCTCAGCACGATGTACGGCGATAAGCCAATGCGCGGCCACGCGCTCATGCAGGCAATCGCGCGCGTCAACCGCGTCTTCCGCGACAAACCAGGCGGCTTGGTCGTCGATTATCTTGGCCTCGCTGATCAACTGAAATATGCGCTCGCAACGTACACGCAAAGCGGCGGCAGGGGTGAGCCGAGCATCGACACCGCGAAAGCGATCGCGGTCATGCTCGAGAAACACGATGTCGCATGCGGAATGATGCACGGTTTCGATTGGTCGAAATGGCATACCGGAACGCCAGCTGAGAAGATGGCGCTCCTCCCAGGCGCGCAAGAGCACATCCTAAAACAGGAGAACGGCAAAGAACGCTTCGTTCAAGTTGTGACTGAGCTATCGCAAGCGTTCGCCCTTTGTGCCGGAACTGATGAAGCAATCAAGATTCGCGACGACATCGGCTTCTTTCAGCAGGTCAAGATCGCTCTCGCGAAACCGCGCGGCCCACGCAAAACAACCGAGGAACTCGACCACGCCGTCAGACAACTAGTCGCGAAAGCGATCGCGCCTGAAGGCGAAATCATCGACGTCTTCCAAGCAGCCGGATTGAAGCAGCCCGACATCAGCATTCTTTCCGATCAGTTCCTCGGCGAGGTTCGCGGCCTCAAATACAAAAACGTTGCTGCCGAGCTGCTCGCAAAGCTGTTAGGCGACGAAATCAAAATCAGATCGAAGCGCAATCTAGTTCAGAGCCGCGAGTTTTCTGAGATGCTGAAGAAAACGCTTAACGCCTATCACAATCGCGCAATCGCAACACGAGAAGTCATCGAAGAACTAATCAAGCTCGCCAAACAGTTGAGCGAAGCCGACAAGCGTGGTGTCGATCTCGGCCTCAACGACGACGAAGTCGCCTTCTACGATGCGCTCGCTGCGAACAACAGCGCGGTTGAAGTCATGGGCAAAGACAACCTCAAAGTCATCGCCACCGAGCTCGTTACTCGAGTTCGCAAGAGCGTCACCATCGACTGGACTCTTCGCGAAAGCGCTCGCGCCAAGATCAAAGTGCTGGTCAAACGAATCCTCCGAAAACACGGATATCCACCCGACCTACAAGACGAAGCAACCAAGCTCGTCTTGCAGCAAGCCGAGCTTCTTTGCGCGGAGTGGGCTGCATGATCGTTATCGCCCGGTCCAGGCTGAACGAGAAGTGCAGCCTAACGAGACGCTATCGCCCCATTGTGCCTATCACAGTGATAGTGGCTTTTGCGATTCAACCTCGGATAGCCGAAGCCTCATCAATGGCATAAAACAATTCAGTGACAGCGCCAAACGCGGTAGAGAGTGATTCGTCGGCTATGCTCGCGCTGAGGACGTCCCACCGACCATGTGCAAAGTCGTTGCGAAGGCGTCGACACTTCTCACGTATCGCTTGAGAAGGTTCAGGCTCTTCGAAGTTGAGAGCACAGGTTTCTTGTAAGTACCTCACTAGAGCGCCAGTCTCTGTCTTGCCAGCTTTTCTCTTGAAACATGGCGCTTCGGCTGGGGCAAGGTATGAAGCCAAACTTTTGAGGGACTTCTCTGTAAACGCGGACAAAAGAATGAGGCACATAGCACGAACTAGAAATCTCTCTGTCTCTTGCCAGCGTGGGATATCGAATTCTTCGAGAGCCCACGCCACTTCATTACTTAGATCATCAAACTCTGGATCGACCGCTCGCTCTTCTCCATCACGATATTGCTTCACTTTGCGCTGTAACTCTGCTAACTGCTTGGAGGTTCCGTCAATGCACAGAAGGCAGAAGTCATTTAGTCGCGCGATCTCTTCCTGAATGCCATGGAAGATTGGCTGCGAGTCGTCCTGTGCCATGTACAGGTAGTTGTTAATGTCAGTCCCGGCGGACGAGAGCCAGGTACTGTCGTACAAATCGCTTGGCACGCTCATTTTGGTGATCTCAGAACTGAACTTGCTGGACGGGAAAAAGGGGATCGCATCTAAACATTTGAGATTCAATTCTCGTTAGGCCGTATCACTCCATTTCACTCAACCGTCAAGGCGTCAAAGATTGCTCAGGCTGATGACTCCGTGCGCGCGACGTGCAGGGCGGCCCGAGTAAGGCGACTTTTAAGTTAGAAATCATAAGTTTGACCTTGTCTGAATGATTTAACACTGGAAAACTTCGATCGTGTCCCACGGAACCTTCTCCGGTGAGCCGAAGACCCAATGGCTGACCGACCCAAATCAACCGGATCGCAACATGCGTTTGTTGGAGGATTTCTCGTTCACGGATCCAATGGGCAAGAAATGGATGACACCTAAAGACTACGTTGTCGATGGTGCGTCCATCCCTCAGGCACTCTGGACGACGGTGGGTTCACCCTATACCGGAGACTATCGCCGTGCCTCCATCGTCCATGACAAAGCATGTGATGACGCTGTCAATGACCCTGCTGCACGCCGTGCCGCAGATCGCATGTTCTACCAGGCGTGTCGTGCTGGCGGATGTTCGATCGAACAAGCTACATTGCTCTACATCGGGGTGAGAATTGGCGGCGTTTGGCCCCACATCTTACCATTGACGGTCGCAGCGGTAGCCCCGCAAGGGCCTCGTCGAGAAAAAACACCGGCGGATCAGCGAATCGAGGCTGACTTTCGTCTAGTGGCACACGAGGTTCTGGCGGAGCCCGAGACGGACGATCCAGTTGAGATCGAGGCGCGCACCGATCGAGCGATAACCAACCTGACGGGTTTTAATGCCCCTGACCGGTAGCACTGATCGCAGAAACCGAAATGAAATTTGCCAGAACTTATTGAGGGCAGTTGGTGGTTGATCCGCCTTCGCGTGAAGCCATGGCGTGACAAGGAGTTCAGGGTCGCTGCAAAGGTCGCAAAATTGGTTTTGATCAGTCGTTCGATGTAAGAGACTGCTCAGCGCAATGTCGGTCTCCCTTCTGCTCGGACTGGTTTATTTGATCTCGGATTCCGGACTCCAAAAAAATCTAATCGGGAAACCAGGAATCCAGGAATCGAGGAAAGGGATTGCCGAGATAGAAGGTAAAGCGACGAGGGTAGGAGCGAGCGAGTGCGGGCAACGAGCGAGTTTCAATTGCTGCTGACCTATTCGACAAGCTCCCGCCACGGCGGGCAGGCGAAGGCAGGCTCCGCTGCGCCGCTCGCGCCGACCGCCATTACAGCAAGCAGATCGACGTGATCGAGAGAGTTGACGTAGCGGTGATCTCCCGACCAAAAAAGCCGCAGGATTCAGGGAATAGTGCGGCTTTTTATTCGTGATATCCGGTCGCGCGCGGAATCAATCGACAACGACGCGGTCAACCATACGCAGATCGCCCATGTTTGCGTAGTAAACACGCACACGGCTGCCGGGTTTGATCGCGGTTCGGATCACTTCGCCGTTCTTGTTCACAACGTGACCAGGCCCGTTGAGAACATAACTGCCCGGAGTATTGGAGCGGTCCTGGAGAACAACGAGAGTTTTGACCGGCTGATATTTGGCGGCCGACCCCTCCTCAGTCGTCATTTTGATGACCGTTCCCGTTACCGTGATCGCTTCCGTCGTACAGTATGGTAACAAACCTGTTACCAAGCCGCTCTCTGCCAATTTCCTTCCGCGTCCCGCCGCGCACCGACCTTGGTGACGATCCGTAACTGCTCCAGATACGGACGCAGTGCTTCTTTGGTCAGTTGATTCGTGATATGCGGCCCATAAAAGTCGCTGGTGTCGATTCGATTGATTCCGAGCCTAACGACCTCGCGCAGGACTGCGATCGCGCCGTCGTGATCTTTTAGAAATTATCAATTACGAATCAGGAAGACGAAAACGGCTGTAGTGTCCGCTGTCCTCAGCGGAGGAACTCCAATTCATTTCATTCTGCGCTGAGACAGCGCACGCTACAGCGCAGCGCGATTTCAAATCTTTCGTGGGCACAGCAATTAACGTTCACCCTTCGGTGAGGTGAACAGTTGCCTCCTTCGCCGCGGCGGCGCGCCACGGTCCGCCAGGGAACAGTTCAAGGGCATTAACCACTCCGGCAATTGGTGCTCGCCGATGATCGCTGATTGCGTTACGTTCCGGCTATGAGCGCTGACGATCTCAAAGGCGTCGTTCATTCCGATCCCGAAATCATGGGGGGCACGCCCGTGTTTGTCGGAACGCGCGTTCCGTTGCAGAACCTGATTGATTCCCTGGAAGGTGGCGAATCGATTGAAGATTTCCTCGACGGATTTCCTTCTGTGAAACGCGAACAGGTGATCGCAGTGATTGAGGCCGCCAAGCTGCGAATGCTCGAAACGGTGTGAGAGTGCTCATCGATGAGTGCCTCAACTGGCGGCTCGGCCGCGCACTACGCGGGCTTTTCTTCACGTCGGTTCAGCGGATGGGCTGGAGCGGAATTAAGAATGGTGAGTTGCTGGACAAGATGCGGCAGGAGCGGTTCGACATTTTCATCACAGGCGATCGAAATTTGCAATTCCAGCAAAATCTTCCGGCAGCGGGTGTGGCGGTTGTAGTCCTGCGCGCCGGAAGCACACGGTTGGCGGAACGCTGCCGCTGACGAAAGAAGTGCTGGAGCAGATTGAATCGTTGCGCCCGGGAGCAGTCACGATCATTTCGAATCCTTCCTGAGCTATGAACTGGCCGAAGTTCGCTATCGCGAGACGCTATTGAAACTCGCTCGTTGCCCACACTTACTCGCTGCTTCCCTCGCAGCTTTACCTTCTATGTCGCTCATCCCATTCGCTCCATTGTATCTCGGCTGCTCCCGCCGCGCTCGACCGCTACCTCGCGGCTTAACCGGCCATGTCGCTCACCCCTAATCGCTCCAT
>WNFS01002552.1_pt1 | contig 16306 bp, 14 predicted proteins | sample 5400141 | NCBI WGS metagenome assembly WNFS01 (sample SAMN13153358, study PRJNA577476) | soil metagenome | isolation source: 60 cm saprolite under Madrone tree | place: USA:California | collected 2016-06-14
CGCGCGGCACAGTGCGGCCGATCTCGGCGACGAACCATTGATGCTGGCGCGGACGGTTCCGGTGGCCGTCGCGCGCGATCGCATCGAAGGCGTCGCATTGGCGCGGTCGCAACGTGCCAGCGTGATCCTGTTAGACGACGGTTTCCAGAATCCCACGATTGCCAAGGATGCCTCGCTGATCGTGATCGACGGCGAGCGCGGCCTCGGCAATGCCTGCGTGTTTCCCGCGGGTCCGTTGCGCGCGCCGCTGCCGCCGCAACTTGCGCGCACCGACGCGCTGATCGTCGTCGGCGATGGCAACGCAGCCGGGGCGCTTGCTGCCGACATCGCCGCTCGGGGCAAACCGGTGCTGTCTGCACATCTCAAGCCTGAGGATGCCTCGGTGGCGGCATTGCGAGGCAAACGTGTCCTGGCCTTTGCCGGGATCGGCGATCCGGACCGGTTTTTCAGGACGTTGCGAGCAAGCGGGATCGATGTTGTCCGCGCGCGTGTCTTCGCCGATCACCATCCGTTTTCGAAGGGCGAAATCGAAACCCTGACCGCCGAAGCAAAGCGTGATGCGCTGACGCTGGTGACCACGGAAAAGGATCTGGCGCGGCTGGGCGGCAGCGAGGGGGCGGAAGGCATCATGCCGTTTCCAGTGACCCTCGAGTTCGATGACATCGCGGGGTTGCGGAAATTCGTCTCGGGTCGGTTGCTCGAGGCGCGCGAGAAGAAATTCACGACAAGGAACTGACGCGCAGGGCCGGCAAAGCCGACGGCTCGTGCGAATGCGCGCCCGATGATAAACTCCGCGTGCCATCATCGGATTCGCGATTATCTTGATCTGGAACGGTGGGCACGGCGCAAGGCGCCTTTGCCCACCCGCAACTTATCCCTGCGCCTTCAGCGCGCCAGGAAAATGCCGCTGCAGCACGGCACTCGGGACGGCGTAGGCCTCCTGCAGGTCGACGCTCCAATACTTCAGTTCGTCGAGCGGTATCCGCACATCGGTCACCGCGCAGCGCACATAGGTTCCCGGCGAGGTCACGCGGAAATCGCCATCCAGATACTGCACCTGCGCTTCGCCATGCCCAGAAGGACCGAATTTATTCAGCACCGTTGATTTCTCCGGCTAACCTCGCCCGGCTGTTCAGGCCGGGTTCATGCTTATAAATGCGATCTACCATAGATAGGTCATGGTGTCCGCCGGTAAAACCCACCGATTTGTGATGAATTGGCGCCTCGGGCACATGGTAATTTCAGACGCTGTCTTTTTAAGCGCCATAGCAAGCCGGCAAGCCGATGCGCCTTCCGTCAGCCATTGCAGTCCTCACGCTACTTGCCCTGAGTTTTGCAGCGGACGCGGCGCCGGCACCTTCGCCACGTCAGGTCGACATTCCCTTGGGCGGCGGGACACTGCACGCCCAGCTTTACAAACCCGAGGGTGACGGTCCGTTTCCGGTCGTGATCGCTTTGCATGGGTGCGGTGGATTGGCCGGCCATTCCGAGCCGGTGCAGGCGCGCTATCGCGAATGGACCGAGCAATTGCTTAAGGGAGGCACCGCAGTGTTGCTGCCCGACAGCTATGGTTCGCGCGAGCTTGGGCCGCAATGCCGGGTCAAGGAGCGCCGCATCCTGGCGCGCCGCGAACGGGTGGCGGACATCATGGCCTCCAGGGAATGGCTGGTGCAGCAGCCCTGGGCCGCGCGCGACCGCATCAGCCTGATGGGATGGGCCAACGGCGCCAGCGCGCTGTTGTGGGCGGTGCGTCCGCAATTGCCGCCGCGCAATATCGAGCCTGACTTCCGCTCGGCGATTGCGTTTTATCCGAACTGCCGGATTTCGTCCGGGCTGGGATGGAGCGCCCGCGTCCCGACGCTTTTGTTGATCGGCGCCAAGGACGATGTCAGTTCGCCGCCGGCCTGCCGTCAGATGGTCGACGGGGCGCGTGGGCGCAGCGCGCTGGCGCGGATCGTGGTCTATCCTAGCGCCTATCACGATTTCGACCGCGCCAACTTTCCGCTGCACGCGATCGGGGGCGGCTCCGACGCTACCCTGCCGGAGAAGGGCCATGTTGGTACCGACACGGAAGCGCGCGCCGATTCGCAAAAGCGGGTCGCGGAATGGCTGGCGCGGTGATGATTCTTCTTGACCTCACCCGCCCTTCGCGGGGAGAGGGAAGGGGAGCGCGCATTCTCTGTTTCGCCGGATGCGCTACCGCCGGCCGGCCGGCATCCGCCGTGGTCGCGACGTGGCCGTCGGCAAATTCCAGATCGAGCCGCGCTCCCGGTCCGATGCCGGATGCGGCATGCACGGCATGGCCCTGCTGATCGCGTACCAGTGCAAAACCGCGCGTCAGCACGCTGCGATACGACAGCGCCCCGAGCAACTGGCCGCTATGGGCGACACGCGCCTCGAGCCGCTGCGTCGCCATTGTGAGCGCCCGCCGCGCGCGCTCGGCCAGGCGCTGTGTGCGTTCGCAGTCGCGCGCAATCGCGTTGCGTTGGGCCTGCGCGTTGGAGAGCTTTGAGGCCTTCAGCCTGATCTCAAGCCCGGCAAAGCGATCCCTGCGGTTTCGCAGCAGCGATCGTGTCGAATGCGTCATCCGTTCGCCGCACACGGTCAGCCGGTGGTTGGCCTGCGCAACCTGGCCCCGCAGCACCCGCAATGTGAGCCGGGCGCTGATTTGGGCGAAGCGGCGGAAATGAGCGTGGGTGTTGGCTTTCAATCCACGGGGCAGGCAAGCGATCGCGCTATCCAGCCGCTGCCGCGGGATCGCAAGCAGTTCGTCTGCGGCGGGCAGCGCCCGTACGGCAGCGCGAAACTCGTTGCGGCGGCCTTCCTGGCCGCGCTGCCAGCACAGCATGGTACGCCGCGCCAAGGCCGTGACCTCGACGAACAATTCGCTGCGCACCGGCACCGCCATTTCGGCGGCGGCCGTCGGCGTCGGGGCGCGCTTGTCGGCGGCGAAGTCGATCAGTGTGATGTCGGTCTCGTGGCCGACCGCCGAAATCAACGGGATCATGCTGCCAGCGGCGGCACGGACCACGATCTCCTCGTTGAACGACCATAGGTCCTCCAGCGATCCGCCGCCGCGCGCGACGATCAAGAGATCGGGCCGCGGAATCCTGCCACCCTCCGGCAGCGCGTTGAACCCGCGGATCGCAGCGGCAATCTGTTCGGCCGAGCCCTCGCCCTGCACCCGCACCGGCCACACCAGCACGCGGCGCGGAAAGCGGTCCTGCAACCGATGCAGGATGTCGCGAATCACAGCACCGGTTGGTGAAGTGACAACGCCGATCACCTCCGGCAGCCAAGGCAAAAGCTGCTTGCGCGCCTCGTCGAACAGCCCTTCGGCGGAAAGCTTGCGCTTGCGCTCTTCCATCAGCGCCATCAGCGCGCCGACCCCGGCGGGCTCGATCGCCTCGATCACGATCTGGTATTTCGACGAGCCGGGATAGGTCGTCAGCCGGCCGGTGGCGATGACCTCAAGACCCTCCTGCGGCTTGAAGCGCATCCGGGCATGGGCGGTTTTCCAGATCACCGCCTCGATCTTGGCGCTGTCGTCCTTGAGTGCGAAATAGCAGTGCCCGGAGGAGTGTGGCCCACGGAAACCGGAGATTTCGCCGCGCACCCGGACATGCCCATAGGCGTCCTCCACCGTCCGCCTGAGCGCGGAGGACAGTTCGGACACCGTGAATTCCGGCGCGTTGACGAGGGCTTCGGCTAGGGTCATCGGGACAATCGATTTCGGGCTTTTCAGGTCGATGCACAAGGCCCCCGGCGCGGCTGCCGCGGCTGGCGGGCATATATCCACACCTGATCGGGGGCGATTCTTGCAGTGCGGCTAACCCATGCTAAACCCGGGGCCCTATCGCGGCAACACCTTCATTGGGCTGCATTTATGAACATTCTTCTGCTTGGTTCCGGCGGTCGCGAACACGCGCTGGCGTGGAAAATCGCCGCTTCGCCGCTGGTGACAAAGCTGTGGTGCGCGCCGGGCAATGCCGGCATCGCCCGGGAAGCCGAATGCGTGGCGCTCGATATCGCCGACCACGCCGCGGTGATCGATTTCTGCAAAGGCAAAGCGGTGGATCTGGTCGTAGTCGGCCCCGAGACGCCGCTTGCGGCCGGGATCGTCGACGATCTCGCCAGCGCCGGCATCAGAGCGTTCGGGCCGAGCAAGCAGGCGGCACAGCTCGAGGCATCCAAGGGATTTACAAAAGCGCTCTGCAGCGAATTCGGCATTCCGACCGGCGCCTATGGCCGCTTCGCCAATGCAGCCGACGCGCTGGCCTATGTCCGCGCGAAAGGTGTGCCGATCGTGGTCAAGGCCGACGGGCTTGCGGCAGGCAAGGGAGTTGTCGTCGCCAAAACCTTGCACGAGGCCGAACAGGTCACCGCGAAAATGTTCGAGGGCGCCTTCGGGACGGCGGGCACCGAAATCGTAATCGAAGAATTTCTCACCGGCCGCGAGATCAGTTTTTTTGCATTGTCCGACGGCGATAACGCGATGCCGCTTGCCTCCGCCCAGGACCACAAGCGCGCCTTCGACCACGATGAGGGACCGAACACCGGCGGCATGGGCGCCTATTCGCCGACGCCGTTGGTGACGCCGGAGATCCACGACCAGATCATGGCGCGGATCATCCTGCCGACGGTGGCCGGCATGAAGGCGCGCGGCACGCCGTTCCGCGGCGTGCTCTATGCCGGCATCATGCTGACACCGGATGGGCCAAAACTGTTCGAATATAATGTCCGCTTCGGTGATCCCGAGTGCCAGGTGCTGATGTTGCGGATGATGTCGGACATCGTGCCGGCGTTTCTGGCTTGCTGCGACGGCCAGTTGAAAAATTTTGATGTGCGCTGGTTTTCCGAAGCAGCGCTGACGGTAGTGATGGCGGCGAAGGGCTATCCCGGCGACTATGCTAAAGGCACCCGCATCGAGGGCCTCGACGACGCCGCCCGTGTCGAAGGCGCGGAAATCTTGCACGCGGGAACGATAGCGAAGGACGGACATATTCTGGCCAATGGCGGCCGCGTGCTCAATATCTGCGCGACAGGCAAGACCGTCACCGAAGCGCAACAGCGCGTCTATCAGGCAGTGGACCGCATTCGGTGGCCGGAAGGCTTTTGCCGCCGCGATATCGGTTGGCAGGCGGTGGAACGGGAAAAAGGGGGCGGGTCGTCGTAGAACCTCGTCATTCCGGGGCGATGCGAAGCATCGAACCCGGAATCCCGGCATTGAGGCATCAGGTGCGAAACAATCTCGAGATTCCGGGTTCGCGCTGACGCGCGCCCCGGAATGACGAGTGAACCTCAAAGCAAATCGCCGCCCGCAGCCAACGCCGTAGTGCCGTGCTCGCGAAACGCCTTGATGACGTTGCGGCCGACCTTCCATCTGTGCACTTCATCCGGGCCGTCGACCAGCCGTTGCGAGCGCACTTGCGTGTACCACTTCGCCAGCACCGTGTCCTGGCTGAAGCCGAGCGCGCCGTGCAACTGGATCGCGGTGTCGATCACCTTGTGCACCATATGGGCCAGATAAACCTTGGCGATCGAGTTTTCCTGGGTCAGGTCCATGCCGTTTTCCGCCTTGTAGGCAATGTGCAGCAGCATCAGCCGCCCGATGTAGAGCTGGCTGGCGCATTCGGCGAGCATGAACTGCACGGCCTGGCGATCGGCGAGCAGCACGCCGAAGGTCGAGCGTTTCGTCACATGCGCGACCGCCATGTCGAGGGCGCGCTGGGCTTTCGCGATATTGTGCATGCCGTGGCGTAGGCGGCCGTAGGCGAGGCGGTGCTGGCCCATATTGAAGCCGTTGCCTTCGCCGCCGAGCAGATTGTCGGCCGGCACCTTCAAATCCCTGATCTCGATTTCGGAATGGCCGCCGGAGAGCTGGTCGTAATGCGGGCCTTCGATCGCCATGTTCTTGATGTTGCGCTTGATCCGGTAACCTGGATTCGGCAACTCCACGATGAAGGTCGAATACTGCTTGTGACGCGGCGCGTGCGGATCGGTTTTCGCCATCACCAGCGCCATGTCGGCGACGCTCGCCGAGGAGGAGAACCACTTCTCGCCATTGAGAATGTAATTCTCGTTGCCGTCCTTCACGGCGGTGGTTTGCATGCCGGTGGCGTCAGCGCCCGCCGCTTTTTCCGTCATCGAGAAACAAATGCGCTTGTCGCCGTTCAATAGCGGTTTAAGGAACTTTTCCTTCTGATGTTCCGTGCCATGGGCGAGGATCGTCAGCATCGAGGCGTCGTCAGGCCCTTGCGTGTTCATCGAGAGCGCGCCGAGCGAGCTTTCGCCGAGCTCCATCTGCACCAGCGCGTTGGCGAGCGGGCCGAGGCCCATGCCGCCATATTCCTTCGGCACGAACGGGCACCATAGTCCCTGCGCCCGCGCCTTTTTCCGCAGTTTCCCGAGCACTTCGTCGAGCGGATTGGTGTCCAGTTCCTTTTCCGCGGGAATGCATTCGTCATGGACCCATTGGCGAACTTTCTCGCGGATCGCCTTGGCCTCGGCCGGGATTTCAAAATCGATCGACATCGGAGGTTTCCTCGTTCTGTTCTTGATGGTCGGACTTGCAGGATGGCATATATCCGAGACGGACCAGCGGCAACGACAAACAAAGTTTGAAGCGCAGGCCACCGTCGTACCCGCGACTACGGACGACCTCGCGTTTTGCGGCAGAAGGAGTTGCGAACCATGCCCGATCTCGCCGACCTGTTTCCCGGCTTTTTTTCCGAATGGATCAACACCAGATCCGGGCGCATTTTTGCCCGCGTCGGCGGCAACGGACCGCCGCTGCTATTGCTGCACGGCTTTTCCGAGACGCATGTGATGTGGCACCGCGTTGCGCCGCAGCTTGCCGACGCCTTCACGCTGATCATCGCCGACCTGCCGGGCTACGGCTGGTCGGACATGCCGCAGAGCGACAGGGACCACACGCCGTACACCAAGCGCGCGATGGCAAGAGCGATGATCGAGGCGATGGAACAGCTCGGCCACGTGCATTTCGCGCTCGCCGGGCACGACCGCGGCGGCCGCGTCGCCTATCGCCTCGCGCTCGATCATCCCGGCCGGCTGTCGCGGCTGGCGGTGCTGGATATCCTGCCGACCTATGAGTACTGGGAACGAATCAACCGGGTCTACGCGCTGAAGATCTATCACTGGACCTTTCTGGCGCAGCCTCATCCGCTCCCTGAAACGCTGATCGGCGGCAATCCCGACTTTTTCCTGCGCTACAAGATGGCGAGCCAGACCAAATCGAAAAATCTCGACGCCATCGATCCGCGCGCGCTGGAACATTATCTCGCCGCCTTCCGCGATCCCTCGCGGGTGCACGCGATGTGCGAGGATTATCGCGCCGGCGCCTATGCCGACTTCGAGATCGACAAGGCCGATCGCGAGGCGGGGAAGAAGATCACGATCCCGATGCTGGCGCTGTGGGGCGATGCCGGCATTGCCAGCGCCGCGGCAACGCCCATCGATACCTGGAAGAGCTGGGCGACCAACGTCTCGGGCGCACCGATCGATTCCGGCCATTTCCTGACCGAGGAGAATCCTGCCGCCACCGCCAAGGCGCTGAAGGAATTTTTTGCGACGGCGTGATCCGTTGCGAGCGGACTGCAATTCGCTCGTCGTTGCGAGGAGCGCAGCGACGAAGCAATCCAATCTTGGTTGCGGCTGTGGATTGCTTCGCTTCGCTCGCAATGACGAGTTAAAAAGCCGATCACCGCCGCAGCTTGAAAAACTCCCGCAATAGCGTCGCCGCTTCGCTCTCGCCGACTGACGGATAGACTTCCGGCACGTGATGGCAGGTCGGCTGGGCGAAGAAGCGCACGCCGGATTCCACCGCGCCACCCTTGGGATCGGCGGCGCCGTAATACAGCCGCCTGATCCGCGCAAAGGAGATGGCGGCGGCGCACATCGTGCACGGCTCCAGCGTCACATAGAGATCGCAATCGACCAGCCGCTCGGTCCCGATTGTTTCGGCGGCTTGCCGGAGCGCCAATATTTCGGCATGCGCGGTCGGGTCGCGGTCGGTTAGCGTCCGGTTGCCGGCCGTGGCGATGACTTCGTAATCGCGCACAATCACGCATCCGATCGGAACTTCGCCGGATTTTCCGGTGTTTTCCGCCTTTTTCAGTGCCAAATCCATGAAAGAAGGGGCAGTCATGCCTCGTATCATCGGAAGAAACCTGCTACTAGATTGCGCCTTCAGCAAAAGTGGAACCCGATTTTGCGTGAGAATGCGCCTTGAGCCAAGTGCGCGCGCGTTATCGCTATGACAATCACGTCCCCCTGATCGCCACTTGATCCGCACACGAGAGAGTATTCATGCCCCGCGATAAGGATAAAAACAATGATTCCCGCGGCCGGCATGATCGGCCCTTTGGCGGCAAAGGCCGTTCCGGCGCCGCTAGGGGACCTGAGAAAAAGTTCGCCAAACGCGGTTTCGCTGCCAAGGACTTTCCGGGCAAGCGCGAGGGTGACAAGCGCCCCTATGCCGGCAAGTCCGACGGCGCGAGATCATTTGGCAAGAAGCCCTATTCGGGCGCGGGCAAGCCCTACGCCGGCAAGAGCGAAGGGCCACCACGCCCTGATCGCGACGCGCCACGCACCTCGCGCTACAGCCGCGACGACCGTCCCCGGGAGAATCGGCCTTTTGCCGATCGCCCGCCGCGGGGCGACCGCGGCGAAGCCCGCCCGGCATCTCGCTTCTCCGACAAGAAATTTGGCGACAGGAAGCTTGGTGACAAGAAATTTTCCCGCGGCGCGCCGGACCGCGGTCCGCGCAAGGATCTTGGGCCGGATCGTGGCGAGTCAAAACCGTGGCAGAAGCGCGACGCCGGATCGCCCGATCACGTCGGTCGCAATTCGCGCCCCTCGCGCGAGGGCACAAGAAAGTTCGAAAAGCGAAGTTTTGACAAGCCGAAATTCGACAAGCCGCGTTATGACAGGCCGCGAGAGGATCGCGGCGGCGATGACCGTCCGCGATTTTCCCGCCCGCGCGAGGATCGCCCCCACGGTGATCGGCCGTTTCGTGAGCGGCCCAAGTTCGATCGTCCCCGCGAGGATCGTCCGAAATTCGAGCGTCCGCGCGAAGGCCGTAACGCCTGGCAGGAGCATCCGCGCAGCGAGTCGCGATCGTTTGACCGCAACGCGGATCGTCCGCGCCGCGACAACGAAGACGATAGCAAGGTCTTTGCAAAACGCCCGCCGTTCGGCGGTCGCGGCGCCTATCGTGAACGCACGCCCGACGAGCGCCGGCCGCCGCGGCCGCCGCGCGAAAAGAAATCGGGAGAACGCATCGCCAAGGTGGTGTCGCGGGCTGGCCTCGCCTCGCGCCGCGATGCCGAACAATGGATCGTGCAGGGCCGCGTCACGGTCAACGGCCGCATCATCAATTCGCCGGCGCTCGATGTCACGGCCAACGACGTCGTCACCGTCGACGGCAATCCGTTGCCGCCACGCGAGCGCACGCGTTTGTTTTTGTTTCATAAGCCGCGCGGGTTGATGACCACCCACGCCGACCCGGAAGGGCGGCCGACGGTGTTCGACAATCTGCCGGAGGGTCTGCCGCGGCTGATCTCAATCGGCCGGCTCGATTTCAACACCGAAGGCCTGCTGCTCCTGACCAATGATGGCGGCCTGGCGCGGGCGCTCGAACTGCCCGATACCGGCTGGCTGCGGCGCTACCGCGTCCGCGCCCATGGCGAGGTGACGCAGGCCCAGCTTGATGAGCTGAAAAACGGCATCGAAGTCGACGGCGTCAAATACGGTCCGATCGATGCGACGCTGGAGCGCGACCAGGGCGCCAACGTCTGGCTGGTATTTGCGATCCGCGAGGGCAAGAACCGCGAGGTGCGCAACGTGCTGGCGCATCTCGGCCTCGAAGTGAACCGGCTGATCCGGGTGTCCTACGGTCCGTTTCAATTGGGCGAACTGGCGGAAGGCCAGGTTGAGGAGATCAAGACCCGGGTGTTGCGCGAGCAGCTCGGCGAAAAGATCGCCGCGCTCGCAGGCGCGGATTTCACCCGGCCCGTCCATGGCGAACCTGGCGCAAAATTCGAAGACGAAGAAGCCGATGCGCCGCGCGGCAAAAAGCCGTTCAAGCCGGCGGGAAAAAGCGGCCTGATCGCCGACCGCAAGGGCCGCCGCGTGCTGGTGCAGCGCACCGGCAGCGAGGAGGCGCGCGCGCGTAACGAGGCCGAGGCCAGCGGCTACGGCCCGCCGCGACGCCCGCAGCGCGGCTATCACGGCAAGCGCGATCTGAAGCCGCGGGACGAGTAGAGCTATGCGATTGGAAATTTTGGTCTCGGCTCGCCTTCAATTCTTGAGCATTGCGCGAGAGGTCCCTCCGTTCCCTCCCCCCTTGTGGGGGAGGGTCAGGGAGGGTGCCCCGCGAAAGCTCTGCGTGCTTGGCACCGCCTTCCCCGACCCCTCAGAGCGAGCTTCGCTCGTCTCGACCCCGCAAGGGGGAGCGGAGCACACCTCCCTCGCCGCGACATCAGAGAGAGTGCTTCAACATAAAGGCGTCGCACGCTGATGCGCGTCGTCGGCGGGCGATTGAAGGGCCGCAATCTCGCCTCGCCATCATCGCGCGAGATCCGCCCGACCGCGGACCGGTTGCGCGAGTCGCTGTTCAATATTCTGATCCACGCCTATGACGATCCGATCAGGGATGCGCGCGTGCTGGACCTGTTCGCGGGCACCGGCGCGCTCGGCATCGAGGCGATCTCGCGAGGTGCTGCGTTCGCGCTGTTCGTCGACAACGGCACCGAGGCGAGGGCACTGCTGCGCAACAATGTCGAGGCGCTGGGCCTGGGCGGCGTCACCAAAGTATACCGCCGCGACGCCACTCATCTCGGCGCGGCGCACCCGGTCGAGCCGTTCTCGCTGGTGTTCCTCGATCCGCCCTACGCAAAAAAGCTCGCCGAAAAGGCGCTGACCTCGCTGCGCGACGGCGGCTGGCTAAGGCCGAATGCACTGCTGGCGGTGGAGGAGAAGGCCGCGGAATTCGCGGCGCCGGATGGTTTCGAGGAGTTAGAGCGGCGGCTTTATGACGACACCGAGTTCACGATCTTGAGGCGTTCCGATTAATCATCCCGCCTTTGATTGGTGTTCCGCCGGGAACTGATGATCGCCGTAGAGTTCGCGTAATTTGGTCTTCAGAAGCTTGCCGGTCGCCCCGAGCGGCAGCTCGTCGACAAAGATGACGTCGTCAGGCGTCCACCATTTTGCGATCTTGCCCTGATAGAACGCAAGCAAGTCCCCAGCCGTCAGCGCTGAACCGGGTTTGCGGACGGCGATCACGAGCGGCCGCTCATCCCATTTCGGGTGTCTCACGCCAATCACCGCAGCTTGCGCGATGTCGGGATGCGCCATGGCGATATTTTCCAGTTCGATTGAACTGATCCATTCGCCACCGGATTTGATGACGTCCTTCGAGCGATCGGTGATCTGCATGAAGCCTTCTGCGTCGATGGTCGCAACGTCCCCGGTGAAGAACCAGCCGTCCGGTCGTTCGCCGTCCTCCATCTTCAAATAGCAGCGCGCGATCCACGGACCACGAATCAGCAGATCGCCAAAGGCCTTGCCGTCGCGCGGAAGGTCGTTGTCTTCGCCGTCGCGGATGCTGATTTCTACGCCGAACACGGCGCGTCCCTGCTTGATTTTGCGGTCGCGCTGAGCCTCTTTCGGTAGCTTCTTGTGTCTGGTCTGCAGCTTGGAAATTGTCGCGACCGGACTTGTCTCGGTCATACCCCAGACGTGCAGCACTTCGACCCCGTAGTCGTCCTCCAGCGCCGCCATCAGCGAGCGCGGGCAGGCGGTGCCGCCCATCAGCACCCGCTTGAGCGTCGTCGGCCTGACGCCGGCAGCTTGCAGGTACTGCACATAGCCGAGCCACACCGTCGGCACGCCGTTGGCGAATGTTACCCCCTCCTGCTCGAACAGCTTGTGCAGGCTTTCGCCGTCGACTTTCTGTCCGGGCATGACGAGCTTCGAACCCATCGCTGGGGCGCAATAGGGCATGCCCCACGACATCGCGTGGAACATCGGCGAAATAAAAGCGACGTTGTCCTCGAGCGAAACGTTGCAGGCATCGGGAAGGGCGGCGGCGAACGAATGCAAAACGCTGCTGCGGTGGCTGTAGAGCACGCCCTTGGGATTGCCGGTGGTGCCGGACGTGTAGCAAAGGCCGGAGGCGGTATTCTCGTCGAACTGCGGCCATTCGAAGCTATCGGATTGTCCTGCCATCAATTGTTCATAAGCCGGCAAGCCGTTAATTCCGGCGCGTTGCGCCTCTGCCTTATCGCCGAGCAAGATCCAACTCTCAACAGCAGGGCACTGCGGCATCAGTTGCTTCACCAGGTCGACGAACGTGGAATCGAAGAAGATGAAGCGATCTTCTGCATGATTGATGATGTAGACGATCTGATCGACAAACAGGCGGGGGTTCACGGTGTGACAAACCGCGCCCATGCCTGAAATCCCGTAATAAAGTTCAAGATGACGGTAGCCGTTCCACGCCAGCGTGGCGACGCGATCGCCCGGTTTGACGCCCAGCGCGATCAGGGCATTCGCCAGCTGCGAACTGCGTTTGAGCAGTCCCGCGTAGTCGGTGCGATGATCCGGTTTATCCGGCGATCGTGAGAAGATCTCGACGTCGGGGAACGAACGCGCAGCATGAGTCAGAATTGAGGAAAGCAGCAGCGGCGTCTTCATCATCAGACCGAGCATCGGAAAATCTCCTGAAAAATATAAAAAATCATTGTCGTCCAAACCGGACGGATCGAAAATTGGCACAAGGCTGCGAAAATGCCAACAGCTAGCTACCGATCGCCTATGCGCGCGCGATGCTCCTGTGCTCCTCGCCTCGTTGCGCCGACCCGGTGGCGGACGATAGCCGACCTCTTAGGTCGATCGTCGAAGCGAGCGAAACAGGAATGACAGGGTGGCCAGCAGGAAATAAATGATGAGCGCATTGAGCGCGATCGCGCCCAACAGCCATCCGCTCGGAAGATAATCGATCCAGGGCAATCCCAGCAGAACAGCGGCAAGACCGGCAAAGGTTCGGTGGTCGAAAAGCGGATAGGCGGACGCACAGGCAAAAACAAGCAGGTAGAGAATTACTCCAATTGCCGCAAATCTTGATCGCATCATCTCCGCCCGAACAGCTTCTCGATATCGGCGAGCTTCAATTCGACGTAAGTCGGGCGGCCGTGGTTGCACTGGCCGGAGTTCGGCGTGTCTTCCATCTCGCGCAGCAGCGCGTTCATCTCCTCCGGCTTGAGGCGGCGGCCGGCGCGCACCGAGCCGTGGCAGGCCATGGTGGCCGCGACATGCATCAAACGCCGCTCCAAAGGCAGCGCCTCGTCCCATTCGCTCATGTGCTCGGCGAGATCGCGCAGCAAAGCGGCGGCATTGGTCTTGCCGAGCAGCGACGGCGTCTCGCGCACCGCGACCGCGCCGGGGCCGAAGGATTCGATCGCGAGCCCGAATGACGCGAGCTCCTCGGTCCGCGCAACGAGTTTCTCCACCGTCGCCTCGTCGAGTTCGACGATCTCCGGAATCAGCAAGATCTGCCGCTGCACGCCATTGCGCGCCAATGACGCCTTCAGCCTTTCATAGACGATGCGCTCATGGGCCGCGTGCTGGTCCACGACGATGAGGCCGTCGCGGGTCTGCGACACGATATAGGTCTCGTGGATCTGCGTCCGCGCCGCTCCAAGCGGGCGGTCGAGCAGATCGGCTGGTGGGGTCTCCTGAAAACGTACGTCCGCGGTGGGCGCGCCGACGTCGAACGCGGCCTGGCCGGGTTCGGCAAAGGCCGTCGCCGCCGATCCGTCGAAGGCCGGCAGCGGGCCGCCCGGGTAGGCCGGCGAGCGCCGCCAATCCCAATTGGCGCGCGGCGCGAATGAAGGGCGAAACGAGGCGATGGCGGCGCCGTCGCTGTTCGCCGCGGTGCGCCTGCCTTCGCGGGCAAGCCCGTCTTTCAGCGCGTGCACGATCAGCGCGCGGACCAGGCCCGCATTGCGAAACCGCACTTCGGTCTTGGCGGGATGCACATTGGCATCGACGCCTTGCGCACCGAGAATCACGAACAGCGCCACCACCGGATGACGGTCGCGTGGCAGATAATCGGAATAGGCCGCGCGCACCGCGCCGAGAATAAGCTTGTCGCGCACCGGACGGCCGTTGACGAACAGATATTGGCCAAGCGCGTTCGCCCGGGTCAGCGAGGGCGCCGCGGCAAACCCTTCGACGACCACACCTTCGCGCTCGGCGCGTACCTCAATGGCGCTGCCGCGAAAATCCGCCCCCAAAATATCGCCAAGCCGCGTCAGCCGGCCGCTCGCGCCAGGCAGCGCCGCGGCCCAGGTGACGGGTGCGCGTTCCTCGCCGGCAAGCGTGAAGGCGATGTCAGGCCGCGCCATGGCGAGCCGGCGCACCACCTCGCGGATGGCTTCGGCCTCGGTGCGGTCGGTCTTGAGAAATTTCAGGCGCGCCGGCGTCGCATAAAAGAGATCGCTGACTTCGACGCGGGTGCCTTGCGAGAGTGCCGCCGGCATGATCGCCGATTTCACGCCACCTTCGACCGACAGCGACCACGCGTGCGGCTCGCTTAGGTGGCGCGTGGTGATGCCGAGTTTCGCCACTGCGCCGATCGAGGGCAGCGCCTCACCGCGAAACCCGAGCGTACGAATCCGCAAGAGATCCTCGTCGTCGAGCTTGGAGGTGGCATGGCGATCGACCGCGAGCGCGAGATCGCCCGAGATCATGCCCTCGCCATCATCAGTGACGCCGATCCGCCGCCGCCCGCCGCCATCGCTGAAAATGTCGATCCGGCTGGCGCCGGCGTCGATGGCGTTCTCCACCAGTTCCTTGACCACGCTCGCGGGACGTTCGACCACTTCGCCGGCGGCGATGCGGTTGACGATCTGCTCGGGTAGCTGGCGAACGGGCATGGGTCTTGAGCGACTCGGGGTAATGGGGAGGCTCACTCTAGAAGCTTTTGCCGCGTGAAGGGAGTGTGGTGGCGCCGTCTCTCCCCACTCTTCACGGTGATGGGCGTTGTTCCCTGCGCAAAAGCCCATAAGATCGATAACTACAGAATTGCTTCGATGCCTTTGCGCCTGATGACGTCGAGCAAGACAAGCGTGGGGCCAGTGGGACGCTTTGCGCCTCGTTCGAGTTGTGACACGTAACCCACCGTGAGTTTCAAACAGTGAGCAAAAACCGCTTGGCTCAAATGGGCCTTCTCGCGGATTGCCCGAATTTCTTTGCCCGTTGGCACAACGGCTGGCGATGCGGCAATTCCCTCGCCCAAATGGCGCAAGGTAATCTTTTCATGGGCAGCCTTACTCATGAGGCCACTCGCGCGCATGTCCTGCACCGTTTCCAGCAGTTCCTCAGTCAGCCGACGGTTCGTTTTTGTTCTCTTTGCCATGGTTCACCTCTATTAAAAGTCCGTCCTTTAATGCCTGGGCGATTTTTTTGTCATCAGCGGCAAACCACGACGCCACGATTTCTCGGAGCGTCGTCAGTTGTTTGTCGTCGATGTTCTCGCGTTCATTTTTTGCGAACCCGAATAGAAAGATTGCGCGGTCTGACCGGAATCCGATCAGCATCCGAAAACCACCTCTTTTGCCCTGCCCCGGCCTCGCAACCCGTTGCTTGATGACGCCGCCGCCGAGATCAGCATCTATCAACCCACGCCTTGCAGTTTCGATCGCGACCACCAGGCTTTCATCGCTGATGGCTTCTCTCTTCGTAAAGCGGGCGAGAGCTCTTGTCTTGAAGATGCGCACAATCACCCCTAGTCCTATAAACTATAGATATATGAACTATAATTCAAGGAACGCAAGAAAATTGCCGCTTTTGGAGGCTTAATCATCCAGGCGCGCCGTACCGCGCTTGGCCTTGATGTCGCTGCGGCGTTTTTTGCCTTCCAGCCGGCGCTGCTTCGATCCCGCGGTCGGCCTGGTTGGGCGGCGCGGGGTCGGCCGGGTCATCGCCTCGCGCAACAATTCGAGCAAGCGGTCGATCGCGTCAGTGCGGTTGCGCTCCTGGGTGCGGAAGCGCTGCGCGTGAATCACGATGACGCCGTCCTTGGTCATGCGCTGACCGGCGAGCCGGGTGAGTCGCGCGGCGGCCTCCGGCGCCAGCGCGATCCGGCTGGTATCGAAGCGCAATTGCGCGGCGGTCGAGAGCTTGTTGACGTTCTGCCCGCCCGGGCCCGAGGCGCGAACGAAGCTGATCGCGATGTCGTTCTCGTCGATTGCGAGGTCGCGGGAAATCCGCAGCATGG
>WNFS01003165.1_pt1 | contig 16302 bp, 13 predicted proteins | sample 5400141 | NCBI WGS metagenome assembly WNFS01 (sample SAMN13153358, study PRJNA577476) | soil metagenome | isolation source: 60 cm saprolite under Madrone tree | place: USA:California | collected 2016-06-14
GTTTTCTGCATACCGACGGAAGCCTCCCTCTGTCCTGGGCGCCCGCGGAAGCAACCCTTTACGCTCATAAAAGCGGATCGCATCAACGCTTAGCCCGATCTTTTTCGCAACGATGCCAATTTGCATTACCTTGGCTCCTGAGTTGAAGCTACACCCTGGAGTATAGTCCAGAGTCAAGCCTTTCTTTCCGACCGCAGTGGAGGGAGGGGCCGGTGAGGACATGATTTTCCAGTACGATCTCGTACGGGCAGAGGCTTGTTGCCTGAAGGATGCATATACTAGGCGGCACTATGTTCAGCCATGCTGTCGCACTCACGGTCGCTTCGATCATCGCATTTGCCGCTGCCAACATCGGTGACCTGATAGTTCTTATGCTGTTTTTTGCCGATCAGCGCTTCCAGCCCTGGCAAGTTGTCTTAGGCCAATACTTGGGTGTCTCTGCAGTGATCGGGCTCTGCCTGCTGGGAGCAGGACCCGCCTCGCATCTGCCGCACATGTTGATTCGAGCGCTCGGCATCGTGCCCATTGCGGTCGGGCTTCACAAGCTTTTGAGTCGGCCGATGGACGAAGAACAAAAGCGTGTGCCTCGAAAGAGCTCTAGCGCAGCAAAGGTTTTTGCGGTCGCTGGCATTTCGTTTGCGGATTGTAGTGACGACCTGGCGGTTTTCACCCCTCTCTACGTCCGTAGCAGGGCCGGGGAAAAGGTCTTGATCACCCTGGTGTTCCTTGTTTTGATAGGCGCATGGTGCGGCGTCGCTCGATTCCTAACACGTAACCGCACGCTCGGAACTCGAATCCGTCGCATTGGTGATCTGATTGCGCCGTACGCGCTCATCGGACTTGGCCTTTTCATTATGTCCTGGTAGGAGGAGCCGCGGGGTTCGAATCCCGTCGGTCCCGCCAATTTGCAGCAGAAACACCTCAGGCTTCCTGCGCTTAGTTCGTAGCTTTTGCTTACCGCCTTGGGAAACCGCTGCGCTATAAGCGAACGTCTCCCAGATCAATCCTGTCTTCGGCTCAGGTTTGACTCCGATACGCGGATTTAGGCAACCGATTGCCGGAACCGGTGCCCGCCAAATCCAGTTCTCTTTGGATTTCGAGTTTTGAGAAGCGCTCGGTCACGCACGAGGTCACGAGTGCATTCGAGCCTGCAGAAACAATAAAGAAACTGCTGTGTCGCGCCGAAGAACCCCGACAAACTATTCCTCGAAGGCAGCTTCGGCCCTCTCTCGACCCGGCGTTTGTCCCAGAATGAAGGCAACTCCGCATCAGAGGTCAGTGACCGTGGCCCCCAAAACCATGCCCGGTGAGGTGCAGCATGACGACGACCAACACAAGCACACCGATCACGGCGTAGAAGATCTTCACTCCTAAGGGAGTCTCGTTGCTCGGTGGCTGCTCTACTTTACGCCGCTCCTGTTGCTCGCGTCGCCCGTAGCGGGTCAGGCCCCATGGTTTGTACACCCCCAGCGACGCGGCCACGAGCAGCAACAGTATGGCGAGGCTGGGAGCGCGCACGAGTTCGGTCTTCAGAGGACCGAGGTCGGCGCTGAACAATGTTTCTGCCGCAGCCCCTGATACGCGCTTCGCCGCCTCCGCCATTACCCCGAATTGATGCACGAGCAAGGCGAAGGTGGCAAAAATCGCCAGCCCGAATTTCAGCAGAATCCAGTAGTACCGAAACAAGCCCCATGGGGTGCCTAATGCCTGGAGAAGTCCCGTGGCCAGCGCAGCGAAACACATCGGGATGATGACAAACTTGCTGATCAGGTTCATCGAGAGATAGACACCGCGCACCACTTCTGCATCCTGGGTGGTCAGGCCGGCGATGCTGAGAACCAGAAAGGCGGCGACCGCGCCGAGCCAGCCGACCGAGAAGGTGACATGCGCGGTGATGGTCAACTTGCGGAGAGAAGGTGTCATCGCTTTACTCTCATTTTGGACCCCGCACTTGGCGGTCGTGAAGAGGGTGTTCGTTTGGTCGCGCGAGTCCGGCCCACATCAGAATTTGTTTCAGCGCGCAGCAGAGCTGCATGACGGTAGATAAGGTCCGTGGTGCGAGCCAGGAACTCGGCGATAGCCGTGAGTTGGTGCGTATCGAAATTCTCCAACAGAGCAGCTACGTCTTTTCGTAATGGGCCGATCACATCCTGGATGTGCGCCAGCTCCAATGCCAGGTGGAGGATCTGTTTGCGCCCATCGTGGGGGTCCGGTTCACGACGCACGTATCCAGCTTGCTCCAGCCTCGCAACCACGCCGGTGATCGCGCCACTGGTCAGGCCAGTGATCGCGCCCAGATCGCTGCCAGCCATTGGCCCGCGCTCGCGCAGCAAATCGAGGCACTTGTGATCGGTTGGGCCCAGCCCGAGGCGCTCCGCGACGGCGTGGTGAAATAGGACCACCGCAGTGCTGTGTCGGCGCGCCAGCCGCCCCTTAGGCACTAAGCTATATAGTTAGCGACATGCTGTCAAGTCCGCATTCGCGATAATGGGAGATGGAGTCAAAAGCACAAGCGATAAGCTACACTACTATGCATATAGCACCATAAAAGCCCCTGATAAGGGCGAGGTCGGTGGTTCAAGTCCACCCAGGCCCACCATTCATCCCCAATAAATACAAGGCAATTCTCACTTTCCCCTTCCAGGGGACTTGTCATCAAAAAACCATTTTGCCGAAAACTTGCCAAAAGTTCGAGTAGGCCACAGATCCCGTAATCTGGGCCGTTCCGATGCGCGACCCCACGAAGCATCCAAAGTCGAGTACGGAAACCTGGCTAATTTGTTCGATCCTAGATGCCCACTTTGAACGCATCAAGCAGCGGGCGGCCGGCACGTGACCCCTACAACGGTTTAGCAAATTCCCCCGTTTCACAGCCTGATGTTCGGAATCAATAGGCTACGTTCGGGTGAGACATGCCGCCACGCTCGACGTGAGTTCATAGCGGAAGGGCAGGATAAGAGCGGGTTCGGTGCATTGCAGCCCCCCCCAAACCATTTCGTGCAACCCGCGGCGGGCGATTTTTCAGGTCATTGAGGTTTGGCATGATTAGCTGTCCGTTATCGGCTGATGGCGATGATTATCGGTACCGTCACTACAAGCGACAGAGTTGAGAGGAGCAGGGCCGAGGCAGATTCAGCTTCCATCGCCTTGTACTTGGTGGCTAGCAGAACGACGATCGTCGCGAGGGGAAAGCTGCAACATACAAGCGCCTCACGCGCGAACGTACCTTGTACATGAAGCAGATGCAGCAGAGCGAATAGGACGGCCGTCTGCACAGTGACGCGTCCGAGCGTGCTTAAAACTACTGCCTTGGAGAAGTGGAAGGCGTGCGCGGCAAGCGTCAGTCCAACGGTGAAGACAGCTACCCCGGACGTGGCAGAACCAATCATTGCGAAGCAACTTGCTACGTCTTTCGGGATATGAAGACCCAGCAAGACGACAACAATACCTAAGACGGGAGCCCAGAGGAGCGGGGACTTCAATCCGGACTCGAGCCCGGACAACGCCTGTGCTCGAGGTGACGATACTCCAGAGGCCGCGGCCTTCCCTGCACTCTGCGACTCAAGCAGGATAATGGCAGTCGGCACGACGAGGTTTATGGCCAGAGCAACAAGTCCCACGGTGCCCGCTGTAGTATCGCCGAGTAGGGGCTGGAGCACGGCGATTCCGAAAACAGGAGTGGCGGATGTCGCCAGCATGAGAGCAATGACAATCGAAGCAGGTCCCTGCAATGTCTTCAACCCCCGCAAGAAAAGCCATGCGACCAGGAACAGTCCAACGTGGGCGACAATCAACGCCAGAACCAGACGGCCCTGCTGCAGGAGCAGCTCTCGCGAAATCTCCGTCATGCCGACGAATAAAGACGCGGGTAGCGCGAAGCTAAGGGCCAGTTTGCTTAACCCCGCCGCTTGGTCGGCATCAAACGCATTGCGCTTACCAGCGAGGTAGCCTAGCGCGAGAACAAAAAATACCGGAAGCAGTGCTCCCACAAGTCCGCCGACATTCATGAACGATCCTCTTTCTGTATTGGCTTCTTCCCTAGAACTCCACCTTTGTTCTGAATCCGAAGACAACAGCGCGAGTGGTGCCTCCGCCCACGTTGGCGTAATACTGGATCACCGGCTGCAAAAGGAGCATCGGCGCAACGTCCAGCAGAGCGTTGAACTCAACGCCCTGCTCGGTCTTGAAAGAAGACCGTCCGGGAGGGAGGAAGTCCGGACTCAGGCTGTTTCGCACATAGCCCAACGACATGGTGTTGTGAATGTGCAGACGCAGCGGCTCGTTGAAGCGTAGCCCCGCCGTGAGCAGCGTGTTGTTGCGGTTGACATCCGGAGGACTCCAGTCGTACGCAAGCGTCGCGTCCAAACCCTTTGCCCCTTTGGGATCCACGCGCCAGAGGGCTTGGCTTGCCATCCAATACAAGAGGTAGTTGCCCGACCGGGCTGTCGCACTTGTCGGCGAGGGGAACTTTCCGGGATTGTAGGAGGCGCCAAACTGATAGAGGCCCGAATATCCTTTTCGGGTTTCGACGTTGTCAAAGGCTCGGACAGACGATGCCTTCTTGCCCGGAGTAAACCCAATTTCCGAAACGCTCATTGGAGTTCCGTTGAATTGCGGAACCAAGCCGGTTGGGTTTTGCGAAAAAGGCGAGCTGACCGCGGCCAGCACCATCGATTTCACATAAAGATTGTGGAATGGTACTACGCGAACCTCCATCGCGGGCGTAGAAGGAGGATCGAAGGACTCGAAATCGGTGAATAAATTCCCTAAGGCGTAGCCCATGGGCTCGAAGATGAAGGACGCAGCGTAGTGCTGGGCTCCGTAGAAGTCTTGACCTGCGAATTGGCCTACCCGTGCAGTGAGACGTTCGTCCAGCCAGCGTTTCTCGAACCACCATGAGTCGAGGCGACATGTATTTTGGCTGGACATCCCGCTAGGACTTGTCAGGAGGCCGAGATATGCTCCGAGATTACCGCCGCCCTGCCAGAGCGCCGTTGCGTGGAAATACAACCCGTGCAGACCGGTCAGCGCACCAAAGTCGATGTCTACCGTTCCGCGAAACCTGTTCCAACTCGCAAATCGCTCTTTCTGCTCGCTCTTGATGTTCCAGAGCGAATCGCTGATGTATTGAAAATCGAATCGCACGCCGCGCTCTAGCAGGCGCGTCCGCTCACCGCCCCAGTCTCCAAAGAGATGACCGTGGGGGCCCTGCCCTGTTTCGTGACTGTCCGGTCCTGCAAGTGTTTCTTCTTGCAGAGTCTGCGAACAAACCGGAAGAGCGAACAGGCACAGGCCGAGTGATAGGGAAAATAGAACCGGCATTGTCGAGCGCACAAGCAAGACCTCTCCTCAGCGCCAAAGACGATTGGTCTGGCGTCTGGATGACAAACCTGATTGCCTGAAACGAATTCGTGGTGCGACGAACCGATCAGGTTCACCGCGCGTTCTCAAGCTCTGGCTGCTAGCCCTTTTGAATATTCCGGCTTGTAGACGTGCCCGCGGATGAAGGTCACTATGTCTGCTGGCCGAGGTACCCGGGCCAGTCCAGAGTCGAACACGAGTTTCGCCACGCGCGCGGCTGTCTGGATTTCGGCCTCGAGAATATTCGACTGCAACGGATACAGCAGACCCTGCTTGAGCAGATCGGATGGCACTTGATCCGCCACCGCCTGCCCAGCTTCAATGAACATCTCATCCGTGACTCTCTTCGCTTGCGTGGCGAAGATCGCCATCCCGACCGCCGGGAATATGTAAAAGTTGTTCGCTTGGCCCGGCAGAAACGTCTCGCCGTTGTATCGAACTGGCGTGAACTGGACGCCTGCCGCGTAGATGGCCTTCCCCCTCGACCATGTGTAGGCTTGCTCGGGCGTGCATTCGGCATGCTCCGTGGGGTTCGACAGCGCAAGGATCACTGGCCGCTCATTAATGCGCGACATGCTCTCGACGACCTTCTGCGTGAAAGCGCCACCAATGGTGCTGACGCCGATGATGGTGGTCGGTTTGATGCTGTCGATAGCGGCGACGAAATCACGCGTCGGCGCGTGGTCGTGTGCATAGGCCTTCTGGAAATCGACGAGGTCCTTTCGGGACGACTCCAGGAGACCGTTAACGTCGAACATGTAGACGCGGGATTGCGCATCCTTGGGGCTCATGCCCTGCGCAACGAGCGCGGAACAGAGCAGGTTGGCAAGGCCAATACCCGCTGAGCCGGCGCCCAGGAACAGATACTTTTCGTCCTTTAGTTTTGTACCCTTGATTTTGGCAGCGTTAATCATCCCGGCCAGAGTGATACCCGCTGTGCCCTGCACGTCGTCATTGTAGACGCAGTACTTGTCGCGGTAGCGCTGGAGCAGGTGGACGGCATCCGTACCCGTCCAATCCTCGAAGTGAATACAGCATTTCGGGAAGACGTCCTGCACTGCTTCGACGAACTCATCAACAAAGGAATAGAGATCCGCGGTTGCCGGGCGCGTCTTGCGCATGCCCAGATACAAAGGATCATTCAGGTATTGCTCGTTGTTGGTGCCTGCATCGAGGTACATGGGCAGCAGGTATTGCGGCGGCACCCCGGCACAGGCGGTGTAGAGCTGCAGCTTGCCAATGGGGATGCCCGCGCCGTTTGCGCCCAGATCACCGAGTCCGAGAATTCTGCCGCCATCCGTGACACAGATGAAGCGAACGTCTTTCTGCGGCCAGTTTCTAAGAATATCTTTCACTTTGCCGCGCCGCGTGATTGCGAGATACATGCCACGCGCCTGGCGGTATATATGACCGAATTTCAGACACGCTTCGCCAATCGTGGGGTCGTACACAATCGGGAGAAAGCGCGCTGGGTCCGACATGACGGTTGCGTAGAAGAGCGTGTCATCGTGGTCGAGCAGATTCATCAGATAGATGTAACGGTCGAGATCGGTGTCCTTCTTGCTTAGCTGCATCAGCACGCGCTGCAGCTGCACTTCTTGCGTTTCCGTTACATCGGGAACGAGTCCCACGAGGCCGAATGCCTGTTTTTCCGCCTCCGTAAAGGCGGTCGACTTGTTAAGCGACGGATCTTGGAGAAATTCGATTCCACGTTTTGCGATGCTAGCCATATTGATTACCCTCCTTCTTTCTTTTTTCTATGAGTAGAACTGAGAGCTTCCACTTCTTAGCGGTCGCGGAACCAACTTCGTTGGCTCAACGATTTGGTCAAACTCGTTTTGTCGTCACGAAGTCGGATTCTGGAGCGAACGACACTATCGTCGGTTTGCTTCTACTTGCCGGCTGCCGCAGCCACAAACGGCTTTACCATTTTTCTTGGATCGACAACGCGGTCGAACTCGGCTTCCGTCACGAAGCCGAGCTTTAGCGCGGCGGCCTTCAGCGTGAGGTCGTTGTCCATGGCGTAGTGCGCAATCTTTGAAGCTTTGTCGTATCCGATCACCGGCGAGAGGGCGGTCACAAGCATCAGCGAGCGCTCGACGTACTCGTTGATCTTCTTCAAGTTGGGTTTTGTTCCTTCGACAAGGAATTTGCGGAAGTTCGTGCAGCTATCGGTCATAAGCGTGATTGAGTGCGTAACGTTATAGATGATCAAGGGTTTGTAGACATTCATCTCGAGGTAACCGCCTGCGCCACCGAAGCCTACCGCTGTGTCATTCGCCATCACTTGGACGGCGACCATGGTGAGGGCTTCCGCCTGCGTCGGGTTTATCTTGCCCGGCATTATCGAGGAGCCCGGCTCGTTCTCTGGGATGTTCAATTCGGCAAAGCCTGCTCGCGGGCCGCAGGACATGAGCCGAATATCATTGGCGATCTTGTAGAGTGACACGGCCAGCGTGCGTAGTGTCCCGGAAAGCTGTACTAAAGCATCGTGAGCGCCCTGCACCGCAAACTTGTTGGGCGCGCTGACGAACGGTAAACCTGTGAGCTTGGCAATCTCGGCCGCCGCAGCTTCGCCGAAATCCGGCGCTGAATTGATACCGGTGCCCACAGCCGTACCGCCGAGCGCCAAGCGGTACACACCCTTCAGCGCATCTTCGATCCGCTCAAGATCGTCCGCCAGCACACCCTCGTAGCCAGACCATTCTTGCCCCAGCGTGAGTGGCGTTGCGTCTTGCATATGCGTGCGGCCAATCTTGACGATGTCCTTCCACTCGTCGACTTTCGCAGCGATTGCATCGTGCAGCTGCTTTACCGCGGGGGTTAGTTGCTGCTTCACATTGACCGCCGCCGCGATGTTCATGGCGGACGGAAATGTGTCATTGGACGACTGGGCCATGTTGACGTGATCGTTGGGGTGAACTGGTGCTTTGCTCCCCAGTGGTGTACCGGCGATCTGGCAGCAGCGGTTCGAAATGACTTCGTTCACGTTCATGTTGAACTGTGTACCGCTGCCCGTCATCCACACATGTAACGGAAACATGTCATGGTGCTGACCTGCGAGTATTTCGTCGCAGACTTGCACGATCAACCTGTGGCGCTTGTCGTCGAGGCGCTTGCCGGCATAGTTGGCATTCGCGGCCGCTTTCTTCAAGGTAGCGTATGCCGTAATCATCTCCCTCGGGATTAAGTCCTTGCCGATGCTGAAGTGCTCAAGCGAGCGCTGCGTCTGCGCGCCCCAGAGCTTGTCGGTCGGAACGTTCACTTCGCCCAGGCTGTCAGTTTCTTTGCGAATTTCTGCCATCTCATTTCTCCTTTTTTTTAGAACTCTTACAAAATACTGCCCTCGTAGACCTGCTCGAACAATTTCGCATTCTGTCGATAGTCCACGTGAACGCCGACAAGCACGGGTCCAGGAGTGTCGAACGCTTTCCGCAGCGTGGCCGTGATTTGGTCTGGGCGATCGATTCGAAGGCCAGTGGCACCGAATGCCTCCGCATACTTGACCGGGTCGACAGGCCCAAAATCGACGCCGGAGACGCGGTTGTACTTGATGCGTTCTTGCTCGGCCACCATGTCGTAGCTGCCGTCGATCCAAATCATATGGACCAGGTGGGACTTCAATCGAACTGCCGTCTCGAGCTCGTTTGCCGAGAAAAGGAAACCGCCGTCGCCTGAAATTGAAAGAACCTTTTCCTCGGGACGTACGAGCGTGGCCGCGATACCCCAAGGCAACGCAATGCCGAGCGTTTGCTGTCCATTTGAGATGAGGAGTTGACGCGCGCGGAAGCTGTAAAGATAGCGCGCCAGATACATACTGAACGAGCCCATGTCCGAGCACACCGTCACATCGGGTGTGAGGATGTCTTGGAGCTCCGCTATGAGCCGCAACGGATGAATAGGGATACCAGATAAGTTAGCCGCTTCGGCCTTCATCTGTTCGCGATCCTGAGCTATTCGAGACAGGAGAGCTTTGGAAGCGGCGTCCATTGGGGACCTGCGCAAGAGCGGAGTCAATGCGCCCAGTGTTTCCTCGATGCTCCCAATCAGTTCGACTGCGGGATCGTAGTCGTTCTCGATCTCAGCGGGAACAACATCAACATGCGCGATCGTGCGATCTCGACCCTTGTTCCAGAGAGATGGCCAATATTCAACCGCGTCGTATCCGATTGTGACCACCAAGTCCGCCGCGTTCAACACCTCGTCCGCCGGCTGATTTGCGAGCTGGCCCACGCGGCCTGCAAAATAGGGAAAGAGATCCTGAGAGATTGCCCCCGCCGCCTGAAAAGTTCCGACGACCGGCATCGAGCACACGTTTAAGAAGGCGCGAATCGCATCGGCGGCTTTTGGTTTGCTGGCCATAAGCCCCAGGAAGACGACCGGCGCCTTAGCAGAATTGATCAGGCGCGCTGCTTCCCGTAGGGACGCTTCCGCGGCCCTTCCTTGCTCCGTGAAGCTGCTCAGACCGATCGGTTTGCATTGCGCCTCACCGGTCATTACATCTGTAGGAAGGCTGACGAACGCGGAGCCCGGCCGAGCCGATTCGGCGGCGCGAAATGCCGCCGCAAGCACTTCGGCGGTGGAAGCCGACGAATCCACCTCCGCGGCGTATTTGGTTACCGGCTTGCACACGCTCACCGAGTCCATTGTTTGATGCAAGGATTTGAGGCGATCCGCTACTGAGACAGCTCCTCCGAGCGCGACCATTGGATCGCCCTCTGAATGAGCAGTCGCCAACCCCGTCACCAGATTGGAGACGCCAGGCCCCGAGGTCGTAATCGCTACTCCGGCCTTGCCAGTCATGCGTCCGATGCCTCCAGCGATGAAGGCTGCATTTTGCTCGTGACGGCAGACCACGGTCTGAATTGAGGAATCGACCAACGTATTGAACACTTTGTCGATCTTTGCGCCGGGCACTCCAAAAACATATTTCGTGCCCCGGTCCTCAAGCGTTTGCACGACGACATCCGCGCCTGTCATTGTTTGTTTTGCTGGCTTTGCCTTCATCAATTTTCCTTTCGGACTAACTACTCGGCTCTTTGGAGATCCTTCGTCGTGTCCACTGCCAGGTTCTCTTTTAAGAACGATCCGGCTTCTGGCAGACGCACGTCGTATTCGAACAGCGTCTGGATTCCGACGCGCAATCCCTTTGCACTGCAATCGAGCAAGTGGCCACCCCTCGCGCGGTCCTTGGAGATGAAATGGAAGTGATATCCGGGGATGCTGAAGGAGCTCGAATAGCGCGGCGACCACACGCACACGAGCGTGCCCTTGATATCTTTGAAATGGAATTCCGGCTGAGTCTCGGCCGCGGCGAGAAGACGCGTGCCTTCGCTAGCAGTTTTCACTGCCCGTGTATGCATGCGCTCAAAAACGCCGTCCACACGCAAGGCGTAGAACAGATTGTCGGATTCGCGGCGCGGATCGCAGGCTCGCTCCAGATCATCGAGACTGCTAATATCCCTGACTTCAAAGTTCTCATCCGGCTGAAATCGGCTTACAACCGCAAACGGAATCTGGAAATCGTCACGCCGAGCCTCCACCGTGCCGTCGCCGCGCACTTGATAAATGATTCCGTCAAGTACCACCATTTCTCCGTCGAGATGTTCAAAGGTGCCCAACCCGAAATCGCCGTTGGCGAGTAACTTCCGTGACGACACGGCTCCCTCAGACACTCCCTGGACGAGGGCCGCAGAGGTGGAGATTTGATAGGCGCGGTGCCGGCCGGTTTGAAAATAGTGACTGAGGGCCGCGGTAACAACGCTGTCGGGCGAAGTAGCCCGGCGGGCAACAGCATTATTTAGAATGCTCGCGAGGGAATCCGGGATAATCACAGTTAGATTCGGCATAACATAGCCTTCCTTGACCTCGTTCGCGGCAGAGGACTTCGACATCGTTGGCCTAGATCTTCTCTAATGGTCTTTCCGCCACCCCTAGCCGCGTCCAAAAATTCGACATTGACACGCACCACCTTAGCCGCTCACGCCTTAAAGAGTGTTTTCGGCAACTTGATTGGCCCTGAAAATCCTCAGCTTTTGCATTCGCGCGTAAAGTGTGGATCGTTTTAATCCCAAGCGAAGGGCAGCGCCACTGGGACCGCCGATCACCCAGTGCGATTGCTCCAAGGTCTTGCAAATGTGATATCGCTCAACCTCTTGCAGCGTTATCGGCTGAAGAGAGTCGATTTCAGTAGTCGGTCGCAATTCTCCGATCGGAGGACGTAATGTGTTCCCGTTGGCCAGAATCACACTTCGCTCGATGAAATTCTGCAGCTCCCGGATGTTTCCCGGCCAGGAATGGTCAACGAGTGCCTCCATCACTTCGCGCGGTATCCATTCGATCTGCTTGTGCAGACGCTCCGAGTAAATCCTCACAAAATGCATCACGAGCAGCGGAATGTCTCCGCTCCGATCGCGCAACGGCGGGAGAGGTATGGGAAAAACGTTCAACCGGTAGTACAGATCGCGACGGAATTGATTCTGGGCAACTAGCTTAGCGAGGTCTCTATTTGTCGCGGCTACGAGCCGAACATTCGCTCGTTGAGTTTGCGTGCTACCTAGCCTCTCAAACTCTCCGTCTTGAAGGACGCGGAGCAGCTTGGGTTGCAGTTCGGGCGGGATGTCTCCGACTTCGTCCAAAAAAAGTGTGCCTTGGTTTGCCGCTTCGAAACGACCAACCTTGCGAGTCACCGCACCAGTGAAAGCTCCTCTTTCGTGTCCAAACAGTTCGCTCTCTAGCAACCCCAGGGGAATCGCCGCACAATTGACCTTTACAAAGGGCCGATGTCGCCGTGTGCTGTGCTCGTGAATCGCGCGGGCGATAAGTTCCTTGCCCGTGCCCGTTTCACCTTCGATCAGAGCAGTTGAGTCGGTGGGGGCGACGGTGCGAACGAGATCCAATACCTCTCGGAACGCCCCCCTTGCTCCGATGATATCCTCGAAGCCGTCGTTCAGACCTTTCGTCTTGATCGCCTTAACGCCTCTGGATACGGCAGGTGGAAACATCCGTGACGCGGCGGGTTCGGCTGCCGCCGGAACAGAAGTCGCCGCTTGGTACGCTTCCTGCGCGGTGAAACAGGGCTCGACATCACTTTGATTTGCCGAAAGAACTACATTTTCCGAACCCATCGTTATTCCTTTCACTATTTGTTGGCCTTCTCTTTTGTTCCCGGAGGAGGAGGAGCCATTAGCGGATACCATCAGGGAGAATGGGTCAGTGCTGGTTGGCGGCATAAGGCCCGTTCTGCATAATGCGAACGTCCATCGACTCAGTAACTGCTACGCCGACCGTGTCTCCGGTATCGTCATTGATGAGGCGCGAAGGACCTTCGAAGAAGATATTGCTCGGGTTCTCGAAGACATCGAGCTTACTAAGAGGTTCAAGCGTGTAGTGGCGACTGCCTTCCACCTCGACGGGGAACTCATACCGCCAACCCCACGACAGCCACACGCCTCGCTCAGGCGTTCTGAGGTACCCGTTCTGGCGGACGACAAACGAGTCCAGCCATTGCGTGGAGCCGTCGGCTTTCTGATAGGTCGCGACCTGGTAGCCGTTGGCGAAGTTGTACAGATTGACTCGAGCGCCGTTGGAGAAGCGCAGCGAGGACCACTCCCAGGACTTAGTTAGGAAGTCGCCCCATTGGCGGTCGACCCACCCCTGCCCGGTCACATCGATCTCGTGTCGGATTTCGCCCTTTCCGCTGTAACTGATCCGGCCCACGATCTCAACACGCGGGAGCGAATAGTAATAGCTCCGGTCCTCCTGCGCTCCCTCCTGAATGAATCCCTTGATGCGGAGCTTGTCCTCGGCGTACATCACCTGTTCCACGCCTGTGAGGCGCAGATCGTAGGACAGTTGCGAGGATGTGACCGTCAGGTTCATGGCGCTAGCTTTGTAGGACCACTCGGAGCTGTAGTCGCCCGCGACGAAGCGAACCGCGTTGGTCTCGGGATTCCAAGTCTCCGCCTCATTCGCCACTGCTGCCGGGAAATGACCGATACGGAAGTTGTTGCGGTAATCCGTGAATCCGACCAGCGCGGCGGTCGCCCTCTCGTCGGACGGCAGGCCTACGGACGCCGGACTGGCCTTCTCTCCTGTGAAGTGGAAGGGACACCAAACGAGGAAGTAGGGATTTCCGGCTACATCATGCACTAGCGCTGTTAAGTACCACCACTCGGTGGTCGACTCGCTCTGTTTCCCATGAGGTTGCCACTCCTCGACGGGTGACCGAAGAGCTGGCTCGGTGACGCTATAACTGAGTGTGGTCATGTTGATGTTCTCCTTCGTACTGCTTGAGTCAAGCGCATACTTAAACGGAAAGTCGCACCTGAACCCTGAGCTCGGCCTTTCAGGCGGCTCTAGACTGCTGCATGCGGCCCACGAGAGCGGGATAGAGCGACTCCGCATTCCGATGAGCGATGGAACTAAGGTCTGTGTCACTGAAGCCGTTCCAGCGCTGCATATCCCGAATGGCAGGTGGAAACGTCCATCCCGGCATGAATGGATTATCAAAGCCCATTAACAGGTGGGAGATCGGCACCATCTGCTGCAGAGCGAAGAGCTGCGCGGGAGATGTCGCCGCAGTAAGGTCGTAATAGAAAGAGGCCAGACCCTCACGGATATCCGACGGACTCAACTGGGGTCGGCCCTTTCCAGGACCGAAGACCTTTTCAAGAGTTTCGATACGCGTCATCAAATAGGGAATCGTTCCTCCGCCATGGGTGGAAATGATTTTGATCTTCGAGAAGCGATTCTTGACCCCACTGAGGATCATGTTGGTTAGCATGCGGGTGGTGTCGAACATGAACTCCAAAATCGACACGTCGATGCCGAGATCTATGGAGCGAGATGCCTTGGCTGGGACTGGGTGGACAAACAAGGTGACGCCACGGCGGTTCATCTCTTCAAGCCATGGGTCGTAACGGCGGTCGCCAAGGTAGATGTCATCGGTGCTTGTCGTGGTCGCGACGCCGTCAAGCTTTAGCGTATCGAGTGCGTAAGCCATCTCTTCGAGCACACCGTCTGTCGGCGCCAGCGCCGGTAACGTCGCCATCGCCCCAAACCGCGCGGGATGTTTTGAGACGATGTCGGCGAGTTGTTCATTAATTCGCCTCGCAAGTTGGCAAGCCTCCGGTCCCTTCGCGTGACTGGCCGAATCAGGCAGCGATAAGACCGATGCAGAGATTCCATTCCCATCCATGAGTGACAAAGACTGCTCGATTGACCAAGGTGGCAGCTTGTCCATCGGAGCCTGCGATCCGAGATTTGTAATGACGTGGGAGTGGACGTCGATGATTATATGCAGGGCAATTCTTGAGCGTGATGTTGTCCGCTTCGCAGCGCTTGAGAAAACTGACCGCATCTTGATCGACGAGGGTCAGATCTCTTAAGTCCAAGACGATGCGGCGACCGTCCGCTTCTGAGGTCATTAGCGTTTCCAACTCGGCTAAGTTTTCTGTATCCATTCGACCGCTCAGCTTAAAGACCACCTCTCCGTTCGCTGACCTCGTGATCTTCAGCACTCACCCTCTCCTGAGAATTCTTACTTCTGTGGATCCCGTAACACGCCTCTGCAGTCGCAATCACAGTGCCAACGTTAAGTTATTGAAAGTTGGTGGCTTAGTTGAAGATCAAGATTGCGATTCTCGCAAATTCGCGAATTTCGCAACTGTGCGTTCTGGGCTCGTTGAGGAAGATGTTTAGAAACGATTTACGGAAGGATTGTCGTTTTGAAGCGATGCTTGTTGATCTTCAGCGACCTGATCTTCGACTCTAGGGTAGAACCCGGAATGCCGAGTTTGGCGGCAGCGCCTGACGGTCCCGCTACACGTCCTCCGCTTTCGCGAAGGGCAGCCTCAATGATCTCTTTCTCTTGCGTGGCAGGCTTACGAGATAGCCCCAGGTCGCTTTGGGGTCTAGTTACATGCGGCTGCCGCGAAAGCCAACTCTCATCGACCGAGAGATTTTCTGTTTCGCATACAATTACAGATCGCTCGATGACATTCTGCAATTCGCGAACGTTACCCGGCCAGGGATACGACTGAAGCAATTCCAAGCTTCTTTTGTTTACCCCGCGAATGTTCTTTCCCGCTTTCCTCGCGTAACGATCTATGAGGTATTCAACCAGCACCGAAATGTCTTCCCGTCGTTCACGCAGAGGGGGCACCTCGATGGGAAAAACGTTGAGCCGGTAAAAAAGGTCACTTCGGAACATGCCTGCAGCGATAGCCGCCTGCAAGTCACGATTGGTAGCAGCAATCACGCGAACATTCGTTCGGATAGATCCAGTTCCACCGACACGTTCGAATTCATGTTCCTGCAAAACACGCAAGAGAGCGATCTGGGTCTCGGCTGAAAGCTCGCCGACTTCATCGAGGAAGATCGTGCCTCCCTCTGCGAGCTCAAAGCGCCCTAAACGCCGCTGCGTTGCCCCCGTGAAGGCGCCCTTCTCATGGCCGAACAATTCTGACGCGATCAAGTCGCGTGGAACTGAGGCGCAGTTAACACTGACAAACGCTTGAGAGGAACGCTTTGAGCGTTTGTGCACGGCACGCGCAATCAGCTCTTTACCCGTCCCCGTTTCGCCGGTGATCAGAACAGTGGAGTCCGTCGGAGCAACCTTGGAGACACGAGAGAGCACCGCGTGTAAGGCTGGAGAAACCCCCACGATCTCCTCGAACATCGATGCCTTATCGATTTCTTCGCGCAACGCGACGTTCTCATTCTGGAGTCGCTGCTCAGCCTGCTTGCGCTCCTCGATATCGGTCGCTGCGGCATACCAACGTGTGATGCGTCCTTGTTCATCTCGTAGCGGGTTCCAGCGGAAGAGAAACCAACGATACTTCCCGTCTTTTCTCAAAAAACGTGCTTCGTATTCGTGCGGGATGCCACTTAAGAATTTACTTTGAGTTTCGCTGGTCAAGCGTTCCCAATCATCTGGAT
>WNFS01001928.1_pt1 | contig 16291 bp, 12 predicted proteins | sample 5400141 | NCBI WGS metagenome assembly WNFS01 (sample SAMN13153358, study PRJNA577476) | soil metagenome | isolation source: 60 cm saprolite under Madrone tree | place: USA:California | collected 2016-06-14
GACGCCACTTGGGGCAAGGGGTTTTTCAACGGCGATGTTTTTGCGCAGGTGGTGTATTCGGCGCTTTGAGTCGCGATGCTCAGCGAGGCAAAGGCGCGGTCGTTCTGCGGTACGCCCCCCTGTCGCTGATCCAAGTGAGGCTCCTATGAACCGCTGGTCGCCATACTTTTAACTCACAAGCACTGGAACCTAAAGGAGGTCAGGACATTCGATGAGAAATGTAATCTACGCAATCAACCTTACCCTGGATGGCGGCTGCGACCACACCAACGGGGTTCCCGATGACGAAATTTTTGAATATTCTACGCACCTCGTCCGAGATGCTGACCTGCTCGTCTTTGGGCGCAAAACCTATCAATTGATGGTTCCTTATTGGCCGGATGTCGCAAAAAATCCTTCCGAGACAAAAGCAGATCGCGAATTTGCGGACACATTTGTCTCCAAAGATAAAATTGTTTTTTCACAATCATTAGAGAACGCTGAAGATAAAAATACGACAATTGTTCGTACGAACCTTCAAGACGAAATAGTTAGACTGAAACACGAGCAAGGCAAATACATTTTAGTCGGCGGTGTCAGCATTCCTTCACAACTGATAGAGCTTGGTCTGGTTGATGAATATCGTTTTGTCATTATGCCAATAATTGCAGGAGCAGGGAGACGGCTGCTGGAAGGTATTAGCCTGCCGGAGATATTACGACTAAAACTTGTTGAGTCCAGGATTTTTAAGTCAGGATTTGTTGCGCTTCGTTACTTGAAACAGTGAGAGAGAACTCTGCAAGGCTCTGCCGGCACTTAGCAGACTGGCGTTTTCGCCCGCGGGTGGAGGGCTGTGGAGCCTTGATCGCTTGTTGCAGATGCATCAACGGTCTAGCTGATTTTTGCGATTGTGCCTGCCGATCGGGACATGCGATAGGTAACGAGACGGCTTCTCGTCGGCAATTGGTTGGGTCATTGCTAGCGCGTTTCTCGGTACTAATCCAGCCGGGTTTGCCCGTCGCCCGGGAAGAACTAAGAATTCCTTGCTGCCAGGGAGTCAACTTCAGCGAAAAGCCGACTATTCGGCCGACTGGTGATAGGTCGTCCTAGGACGTACTTTCCGATTACCGATGCCGGCTCAACCGGTCGGTGCAACACCTTCTAATCGGTTGATCCGACGATACTTCCTCCGGAGAATCGAGCTGTCTGGCTGTAATCGGTCAAAGCCTGGCCAGGGTAGTGTTCCGGCGGATCTAACCTAGCGAGCGTTTTTAGCTTTTGTTTTCAATGCAAGATGGGCTCCAGCTGAGTGTTGCGTCGACCCATTGAAACCACCGCGTTAATCAAGACTTGATCGTTGTTTTCACCCCACGAGCGACCAGACTGGAAAATCACCAGTCTGCGTCACGGCAATAAGGTAACCTCGGTCGCTTTGCCATCGAGATATATCTTCCCGTCCGCGCTACGAACAAAGACGAGAGCAGTTGAAAACTCTGTTTCTGGTAGCTCGTGAGCCTCAACCCAATACGACATCTACTGAATGATAAATATTATTCGTTGAGAAATAATAAGATATCCCATTCGGAATTAGTTTTTTGGCCTACGGATGGCCTACGGGCTCGCTGCTTCGCACTCGGCGAGATCGAGATAGCATCAGGTAATCGCGAGGCTGGCCGCGCCGAGCTTATGGCCCTCGAGAAGAATGCTCGCGCCAAGGGGTTCCTGCTCATCGCCCGCAAGGTCTCCGCAGGGTTAGCACGGCTTTCCATTGACTCCGCCCCGCACCGGTGCTTCAGAATACCCGAGTTTTCTTTTCAAGTTACTGCAACATGGCAGCCCTGCCGAGTGCCAGGTGCCGCCGACGAACCGCTTTCGCCTCCAGCGCCGCTAAGTTCGTAGTCTAAGGGGCTGCTCGTAAAAGTAACAGTACTCGGCATTTCGATTCGGGCCGGCGGCTTGCCCGAAAACCCTTACTCCCAGTTGCCTGCAAATAGCTGATTCTATAGGCGTGAGATTTGCGGATATCGCTGCCCACAATCAGAACTTTTTTAGAGCGAAGCATTGGGGCTACCATTTGAAGCGTGAACTCGGATGCCATAGCCAAGGCAAGGCAGTTTGCCGAGACGGCTTACTCTTCTACGGCCGAAGAGACCGCAAGAGAATTTGCACAGAAGTCCGCCGAGGTACGCAACAGGCTAGCTGCGCGAGGGGCGATTCTATCAGGCCAAATGTCACGGGAGTCAGCGGGGCTTCATGGCGAACAGATCAAGACGCTGGTTCAGGCTAGGCTTGACGCGCTTATTGAAGGGTACGAACTGCATGGCGTCCCGATTGATGAACAACTTTCGGCGAGCATCATTGATGACGTCTCACGGCTCCGATTATCGCTGCTCGCGCAAACCGAGGCTGCGGTTCGGGCTAGCCCAGTGGACCGTGGTCCCATCGATGTTCCACAATTCATGCAAATAGTAGAGCAAGAAATCGGTGGTCTTAACTCGATCAGAGCTCAAATCGATCGGAAGCGACTTATGAAAAAACCGGAGTCACAATCCAACGTCACAAACATCTATCATGTGTACGGCCACAACCCCCGCTGGAACGTGAACAGTAACGATCGATCCGTAAATATAATAACCGCCTCGAACGACCAAATCTTCCAAGAATTGGAACGACAGATCACGTCATCCGTGCCGACCGGTGACGAGCAAAAAGACATTCTCGAAAAGTTGGCACATCTGCAAGGCGCACAGGGATTACCATCTTTCGCGCACAAATACGCTGAATTCATTAGTGCCGCAGCCAACCACGTGACAATCCTAGCGCCATTCATTCCAGCGCTTACCGAAATGCTTTCGAAGGCATTGAGCTGACCTGGCGTAGTCGCCGGGCGTTCCGGCGCTCTTGATCGCTGTGCTATTCTGAGCGGCATCCCGCGCAAAATGGGGATGGAGGTCCTGTGAGTCCTGCAAAACATTCCCCGCCAGGTGCCATGCAGCCGGCAGAGCCGCAGTACCGTGCTCCATACGCGGCAGGTAATAGTTCCGGGCGTCTCTTCCCCACAGTGCTGCCGATGTTGGTCCTCGCCTTCTTTATTGCCTGTACTGCGTTTTTTGTTTTTATCGTGGGGGTAGCGGCATGGCACGAGTACCATCGCGCCCCGACCTTGAGCGAAGTGGAAAAATCCACGAACGCAAAAGAAAACGCAAAAGAAAAAGAAGAAGTCTTGAACGTAAAAATCGACGCCTACAACAAGCGCGCCGAAGATCTCGAAAAACTTACCGCGCTCCTAACCGGGCTTTCTGTGCTCTACGCTCTGGCTCTCGGCGTGACCTCCTATATCGGGCTGCAAAACAGTCTCCAGCAAGCCAAGGCGATTGGCGATGACCTGGAAGCACTACGCGCGAAAGCGGTCAAGCAATTGGACGATGCCGAATCGAAAGCAACGGAAGTCGTTCACCAGATTCGAGACGAGTTCCCACTTTTTGGATACGTTGATGCAAATCTGCGCCGGATTACCAGAGACTTCCTTCGCATTATGCCGTTCAAGGGCTGGAGCGATCAGATCTACGCAAACCTCAAACCACAGACCACCGAGGAAATTCTTTACTATGAAAAGACGGCGGCAAGCCTTGAGTTTTTCGATTTGCAATCGTTCCGCACAGAAGTTTCGCGGATTTATCAGGGCTTGGGAGTCTTTTACGCGCTGAAATGTCAGCACCAGCGGAAAGTTTTCAACCTAGATTCCTCTCAAGAGATCGGCCGCAGCAAATTCTACCTGGATCGTGCCACGAAGACTGATCCGGAGAACTTCGCCGCGTGGAACGATTGCGCTTGGGTTGCTCTCGTTCTCGATAGCCCGCCAAGTCTTGCCCAAGCGCATCAGTTCTCCCTAGCCAGCCTGAGAATCGACGATAAACAGCAGCGAGCCGAATACAACTTATCGGTTTCGGAACACCTCAGCGGGAATTTCAGCCTTGCAGAAGATCGTCTCACGCGAGCGCTGACACTGAAGAAATGGGAGGAAGAGGAATACATCGGCCGGGCCCACAATCTCTACTACAATCGAGCCTGCGCCCGCTGCCGACTTTCCCAGAACCCCGCAAGCGATCCGAAGGGCCGGTCGGCGGAAGCTCTCGTGGACGAGGCACTTGAGGATCTGAAGGCTGCGTTTGGCCCTGATCAGCTCGAATACTGGGACACTGATGACTGGAAATCAGTTGCGGGAGATTGCTTGAAGGGCGGCGATCTTGAACTTGTGACGAGAAAACATAGAGAGCTAGTTATACCACTCTTGTCACAGCACTTTAGGAAAGTTGACCCGGAGGCGAGAAAAAAAGGTCTGGTTCAGCTTGAGCAATACCTTAGTGGGGCATCGTAATCGCGTGCGGCATTGTAATCGCGAAAGCATTCCGAGTGGGGGTCATTTTACGTTCCTTATGCTTCTCGTTACCTAGCTATCATACCAGAGCCCGGCACAGCCGTCAATAGGCATAAGTTACAGATTTGTTACAGATTTCAAAAAGATTGCCCGCAGGTGGCACACTTCCCTGTCTCCAACAGCAACCGGCACATAGCTAGTACCCACGCAAAGGACTACGAAATAGAGCTTACCATGATTTGTCGTCGCTCTGAACCAAGTCAGCGATGCGGATGCGAACTAGGCAACATTGTCAAGAGTCGACCGGTAGCCAAGAAGCCGACTGGCAGACTTTTGCGTCTTTAGCAGTCCCCGCCGTCTTCTAAGTTGTAAAACCAAATCACGCTACGCTGTCACAGCAAAGGCCCGGGTTCGGTATCTGTTCGTCAAAGCCAAGACGTGTGTCAGGCCGCGACCGGCAGCGAGAAGTCGGTGGCGCGAATGGTGCAGACAGGGCCCCAAGAATCTGTCCCGGGGAACTCCCGCCGGGTACCCATCAACGCGATTCCAGCATTCTCACACACGCGTGAGGCGGTGCAATGGCAGCTATCTCGGTAATCCTTTTTGTCACTCGATTCGCAAGGCCTGCATTGGTTCGGTAGAGGCCGCGCGCCTTGCCGGCCACCAGGCGGCGAATAGACCTGTCAGTAGGAGGACGCCGGACATGGATGCGAGCGCGATGGGATCTCGCGGCGCGACACCGAACACGAGGCCTCGCAGCAATTGCGCTCCGGCGATTGATGCTCCGATTCCAATGACCAAGCCAGCGACTACCAGCAGGATCGCCTCCCGCAGCACCATCTTCAGAATCTGACTACGTTGCGCGCCAAGCGCCATGCGCACCCCAATCTCTTTCGTTTGGCGAGCCACGGTGTACGACATCACGCCATACAGTCCTGCTCCCCCCAATGCCAGCGCGATCAGGCCGAAGGTTGAGAGCAGCAGCATGTTGAAACGCTGCTGTGCGACGGACGCGCGCATCACATCCTGCATGGTCTGAACACTCAGCAGCGGTGTCCGCGCAGAATCCCTGAAAATCTGCCGCAACGCGCCAACAACATCTACATACGCTGATTTGGTTCGCACCAGCCAGCTCATCCCTAGCGCATGGACATCCATGCGGGTCAGCGTATCGGGAATCTGCCCTGCCGGAAGATACAGGATCCCCGGTGCAGGCCTCTCCAACCCGACCTGTTTCGTGTCCCCCATGACTCCAATGATTTCTCGCACGCTGTCGTTGAATTCCGGCCCCATCACCGCACCAATGAGGATGTGCTGACCGACCGGGTTTTCGTTCCTGAAGTAAGTCCGAGCGAACTGCTGGTTTACGACTACGACCGGCGGTGAGCCGTGCCTATCTGCCCCACTGAAAACCCGGCCGACGATGACCGGAATGCGAAGCGCGGCAAAATAGTTTGCGGTGACCGGAATAAATTTCTCGTCGCCGCTTGAACCTTGTTCGCCGGGCCGGCGGCCAATGATTTCAAACGGCAAGTCCGGAACAATTTGCGTGGGAAGGTTTAATGCTGCCGCTGCAGATTCGACGCCCGGCTGCGCTTCGATACGTGCAATCAAGTCATTCAGATGCTGGCTAAAGACAGCGCTGGTAGCGGCCTGTTCGTCGGTAAAGCTCGTTTTGAAAGTGAGCAGGTTGCTCGCATCGAATCCTGCAGGCGTGTGGACCAGATTCCAGAAGCTGGTCAGCAACAATGCCGCCGCCACCAACAATACAAGCGACGTCGCAACTTCGCCCACGACCAAAGCTCTCTGCGCGGGATTGCGTCCGGCCGCCACCTGCGTCGGATTCAAGCGCAGCGAATCGTTCAAGCGCGCGCGCCGGCTTTCCAGCGCCGGAACAAGACTGAACATCAAAGCGCAGGCTACACCAAGCAGACCGGCAAACAGGAAGCCTGATGCGCCTAGGCTCAATGACGCAAACTGGGGCAGCTCTATTGGACTTAAATGCATCAGAGCCGGGGCCGCGAACTCCGCCAACAGCACTCCGGCGCCGCCACCCACGATACACAGGATCGCATTTTCCACCAGCAGCTGTTGCAGAAGCCGCCAGCCGGACGCACCGAGAGCCACGCGCAGGCTCATCTCGCGCCGACGCGCAATCAAGCGTGTCAATAACAGGCTCAGAATGTTCGCACAGACGATCAACAATAACAGTCCCACCGCCCCCATGAGCATCTCTAGCGCAGGGCGCACCTGACCCACCGTCGAATCGTGGTAATCGAGCGCGCGCACGGACTCGTATTGGTTCCACAGGTTCGGATAGACGCGCTTCAATTCCACCAGAACCTGTCTTAGATCAGCCTCGGCCTGCGCGGGAGTAACTCCCGGCTTCAGCCGTCCGACAAAGTTGTAGTCATTGCTGTGGTCTTCGGACCCCTCCGCGATTCGCAGAGGGACCCACACGTCTACCCCGGCGTCCAAGCGGAACTGCGGGCTTGCTACACCGATCACCGAATACTTCTCATTTCCGAGTGTGATCGCGCGCCCGATGATGTTCGGGTCTGCTTCAAACCGTTCCCGCCACGTTCCATCGCTAAGGATCGCCACACCCGGCGCATAAGGCGTCATATCTTGCGGTCCGAAGTCGTGACCGATTCGCGGCTCCATCCGGAACACATGAAAGAAGTCCGAAGTGACTCGAAGCGCTTCGAGCGGTGTGGCTTCCCCGCCCTGTACCAAGTTCACGTGGTTCGGAAAGTAGTCATAGGCCGCTCCGGACTGCAGAGTTCGGCTGGCGCGGGTCATGAAGAGCACCTTCGTGCCGGAATAAGACGGCACAAGCCCGCCGTCCGGAAAGAATCGTTCCATACGAACGATTTGATGTGGATCGGGAAACGGCAGAGGCCGGAGCAGCACTCCATACAGAATCACAAACATTGTCAGATTGACGCCTATCCCCAGCGCCAGCGTGAGCACCGCAGCGATTGTGAAACCGGGGCTCTTCCGGAATTGGCGAATTCCAAATCTCAAATCCTGCCAAACGGTTTCCGCCAGCCCTCCGCCGCGTTCGTCCCAGCTCAAATCCTTGATGTGTCCAATGTTTCCGAAATGCCGTTCGGCGTTACGGCGTGCCTCTTCAGGCGTCATTCCGCGGCGGATGTTCTCCTCGGTGCGTAAATCAATGTGGAACTGCCACTCCTCCGCAATTTCGCGATGAACAGTATCGCTATGCCATAGCGCCCGCAACCGCATCGCGAGTTTCGAGATCCATCCCATGGCCCCTCCTTTAGGCTGTGCGCAATACCTTGCCAATCGCAACGGAGAGGTGCGACCAGTTTGCTTCTTCTATGTTCAGCTGCTTGCTGCCTTCACGCGTCAGTTTGTAGAAGCGCGCACGCCGATTGTTTTCCGAAACTCCCCATTCACTCACAATCCAACCTCTGCGCTCGATGCGGTAGAGCGCCGGGTACAGCGTGCCCTCTTCGACCTTGAGCATTTCCTCAGCAAGTTGCCCGATGCGCTGCCCTACTCCGTAACCATGCATCGGCCCTAAGGAGAGCGCCTTTAAAATCAACATATCGAGCGTGCCCTGAGGTAATTCAGGCTTCTGCTTACCCATCGACGCAGCCTCCTATTGGCTTCTAGTGGAGCGTACGCTGGTTTCCCTAGAAGGTCAAAGGGAACGTTCGGTTTGCAAAGAAAATGCAAAAGAGCGAAGGTGCAACCTCCAGGAACGCCCTTTCGGGATAGTTTCCGAGTTGACTACTCCGGCCGTTGGTGGGGCAGCCAAATAGTCACTTTGCTATCGCGGCAGCTAAGACCGTTCTATTCTTCACGTAATGTATTGGCTGGGTCGATCTTCGCAATTCTCAGGGTTGGCAGCGTTGTGGCCGGCAGCGTCACCAACACGAGGGTGAGCACCACGGTGCCCAGGGTTGGTGCATCGTAGACGCCTATTCCATAGAGCACGCTGCGCATCACTCGCAGCGCCCCCGCGCAAAGGACCAGTCCCAGAACAAGACCCAGAAGTGAGGCGGCAGCGCCGGAACGGCCGATCTGCACCATGGCTTGTCCGACGGTCGAGCCGAGGGCCATGCGGATGCCGATCTCGCGTGTCCTCTGGGCGACCATGTTGGCCACCAGCGCGAAGATGCCTAACGCGCTCAGCAGCAACGCCAGCGCCGCCATGGCGCCGAGCAGCGCCACTTCGATTCGCTGGGTCGCGAGCGTCCGGGCCAGCAGATCCTTCATGCCATAGAAGCCGGAGGCAGGCAGGTTCGGATCGGCACTGGCCAGCGCGCGTTGCATCCCGGCGGTCAATCCCTCGACCGGGCCTGCCGTGCGCACAACCCAGTCCGGCTGAATCCACACGTGCACGAGCGAGAGGAAATGGGCATTCACTTGCGCGGCAGGAACGTACATGGCCTGCTCGGTCATGAGCGGCGCGACCGGGTCCAAACCGGAGGAAATGGGCACATCAGCTACCTGGCCCACGATCAGCGTATCTTTGTTGATGTAGCGGCCTACGGGATTGGTTCCGCCATAGAATTTTCGGGCGAAGGCTTGGTTCACCACGGCCACGTGCTGCGCATCGGGGCCGTCTGCTTCCGTAAAGACGCGGCCCGCAAGCAAAGGCATTTTCAATGTGTCGAAGAATCCAGGCGTGACGTAGAACAGATCTGCCCCATCCTGGTGGCCGGCCTCTTTGCCGTCGCTGAGCTCGATCCAATCGTTAATCGCGCGCTCGTAAGGGAGGCTCAATCCGACCGCAGCATTCTGCACGCCGGAGAACGAAGTTGGTATTTGGAAGCAAAGAATTGTGGACGGCATCCCGGAAATTGTTCGAGCGTTCGAGATAACCGGACACCCTGTTCGTTTTGTGGCGGTCGAACTCGATGATAGTGAAGATGTAGCAATCACCACCCTCCTTTCATACGACTGGTTTCTAATCAAGCGCCCGATAGGCAAAGGAGACGGTATGTGGCTGACAAGGAGCATCACGCCTCCGCTTGACCACTGTTCCCGTCCGTTGGTCCCAGGAGCCAGTCAATAGTCTCCAATTCATCCGCTTGACGGGAACACTTCTCTGCCTCAACGGGCCTGCCGAGCGAGCGGAGCGCAGTCGCTTTGTTCCGCCAGAGCAGGATATAACCCTCTTCGATCTCGAGCCCTCGATTGCAAGCTAGCAATGCTTCCTCGAAACGCCCCAGGCCAATTAGGGTTGCAGCTTGAATGTTCCACAGTTCGTGGTTCCGCGGCTCGATAGCAAGGCCTTCCTTGCAGCTGACCAACGTCTCCTCATAACGGCCGATTTTGTGAAGAATGATCGCTTTGTGCTGCCATACGTCAACATCACGCTTGTTGATTTGAAGAGCCGTGTCGCAACATTTGAGCGCTAACTCGTATTTCCCTCTCTGATCGCAACCAACGGCCATGTCCCGCAGCTGGTAGTAACTAGATGGCCGTTTTGCTTGCAGGGTTAAGAATCGCTCGAGGCAAGCATCTGCTTCTTCAATGTGCCCGAGCTTCTCTAGAACGATCGATTTGTTCTTCCAGAGCCCCGGGTTATCAGGATCTGTCTTCAGACCGTCCTCAATTCGCACAAGCGCTTCATCGAGCCGACCCAAGCGGCACAGTTCTCCGCTGTAATTCACCAAGACGGTAACTTCGCCCGGAGAGATGGTCAGGGCACGTTCGTAACACTTGCAAGCTTCCGTGGGATATCCCATCTGCGACAAAGCCAATCCTTTGTCGTTCCAATCGCCAACACTCGTTTCTAGCGGTTTCGCTTCAACAGGTGCGCTGCTCATAGTCACTTGAGAATAAATCGTCTCAAGCAAGCTCCTTACCTCCCGAAAATCTCTCGGGCGCTCATCAGGGTTAGGATGTACACAGCGCAGGATGATGCGACGCAAGTCGATCGGAAATCGTTCTGCGGCATCGCTCTGGGTAATGTGTGAATAAGCCACGTACCCGACTGGCGGCAAATCCTTCGTCAACATTTCGTACAGCATGATTCCAAATGAATAGATATCGGTTCGCGTGTCCAATCGCGCTGCAATTTGAAATTGTTCCGGAGCCATGTATTGCGGAGTCCCTGCTACGCCCGTGAGCTGTGAATCAATCTCAGGACTGAGTCCAGGTAAACCTAGTGTTTTGTCTCCGACATCTCTAAAAATGCGAGACAATCCCCAATCCGAGATTTTCAGACTCCGATTGTCTGCAGTCAGGAGACAATTCGATGGCTTGACGTCCCGATGTACAAGGCCCATTTTTCGGTGCGCGTGGAGCATACCGTCGCAAAACTGAAGAGATAGCCACAGAGCAGCGTCGACGGACAATGGCCCAGAACGCAAAAGGTCTCCAAGGTTATAGGGACAATACTCAAGCCAAAGGCAAGGAAAACCTTCTACCTCTACGACTGCTCTTGCCTGAATAATGTTGGGGTGGCGGTCGAGCATGATCCAATGCAGGCATTCCCGCTCGAAGCGCTCGCGATCTTCGTCACTCCACAAAAATCTTGCCTGCAAAGTCTTCAGTGCCGAACGGTCTGCGTCCACGAACTGACCGTGCTCGTTGAACGCGGGTAGTCCTCCCGGCCACTCTTCAACAACGTAGACTGCTCCGAACCCACCCTTCTTAACTTCCAACACCCAAAAGGCAAGTTCGAGTTCTGGTGCGTGCACCAACTGGTTTATCGGAAATTCATTCCGTCCGGGGGGAAGCGGTGGCAATGACAACAAAACCCGACGAACTTCTGAAGATGCTGGGTTCACATTCAGGGCGCGAACATATGCCTGACGAGCGGCTTCGATCTTGCCAGCACTCTGAAGAGCTTGTCCGAGATTGAAATGCGCTTCGGAATCATTCGGGTGGAAAAGCGCAGCACGCCCTAGTGCCTCGATCGCGTCCGCAAGTTTCGATTGAGCGAGTGCTCTTAGGCCCTTGTCCCGGTATCCCTGGTATTCGGCCTCGTAATCCATGTTCGACGCGTCGGTCGCCCTTTTTCCCTGCAACCCGTTTCTACCCTGGTTGACCCCGATTATGCACGCAACTTGCACCCAAGTTTTACTCAACGTTTCCCGAGGGTGCAACTTTGGGTGCAATGGGTTGCCCTACTTTTTCTCCAGCTTTTCTTTCAGGTGCTTCGCACACGCCTCAGCCGTAGTCTGGTCTCCGTGCAAAGTATTCTTCTTGTTCACGGCATAGGCAAAGATCACGGCTCCGGTTTTTTGGTCAACCATCTGTATGCTCGCGGCGTTATCCGCATGAATTTGACCAAAGACCAGCATCTTCATCGCTCCTGGCTTCTTTTCCTCCGACGTACCTGTAATCACGTAGGCTGCTCGCGCTTGGTCGGCTACGACGGTCAGGGGAACTTTCTTTTTCTCGAAAGCAGCCGCGAGATAGGTTTCAAAGCCGTTGATCGGTGCAATAAAGACAGAGTTAGGCAAGACTTCGACTGCGGATGCGGGAGCGGTTGAAACCGGGGCGGAATCCTGCTTCGCGGTCGGTGACTGAGGTGTTGTCGGAGCTTGAGTTTGGGCGGCAGCCTGAGCAGCTTTCTGGGCGGGGACGGCTCTGCAAATTTGATCCCCTATCACTTTTTCGTCTGCCTGAATGGGTGTAGTTGACCCGTTAAGGGCGCGGCATTGAATTGTTGTGTTTGTTTTGGGGGCAGCAGCATCCTGCCCGAACGTGGAGATTGCCAGCAAGCAAGCACAGAAAGCTAGTTGAACGGCTTTTTTCATTGTCTAAGCTCCTTTCACTCTATGATCTGGCCGGACTCACTCTTCTGTCACTCCCATGTCATTCGGGACGTTCTGGCCGAGTTAACTGTCCTTTGGGGTAGGTGTTGTATTTCTGAAGTGGGCTGACCTTCCAAATCGAACATTGGCGTTTCGCGACACTGGATGGCCCATGAGAACGACAACATGAGCTCTCGCTACGGGAGTTCTTCTCGAAGACGTCCAATACCGTGAGGAATGCGGCGAGAAAGTAGGCCTCGGTTTCAACCTGCCCATGCCGAAGCTCGTCCTGTTTGGGCTACGTGGGCTACAAAATTAGGAAAATGTAGTCGCAGCGTCACGCCGCTTAACTCCAATTTGCAGAGGGAAATGGAGATCGTTGGACGAGGACATTTGAACCACCGATCTCTTGGCACACAACCAGGATGTCGTCGGCACTTTTCTTCGCTGTAAGTTGTTGGCCCAGTTTCTACTTGCGCCGAACAAGATATTACGACGCCAGTCAAATCGGTTTATCATTTTGGTAGGGGCGGTGGGAATCGAAATCGAACCCCTACATTCTAGTGGAGTTAGACAGTCTGCCCACAGGTTTCCCACAGCTTCTCCACGCTCCTGCGACTGCTAAATGCTATCGGCGTACAGTTCGCCTAGCGTTATGTCAAATGCAGCGGCCAAGCCAGAAAAGCACACTAGAAAGTAATTCCAGGTCTCTGCATTGCCCTTCACCTTGAACCATGCAGCCGGGGCGCAAAGCAACACGGCTCGTCTGATGTCGCTGCCTTCCTTGAGGCCTCGCGTCGTGTCGGCAAGCAGGTGAAGAAAGTACCGAGTCATTTGGGAATCTTCCATCCCGTAGCTTAGCGGCTTCGTATCCTTCACCTCGATGTAGATGCGGTTCTGGCCTGACAGCGTTGAGCGAAGCACTATGTCAGGAATCATGTTGCCAATCACGTCTTGCATAAAGTTCGGATGCAAATTGAACGCATTGGTATCGTGAAGCACAGTTGGTCTGTGCTGTCCAAGCAAGGTGGCCAGATTCTTCGCGTCTGAAGTTGAGTTCTTAATCTCCAGCCCGGCAGGGCCATCTTTGAGTCTGTCCAGAATGCGCGCTTCGATCTCTTTTTCCCTCTGTGTCATGTTTCCTCTCGGCCCACGGCTTCCGCTCCGCTGCGAATCCAGCGGTAATTAGTCGTCATGGTTATTACCAGAAGGCTGCTATACCCCCACCGAAGCCGCCCGTCTCCGAAATCCCGTGCTATACAGGAAGCTCTTCTCTTTGAAGGAGAACTTCCGTGGACCATTCCATTGTTGGGGTTTTCAAGGGCCGCCTCCTAAGATTTCTGGCCACACTTGCCTTAGCTTCCATCACAGCCCAGGCTCAATCAGTATCTCCGACCTTGAAGTGGCAGCCGGTCATCGAGAATACTTCGATTGATACAGACCAAGTGTTTCCTGCAGAAATTCTTGCCTTGGCTACTCGCCACCCACAGAACGTGCCACCGAGGTATCTGGGTGACCCAAACGGTGTACTCGGCATTTCTCTTGTGAGTTCTGCTCCTGATGTAAAGGTGCGCGTGTCTGTGAAGGTTGACAGGCTGGCAGAAGAAAGCAGTTTCGAGGCGACGATCCCCGAGGCCAATCAACCATACGAGATTTGGCCAACGATCCGCTTTGACACTCGGGTGTTGGCAAGAATACGAGAATCGTTTCCGACCACGGCCCTCTTCACCGTATCCGTCAACAGTGTGCTTCTTCCCGAGCAAAGCCGAACAATTCAAGTTAGGTCTGTCAACGATGTCCCCTATGCACAACTGACTAGGGACAAGCATTTGCGAGATTTGAGTCCCCTTTTCGCAGCCTTCGTCGATGAAAGCCATCCGCAGATAGACCGTTTTCTGCACGAAGCCTTGCAGGTAAACGTCGTTCAACATTTTAGTGGCTATCAAGGCTCACCGCAGGACGTAACCCGCGAAGTTTTTGCCATTTGGAATGTCCTGCAACGACTGGACGTGAAGTATTCAAGCATCACCACGCCGTCTGGCCAATCCCAAACTGTACTGAGCCAGCATGTCCGGTTTCTTGATGAAGCGGTACAGAACACACAAGCCAACTGTGTAGACGGCAGCGTGCTCTTCGCTTCGATTCTGTACAAACTTGGCATCTACCCGATTCTTGTCAAACTGCCTGGTCATATGTTCCTCGGTTTTTATACTGATGGGCAGCGCCAGCAAATCTCCTTTCTCGAAACGACGATGATTGGAAATCCTGGCCTCAGCAGTCTTCAACGAAGCTGGAAATTCAAGACCGCTGACGGCTACCTATCCAGTGAGTCCTACAAGCAATTCCAAAATGCTCTGAACGCCGGGAATGGGGAATTTCAGAAAGCCGCAGCGCAATTCAAAGCCAAAGCACCGGGCTATCTGCTAATAGACATCCAGGCTGCACGTCGTGCGGGCATATCAGCTATAGGGCGTTTCTAAATGAGTGCCGCGAGTGGTAGAAACTTGCGCGATTCGAGAAAGATGGGAAAGTGGAAAGACGAAGTGTTCAATGCGTTCAAGGGGATTGCCGACCTGACGAAGAAGTACGACGTGCCGCAGTCGCTCATTCGCAAGGCAAACGCTTTGCAGAGGGAATTTGAAATGAAAGTGCCAGAGCCGAAGCATGGCACGAGGGATACATTCGCGGCTACAAAGAGGGACAGCAAAGCCAAGTGAAGTCCTGAAATTAGCTGGAGGTTCCGCCAAATGCACAATTGGAAAGACACACATTTTTGGAAGGAGTGGTTGCAGTCTAAACTTTTGCGGTTAAGACATTTGTGGCGACAAAAGTAAGCGGTTCCATGAGCAACGTGCGTCAGCCTTATGGATGAACAAAACAAACCAGCCGAACTGGCAGATGCATTAAGCGATACTGAGATCGAACGCCTCATCGCATCTTCAACGTTACCAACGAATCTTTCCATGCATTTTCTTGGCTTCCAAAGTAAAGAAGATGCGGAAAAACTCGCAGATATTCTGGGATCGTTCTTACGGTTGTTCGGCACCTTTCTCAACCTTGAAAGATTGGATGCCGTTACCGTCGCCTATGATTACGATACTGCGCTTAAAGAGGTTGATAGAGGAACGGTCTGCCAGGAACTGACGGCCACAAACGACACATTCGCCAGAGGTGTGAGCATGGCCGTGCGAGTCTTGCGGGAAGGTCAAGTGAAATGTCACTTAGTTGTTGCAGCCGACCTGATGAACTATCTCCTACAGCCGAGCAACACCAACTACAAGTTGGCCATTGGTCTTTTGGCGCATGAGGCCGCACACGTCCACGATTTACGGACACAAGATCGCGCTTTTCCCAATGTCCTCATGGAGTACCGTTGCGGATATAGGGAAGCCAAGTTCCTTGAGATCGCACACGGCTGTTGGGATGAATATGCGGCTTGCAGGCTGTCTGCTCAATTTGAGTTTGAAGATCAGTTGAATTGGTTTGAGGATACGTTTTGTTCGTGTGCCGAGGAGGTGAAGGAACGGTCAAACAAGCACATTCAGCAATATCGTTGGCACGGCGATCTCAATAAATTGGTGCCGCAGGTAGTCGCCGAATACGGTCCTGTTCTCAAATATGCGGGATACCTTCTTGGCCACCTCGACGGTTTGGGGCTTTCCATCGAGAAGGATGCCCCGAAAGCAAATGAGCTTGTGAATCGTAAGAGGTATTTCACGCCGATCTTTGAAGAACTTGTTGCCTGCTTGAAGTCCATGTGGGCCACTTACGGCAATTGGCCTGGACTGCAAGTTTTCGATCCGCTCAAAGACGTTGCGGACAAACTGTTGCGAGCGGGCGGTATTGAGATCGAAGAGCGTCCTGACGGTGGTGCTCACGTCAACGTCCCTTTTAGCCCGGAAACGATGCCGCGCTTCTGAGCAATACAATAGCAACTACTGCTAAGAAATAAAGCTTTTTGTCCCGGCCGTGTTTTTTTTCCTCCCGGCTTGAACGTTATCGGGCGAGGCATCCGCCACTTTGCTTGGAGACCGCAAGGGGATTGAGAAGCGTAAGCGTCAGTGGCAGACCGTCTTGACGCCCTGGTTCACCGAAATCCTTCCTAGAGTTTTTGGTTGTTGCCTAGTCCAAGTCGGGTAGTTCGTCTCGAGAGATCAGCAGATGGATCGATCGGGCCTGCCCGGGCGTT
>WNFS01001987.1_pt1 | contig 16264 bp, 17 predicted proteins | sample 5400141 | NCBI WGS metagenome assembly WNFS01 (sample SAMN13153358, study PRJNA577476) | soil metagenome | isolation source: 60 cm saprolite under Madrone tree | place: USA:California | collected 2016-06-14
CGCGCGATCTGCGCGAAGTCCAGACCAAGCGGCGTCGCGAAGATCTCCTCGAAAACATCCGGGTGCTGAGCCTGCGGCAAGAAGTTGAAAACCCCGCCACCGTTGTTGTCGCAGACGACCACCGTCGCCTTGATGCCATGGCGGCTGATCGCCCACAAGCCGTTCATGTCGTGATAGACGGAGAGGTCGCCGAGCATAAGGACGGTCGGAACCGCGCTGCGGCCGGTGGCGACTCCGAGGCCCGTTGACACTAGCCCGTCGATTCCGCTCGCGCCTCGGTTGCCAAAGAAGCGCTGCTGGGGTTTGGACAGCGGCCAGAAGCTATCAGCGGCGCGAATCGGCATGCTCGAGCCGATGAACACCTGGGCCGTCTCGGGCAGTCGCGATGCGAGCGCGCGGACGACGTGACCTTCGTGAACGGGCGTCGAGATGAGCGTGGCGGAGATGGCGGCGCCGGCCTTCTTCCCCGCCGATACCCATTCGTCGCGCCACGCGGCGCGATTCGCCGGCGGCAGGGCTTCCAGCAGCGCTTGCGGATCGCACGCGACAACATGACGGGCCAGGTGGTCCTGGTCTGGCCACATACGGTCCGGGTCGATGAGAAAAGTTGGCGGCGAGGCAGCGGCGAGCCATGAGTTCAAGGCACGCGAGGTTGGAGTCGCGCCGAGGCGGATGACCAGATCTGGTCCGTGCTCCAGCGACCAGCCGGCACGCAGCAATGCTTCATACGACTCGACCGCGCCTCCAGTCTCGGCGCGCCGGAGCTGCGAGCCCGGCTCGGCAAGGACCGGGAATCCGAGCCGCATCAGCGCCGGTGCGAGCCGCTCGCCGTCTCGCATCTCCCCCGCCACGACGAGCGGGCGGCGCGAGCGCTGCAGGGCGGAAGCGAGTGTCGCGAGCTGGGCCGGGGTGGGCTGGGTGCGCCCTGATGTAATCGTCTGGCCGGCATCGCCTTGTGCAGACGGGACCTGGCCCGGGGGCGGCACCAAAGGCTCACGAAATGGCAAGTTGATGTGGACTGGCCCGGTGGACGCCTCGGCCACCGCCCGCGCTGCCAGGCGCCGCCAGATGCGCGGGGCGCCCGGGATCTCGACCGGCACGCCAGGGTCGAAGAACCAGCGGACCGCGGTGCCGTACAGGCGCTGCTGGTCGATCGACTGGTTGGCGCCGACGTCTTGCAGCTCGGGCGGCCGGTCCGCTGTGACGACGATCAGCGGGGTCGACGAATAAGACGCCTCGACCACCGCGGCATGGAGCTCCGCGGCCGCGGTGCCCGAGGTGCACAACACGACCGCAGGCTTGCCGGTGACCTTGCCGAGCCCGACAGCGAAGAACGCGCTCGATCGCTCGTCGATCTGGACGATCACCTTTATCTTCGGGTGACGCTGCAGCGCCATCGCGACGGGGGCCGAGCGCGAGCCGGGCGACACGCATGCGTACTCGACGCCTTGAGCTGCGAGCTCATCGACGAACGTCGCGGCGAATGTCTGCGTTACATCCATACGATTTGTAGATGCCGATTCTGGAGGGCGCCGACGTGCGCCTCAACTATTTCGTCGCCGGCGAAGGCACTCCGGTCACCCTGCTGCACGGTTTCACGCAGAGTGGCAGGAGCTGGAAGGAGGTCATCACGACCATGCCCCAGGGTTGGCGCTGGGTGGTGCCGGACCTGCGCGGCCACGGCGAAACCCGTATCCGGCCCGGCGTGGAGTGCACGATGGACGGCTCCGCTGCCGACCTCGAGATGCTCTGGGATCACCTCGGCGTCGAGCGCACCCACCTCGTCGGCTATTCGATGGGCGGACGGCTCGCACTGCACGTTGCGGCGCGGAAACCGGAGCGCCTGCTCTCGCTGCTCACGATCGGCGCCCACGCCGGCCTCGAGGAGGATGCGCGCGTGGGCCGGCAGCTGGGCGACGAAGCGCTGGCGCAACGCATCGAGAATGACGGCCTCGAGCCTTTCGTCAAATACTGGAGCGCCCTGCCCCTGTTCGCCGGACTGGAACGGCGAGGTCCGGCTTTCGTTGCGCAGCTGCGAGCCGAACGCCTGAACAACACCGTGGCCGGTCTGGCGTGCTCGCTCCGCGAAATGGGCGCCGGCATGATGCAACCCGTGTGGGATGACCTGGCGCGCTTGACGGTACCAAGCACGTTCGTCGCCGGCCAGCTCGACCACGGCTACGTCGCCTCCGCACGCAGGCTGGCAGCCGCGGTTCCCAACGGGCGGGTCGAAGTCGTGCAGCGTTCGGGCCATGCGGTGCACCAGGAGCGACCCGAGGCCTTCGCGCGCGTGCTGGCCAATCATCTGGCCGCCGCGGGAACGCCTGACTCGAGCACCACTTCCGCCTGAAGCCCGGCCGCGTAGCGAGCCGCCCCGAGCCGTTCTTGGTCGAGCTGTTGGTCCGCCATCCCGCCGCCGGCGACGGGCCGCAAGACGAACGACCGGCACCCCTGCGCGACCTGTTCTTCGACCTGGCGCGCAACATCCTGCGGATGCGGGGCTGTGATGTAGGCCGTCTTCATGCGAGCAGTCCTGCCGTCAGCAGTAGTGCATACGCGAGCTCGGCGGCCGCCATGCGCTTGAGCGCGCCGACAAGTTCCGGAGCTGAGCGGCTCGCAAACGCGGTCCGAACCGGCACCGCGGCGATCGGGATCGCGAAATGGACGAGCATCACAGTCACTCCCGCGAGGCCGGTGACGAAGATCACGATGGGCGCGGCAAAAGCTGCGCCGACCAGGACCAGTAGCAGCAAAAGCGTGCGATCGCGTCCGATCCGCGTCGCCAGTGTTCGCTTGCCGGCGGCGGCGTCGGTGTCGATGTCTCGTAGGTTGTTGAGAACGATGATGGCCGTAGCCAAGCATCCCAATCCAATGCCGACCAGAACGGCCAGCGGCGTCAGGTGCAGGGTTTCGACGTACACGGTTCCGCAAGTCGCGACCAGCCCGAAGAAGACGAAAACGAAAAGCTCGCCAAGCCCCATATATCCGTAAGGCCGCGGCCCGCCCGTGTAAAGCCAGGCCGCCAATAAACTGGCGCCGCCGACAACGAGCAACCGCCAATCCGTCGCCAGGCTCAGGGCAACGCCCGCCACGCCGGCGATGCCGAAGGCCACGATCGCGGCCGATTTGACGCTGGCCGGCGCAACGACTCCCGACGATGCGGCGCGAAGGGGACCCACCCGCCGCGGAGTGTCAGCGCCGCGGACGAAGTCCGAGTAGTCGTTGGCGAAATTGACCCCAACCTGCATCGCGAGCGCGACCACCAGCGCGCCCAAGCCGGCAGCCGGGCGGATGCCGCCTAGATGGACCGCTACCGCCGTGCCCGCAAGCACGGGCGCAACCGACGCGGCGAGCGTCGCGGGGCGCACCGCGGACCACCAGGCTTGAGCCGGCGTCACGGCTGACGCGGTTGCAATCACGGTCGCTTCGGAAATTTCGAGAAGTTAGGTTTTCGTTTTTGCACGTACGCGTCTCGGCCTTCCTGTGCCTCCTCGCTCATGTAATAGAGGAGAGTCGCGTCGCCGGCGAGCTGCTGAATGCCCGCGAGGCCGTCATCGGCTGCGTTGAGTCCCGCCTTGAGCATGCGCAGCGCGAGGGGGCTGAGCTCCAGCATTCTCCGGCACCAAGCAACGGTCTCCCTCTCCAGTAATGCGAGAGAGACCACTTTGTTGACAAGACCCATCTCCAGCGCCTGCTTGGCGTCGTACTGCTCGCACAGGAACCAGATCTCGCGCGCCTTTTTCTGGCCGACGATGCGGGCGAGCAAGCCCGCGCCGTAGCCGCCGTCGAAGCTGCCAACCCTGGGTCCGGTCTGGCCGAACCGCGCGTTGTCGGCGGCGATGGTGAGGTCGCAGACGACGTGGAGGACGTGGCCGCCGCCGATCGCATAGCCGGCCACCATCGCGATCACCGGCTTGGGCAGCCGCCGGATCTGGACCTGGAGGTCGAGCACGTTGAGGCGGCCCGTGCCTTTGGGGTCGATGTAGCCGTCGTCTCCGCGAATCCTCTGGTCGCCGCCGGAGCAGAAGGCTTCTGTGCCGGCCCCGGTAAGGATCACGACTCCGATCGTCGGGTCGTCGCGGGCCACTTCAAACGCCTTCGACATCTCGAACACGGTCGTGGGGCGGAAGGCGTTGCGGACCTCGGGGCGGTTGATCGTGATCTTGGCGATGCCGTCCCAGGTGTCATAGAGGATGTCCTCGTACTCGCCGGAGCGCTTCCAGGAGCTCTTTTCGCGCGTCGCCCGACGTTTCAAGCCAGCACTCCTAGAGCGTTCACTAGCACTATTGGAAATCGTACGCCTGACGGCGTCACCGTCGCTCGAGAGCAAGCCGGGCGCCAAGGCCGATCAAGACGACCCCCGTAAGCCGGGTCATGAGATGCCGGACGCGTGAGCCCAGCCCGCTGCCGCCCAACCTGCTGACGACGTGCCCGTAAGCGATCAGCCAGGCGAGCAACATCACCTCGAAGGCCGCGACCATGAGGATGAGCCGGATCGCGGGGTCGCCCGGGACGATGAACTGCGGCATCACGGTGACGAAGAAGGCCCCGGTCTTCGGATTCAGCAGGTTGCTGAAAAGACCCTGGCCCCAGGCGCTTCGATCTCCCAGTGTTGTTCGCGGAACGTCCGGATCCGCCGGTGCCCTCGACAGCAAACTGCGAAGACCGAGGTACGCGAGGTATACCGCGCCGGCCAGCTTGAGGATCGTGAAGGCCGTCGAAGAACGTTCGAGGAGCACGCCGACCCCAAACGTTGCGGCCGCGGCCCAGGCGAGGATGCCAACCGCGACGCCCAGAGCCGACATCGTCGACGCGCGTGGGCCCGATGCGAGCGCGTTGCGGATGATCAACGCCGTGTCTGGACCCGGAGTCGCGATAAGTAGGGCGGACAACGCAACCCAGGCCAGCAGCCGCCCGTCGAGTTCCATTGGCTACGTCTTGTGCGTTGGTTTCGGTCGCGGAAAGAGCCTGACGATTTTCGCGTAGTCGTCAGGGGTGTCGATGTCATCCAGGCGGTCGAGCGATGGCACCACGTCGACCAGCTCAGGCCTGGGATCGAGCACCTGGCGCGCACCAGCGTCTCCCTGCAGGGTCATCAGCTCGTCCCAGAGCTCTCTTGCCAGCACGACAGGCGGCGTCCATTTCCCCGCGGCTCCGCTCGACACCGCCACCGCTGGCCGCGATCCTTCGCGACGCCATGCGCGCAGCAGCGCCGCCACCGTTCGCGATCCCACCATCGGCTGATCGCCCAGCATCACCAGAGCGGCCTCCATATCCGAGCGCAATGCGCGGAGGCCGGCCTGCAGCGACGATGCCATCCCGGTCTGCGCGCGCGGATTGTGGATGACCTCGGCCTCACCGCCGACCGCCAATTTGACCTCCTCGGAGGCGTACACAACCAATATCTGATGGCAGCCGCCATCCGACGCCGCTTCGATGACCGACCTCACTAGTGGCCTGCCGTCGAACTCGAGTAGCAACTTTTGCGTGCCGGGCATCCGTGAGCTCGCGCCGGCCGCGAGCACGATCGCGCCAACTGGAAGCAGCGCATCGGCGAGTCTGTCGAACGGAGGCGTCGTCGCGCGGATCCACTCGACGTCGGCGTCTGCCTTGATGGCGAGCTCCACGAAGTCGCGTAGTCGGGCGCTGTCCGAGTCGACGAGGAACAACCGGCGGCCGGCCAGCACGCTCAGGTCTCGATCCTCAGCGGGCAGGCCGATGACCGCGACGGTCTTGCAGTCGGCGCGAGCGGCAACATGCTGCAGCCCCGCGTCCAGGTCGCGGCCGCGAACGACGACGCTGTGCGGACCCTCGGGCTCGCGGTAGGTGCGGCCCCGAATCGGCAGCTCCAGGTCGCTCATGACGAAGACGGCCATGCCAATAACATGGCAGACGGGACCGGAATTCGAGCCGCGCTGCCGCTAGCACGTAATCTCTTTGGGTGCCTGTAATCGGAGCCCACGTCGACTCATCCGGCGGGCTGCACCTGTCGTTCGAGCGCGCCAAGGCGATGGGCGCCGACGCCATCCAGGTCCACCCCACCCCGCCGGGCTTCTGGGGTTCGCCCAAGCTCGACGAGGGCCGCATCTCGACCTTCAAGGAGGCGGCGGCGAAATACGGCCACCCGCCCTTTTACTTCCACGCCGTCTACCTGATCAACCTGGCCGGTGACGATCCGACCATGCGGTCTCGATCCGAGAGCACGCTGACCGGCTACCTCAAATCGGCTGACGAGCTGGGCGTCGACGGTGTGATCTTCCACACCGGGTCGCACAAAGGCGCGGGGTTCGAGGAGCGTCTGCCATCGATCCTGGAGCATCTGAGGAAGGTCCTGGAACGCGCCGACCCGAAGACGGCACGGCTGCTCATCGAGAACAACGCCGGGCTGGGAGGGTCGGTCGGCGCTCGCTTCGAGGAGATCGCTCGGATGCTCGATGGCCTGGGCGATCCGCGCGTGGGTGTGTGCTTCGACACGTGTCACGCTTTCGCGTCCGGTTACGACGAGCGCACGCCGGCCGACGTCGCTCGCACGATCGACGAGCTCGACAAGGTGGTGGGCCTCAAAAATGTCGACGCCATCCACTGCAACGATTCCGTCACCGGCCTCGGCTCCAACCGCGACCGGCACGCGAACATCGGCACCGGCGAAATCGGGGAGAACGGATTTCGGGCGCTGCTGCACGAGCCGAGACTCGCCGCGCTTCCGTTCATCCTCGAGGTCCCTGGAGCCGGCGACGGCCCGGATGCCGAGCAGGTTGCCGTGCTCCGCCGCCTGGCCGCGACCTAGCAGCCTTAGAGGGTCACTCCCCGTCGTGGCGCATCGGCGCATACCGTGGCGGCCGCATTGCCGCGAGCCCCGCCAGGTGCCAGGCCCGGACGACGAGCCGTCTGAGTAGCTGGAGCGTCGCATCCGGCTGCCCCTCCGCCATGAGCCGGCTGTTCTCGATTTCCCGCTGTGTGTCCTGAAGCCGCTGCCAGGCCGCGTCCTCGTTCATGAAAGGGTGCATTTCGCCGCCTCCTGTAACTCCCTAAGGATCTTTACCAGTTATTATAACTCCTATGAGGTGTTCGTAGGTTATGACTATAATCGTGCCAAGCATGGCCGATCGAGACAACGCCACCGGGGTCGTGGGCCTGGTCCAGGCCTACGTCAATACGGTCGACATCCAGGACGGCCCCGAGGAGCTTTCAGACCCAAACGCGCTGGAGCGCTGGCTGGTTGCCCACGGACTGATGGAGTCGGGACAGGAAGTCTCCGATGCCGATTTAAAGAATGCGATCGCGGTCCGAGAGGCGATCCGGGGCGTGATCGGAGCCAACACCGGCGCCACGATCTACCCCCTCGATATCGCCACCCTCAACGGAGCCGCCGCGGCGAGCCGCTTACGAGCGCGCTTCGGCGCAGACGGCAAGGCACGGCTGGAGCCCGAGGCCGGCGGGGTGGCAGGCGCCATGGGCAAATTGGTCGCCACGGTCTTCAAGGCAATGGCAGATGACGACTGGAGCCGCCTGAAGCTATGCGGATCTTCAACGTGCCGCTGGGCCTTCTACGACCGCTCCCGCAATCACTCGAGCCGCTGGTGCACGATGGCCTCTTGCGGCAACCGTCAAAAGGCCCGGCGGTTCCGGCAAAGAGCCAAAGCCGCCGTTTAGCGCAAGGCCCGGACTTCGCGCATGAACGATCCGGACCCGCCGAATCGCACCGCCGTTATCTCGGCCAGGATGCCTAGCGCAGTTTCTTCGGCCCCGCGTCCGCCCAGGTCGAGGCCGACCGGGCCGTGGACGCGCGAGAGCTGCTCTTCGGTGAATCCTTCCTCGCGCAGCGCGGCAAACCGGTTCTCGTTCGTCTTGCGGCTGCCGATGGCGCCGATGTAGCCGACGTCTTTGCCAAGTACGGCGCGCAGGGCGGGCAGGTCGAACTTCGGGTCGTGCGTGAGGATGACGACGTACGTCGAGCTGTCCAGGGTCAGGCGCGACATCGCCTCGTCCGGCCACGCGACGATGAGCTCGTCGGCGTCGGGGAAGCGTTCTTTGGTCGCGAATTTCGCCCGCGCGTCGATCACCGTCACGCGGTAGCCCATGAGCTTGGCAAGCCGGTGCAGCGGGATGGCGATGTGGATCGCTCCGACGATGATCAGTTGAGCGGGTCTGCGGAACGGTTCGATGAACAAGTCGCCGTCGCGGCGTGCGAGCTCAGTGCCCGGAGGGGTTCCTGACTCGAGCACGGCCTCGCCCGTGATCAGGTTGGTGCGCAGGGTCGCCGGCCGGTTCTCATGCATGAGACCGATCAAGCGCAAGTGTTCCGGGCCCAATGCCTGGATGAAGACCTCGATGTGCCCGCCACAGGCTAGGCCGACCGAAAAGGCCAGGTCGTCGGCGACGCCGAAGGCCGCCAGCTTGGGCTCGCCCGACTTCAAGACCTTCTGAGCTTCCTCGAACACCGCTCCTTCGATGCAGCCGTTCGACACGGAGCCCGCCATCTTGCCGGACTTTGTGACCACCATCTTCGAGCCGAGCGGTCGCGGGCTCGAGCCCCAGGTCTCAACGACCGTGGCGAGCGCGACTTGCTCGCCGGCTTTCGTCCAGGCCTTCAGCTCGGTCAGAACCTCGCGCATCCAGCCCTACCTTCGCGCCGAGCGCCTGTCCAGACCCGCCAGCATCCGGCCCAGGTCGTCCAGCGCCTGCACGTTGTGAGCCGCCAGGAAGTCGTCGCAGTAAGGAAGCGCGGCCACCATGCCACGCGTGAGTGGCTCGTAACCTTTGGAGCCGAGCAGCGGATTGAGCCAGATGAGCCTGTGCGCGGAACGGCGCAGGTGGATGAGCTCCGCGGTCAGCCGACCGGGGTCGCCGCGATCCCAGCCATCGCTGACGATGATCACCACCGCCCCGTGGCCGAGCACGCGTCGCGCCCAGTGGCGATTGAAATCCGCAAGCGCGTCGCCGATTCGAGTGCCCCCGCTGAAGTCCTGTACTCCTTTGCTTACGGAGGCGAGGGCGCGATCGAGGTCGCGATGGCGCAGCAGCCTGGTGATGCGCGTGAGGCGAGTCGAGAACACGAACGCTTCGAGGTCCTCGCGGCGCGATATGGCGTGCGCAAAGATCATGAGGAGTCGTGAGTAGCGCTCCATCGAGCCGCTCACGTCGCACACCAGGACGAGCGGCCGCCGGCGCAGCCTCGGCCGGCGTCTGAACAGGCGCACGAGCTCACCGCTGGAGCGAATTGCGTGCCGGGCAGTTCGCCTGAGGTCGATCGAGCCGGACCTCGCCGCACGCAGGCGTCGCGTGCGGCGTTCGGCCACACGCCAGGGAGCCTGCTCGAGCAGGCGCCGGACCTGCTCGGTCTCCTGCCAGGTCATCGCATCGAAGTCCTTCTGGCGCAGCAGCTCCTGGGCGCTGTATCCGCTCGAAGTCTCCGGCACGACGTTCGTGTCTTGCTGCCGGTTCATCTGCGAGCTGTTCAGCCCAAGCGCATTCGACCATGCAAGCGCGCGCTCAGGCGAAAGGGGCAGCGACCGGCCGCGGCCTGGGATGACTCCCGCCGAAGCATGCGGATTGGGCGGCGCCCAGAAGATGTCGAACGCGGCCTCGAAGGTCGGGATGTCGTCCTTCCTGCTCACGAAGACAGCTCTCAGCGCGTTCCGGAAATCCGGTTCTCGTATCAGGTCTATAAAGGTCAGCGCCCGCGTGGCATCGGTGAGCCTCCGAGGCCCCGCTTCGACGCCCGCGTCATGAAGGAGTCGGGCAAAAGCGCCCAGGCGAGGCAGAAGGTCAGGCCGGTCAGGCACCTCTCGCCTTCTCGACCATCGCCGGTACCTGTTCCCGGACTCGCTCCAGGTCCTCCTGGTACTTGAGCGCCGCGCCCAATGTCGCGTCCACCAACGCGGCGTCGATGCGCGTCGCGCCGAGTGCAGCAAGCGAACGCGCCCAGTCGAGCGTTTCGGCGACACCAGGCACCTTGTAAAGCTCCATGCTGCGAAGGCCCTGCACGAGGGCGGCTACTTCGCGCGCGAGGCTGTCGGCCGCCTCGGGCGCTCGCGCGCGCACGATCTCGACTTCCTTCTCGAGGTCTGGGTAGTCGATCCAGTGGTAGAGGCAGCGGCGCTTGAGTGCGTCGTGGACCTCGCGGGTCCGGTTCGAGGTGATGACCACGAAGGGAGTGTGCTTGGCCTTGATGGTGCCGATCTCTGGAATCGACACCTGGAAGTCGGAGAGGAGCTCGAGCAGAAACGCCTCGAACTCCTCGTCGGAGCGGTCGATCTCGTCGATGAGGAGGACGGGCGGCGTTGGGTCGTCATTGTCGATGGCGTCGAGCAGCGGACGGCGCAGCAAGAAATCCGAGCTGAAGATCTCGCGCTCGGCAGTCTTTCGATCCTCGCCTTCGCCCAGCAGACGTATGTGCAGCAGCTGGCGCGGATAGTTCCACTCGTAGACGGCATGGGCGAGGTCGATGCCCTCGTAGCACTGCAGGCGGATCAGGCGCGCACCGAGCACGTCGGCCATTACTTTCGCCGCCTCGGTCTTGCCGACCCCAGCCTCGCCCTCGATGAACAGCGGCTTTTCGAGCTTCAGCGCCAGGAAGATGGACGTGGCCAAGCCGCGATCGCCGATATAGCGGCGCTCGCGTAGGCGCCGCTCGACGTCGTCGATGCTCGCCGGAGCCGTCATCCCTTCAAAAGACTACCGGCCGGCTAGACCGCTTGTTCTATCGCCCTCCGGGTGAGCACCCGCGCGAGGTGCTTCTTGTACTCGGGGCTGGCGCGCAAGTCGCCCGACGGGTTCAGGCCGTCTGATGCGTGCTGCGCGGCCTCGTCGGGCTTGGCGCCCTTATGGAGCGCATCCTCGACCGCCTTGGCCCGGACCGGAGTCGGGCCGACGTTGGTCAGGCCGATGCGCCAGTCGCCATTCATCTTCTGCGCTGCCGCCCCGACGATGGCCCAGTCGAAGAGCCGGCGCCGGAACTTTATGTACTTGTGTGGACCGTCCGCGACGGGGAACACGACCTCGGTGACGATCTCATTGGCTGCCAGCGGCGTCGTGAACAGGTCCTTGAAGAAATCCTTGGCGGCGATGGACCGCTTGTTGGTCACGATCTCGGCATCGAGCATCAGCGCGATCGTCGGGTAGTCGCCCGCCGCGTCGGCGTGCGCGACCACGCCGCCCATCGTGCCCATGTTGCGAACCTGGTTGTCGCCGACCTCACCCGCGACCTCCGCGAGGATCGGCAGCTTGTCCTTGACGACTTGCGAGTTCTGGATCTCGACGTGGCGCGCCAGCGCGCCAACGTGCAGCTTCGAGCCCTTTACTTCGATGTGGTCGAGACCTTTGATGCCGTTGATGTCCACGATCGCCTTCGGCTGTGCAAGGCGCAGGCGCATGAGCGGGATCAAGCTGTGCCCGCCCGCGAGCACCTTGGCCTCATCGCCGTACTGGTCCAGAAGCTTCGATGCCTCGTCCACCGACGAGGCGCGGGAGTATTCGAATGCGGCGGGGATCACTTGCGTGCCTCCTTTCCGTCGTGGGACATGCCGTGGGCGTTTTGCATCTGTTTCCAGATTCGGTCCGGGCTGGCAGGCATGTCGACATGCTTGATGCCAAGCGGCGCCAGCGCATCGCAAATGGCGTTGATCACGGCAGCACTGGCCGCGATTGTGCCGGCTTCGCCGATGCCCTTCACACCCAGTGCGTTGTCGAGCGTTGGGGTCACCGTGCGGTCGAGCTCAAACATCGGGAATTCATTGGCCGTGGGAACCAGGTAGTCGGTGAGCGTGCCAGTCTTCATCTGTCCGGACTCATCGTCGTAGACGACTTCTTCGTAGAGCGCCTGCGCGATGCCTTGGGCGATGCCGCCCTGAACCTGGCCATCCACGATCATCGGGTTGATGACGTTGCCGCAGTCATCGACTGCCACATATCGCTTCAAGTCCACGTCGCCGGTCTCGGGGTCGATCTCGGCGACCACGATGTGGGTGCCGAAGGGCCAGCTGAAATTCACCGGGTCGAAGTAGGCGACGGCCTCGAGCCCGTGCTCCATCCCATCGGGAAGAGAACCTCCGTACGCCGCGAAAGCGACCTCCCCAAGCGCTTTGCGTTTGTCCGGGCTGCCTTTTACATAGAACTGGCCGCGGTCGAAGACAACGTCCGCCTCGTTCGCCTCGAACATGTGGGCGGCGAGCTTGCTCGCCTTGTCGACGACCTTTTTGCAAGCCTTGTGCACGGCCATCCCACCTACTGCCAGGGAGCGGCTGCCGTACGTACCGTGGCCGAACGCTGGACCCTCGCCCGTGTCGCCGTGGCGAAGCTCGATTGAATCGTATGGGACGCCCAGAGTATCTGCCGCGATCTGCGAGAACGTCGTGTCGTGACCCTGGCCGTGTGAATGGGTGCCGACGTAGACGGCCACCGAACCCGTTGGGAAGACGCGCACCTGCGCGGCATCCACGAGCCCAAGACCGCCGGTCCCAGGCGCCGTGCCGGCGCTGGGTCCGAACCCGCAGATCTCGATCCAGCTCGAGATCCCGATGCCCATGTACCGGCCTTTCTTGCGCGCTTCGTCCTGTTCCCTGCGAAGCTTTTCGTAACCGGCGATCTCCATCGCCTTGTCCAACGCGCCTTCGTACGCGCCTGAGTCGTAGACCAGGCCGAAGTGGCTTGTGTGCGGGAATTCTTTGACGAAGTTCTTGCGGCGGAGAGCAGCCGGATCCATCTTGAGCGCGACGGCGAGCAAGTCGATGATCCGCTCTACGTTGTGGGTAGCCTCAGGGCGACCAGCTCCGCGGTATGGATCCGTCGACACGCGATTGGTGAGCACACCTACGGTGCGCGCAGCTATGTGCTTCCAAACATAAGCACCGCCAGAGACCAAGCACGCCACGGTCTGGACGGAGCTTGTCAGCGGCATATAAGCACCGACGTCGATGTACTGAGTGATCTTTAGGAACACGAGGGCGCCGTCCTTCTTGGCGCCCGCCTCGACGTCGAAAATCTCGCCTCGTCCATGGCTCGTGATCTGGAGGGCTTCAGTGCGAGACTCGATCCATTTGACCGGGCGGCCGCTGAGCTTGGCCGCTGCCGGCACCAGATAATCCTCCGGGTAGGGGCTGATCTTGCTGCCGAAGCCACCACCCACGTCGGGCGAGATGATGCGAAGCTTGCTCTCGGCAAACCCCAGGCCCGCGACCAGCAAGAGCCTTATCAGGTGCGGGTTCTGGCTCGACATCCAGATCGTCATCGTGCCGTCGGCCTTCGAGTACTCGGCCAGCACACCGCGCGTCTCCATCGACGTCGGCGCCAGTCGCTGCTGGACGATGCGCTGCTTGACGACTACGTCAGCCTCCTTCATGGCCGCCGGATCGTCAGGGATGAAGGTCTGTTCCCAGCCCACGTTGTCGGGCGCACCGGAATGCGCCTTTGGGCTATCGGCTTCGAGTGCCTTTCCAAGGTCTGTCACCGCGGGCAGGACGTCGTAGTCGACGTCGACCAGACTGGCGCCGTCGGCCGCTTCATATTTTGTGTCAGCCAATACGACGGCCACCGCTTCTCCCTGGAACACGACCTCTTTGTCCGCGATCGGGAATCGGGGCGGCACCTGCTTCTTCTCGGGCACAAAGAACGGCGCGGTGGCCATGACACCCGCTATTACCTTGGCGAAATCCTTGTGCGTGTAGACAGCCACGACGCCAGGCGCCTTCGAGGCTGCCGTGAGATCGATGCTCTTGATCCGAGCGTGCGCGTGCGGACTACGTACCACCGCCATGTAGGCGGTGCCGGGTCGCGTGAAGTCGTCTACGAAGCGGCCTTCGCCGCTGACGAGCCGCGGGTCTTCGCGACGGTGGATCTTGGCGCCGATCATGGTCGTGACTGCCATGTCAGCTCCTCCCTGCGGCGGTCTTGGCGGCGGGAGTGGCCGTCGCGCCGCCCATGGTGGCGGCCGCAGACTTCACCGACTTGATGATGTTCACGTAGCCCGTGCAGCGGCAGAGGTTGCCCTCGAGGCCCTTGCGAATCTCGTCATCGGTCGGGTTCGGGTTCTGCTCGAGCAGGTAGGCCGCGGCCATGATCATGCCCGGGGTGCAGTAGCCGCACTGGAGCCCGTGCTCGTCCCAGAATGCCTGCTGCAGTGGATGGAGCTGGCCGTCCTTGGCCATGCCCTCGATCGTGGTGATGTTCCTACCCTCGGCCTGGACGGCGAACATCGTGCAGCTCTTGATCGCCTTGCCGTCGATCAGGATCGTGCAGGCGCCGCATTGACTGGTATCGCAGCCGATGTGGGTGCCGGTGAGGCCGGCTTCGTCGCGGATGTAATGCACGAGCAGGAGCCGCGCCTCGACCTCGTGCTCGTGCCGGCGGCCGTTGATCGTAGTGGCGACCTTATGCTTCATTTGCGCCCTCCAAGCAGCCAAAAAGGGCGCTCAGCGCGCCCGGCGGGATGCAAAGCCAGTCGAGTACCGTCCCCTCTATTCGGCTACTTTTAGAGCCGAAATGCAACTAGAAAATTCATTCTCGGTCGCGGCGCCCCCCGATCGCGTGTTCGCCTATCTACTCGACGTCAACAAAGTGGTCGGCTGTGTGCCTGGGGCGGAGCTCTCCGAGGTAGTCGATACGAGCACCTTCAAGGGGAAGGTCAAGATCAAGGTCGGCCCGATCACGGTCGCTTACAGCGGCACCGCCCGGATCGTCGACCGGGACGACGGCGCCCATTCGGCCGCCATCGAAGCCGAGGGCCGCGAGACGACTGGGCCCGGATCGGCCAGGGCGAAAGCGAACATGAGCGTGGTCGCCGACGGCGCCGGCTCGACGGTCAAGATCGTCACCGACTACAACGTGGCAGGCCGGGTCGCCCAGTTCGGCCGTGGGGTGATGGAAGACGTGTCGCGGCGGCTCGTCGGCGAGATGGCCGCGTGCATCAAGTCCAACGTCGAGGCGGGAGAGACGACCCCGGCGGCGACGCCGGAAAGTGGCGACGCAGGTCCGGGGGCTGCACCCGTGAGCCCGCCAACCGCGACCGCAAAGCCGGTGAATGCGTTCGGGTTGTTGTTCTCCGTCCTTTGGGCACGGCTGCGGGGAGTCTTCGGAGAAAAGCGCTCAGCCTAAATAGAGAGCGAGCATCAGGTCGCGGTTGACCATGATGGCCGGTTGCGTCCAACCTTTGCCGGCGGCCCCGATGATGACCACGGTCACATCCACCATCGGAAAGAAGCGGCTCTTCATAAGAAGCTCGCCGTGCATCTTCGGATCGGACGCCTTCGGAAACTCGCATGCCCCCGTGATCATGAACGTGGTCCCCTGGAACATCACGAAGCGCCGTATCTGCTCCGGCTGGTCCGGCAGCGGAACTTCGGGCTCGATGGTGCGGATTCCGCAAACGGCTCCCTTGTTGAAGAGGCCTTCCGGCACGCCGTTCAACGGCACCGCCGGGTCGTTGATCGTGTCCCGCAGCCGGCCCCGAATCTGAATCTCGGCTGTTAGGCGCTGATACGCCGTCAGGACGTCGACCTTCGCCCACACGATGTTCGGGTTCAACGCGCTCATCGCTTGCGACATCTGAGTTCACCGGGAGGATAACTCCCCGGCTGCCAGAATTGCCCCGATGGAGCTGGAGGAGGCGCGCCGGCGGATCCGGGAGCGCAAGGACCTGAATGCCTTCATCTCCATCTCGGCGGAGAGTGGAGCGGGCACCGTGGTCGCGGTCAAAGATCTGGTCGACGTAGCCGGGATGGCGACGACCGCCGGCGGGATCATCCTCCCTGACACTCCCGCCCTCGAGGACGCTGGCGTCGTCAAGGAAATTCGCCGCCACGGGTGTGTCGTCGTCGGCAAGACCAACCTGCACGAGTTTGCTTATGGGGTCACCAGCGCCAACCCGCATTACGGGGCGGTCCGCAATCCGCACGACACGAGCCGGGTCGCCGGCGGCAGCTCGGGGGGTTCGGCGGTGGCGGTCGCGACCGGGATGTGCGACTGGGCGATCGGCAGCGACACGGGTGGTTCGATCCGCATCCCGGCGTCGTTGTGCGGCGTGGTCGGCTTCAAGCCGGCCTTCGGCAGCATCGACACCGCCGGCGTGTTCCCGTTGAGCCGCTCGCTCGACACGCTCGGGCCGATGACGGCAGACGTGGCGACGGCAGCCGCCGCCTACTCGATGATGTCGGGCGAATCGCTGCCGGTCGAGCCTGTTCGCGATCCACGACTCGGGGTGCCGGCCGCGTGGGTTGCGGACCTGGACGACGACACGGCGCGCACGTGGGACTCAGTCGCCGGCGGCATT
>WNFS01001754.1_pt1 | contig 16263 bp, 14 predicted proteins | sample 5400141 | NCBI WGS metagenome assembly WNFS01 (sample SAMN13153358, study PRJNA577476) | soil metagenome | isolation source: 60 cm saprolite under Madrone tree | place: USA:California | collected 2016-06-14
CAAGCGCACCGTATCCTGCGGCGCGCAGTGCGCCGCATCCTCCTCCGCCGGCCAATACCAGTCGACGCCATCGACGCGCGTATGCGAGAGCCGCTCTTTGGCCCGCTGCAAGGCACTCTTCAACTCGCCGCGCCACTGCGGCGCGGCAAAGCGCAGCCGGCGCACAAAGTTCGACAGGCTCGCACCAGGCAACGGAGCGTAGATGCGGACAGCCACATCAACCAGATGGTCGAGCCGCGCGCGGCACGCGCCTGCATCGGACGGCGCGGGCCCGTGCTGGTGTGCGGAGTAAATGCGGATGCCATTCTCGCGGCGTACCACACGCAGCAGGCCACGATAGTGCATGGCGTCCAGCAGCTGGGTCGTGGCGTTCGACGAGCCGCCCCAGTAGCTTCTCACCGTGCCGTGTGAGAAGTGCTCATCTACCTCCCGCGGGTGCACTGCGCCGCGTTCGCGTATGAAGTCCAGCAGGAGCTGGGCCAGCTTCACGCGCGCAGCGGGCCAAGGACTACGGCTTTCGGCCGGGACGCAGGTATCCGAGCGCGGATGCATCAACGCCTGTATGGACTTTGTCACGAAGCCGTAGGTGACGAAGAAATCCTCCTCGACGCCGAGTTTCGCGTAGCGACGTTCGAGGTCGCCGGCACGGTAGTCCTTGACGCGATGGCGCAGAATCAGGTCCTGAGCGCGCGCCGGTGCGCGGATCGGGTCGGCCTGCACAAAACCCATCCTGTGGAGGGCACGTTTTAGCGTAGTGGGCGTGAAGAAACTGTAGGCGCTGGCAAAGCGCCGCAGGTCGTCGAGGGAGATCAGCATAACTAAGTGTTGCCCAAAGTTCGCACGTCACAACATTCTCAAAACCTCGGCTTCCGTACAACCATAGCCTAGTCTAAGCGGAAACTTTCCCCGACTGGAATCTAAGGATTACGACGCGTAGTCGAATTTCCGACCGATCCTTATGTGGAAATCCCTAGGACACGAACAGTTTTCTGCTCTGAGAGCTAGCGAATTGCCGGACAAATGAAGCTCTTTCCTCTGATTGGTGTTCTACTCCTTACTTGTTGACGCCGGTGTAGGTCGACGTTGGACAAGGTCGAACCGCTCATGATCCTTCAACGAAATTAGCGCTCGCTGACATGACCCGCGCGTACAAATGCCGAGCAACGCCTATTCGTGCCTCAGCGCGATCGTTGGATCGAGGCCCATGATTCGCCGAGCCGGAATGTAGCATGCTGCCAGCGCTACCATCAGGAGAAGAGTCGCGACGCCGACAAACGTCAGCGGATCGCTGGAGGGTACGTTGAATAGCAGGCTCTTCATCAACCGCGTGAGCGAAAATGCAGTCAGGATTCCAATGGAGATGCCGACGATCGCAAGTTTTGCACCCTGGAACAGGATCAGTCCGATCATTTCGTGAGGCCTAGCGCCGAGCGCCATCCGAACACCAATCTCACGAGTTCTCTGCTGGACCGTATAAGCGGTTACTCCGTACAGACCCACTGCCGCCAGAATCACCGCCACAAAAGCCATCAGGCCGAGCAACTGGAAATTGAAACGCTGCGGCGTCACCGAAATGGAATAAACCTCCTCCATGGTTCGCACGCGGGAGATGGAGAGGCTGGGATCTACCGTCCAGATCGCGTTGCGCACTGCTGAATTAACTGACGAAGGATCGACGGCCGTTCGTATAACCAAATCATGCAGAGCCATTCCTGCAACCTGGCTCTGTCCGTAGGGGAGATAGACGGTTGGTTGCGGCTTACTCGTCACGTCGTAGTAGCGAACGTCTCCTACCACGCCAACTACAGTAAGCCATCCGCCTGGAGAGTCGAGAAGACCTTGTTTGATATGCCTGCCAACGGGGTCTTCCTTCGGCCAGAAGCGGCGCGCCACAGCGTCGCTGATGATGACGACGGGAAGAGATCCGGGCGTATCGGTCCATGAGAAGTCTCTCCCAGTGATCATGGGGATGCCCATCGACGAAAGGTATCCTGGGGTGACAGGGCGGAAATCGGCGACCGGTTCTTCGCCGGGGACAGGAACAGCTTGACCTTGGATCGAGAACTTAATGACATGCCATATTTGAGTCAGCGGCAGGAAGCTGATGGCCCCGGCAGACTGGACGCCGGGGATACTCTCGATCTTCTGTAAGGCTTGTTGATAGAAAGCCGAGCGCTCAGCCTGACTCAAGTATCTCGGACCTCGCGGAATCACCCTCAGTGAGAGCACATTCCGGGGTTGGAATCCGAGCGGAACTTCCGCGAGGCGCAGAAGGCTTCGAAGCAAAAGCCCGGCGCCCACAAGTACGATCGTGCAGAGTGCAGTTTCCGCGACGATCAGAAACATTCGTGTCCAGGAGCCTCTTCCACCGCCGGATATGCGGCCACTTTCTTTAAGCGGCTCTTGAAGGTTGCTCCGTCCGGTCTGGAGCGCCGGAATGAAGCCAAAAGAAAGACCTGTGAGCAGAGAGATCCCAAGGGTGAAAGAGAGCACCGACCAATCGATGCCGAGTTCGTCGAGACGCGGCAGATAAGGAAACGAATCCGGCGGACTTATCCACGCTATCGCGTGCATTCCCCATAAGGCCACCGCAAGTCCGGAAATCCCACCGAGCAGGGCAAGCAAGATGCTCTCTGTCAGGAGTTGGCGCACAATTCTCAGGCGGGCTGCCCCAAGCGCCACACGAATCGCGAACTCGCGGCGGCGTATGGATGCGCGCGTAAGCAAAAGATTGGAGACGTTGGCACAAACGATGAACAGCACCAACCCGGTGCAAGCCCAAAGAATGAGGATCGCTGGCCGGACGTCGCCGACGATGTGGTCGCGCAGCAGGACAACTTCTGCGCTCACGCCGGCATTTGTCGCGGGGTACTGCTGGGCGAGTTGGCGACCGGCCGCATCCATTTGTGCCCGTGCCTGCTGCAGCCCTACCGTTTGCTTCAGTCTCGCAGCTACCAGCACGGAACGATCCACACGATTCGTGAACTCGTCAGGCCTCAGGTCTAGCGGTACCCACAACTGGTCATCCTGATCGGGGAAGTGGAACCACTTTGGCATCACTCCTATGACCGTATAACTTTCATCATCCAAGCGGATCGACTGGCCGACTATCTGCGGGCTGGAGCCGTACCTGCTTGTCCAAAGTCCATAACCGAGCAGAACTACGCGGGGTCCTCCGTAGTGATCCTGTTCCCGGGTAAACACGTTCCCTAGGGCAGCGCCAATTTGCAGGACCGAAAAAAGGCTTGCCGAAACCGCACTTCCTTCGACGCGAACCGGGTCACCATTCCCCGTGAGGTCAAAGCTGTGGTACCGGATGGCAGCTATGTCGCGGAAGGAGGTGTTTCGCGCTGACCAATCGGCGAAGTCCGCCGGTGAAACCATGTCCAGGTCATCTTCATAGCCTGGGAGACTGATCTTCTCCCGAATCATCACGATCTGATCCGACCCGGGAAAGCGCAGCGGTTTCAACAGCACGGCGTTCACGACACTGAAAACAGCGGCATTGACCCCGATACCGAGCGCGAGGGTGAGTATGACAACGAGGGTGAATCCAGGATTCCTTCGAAGCTGACGAAGACCATAGAGAACATCATTGAAAAAGCTCTCGATGGATAGCCACTGCCACACCTCACCGCTCCTCTCCTCAATCAAAGTGACATTCCCAAATTCACGGCGGGCAGCTTTGGTGGCTTCTTCCTTGGACATGCCGCCAGCCATCAGCTCCTCGGTCTTTTCATCGAGGTGTTCCTGGATCTCTTCTGAGAGCTCACCGTAGAAGCGGCGTCGCGAGAACATTTGTTTTAGCCAGTTCATGATTCACCTGGGGCCAGCACGCGCGTAACACCCTCAAGCATTCGTTCGAAGCTCGACACCTCACGTTCGAGGTGCGTGACGCCCGCTGCTGTCAACTTGTAAATCCGAACGCGACGGTTCGTTGCCGAGACGGTCCATTCCGCTTTCACTAGTTTTTCCTTGAGAAGGCGCTGGAGTGCCGGGTACAGCGATCCTTCCTCGATCTGAAGCAAATCGTTTGATGTTCGCTTGATATGCTGCACGAGGGCATAGCCGTGCAGGGGCTGCCGTTTCAGCGTTCGGAGAATCATCATCTCCAGCGCGCCGGGAAAGAGATCTCGCTGGTTGTCTCTCGCCATAATTTCGCCGATCCGCTACCGATACACACTAGTTATCGCTAGGCCTAGCGCAACATAGCCTAGTGAATTGTTCCTGTCAACTGCTCTGGTTAACTAACAGTCGACCGATCTTGGTCAGCGAACACCTGTAGCTTGGCCCACTATCCGCTCCAGGTAGCGAGTTCGAGGGCACGCTCGTAGGCGGCGCGGGTATGCACCGGCTCGCCGTGCGAGACGGAAGATCTAGCAACGCGCGCAGTGCAGGCAACGCCCGCTCTTCATGACAGGGCGACGCCCAGACGCGCAGCTCGCCCCCCGGTGTCGTCAGCGTGTCGGCGAAAACGAGCGTGCGCTGCTCGGGCAGCCACAGCGGCGTTTAGTTGCGGCCGCGTCCGTCGTAGAGGGCGACGATCCCACCCGGAAGTTGGCTGCCGGGCTCGATGAACTGCAGCTTGGTCTCGGGAATGTCTTCGAGAAAGAAGAGGCGCGGGCCGGACGCGCGGGCACCATAGCGGCGCACGAACAGATCGACGTCCCGAACGTGATCCGGCTTGAGAACGACGGCGGCGGTGGGTGGGCGCCCGTCGAGGCGTTCCCAAACTTCATTCACGGCCGGCGGCGGAGCAAGCGGATCGAGAACCAGTGTCTCGCCCCTTGACTCGGCGCACGTCGACGTCACGATTGGTTCCCAGCCCTGACCGGGCTTTCAGTGGGGATGTTCGAAGCGCCAGATCCACAGGCCTGGAGCGACATCCTGGAGTTCCACCTGAAATTGCGGGTCCTGCTTCATCAGCCACACCTTCTCGCGAATCTACCCAACCTGTCACTTGCCACTAGGATAGTGCTCCGTCTTGAGGCGTGGCCTCTAGCTTTTCGTTCCCACGACGTGATAGGTCTTGATTGCTCCGAAATTCAAAATCGCAGAAACCCAGAACGAGACGAATCCGTCCCGTGCTCGATCGGTTTCCACGCCGAACTTCCGCAGATCCTCCACACACTCGTCCGTAAAGATGAAATCGACCAGAGCTACACGCCCACCCGGTTTCAGCACACGCGCTATTTCGCACATCATCCGTTCTCGGTCCGCCCGGTTCTTGATGTCATGAACCACGAAGTTCGATACCGCCACGTCGAAGGTGCCATCCGCAAACGGGAGCTCCCGAGCGTCACCTTGTTTCACTTCAACCCGGTGGTCCACGCCCTCGATCTTTGCGTTCTCCAGAACGGAGTCCGCTCGATTACCGCTGACCGCACCACGATGCCAAACATCAACGCCGACTACCGAACCGCTCGACAAGCGGTGCGCCGCGCCGACGGTCAATAGTCCGCGCCCACAGCCAACGTCCAGAACCTTTTCGTCTCCTCGCCAGGGAATATTGTCGAGAATACGTTCTCGCAACGCCAGCTTGCCCACTTTGCTGTAAAACAGCATGCCGACCGCACCTAGCAAAAAGTATCCGCCCAAGGCGTATGCAACCCATCGCCAGGCGGAAAGCACCACATGACCCACAACCGGCGAGGCAAGTCCCAAAGCGAAGAGGGCTGCCATAATTCCCGGCGAGTCTAGTCCATAATTCCCTTTTCTTCTCATATCACGCTAATGTCCAGGCGCAGCCTCGGCGTGGCCTTCCACAAGAAACAGATGGAAGTCCGTGGCCAGAGGCTCGGCGTCAAGCTGCCGCATCATCAGTGCGACTTGACCTCGGTGGTAAGTGGAATGGTTTGCCAAATGTTGCATCAGGTGCGCCAAACTGATTTGTATTGTGCGAAAAGGAAGCATTTTTTTCAAGGATTCGTTGGTCAGGCGATTCACGAACTCGGCCTGTTCTTTTTCGACTTCCGCCCACTTTGATTGCAGCGCTGCGACGTTGGGAAATGCACTTGGATGGAACAGCACGTCGTGTCGCGTCCACAAATCTGTCAAGAAGGCGGAGCTGTGGATTGGCTCCTTCCAATACACAAGCCAACCCCACTCGCCGCCGACGATGTGCACGAGCGTGCAGAGCCCTGTTGTTCGCCCAGCGGTCGTATTCGTAGAGCAGCTGAATGTCATCTTTGTTCATGGTGACGGATGGCTGACGCTTTCGTGCTCAACGGTACGCAGCGGCTTGGATGTTGTACAGCTCCGAGTACTGGCCGCGCTTGCCCATTAGCTCCTCGTGCGTGCCAACCTCCACGAGCCGCGCTCCATCGAGCACGACGATGAGATCGGCCATGCGCACGGTCGAGAATCGGTGCGAGACAAGGATGGTGATGCGGCCGCTCGCGGATTCCCCGGTGCCGCGTGTCGTCGGCCATCGCTTCTCACTATGCGGCAGCCTTCGCGCGGCGCCCGGTGTCCCTGCGCGGGGAGCGCGGCTGCCGCCGTCCCGCAAGTCCACCAAACTGACGAATCCGCACTGCGCCAGCCGGGAACTTCGCGCGAATCTCCAGCTTTCCACCCATCGCCTCGATGGCTTTCCGCAACGTGCTCACAAAGATGTCGGAGCGGCTTTCGATCTTGGACACGCCGGCTTGATTGATGCGCAACGCCTTTGCCAAGCGTTCCTGGGTTATGCCCATCGCTTGACGAAGTTCGTTGAGAGCCATTTCCTCGATCATCTTCTGACTCTTTGCATCCGAGCGTGCTCGCGCCCCCGGCGACATCTTTGCTTCCAGTTCTCGAAAATTCTTAGCCATTCAGCGATCCCTCCCTTCGGAGCGTTTCCAAATGTTCGTCGTACAGCCTATCCGCTATCGGCACAAACTCCTTGTACCACCGGCCTTTGCCCGTTTTGTTCCCGCCGATCAGCAAAATTGCAGAGCGCCGCGGGTCGAAGGCGAACAGCACACGGTAGGGCCGTCCTCGGTGCTGAACGCGCAGTTCCTTCATGTTGGCGTGCTTCGAGGACGCTACAGAGTCCACGTGTGACCTGCCAAGAGTCGGCCCGAAGCGCCGAAGCAAGGTTACCTCCGCCCTAACGTCTACTTGTTCGACTTCGATCAAACCGTCCCACCAGGCTCCAAACTCGACCCTATGGTTGTCTGACGACCAAGGCTCGGGAGGAAGGAGCCAGCATTGTTGTGAAATCAAGTGCCCGATCCCCAATTCCAATGTTCCTAAGGGCCAAAAGGTGGCGAACTAATTTTGCTGCCGGAACAACCCCTCCTGAAATCGAACGGGACCCTACAGCGTATATAAGAGCGGCACCTAAGCTGTCGGTGCCAAATCTGCACAGTCAGGAGAATGAAATGAGATTCCACCCTATCCCGTCAGTAGTCGTGCTATTCCTGGTATCCGCGGCGGCTCTCGCACAGGATTTCAAAACCACGCAGGGGCCCTCGAACAGCAAGGGAGAACAGGCTGCACAAGCCAATCCGTTCACCACGTTCAATAAACTCGCTTACGCAAGGCTAAAGACTGTCCTCGTTAGTTCCGCTGAAAAAATGCCCGAAGAGGATTACAACTTCAAGCCGACTGAGGCCGTCCGCAGCTACGGCCAGATTGTGGGACATGTCGCGGACGCGCAATATAACTTTTGTTCACTGGCACTCGGAGAGACCAATCCCGGCCTCAAGATCGAGCAGACGAAGACCACGAAAGCGGATCTCGTTGCCGCGCTCAAGGACGCCGTCGCCTACTGTGACAAAGCTTATGACGGCATGACGGATGCGTCTGGCGCACAAATGGTGAAGCTCTTCGGCGTGGACATGCCCAAACTCGGCGTTCTGAGCGTTAACAACATGCATGACATGGAACACTACGGGAATCTAGTCACATACATGCGGCTAAAGAACGTTGTTCCACCAACGAGCGAACAACCTCCGGCAGCACAACAGAAAAAGTAATCGCGCCAAAACTGGGCTTCCGAGAATGCCCTTTTAAGGCCGTGACGAGAAGTGCCAGAAGCAATTAGAAGGCCCGCCTGGCTGTTCGGAAGTGAATTGGCAAGGCAGTAGTCTGGCCAGGCTACATCAGTTCGTCAATGAACGAGCGTGCCGCGTCGACGGGTACACGCAGATCACGACTGATTAGGGGTCCGTCGTTCAAGACCGGCTCGGCTCCGTGCAAACTGGGAACATCGGTTCGCTCGAAGAATTTACCGATAGGAATCTCTTCACCCCAAAGCAGGGATTTCTCCATCGCAGCTGTCCAATCAGTAGCGTCGTACGCGGAATCGTCCTCGAGCTTCTTCACGCGCGGACGGAACCATTGATAAGTATTATCGTGATTGTAGGTGACACAGGGGCTGAAAACGTCGAGGAACGAGAAGCCTTTGTGTTGAACGCCCTGCCTCATGAGCTCGGTGAGGTGCTTCTGCTCGCCGCTGAAGCCGCGGGCCACGAAGGTGGCGCCGGCAGCGAGAGCCAGTGAAATTGGGTTGACCGGAGCTTCGATGTTACCGAACGGCATGCTCTTAGTTTTCATGCCGACGCGGCTGGTGGGCGAAGTCTGGCCCGTGGTGAGGCCGTAGATCTGATTATCCATGACGACATAGAGCAGGTCGACGTTACGCCGCATGGTGTGAACGAAATGGTTGCCGCCGATACCGAAGCCGTCGCCGTCGCCGCCGGTCACAATAACAGTCAGCTCGTGATTGGCGAGCTTTAAGCCAGTGGCCACCGCCAACGCGCGGCCGTGGAGCGTATGCATGCCATACGTGTTTATGTAGCCTGGGAGATTGGACGAACAGCCGATACCGCTGATGGTGACCACCTTGTGGGTTGGTATCTGCAGTTCCACCAGGGCTTTCTGCAGGGCGGAGAGGACGCCAAAATCGCCGCAGCCAGGGCACCAGTCGGGATCAACTCTGCCTTTCATATCTGCCATCGTCAGTTGAACTGCGCGCTGTACGCTGGTCGCCATGGGTGTCTCCTCCTCAGACCATGATCTCGTGCATGGGAACCGAGAGTTTCGTGTTCCCCGCGAGCTGTTCTTTCACTGCCTCAACGATGTGGTGCGGCATGAACGGTTCGCCGTCATATTTGCGAACGTAGCCGTTAGGTACAAAGCTGGTCTCGCTGCGCAGGTAGCGGGCAAACTGGCCACTGTAATTGTTCTCGACGATGATGGTGTGGTGCGCTTCTTTAAGGATTTTGAGGATGGTTTCGCCATGCAAAGGCACGAGCCAGCGAATTTGAAGTTGATTGGCTGAGATTCCTTGTTCGTTGAGGAGTTCGCAGGCTTCCTCGATTACGCCTTTGGTAGAACCCCAGCCGATCAAAGTGACGTCTGCCCTGGCTGTTCCTGTGAGAGCGGGCGGCGGAACTACAGCTTCTATCCCTGCTACTTTGCGCATCCGCTTTTCCATCATGGCGCGACGCTTGATGGGATTCGTGAACTCGTCGCTGATGAGCACGCCGTCTTCCATATGTTCGTCAGTCGCAACGGTGTGGATGTAGCCTGGGAGTCCTGGAATGGCGCGAGGCGAAATGCCGCTCTCAGTGATTTTGTAGCGTTTGTAGCCGCCGTTAGTAGGAATCGCGGAGGACGCACCGTTGTCGTTGGCGGCGGTGATGAGTTCACCGCGATCGATCGTCGGATTGAAGTCGAGATCTTCCGGATGGACACTGAGCCTGCCTTCCGAGAGCAGCAGATCGCAGAGGACGAGTCCCGGACATTGAAACCGGTCAGCGATGTTAAAGATCTCTGGCATGAGCTTGAAGCAGTCGCCGATGTCCAAGGGTGCCGCGATCACACGCGGATAATCGCCAAACGCGGCACCAAGCATTTGCCAGAGGTCGCCCTGCTCCGTCTTGGTGGGGACCCCAGTGGACGGGCCGGCACGCTGGCAGTTGATGACCACGACCGGAGTTTCGATCATAGCGGACATGCCCAAACCCTCGCTCATGAGGGCGAAGCCTCCACCGGACGTCGCGCACATAGCGCGGACGCCCGAGTGCGCAGCGCCGATGACCATGTTGATTACGCCGATCTCGTCTTCCACTTGGCGGACCATGATTCCAGCTTTGCGGGCGTGCGCGGCCATCCAGTGGAGAACGCCGGTCGAAGGGCTCATGGGGTAAGCGCAATAGAATTTCACGCCGGCAGCGGCCCCACCCATCGCCATGGCAACGTTGCCACTCAGAATGGCATACCGATTCTCCGTCTTGGGCAACGGGTTCGGAAAAGCTGTGAAGTGTGCGGCGGCGTAATCATAGCCAGCGCGCGCGACTCCGAGGTTTTCTGCGATGACAGCGTCGCCTTTTTTCTTGAACTGCTCTTTGAGAACTTCTTCCAACGCAGGAAACCCGATACCCATCATGTGGAGACCCGCGCCTATTGCGAGCGTATTCTGCGCAATCTTATTGCGAGTGATGTCCGCTAATTCAGAAACGGGAAGTGGACACAGTTGCACACCGTCAGCGGGAGTGCCTGGCTTGATGTTGTCAGCGTTGTAGATGCACGATGCACCGGCAGTGAGCAGGCCTAAGTGGCGATCCATGCTGTCCTGGTTAAGCGGGATGAGCAGGTCAATACGATCACCCATGTTGGTGATTTTTTCCGGACCCGTACGAATAGTGAGAAAAGTGTGCCCGCCGCGAATGATGGATTGATATGCGTTGTAGGCGTTGAGGTGGAGACCTCGGCGGCTGAAGATCTTTGCGAAAATGTCGCCTGGCGTAGCTACTCCTTGGCCGGCTGCTCCTCCGATACCGATAGCAAAGGTCTGCTTCATCACGCCCTCACTGATTGAGAGCCGGGCCGAGCCGTCTGGGCCCAACGTCCGGCATGGCTCAAATGAAGTTGGTTTCCCGGTTGAAAACACCTCATCCGAATAGTCGGTTCGCCTTTTCGGGTAGCCAGAGTATACACCCAATTGCTCCGGATGTTGCCGCTAGCTGACACTGAGAACAGCAGTTATGAGGTAGCGAGGGAGCAAGCGAAGAAGTGAAGGTTCTGCTGAGAAGAAAGGCGGGATCCCAAGGCACCAAGGCACGGGCCGAGTTGCTTTGCTTTATCGAGCCCGAGCGCCTTTAGTGTGACTCTTGCATAAGCCAAAGGCCGGACGTAAGATTCCTTCGCAAACGCTCTCGTACCTCGAGACCCCTCGAATTGATAAAGAGCAGGAGGCTGCTGAGATGCCAATCACCAAGGAATTGACGATTCGCATGGACAATTCTCCGGGATCACTCGGAAAAGTCTGCCGGGTGCTCGCGGACCGCGACGTGGACATCATGGCTTTTCAATCGGTCCCGTCAGAGAAGACGATCCTAGTGTGCCTCGTGGTCGACAAACCGGAAGTAGCAGAGGCCGTCCTGGATAAGGAACGGATAGCCTATACGGAGGGAGAAGTCGTCCAGGTCAAACTTCCGCACAGGCCGGGCGAGCTGGCGCGGGCCGCAGAGAAGCTTGGCAGGGCCAACATCAACATTCATTACGCATACGGTGGTGCCGAGCCCACGTCCAATGAGCCCTTGGTGATTTTTGGATTAACGGAAGTGGGTCGCGCGGCGACGATTCTGGATCAAGCCGCCGCTGCCGCGGGCGCATGATCTGGGAAGCACAGCTTCTCTTGTGCCACGCAGTGCAGTAAATGGCAACATGCCTTGGCCGATTGCGGCCGAATCAAGCTAGTGCTTTATCGGATGCGCGTTCTCGCGGAGGAGTGCAGGCGGGCAGCCTGGGCCAGGAGGCCAAGGCTGCGCTTTCAAACAGGCTAGAGCGCAACGACTTAGGGTGGCGCGGCCGATTTCGGAAGGTAGTTAGGATAACCCAGCGTGTATGGTCCCGGTTGAGCGTTCATCATCCAGAAATTTGCTGGACCAATCGCACTTGGACCAGGCGTACCGATCCAGGCTTGCACCGGGTACTGACCCGCTGTCCCACCTGCCTAATCGCGGCTGAAGTCGCAGGACTGCTCCCGTTTCAGATTTTTTTCTACTCAAACCGGACTGTGCCTGTCACGGCTCGTTGGAGACTTCTTCCCTACTGGCCGACGCGCTTGCCTTTGGAGAGGGCGTCACACACAGCGGCGTGTGCTTTGTTCAGATCGGTCTCACCCCCATTTCCGCCTAGCCGGGACAATTCGCCCGGGCTCATACGTAAACTTCGCGAAAGTCACCGCTAGCATCGTTGATGGCTGAATGGGACATACATTGTCGTAAAATGGATAGGAGACGCAAAGCCTGGGCGCGTTGCCCAACATGGTCGATGAGGGCCTATGTCACTTGAAAAAAGGCAGGTTTTCCCGAACCTGTTTCGATACGCGTGTGATTCCTGTCGGTTCGACTGGCCTAGAGCCCCGGTGAAAGAAAGTGATTTGCCGCCTCCCCCGTCTCACTCATGTCCGAATGAGAACCGGCCTGACCTGAAGCCAGTCCTCGAGGAACAAGAAAAGAGAACTGGCGAGAGCACAAGACCCAAGCCTGTGGCCGTGTGCACGCGCTGTGGCGCTATTTCATACGCTGCAAACCTCATTAACGGTCAGTGTGCCCAGACGGTCGCAGGGAAGAGATGTGTCGGAGTCAATGGAAGCGCTCTCAACGCCGACGATTGGAAACAATGTGCGGCGTGTGCGGGCACAGGGAGCACAGGAACGACTTGTTGCGGCCATTGCGACGGCGCAGGCTGGTTGTACGCCCGCAACAGGGGAAGGCGCTAGTCCATGTCTGGTGCGTTAGCCATACCAGATAAATCCCGCCCCAGTACCTCAGGTTTCCGATTACGGCGTTCACCTGGTACTGATTTCGGCAACCCGGCAACATTCACTATCCCCATCCATTGTTCCGCCTATAATCCGAATCATGATGCGCTTCAACATACTTCCGAGTCCGACGCCCTCGATTGTCCTCCATCGCTACCAAAAAGCTTTATACCCCGTCTTCAACCAGCTTTTTGAAACCCCTTCTCCATCCTCCCCCGTTCGTCATCTCGCTCGTGATCCAGAAGAAGCCTTGGCCGCAGTCATTCTGGAAAACCACTCCGAAAAAACCATCACCGCCTGGCGTTTCCGGTGGCAATTCACCGACGTCTCGGGCCAACAACGCGCTGGTACCATTTCCGGCGACAGTTACGCCGACGATGTTTTCCGGCCCATCGCCGATCCTGCCTCGCGACACCTCATTGCCCCATCAGCTTGCGTCAGCGAGGCTTCCCTCAACCACATCCTTTCCGGCGGTGGCTTCGTAAGCGGTTCCATCGGAAGAGCGCACACTCTCTCCAACCTCACCGAAGTCATTTTTGAAATTCACCTGGTCGTCTTCGTTGACGGCGAAATTGCGGGCCCTGATCCCGACGACTTCGCAGCCGAACTCCAAGGCCGAAAACGTGCGGCTGAATTTGTTGCCAAGCAAATTCGCATGGCACAGGCCGAAGGCCGCGATGTCACTCCCGTTCTTTCCGCTCTTGCTGAAGCTCCCTCCCTTGGCAGTCTAGGTCGACCACAGGGAGACCCTCTATTTCATTCCCTGCGCTATTACGCCAGCGATTATCTCCGGCATATGCACCGCAAAATTGGCAATCTCGATATGGCCCAAGCAAAGCTGCGTCACCTCGAACACCGACCCACTCTCCCCGACTTCTACCGCCGTTCGGAGTCAGTCGAATAACACGATCCAGTAGCCACATGTCCGATAACGGCTGCCAGGCACTGACAACTGAAATCGGCGAGCTTGGAGTATCATTCCGCCTATGTTCTGCCCCGAATGCAGAGCCGAATACCGTCCTGGATTTACTCGCTGCTACGGCTGTGACGTGGATTTAGTACAGGAACTTTCTGAATCGGACACGCGTACGCGGAAGTTGAAGCGTGACTGGATGTCAATGCTTCCCACAATCAAGAATAGGTACAGAGACGGCCGCAAGACTGTTCACTGGTGGGCCCTATACAAACGCCAAACTGGCACTTGGCCCTGGTCTTCAATCGCCATTCATTTCATGAATTGGGTTGTGGTTTTGTTTTGCGGAGGCTTTCTCATTTGGTGGACCGTCGAACACCATTTGTCGAGGTGGCAATTCTTAGGCATCTTCTTGCTCGTATCGTTACCGTACGGCATTCTCGAGAATTGGGCAAAGAGAAAAATGAAACTAAACAATCTCCAAAATGGAAAGCGTCTGGCAAAACTGCGAAGGTGAACAAAACTATCAGTACCGACTTTCCGGTTTCGGCGTTTACCAGGCACTTGGCAAAACAGCATGCCGGTGTCGGCGTGCAACGATCTAGGTTCCACTGATTGTCGAAAGTGGAGTCGGCTTCGCGGAACAAGCGCGAATGTCGAAGGCGTCGGATAAGTACTGCATGGACCCGACGACTTGGACCGCTTCGGGCCAGAACGCGGTCATAACCGCTGAAAACGGGGACAAAGTCTTCGTGAAGATCGAGCGCGGCTGAAGTCTAGATTGGGGGCCCTTTCCGGACACGGTCGAAGCATTTCTGAACCGTATCCGCGGCCATGTCTCCTTCAATCCACCATGTCGCGCCCGCATCCACATACGGCCGGACGATATCCGCAGAACGTTGGGTTTTCTTCCCGACAGACGACCCTCCTGTGATGATGTCGAAGACACCTTGCCCGGCGCGATGCTCGGCAACATAGGCGCGAAGCTGCCGTATTTCGTCCGGAGTTAAGGGATCATAGCTGTTGTATTTCTGGGGAATGACTCCGTCCCATGACAGCATCCGCCGCATGGACTTCGGCTTCTGCCAAACGGCGACAACCCATATGGGAATTCTCGGCTTCTGTACCGGCGACGGAATCATCGTCATACCCTCGAGTCGAAAGTGCTTACCGGCAAATGTGTGTGCTGTTCCCTTCCATAGGCCGTCAATGATGGCGAGACCTTCGTCGAGCCGCTCGGCGCGTACTCTCAAATCCATCGCCTCACCCACTTTGTAGAATCCCGCGTCATCTTTCGCCGCGCCTAAGCCCACCGACAGAATCAGCCGGCCTTTGGACAGGTGATCTGCCGTGACGCACTCGCGGGCGAGTTTCCACGGACGTCGGCGCGGGACTGGAGTGATCATAGTGCCGACACGAATACGGGACGTACGCGCCGCGATCGCACCGAGAACAACCCATGGATCAAAGAGCGGCAACGGGCCCAGGTTGGGAACGTCAATGGCGATTCCATCCGGAACGAAAAACCCGTCCCATCCCGCTTGCTCTGCTTCACAGGCCAGATCGATGACTGCGTTGAAGTCGTCGCCTGCGTTGATGCTGTAGGCGTAGCGCATAATAGAACGTCATGATGCCGCAATCTCAATACAAATGAAACAGATCAGTATTGAGCTGCTTGCTTCATCACGTCGGCCACAACTGGCGTGCTAACTCCCGCACGCGTAACCGGACATCAAGTGCCGAGGCCCGTGATTTCACTTCTCACGGTTGAACCCAGTTGAGCGGATTTGACGGCCGCACCACACAAACACAAACGGTCGGTTAGTCTTGGCGCGGTTTCTCCAGCTGCCAGGCACTTTGATGTAGCACTTTGGCTTTCTTTCTCATCTGATGAGAGGAGAGTTCGAAGGAGAAAATAAACAAATGTTTGCAATTACTGGAATCACCGGCCAGGTCGGTGGCCAGGTAGCTCGCAACCTTTTGGCCGCTCGCCAAACTGTCCGGGGAGTGGTCCGTGACGTCGCCAACGGCAAAGCCTGGGCGGAGCGTGGCTGCGAACTGGTGGCTGCGGATATCAATGATGCTGCCGCGCTAACAACTGCGTTCGAAGGTGTCGAAGGTGTGTTCATTCTGGTGCCGCCCAATTTCGATCCGTCGCCTGATTTTCAAGAAGCAAGAAAAATAGCCGCTACGTTGAGTCGGGCGCTCGACGCTGCGCGCCCTGGCAGAGTTGTATATCTGTCGACTATCGGCGCGCAGGCAACCCGCTCGAATCTGCTCTCACAACATACGATCATCGAGCAAGCGCTCGGAAATTTGTCTGTGCCAATCACTTTTATGCGGCCAGCATGGTTCATGGAGAATTCTAGCTGGGACGTCGCCCCGGCCAAGAACGGCGTGATTCAAAGCTTCCTGCAGCCCCTCGATAAGCCCGTACCCATGGTTGCCACTGCCGACATCGGATGCTTAGCTGCTGAACTGCTTCAAGAAACGTGGAACGGCCACCGGGTCGTCGAGCTAGAAGGGCCGCATCGAGTGACCCCCAAGGAAATCGCTGCCAGTTTCGCTAGTCTGTTGGGCCGTCCTGTGA